>FTKL01000222.1_pt2 | contig 10791 bp, 7 predicted proteins | sample 2434061 | NCBI WGS metagenome assembly FTKL01 (sample SAMEA3914816, study PRJEB12502) | metagenome | biome: forest; material: soil | place: USA | collected 2011-09-16 | depth 0.3 m
GCCGGCGCGATCGGCATGCTGTTCAAGGAGAACGCCTCGATCTCCGGCGCCGAGGTCGGCTGCCAGGGCGAGGTCGGCTCGGCCTGCTCGATGGCGGCCGGCGGCCTGGCCGAGGTGCTCGGCGGCTCGCCCGAGCAGGTGGAGAACGCCGCCGAGATCGGCATCGAGCACAACCTGGGCCTGACCTGCGACCCGGTCGGCGGTCTGGTCCAGATCCCGTGCATCGAGCGCAACGGCATGGCCTCGGTCAAGGCCGTCACGGCGGCCCGGATGGCGCTGCGCGGCGACGGGCGCCACCACGTCTCGCTCGACAAGGCGATCAAGACGATGAAGGAGACCGGCGCCGACATGAAGGTCAAGTACAAGGAGACCTCGCGCGGCGGCCTGGCGGTCAACGTCATCGAGTGCTGACGGGCGGGGCCCGGAGCTTGATCAACTGGTGAATAATCAAAGGTCAGTTCGTTAATCCATTCACGCACCAAAGGTGAATTGGATTACATACCTTGCGATCGAAGCCTCGCGGTTTGCTCGCATCGTGAGACGCGTGCGATAGTCGAAGCAGCCCGGGGCGTGACGACGCCCCGGGCGCAATCCACGGCCGACCATCCGACCTGGCACGGCCGTCCCCATCGCGCGGTACGCACCCCCTTGACCACCGCGATGACCTGCAGGGGCCCCCGCACCGGTACCACGGTGCACGGGGGCCCTGCGTGTTTTCCGGCGGCGGTGCCTCAGCCCAGCGCGCCGATCTCGTACGGGCCGGACGGGCCTAGCCGCGCTCGCGGACCTTGAGTTCGAACCAGACACCCTTGCCGCGGGGCAGTAAGTCGGCCCCCCAGCGGTCCGAGAGGTCGTCCACCAGGAGCAGCCCGTGGCCGCTCTCGGCGAGACCCGGTTCGGCGACGATCCGGCAGGGCAGGGCCCGCGAGGAGTCCCGGACCTCGACCCGGAGCCAGCCCGGGCGGCGCTGGAGCTGGAGGCCGACGGTACGCCCGGCGGCGTGGCGGACGGCGTTGGCGACCAGCTCGCCGGTCAGCAGCTCGCCGGCCTCCAACTGCTGGTGGAGGCCCCAGGACTGCAGGACGGCGAGGACCAGCCGCCGGGCCACCGACGCGGACTGCGGGCGGGACGGCAGGACCACCTCGTCCGATCCCGTCTGGTCGCACATCCGGCCGAAATACACCTGCTGCAGCTCCGCCGGGCCGAGCCGCTCCAGGGCCGCCAGCGCCAGCGGCCTGGTCCCGGACGGAACGTCACCCACCAGACCGGCCGCAGGATGTGATGACTGTTCCGCTTCGCCCCATCCCGCCATGTGCCCATCATTGCGGAACGCATGCGGCCGCGTACGGACAATGAGCAAACAATCACTACCCTCCCGGCATATGCCGGTGGCGACCCGGTCGATCACCGGGCCGCCACCGCCGTGCTCACGCGCCCGGGACTACCAGGAACCCCAGGGCACGTTCCAGCCACTCAGGCCGTTGTCCGGCGCGACCTGGCCGCGCTTGGAGTTGACCACCGTGACGACGTCGCCGACCAGCGAGCCGGCGTAGAACCGCCCCGCCACGGTGTTCTCGCCGCCGCCCTCGACGTCCTGGAGGCCGACGCAGCCGTGACTGGTGTTCTCCTCGCCGAAGGAGTGGCCCCAGTAGTTGCCGTGCACGTACGTACCCGTCTCGGTCAGCCGCATCGAGTGCGGCACCATCAGGTCGTACGGCGCGCCCTTGATCCCCGGCAGGGTGCTGGAGCGCATGTTCACCACGCCCTCCTTGGCGGAGATCACCATCGTCCCGTTCCAGGTCGGGTTCTCGGGCGAGCCGGAGGTGATCGGAATGACCGAGGTCTCCCCCTCCCGCACCACGGTCATCCGGTGGGTCTCCGCGTCCACGGCGGAGACCTGCGAGCGGCCGATGGCGAACGGCTCGTCGCGGTCCACCCCGCCGTAGACGCCGGGGGCGATCTCGACGCTCTTCAGCCGGTAGTGGACGGTCACCTTGGTGCCGGGCTTCCAGTACGCCTCGGGCCGCAGGTCGAGCCGGCGGTCACCGAACCAGTGACCCTTGACGACCGTGCCGTTGTCGGTCTCGAAGCTGATGCCCTTCGCCACCTCGGCCTTGTTCTTCACGTCCTTGTCGAAGGTCACCGAGAGGATCATGCCGACCCCGTACGTCTCGCCGTCGGCGACGTTGTCCGTCGGGTTCGCCTCCTGCTCGGGCGTCAGCGTGGTGAAGCTGCTGTCCGCCGTGGCGACCAGGCCGCCGGCGTCCGCGGCCTGCGCGCTCACCTTGTACGACGTGCCGACCGCGAGCGGCGCGGCCGGCAGCCAGCTGCCGCCGTCGGCCGAGGTGGCCCCCGCTATCTCCCGCCCGTCCCGGTCGGTGACGCGGACGGTGGTCAGCCTGCCGCCCGCCACCGAGACCTGCAGCGCGCCCGGCGCGACGCCCGCGGCGCCGTCCTTCGGCGATATGTCGAGCACCGCCGCCGAGACCTTCGGCTGCGGCTGGGCGGACGTCGCGGCCGGCGCCGCCGTACCCACCCCGGCCCCTGCGGCCGGCCCCGCGGCCGGCGTGCCGGCGCCCCCCTTGGCAGCGCTCCCGGTGGCGCCCGCGCCACCGCCGCACGCGCTGGTCAGCACCAGTGCCCCGCCCAGTACCGCGGCGGCTGCTCCCCTGCGTATCGCGCCCGTCGTGCGTATCGACCCGATGGGCCCGCGTATCGCCTGCACGGCCGACTCCCTCCCTCGATCCCCAGCCCTTGGCTGCCCAGATGGGTACACGCCCCGGCGGGCCGAAAAGTTGCGCACTTGCGCCGCCGATCACGGCGGGGACGGAAAAACCGGCCCGGCCCCCGCTGAGCAGGGGCCGGGCCGGCCGGGAGGGCGAACGGTGGCTACCAGTTCTTCCAGTCGAGCGTCCAGCCGCTGAGGCCGTTGTCCGGCTTGACCTCGGCGCTGGCGGAGTTCTTGATCGTGACCGGGTCGCCGATCATCGAGTCGTTGAAGAACTTGCCCGCGACCGAGGTGTCGCTGCCGCCCTGGACGTCCTGCATCGAGATGCAGCCGTGGCTGGTGTTGGCGGTACCGAAGGCGTGGCCCCAGTAGTTGCCGTGCAGGAACGTGCCCGAGTCCGTCAGCCGCATCGCGTGCGGGACGTCCTTGATGTCGTACTCCTCGCCCAGGCCGACCGTCTGGGAGTTCATCCGGGTGACCTTCTCCTTGCTGGAGATCACCATGGTGCCGTTCCAGGAGGCGTTCTTCGCGTCGCCCAGGGTCACCGGCACGGTGGTGCTCTTGCCGTCCCGCACCACGGTCATCTGGTGCGTCGCGGAGTCGGCGGTGGAGACCTGCGAGCGGCCGATGACGAACGGCTCGTCCTTCTCCACGTCGCCGTAGACGCCGGGAGCTATCTCGACGTTCTTCAGCCGGTACTTGATGGTGACCTTGGTGCCGGACTTCCAGTACTTCTCCGGACGGAAGTCCAGCCGCTGGGTGCCGAACCAGTGGCCCTTGACCGCGGTGCCGTCGCTCGCGACGACGGTGATGCCGGCCAGCACGGCGTCCTTGTTCTTGACCGCCTTGCTGAACTTCACCGAGACGATCATGCCGACGCCGTACGTGGCGTTGTCGGCGATGTTGTCGTTGGTGGAGACCGTCTTCGCCGGGGTCAGCGTGGTGAAGCTGGTGGTGGACGCGGCGACCAGCCCGGCCGCGTCCGTGGCCTGCGCGTTCACCTTGTAGACCATGCCCACGGCCAGCGCCCCTGCGGGCTTCCAGCCGAGACCGTCGGCGGTGATCTCACCGGCGACGGCCTTGCCCTCCTTGTCGGTCACCTCGACCGTGCTCAGCTTGCCGCCCGTCACCGACACCGCGAGGGCGTTGGTCGGGGCGACGTCGGCCGCGCCGTCCGCCGGCTGGACGTTCAGCACGGCGGCCGAGACCGGCGGCGCCGACGGCGTGGGCGTCGCCGCGGCGTCCGTCCCGCCGGGCGTGGCTCCCCCCGTCGCGGCGGTGTCGTTGCTGCCGCCGCCGGCGTTGCCGCCGGTGCTGCCACCCCCGTTCGACGAACAGGCGGCCCCCAGCAGCAGTACACCGCCCATCATCAGCGCGACGGCGCTGCGGCGCCCCCAGCGGCTGTTCCTACGTATCGCGGCGTTGTCCGCCTGAACCGGCTTCACTCGGTCTCTCCCCTCCCGGTATCCACCCTGAATACACGCGCTGGTGCCCGAATGGGTTGCACCGGGAGTGGACCTTTCACACCGGGGCCCGGGGGCGTGGAGCAGGATAGCCGCCCGACCTGAGTGAATCTTCGGCGGGAGGGCGGTGCTCTCCCAGTGATCTTGCAGTGATCACCCGGTGAACTCACAGCGGGCTCGCGGCCGGCGCCGTCGCCGGGGGCGCCGAGGCCGTCGCCGGGGCTGCCGGGGCGGATCCCGGGGCCGCCAGGGCGCTGCCGGCCAGCCACTGCGGCCAGGGCAGGTTCCAGCCGTTCAGCCCGTTGTGCGGCGGGACGGCCTCGCCCGCCGAGCCGCGCACCTCGATCACGTCGCCGGTGATCGTGTGGTCGAACAGCCAGCCCGCCGGGGTGTCGCCGGCGCCGCCCTTGGCGTCGGCCAGGCCGATGCAGCCGTGGCTCGTGTTGTCGTTGCCGAAGACCTCCGGGTCGGCCCAGTAGTTGCCGTGGATGAAGGTGCCGGAGGTGGTCAGCCGCATCGCGTGCGGGACGTCCTTGATGTCGTACTCGTCGCCGAGGCCGACCGTCTGCGAGTTCATCCTGGTCACCTTGAACTTCTCCGAGACGACCAGCGTGCCGAGGTACGTGCTGTGCTCGGGGCTGCCGCCGGAGATCTTCAGCCGCCGCAGCACCTTGCCGCCCTGGCGGACGGTGAGGGTGTGCTCGTCCAGGTCGACGACGCTGACCTGCGCGCGGCCGACCGTGAAGCGGACGTCCCTGGTCTGCGTCCCGAGCTCGCCGGGGGCGCCCTGGACGCCCTTGAGGCGCAGCGTGAGGGAGACCCGGGTGCCGGGCGCCCAGTAGTGCTGCGGGCGGAAGTCCAGCCGCTGGTCGCCGAACCAGTGGGCGGCGACCGGGACGGACGGCTCGGCGGTGACGCCGACGGCCCGCTCGACCGCCGCCCGGTCGGCGATCGGGCGGCTGAAGCGCAGCGAGACGGGCATGCCGACGCCGACGGTGCTGCCGTCCTCGGGGGTGAAGAAGGCGACGAAAGTGCGCGCGCGGGCGACGGTGCTGAAGGTGACGTGCCTGGTCGCGCGGGCCCGGTCGCGGTCCAGCGCGGCGGCGTCCAGGGTGAGCGTCGCGGCCAGCGGGAGCAGGCCGTCCGGGGTCCACGAGGCGCCGTCCTCGGCGATCGTGCCGGGCAGCTCGGCGCCCTTGGCGTCCTTGAGGCGGACGGACTCCAGCCGGCCGCCCGCGGCCACCGTGACCCTCAACGGGCCCTCCGGCGGGACGTCGCCGCTGCCGTCGCCCGGCGTCACGATGATCACCGGGCGGGAGGCGGGCGGCGGCCCGTCGGGCGTGCCGTCGGCCGGCGCCGCGCCGCCGCCGGCGCAGCCGGTGAGCAGGCCGAGCGCGAGGACGGCGGCGAGGGCGGCTCCGATCGCGGCCGCCCGCCCGGTCCGGGCCTGCGATCCGGGGCGCATCCGGCCTCCCGAGAGTGTCCGTGTCTCCGATGGCGTGACGCCCGCCGCTCCGCCGCCCGCCGGCCGGGCGCGGGGTGACGGGCCGTCACCTGCCGGCTGTTCGCCAGCCTACGGGTCGAACCACCCGTTGTGGGGCATAACGACCACAGCGTCCGCCGGACACGAACGGATGTATTCGCGCAGGGAACGCCGACATGGCTCACAGGGAGACAGAATCGTTCACAGTCCGTCACAAGGCGATCCGCCACGTGACAGCGGCATCCGATCAGGGAACAAGTGTGGGACGGGGTACGGGACACCTCGTGCTGGGAGGGGTGCGGCCATGACGGCATGGCAGGAACTGGGACCGGGCGCGCGACCGGGCGAAGCGGCCGACGGGGGCAGACCCGCGCCGCACCCCGGCGCTCCCACCGAGCCGGCGCCCGACACGCCCAGGGCCGGCACACCCGGGCCCGACACCCCCTGGCCCGGCAGCTGGCAGCCGCTCGGCGCCCGCTTCCGCACCGGCCCCGAGGGCGCCCGGGGCACCAACTTCGCGCTCTGGGCGGCCGGCGCGGAGGCCGTCGACCTGTGCCTGTTCGACGAGGACGGCCGGGAGACCCGGCACCGCCTCACCGAGCAGAACTTCCAGACCTGGCACGGCTACCTGCCCGGCGTCCTGCCCGGCACCCGCTACGGCTTCCGGGTGCACGGCCGGTGGGACCCGTGGACGGGCGCCCGCTGGAACCCGGCGAAGCTGCTGCTCGACCCGTACGCCCGCGCCGTCGACGGCCGCTACACCGCGCACGACGCCACCTGCGGCTCCGTCCGCGACTGGCCCGAGCGGGACGTCGCCGACACCGTCCGGGACAACCGGGACTCCGCGCCGTACGTGCCCAAGGCCGTGGTCGTGCACGACGACGACGACTGGTACGACGACCAGCGGCCGAAGACGCCCTGGGCCGAGACCGTCCTGTACGAGGTGCACGTGCGCGGCTTCACCATGCGCCACCCGGGCGTGCCGCCCGAGCTGCGCGGCACCTACGCCGGACTCGGGCACCCGGCCGCGATCGAACACCTCACCGGCCTGGGCGTGACCGCCGTCGAGCTGCTGCCCGTCCACGAGTACGCCGACGAGGACCACCTCCAGGCCCGCGGGCTCACCAACTACTGGGGCTACAACAGCATCGGCTACTTCGCGCCGCACGCCGGCTACTCGGCCTCCGGCAGCCGGGGCCAGCAGGTCGGCGAGTTCAAGCGGATGGTCCGGGCGCTGCACGCGGCCGGCATCGAGGTCATCCTCGACGTGGTCTACAACCACACCGCCGAGGCCGGCGAGCTCGGCCCCACCCTCTCGCTGCGCGGCATCGACAACGCCGGCTACTACCGCCTGCCGCTGCACCGCCGGCGCGGCTACGCCGACTACACCGGCTGCGGCAACACCCTCGACACCCGCCAGCCGCAGACCGTCCGGCTGATCACCGACTCGCTGCGCTACTGGGTCACCGAGATGGGCGTCGACGGCTTCCGCTTCGACCTCGCGGCCGCCCTCGCGCGCGGCAACGACGGGGTGGAGATGCACCACCCGTTCCTGGCCGCCGTCTCGCAGGATCCGGTCCTCAGCCGGGTCAAGCTGATCGCCGAGCCCTGGGACGTCGGCGCGGGCGGCTACCAGGTCGGCGGTTTCCCACCGCTCTGGGCCGAGTGGAACGACAAGTACCGCGACACCGTACGGGACTTCTGGCGCGGCGCCCGGCCCGACGTCCGCGAGCTCGGCTACCGGCTCTCCGGGTCCTCGGACCTCTACCAGCGCGGCGGGCGCCGCCCGTACGCCTCGGTCAACTTCGTCACCGCCCACGACGGCTTCACGCTGCGCGACCTGGTCAGCTACCAGCAGAAGCACAACGAGGCCAACGGCGAGGAGAACCGCGACGGCACCGGCGACAACCGGTCCTGGAACTGCGGCGCCGAGGGCGAGAGCGCCGACCCGGCCGTCCGCGAGCTGCGGCAGCGCCAGCTGCGCAACCTGCTGGCCACCCTGCTGCTCTCCACCGGCGTGCCGATGCTCACCGCCGGCGACGAACTCGGCCGCACCCAGGGCGGCAACAACAACGCCTACTGCCAGGACAACGAGACCAGCTGGCTGGACTGGTCGCTCCTGGACGACCCCGGCTGGCGCTCCCTGCGCGACCTCACCGCCCGGGTCGTGCGGCTGCGCCGCCGGCACCCCGTGCTGCGCCAGCGGGCGTTCTTCTCCGGCCGCGCCGCCGTCCCCGGCGGGCAGCCCGATCTGGCCTGGTTCACCCCGCAGGGACGGGAGATGACGGAGGCCGACTGGTTCACGCCGACCGCCGGTCTCGGCATGCTGCTCTCCGGCGCGGCGATGTCGGAGCGCGACCAGCAGGGCCGCCCGCTGCGCGACGACAGCTTCCTGCTGCTGCTCAACGCCGGCGACCGCGAGCTCGACTTCACGCTGCCCGGCGGGGCCCGCGCCACCGGGTACGAGAGCGTCCTGGACACCGCCCTGGCCGACCAGCGCGCCGCCCCCGCCACCCGGCACCCGGCGCTGGCCGCACTCCCGCTGCCCGCCCGCTCGCTCCGGCTGCTGCGCCTCGTCCCCGCCGTCCCCAACGGCATCCACCCGTAACTCCCGTCCGCCACGAAACCGCAGGCCGGGTGGCCGGTTCTCGCCGACAGGAGCGAAAAACCGGATGAGAAATGACCGGCCACCGACATACGCTCTCGGCGATGGCCGAGAACCAAGACTCCACGCTGCCGCAGTCGACACCCCGACCGAAGCAGGAGGATCCGGGCCCACCCGCACCGGACCTGCCCTCCCCCGACCGGGGAGCACCTGACCGAGACGCACCTGAGCACAGGTCGACGGTCAGGTCCCTGCTGCGCCTGGCGCCCTACGCGCGCGCGATCCGCTGGCGGCTGGCCGCCTCGATCGGCGCGGCGCTCGTCGCCTCCGCCAGCGTGCTGGTCGTCCCGCTGGTCCTCGGCCGGATCGTGGACGGCCCGATCGCCCGTCACGACATGGCGGCGCTCTGGCCGCTCGCCGGGCTGCTGCTCGCCCTCGGCCTGGTCGAGGCGGCGCTGTTCTACGCCCGCCGGGTGATCCTGGCCCGCCCGCTGTCCCGGCTGGAGACGGCGATGCGCGGCGACCTGTACGCGAAGCTCCAGCGCCTGCCGGTCTCGTTCCACGACCGCTGGAGCTCCGGGCAGCTGCTGTCGCGCGCCACCTCCGACATGTTCACCATGCGGTTGTTCCTGGCCTTCCCGCTGGTCTTCCTGATCGTCAACTCGGTGATGTTCCTGGCCGGCACGGCCGTGATGCTCACCCTGGACTGGCGGCTCGCGCTGATCACCCTGCTGCCCGCCGCCCCGCTGATCGTGCTGACCCGGCACTTCGAGTCGGGCTACTCGCTGGCCGCCCGCCGCGCACAGGACCAGACCGGCGACCTCGCGACCGTGATCGAGGAGTCCGTCCTCGGCATCCGGATCCTCAAGGCGTTCGGCCGGCACCGCACGATGGCCGAGCGCTTCCGCGGCCAGACCCACGAGCTGCGCGCGACCGAACTCCACAAGGCGGGCCTGCTCGCCAACCTGTGGGCCGTCATCGTCGGCCTGCCCGAGCTGGCGCTCGGCTGCGCGCTGGCCGTCGGCGCGTACCTGGTCGCGCACGACGAGCTGAGCACCGGCGCCCTGGTCGCTTTCCTCTCCACCGCGCTGGCCCTGCGCTGGCCGGTCGAGTCGCTCGGCTGGCTGCTCGCCTACGCGAACGAGGCGGCGACCGCCACCGACCGCTTCTTCGAGGTCCTGGACGAACCGGAGACCGCCGAGACCCCCGTCGCGGCCGCTGCCGCCGCCGACGACACCGGCCTGCGCCTCACCGGCGTCCGGTTCCGCTACCCGGACGCCCCCACCGACACCCCGGACCTGCTCCAGGGCGTCGACCTGCACATCCGCCGCGGCGAGACGATGGCACTGGTCGGCGCGACCGGCAGCGGCAAGACCACGCTCACCGCACTGCTCCCCCGCCTGTACGAGGCCACCGGCGGCGTCATCACGCTGGACGGCCGCGACATCCGCGACATCCCCCGGGGCCGGCTGCGCGAGCTGGTCTCGGTGGCCTTCGAGGAACCGACCCTGTTCTCCGCCTCCGTCGGCGAGAACGTCCTGATGGGCGCCCCCGAGGCCTCGCCCGCCCAGCTCCACCGGGCCCTCGCGACGGCCCAGGCCGACTTCGTCGAGCAGCTCCCCGAGGGCGTCGGCACGCAGGTCGGCGAGCAGGGCCTGAGCCTGTCCGGCGGCCAGCGCCAGCGGCTGGCGCTGGCCCGCGCCGTCGTCGGCGACCCGGCCTTCCTGGTGCTCGACGACCCGCTGTCCGCCCTGGACGTGCACACCGAGGCGCTGGTCGAGCGGGCCCTGCGCGAGGTGCTCGGCTCCACCACCGCCCTGGTGGTGGCCCACCGGCCGAGCACCGTCCTGCTGGCCGACCGGGTGGCCGTGCTCGACGAGGGCCGGATCGCCGCCGTCGGCACCCACCAGGACCTGCTGGAGTCCTCCGCCGTCTACCGGCGGCTCATGTCGGGCGAAGCCGGCCCGGCCGCACCCGCACCCACCCTGGAAGGGAGCTCCGCCCGATGAGCACCACCACCGCCGAACCCGCCACCGGGACGGAGCCGGCGAGCGCGACGGCCGAGCCCGCCGAGCTCCTGCCGCCGGCCGACGACGAGGACATCCCCGTCCCGCCCGGCGCCGCCCGCGCCCTGCTGGCCTCGCTGCTCGGCCCGCACCGGGCCGGGATCGTCGTGGCGATGCTCGTCATCCTGGTGCAGCAGGCCGCGCTCCAGGCCGGCCCGCTGCTGATCGCCGTCACCATGGACCGGGCGATCCCCGCGCTGCGCGCGCACGACAGCGGCCCGCTGATCGCCGTCATCGCGGCCTACCTCGGCTGTGCGGCGGTCAGCACCGTCCTCCAGCGCGCCTTCATCCGGCTCAGTGCCCGGATCAACCAGGACATCCTACTGGAGCTGCGCGGCCGGATCTTCCGGCACGCCCAGCGGCTCAGCCTGGACTTCCACGAGCGCTACACCTCGGGCCGGATCACCTCCCGCGCGACCAGCGACGTCGACGCCCTGCGCGAGCTG
>FTKL01000582.1_pt4 | contig 10790 bp, 3 predicted proteins | sample 2434061 | NCBI WGS metagenome assembly FTKL01 (sample SAMEA3914816, study PRJEB12502) | metagenome | biome: forest; material: soil | place: USA | collected 2011-09-16 | depth 0.3 m
CCAGAACTCGCAGTCGATCAGCGTCTGCGGGGTCTCCAGCCTGCTGTGCACCGGGCGGTCCTGCTGCCCGACGAACAGCGCGCTGCCGATCGCGTACGGGCAGACCGCCCGGCCGGGCGTACGGCGGGCCTGGTTGAGCGACTGGAGGACCTTGACGCCGCTCCAGTACACCTGGCCGACGTCCGCCAGCACCTGGGCCTGGAGCCGCTGGGCCCGGGCCTCGAACGGCTCGTCCGGGCGCCAGTCGACCTCCAGCGGGTACAGCGAGGCGAAGTTGCCCAGCACGTCCGCCATCTGGGGGTGCAGCGGCAGGCGGTGGGTGATCATGTTGTTGAGCAGGAAGTGCCGGGAGCCGCTCCAGTACGCCAGCACCTCGGCCTGCACGGCGGACAGCAGGTTGGTGGTGGTCAGGTGCCTGGCCGCCGCCTTCTCCTTGAGCGCGGCCCAGACCTGCGGGGAGAACAGCAGCTCGCGGCGGCGCAGGTCGGAGCGGGTGCGCGGGTCGGCGCCGGTGGCCAGCGGCACGTACGGCGCCTCGGGCCAGTCGGCGATCCGGCTCTCCCAGTAGCCGCGGGCGGCCTGGCCGAGCGGGGACTCCTCGATCTCGGCCAGGGTGAGCACGCAGTCCCGGAAGGTGATCTCCAACTCCGCCGGCGCCCAGTCGGGTTCGCGGTAGCGGCGGAGCACGGTGTCGATGAAGCGGAGTGTCGCCGGGGCGTCGCTGAAGATGTTGTTGTTGTTCAGGTGCAGTCGGCTCTGCCCGCCGGGGAGCAGGCTGAGCCGCAGGTCCACCCAGGGCCAGCGGTCGTGCGGCGGCTCGGTGGAGGCCATCTCGGTGCGGACCTTCTCCACCGCGCGGTCGGCCTCCTCCGGCGGCAGGTGACGGGCGTCGAGCACCGGCAGCCGGGCGGGTGCCGGGTCGCGGACGGCCTGCAACCGCATGTCGTCCCGGATCACCACCAGATTGCCGCGCTGGTAGTGCAGTTCGGCGTTGAGGGCCCGCTCCAGCCGCTCCGGGTCCATCTCGCCGAGCTCGTACTCGAAGTACTGGTGCGGGCGGACGTAGTACTCGAAGCCCTCCCGGCTGCCGATCAGGAACGAGGCCTGGAGGTCGGACGGCGGGAACGGCTCCCAGCGGGCCGCCGGGTCCGCGACCACCTGCGGCAGCGCGGTGTCCACCGGGCGGCCGGCGGCCAGTTTGGCGAGCCGCTCCAGCAGTTCGGGCTTGTGCAGGCCGATCTGCTCGCGCAGCTCGGCGGTCAGCCGCCCCTTCGGGGCCTTGACCTCCAGCCCGCCGCCTTCGGCCAGCTTCAACCGGATCCCGTTGCGGGCGAGTTCGTCGAGGAGGGACGGTACGGTCGTCGTGCCGGTTCCACTCACTGAGGGTGTCTCCTTGTTCAACAGTTCTGCCGACGCTCTGGTGTGATCGCTGCCGTCAGAGGGTCAGCACTTCGGTCTCCGTCCCGTCGTCGTCGAAGTCGTCGTCGGCGGCCAGCACCGACAGGGCGGTGAGGTGCCGGCAGACCAGCTCGGCGATCTCCAGTGCGGTGCCGCCGCCGAACAGCAGGTTGGTCGGCGCGTCGGTGGCGAAGTCCGCCAGCAGGCGGTTGCGGAGCTGGATGGTGGTGAGCGAGTCGAAGCCGAGCTCGTTCAGCCTCCGGTGGCCGAACCCCGGCCGCACGACGTCCCGCTCGCCGGCCGTCATGCCGAGCAGCTGGGCCACCAGGCCGAGCAGTTCTTCGAGCACGGCCTCCCGGGCCCGGTCCGGGTCGGTGATCGTCAGCCGGGCCAGCTCCTTCGCCCGCCCCGGGTCCGGGGTGTCCGGCAGCGCGGCCGCCGGAGCCAGGCCGGCCAGCAGGGTGTACGGCAGCCGGCGGGTCGCGGCGGGGAAGCGGGCCCAGTCGACGGTCAGGATGCCGCTCTGCGGGCCCGGGCCGGTGCGCTCCAGGGTGGCGAGCGCCGCCTCGGTGGGCAGCGCCGTGACGCCGGTCGCCGTGTAGCGGGCCAGGACGTCCTCCCGGGCGGCCATCCCGGCCTCGGCCCAGGGGCCCCAGTTGATGCTCAGGGCGGGCCGGCCGTGCTGCCGGCGGTGCTCGGCGAGCGCGTCCAGGAAGGAGTTGGCGGCCACGTAGCCGGCCTGGCCGGCGGCGCCGAACAGCGAGGCGATGGAGGAGTAGAGCAGGAAGAAGTCCAGCTCCGCCCGCTCGGTGCGGCGGTGCAGGTGCCAGCCGCCGCGCACCTTCGGGTCCATGATCCGGGCGAGCTCCGCCGGGGTCTGACGCTGCAGGATCACCTCGGAGTTGACGCCGGCGGCGTGCACCACTCCGCGCAGCGGCGGCAGGTGCTGCTCGGCGTACCCGAGCAGGGCGTCCACCTCGGCCGGGTCGGCGAGGTCCGCCGGGCGCAGCTCCACCCGGACCCCGGCGGCGCGCAGTTGCGTCACCGCGGGCGGCTCGGTGGCGGGCACGGTGCGGCCGGTGAGCAGCAGGCAGCGGGCTCCGCGCCCGGCCAGCCAGGCCGCGGTGACGAGGCCCAGGGCGCCCCAGCCGCCGGAGATCAGGTACGTGGCGTCCGGCCGGACGGGCGCCGGCCCGTCGCCCGCCCCCGTCTGCTCCCGCAGCCGGGCCTCGTACCACTGCCCGTCGCGGACGGCGAGGTGCCCCGAGCCCTGGAGGGCCGCGGCGCGGCCCAGCAGCTCGGACAGCTCGGGGCGGGGCCCGGCCGGGTCCAGGTCGGCCTGGACGAAGGTGACGTCGGGGTACTCGGCGATAACCGCGCGGGCCAGGCCGCTGAGCGGGGCCTGCCGCAGGTCCGGGCCGTCCTGGCCGGGCCGGGGGGCGGTGGCGCCGGTGGTGCAGAGCAGCACCGCCGGCCGGTCGGCCGCGTGGGCGGCCAGGAAGTCGCGCAGCACGGTCAGGTGCGAGCCGGCCAGCCGGTACGCCTCGTCGAGCGGGCCGTCGTCGTCGGCCGCCCCGGCGCCGACGTGCAGCAGCAGGCCCTCGACCGGTGCCGGTGCGCCTGTGCCCGCCTCTGCGTCTGCGCCGAACGCGGCCGCCTTCGCGCCGAGCCCGGCGAGCCCGGTGCACCAGCTCCCGGTGTCGGCCGGGTCGTCGCCGTGCACCAGCCAACTGCCCCGGGGGGACTGGGGGACGGCGGGCGCGGCGGGCTGCCAGACGATCCCGTACCGGCGCGGTCCGGCGCCGGTGGCCGGCAGTGCGGTGCGCGGCACGGCGCGCATCAGCAGCCCGCGTACGGTCGCGAGGTGCTCGCCGTCCTCCGACAGCAGGTCGAGGTCGAGGGAGCCCTCGGGGGAGTGTCCGGTGCGCTGCCAGCGCGCGTGGCACCAGAGCCGGTGCGGCAGTGGGCCGTAGGCGGTGAGGGCGCCGAGCCGGGTCGGGACCCAGGGGTCGTCCTCCTGCTCGGTGAACGCACCGACACTCTGGAAGCAGGCGTCCAGCACGACCGGGTGGAGCAGCGCGCCGGGGTCGTCGGCGGCCTCAGCCACCTCGATCAGGACGAGTGCCTCGTCGGCGGCCGCACCTGCGCCGCCTGCGCTGCCCGGGCCGCCTGTGCCGTCTGCGCCGCCCCGGCCGCCTGTGCCGGCCGGGCCGCTCGAGCGCCAGAGGCCGGTGATGCCGTGGAAGGCGGGCCCGTAGTCCAGGCCGATGCGGTCGAAGCGGTCGTACAGCGCGGCCGGGTCCGACTCGGTGAGCCGGGCGCGCAGGGCGGCCAGGTCGGCCGGTGCCGGGCGGGGGTCACCGGCGGGGGCGGCCGAGGCCGCGTCTACGTGCTGGGTCCAGAGACTGCCGGGGCCGCCGGGGCGGCTGAGACATCGCACCGAGGCCGACCCGTCGACCGTCTCGGTCACCGTCTGCACGGTCACCGGCTGCCCGTCGGGCAGCGGCAGGAACGCGGTGAACGCGGTGTCCGTCAGCGACCAGGGCCCGTCGTGCTCCGGGGCCGCCGTACGGGCCGCCGCCAGTGCCCATTCGATCATCGCGCTGCCGGGCAGCACGGCCGTGCCGCCGAGCCGGTGCTGGGCGAGGTACCAGGGCCGCTCCGTCGTCAGGGTCTGCGCGTAGCGGCGCTCCGAGGCCGCCGCGAGTTCGATCTCCGAGCCGAGCAGCGGGTGGAGCTCGACCGGCGCCGGAGCCGTCGCGACGGGCGCCTCCAGCCAGTGCCGGCGGCGCTGGAACGGGTACGTGGGCAGCTCGACCCGGCGGGCGCCGGGGCCGAACAGCGAGGCCGGCCAGCCGACCTCGGCGCCCTCGGCGTGCAGCTGGGCGACCGCGGTGAGGAGCGTGCGAGGCTCCGGTCGGTTGCGGCGCAGCACCGCCACCGGGGCGCCCTCGCCGGTCAGGCAGTCCTGCACGAGCGCGGTGAGGGTGGCGCCGGGGCCGAGCTCCAGCCAGCCGGTGACGCCCTCGGCCTCCAGGTGGCGCACGCCGTCCAGGAAGCGGACGGGCCGGCGCAGTTGGTCCACCCAGTACTCGGGCGAGCAGAGCTGGTCGGCGGTGGCGGGCAGGCCGGTGAGGTCGGAGATCACCGGCAGCTGCGGCGGGTGGAACTCGACGGCCTCGGCCGCCGCCTGGAACTCCTTGAGGACGCTGTCCATGTGCGCGGAGTGGAAGGCGTGGCTGACCCGCAGCCGGGTGCTGGAGCGGCCCTCGCCGGCCCAGCGCGCGACCAGCCGGGATACGGCCGCCTCGTCGCCCGAAACCACGGTGGACAAGGGCGAGTTGACGGCTGCCACGGCGACGCCGGGCTCCTCGGCGAGCGCCGCGAGGACCTCCTGCTCGGTGGCCTGGACGGACACCATCGAACCGCCGCCGGGCGCCGCCTGCATCAGCCGGGCGCGGGCGGCGACCAGAGTGCAGGCGTCCGGCAGCGACAGGACGCCGGCCGCGTGCGCCGCGCTCAACTCGCCCACCGAGTGGCCGATCAGGTGGCTCGGCGTCAGCCCGAACGAGCGGACCAGCCGGTACAGCGCGACCTCCAGCGCGAACAGCGCGGGCTGCGCGTAGCCCGTCCGGTCCAGCAGCTCCGCCTCGGGCGATCCTTCGGCCGAGAACACCAGGTCGCGCAGCGGCCGGTCGAGCAGCGGGTCGAGGTGGGCACAGATCTCGTCGAAGGCCTCCGCGAACACCGGGAAGGCGGTGTGGAGTTCGCGGCCCATACCGGCCCGCTGGGCGCCCTGGCCGGAGAACAGGAAGGCGATCGAGCCGGGCCGGGCGCTCTCCTGCACCAGGCCGGGCGGGCGGCTGCCGGCGGCCAGCGCGGCGAGACCGGCCAGCAGGTCGTCCCGGCTGTCGCCGATCACGGTCGCGCGGTGCTCGAAGTGGCTGCGGCCGGTCGCGAGTGAGTACCCGACGTCCGCCGGGCTCAGGTCGGGGGATTCGGCCAACCGCGTGTGCAGGAGGGCGGCCTGGGCGCGGAGCGCCTGCTCGGTGCGGGCGGTGAGGGTCCACGGCAGCGGGTGCGGCCGGCGTCCGGCCTCCGGGGCGTCCGGGGCGTCCACGGCGGTCTCGTCGGCCGGTCGGTCGGGGGCCTGCTCCAGGACGACGTGCGCGTTGGTGCCGCTGATCCCGAAGGAGGAGACGGCCGAGCGCCGCACGCCCTGGCGCTCGGGCCACGGCGCGGCCTCGGGCAGCAGGGCGACCCCGCTGCCGTCCCAGTCGACCTGCGGCGTCGGGCGGTCGGTGTGCAGGGTCCGGGGGAGCAGGCCGTGCCGCATCGCCAGCACCATCTTGATCACCCCGGCCACCCCGGCGGCCGCCTGGGTGTGCCCGATGTTGGACTTCAACGAGCCGATCAGCAGTTCCTGCCGGGCCGGCCGCCGGTCGCCGTAGACGGAGATCAGGGCCCGGGCCTCGATCGGGTCGCCCTGCGCGGTGCCGGTGCCGTGCGCCTCGACGGCGTCGATGTCGGCCGGGGTCAGGCCGGCGTCGGCCAGCGCCCGGCGGATGACGCGTTCCTGGGACGGGCCGTTGGGCGCGGTGAGGCCGTTGCTGGCGCCGTCCTGGTTGACCGCGCTGCCCCGGATCAGGGCGAGCACCGGGTGCCCGCTCCGGCGGGCGTCCGAGAGCCGCTCGACCAGCAGGACGCCGGCGCCCTCGCTCCAACTGGTGCCGTCCGCGCCGGCGGCGAACGGCTTGCACCGCCCGTCGGCGGCCAGGCCGCGCTGGCGGCTGAACTCCAGGAACATGCCCGGGTTCGGCATCACGGACGCTCCGCCGGCCAGCGCCAGGTCGCACTCGCCCGCCCGCAGCGACCGGCAGGCCTGGTGCAGGGCGACGAGCGAGGAGGAGCAGGCCGTGTCGACGGTGACGGCCGGCCCCAACAGGCCCAGCGCGTAGGCGATCCGGCCGGAGGCGACGCTGCCGGCGGTGCCGGTGAGCAGGTATCCGGAGGAGTCCCCGTCGGCCTGGTCGAGCGTGCCGCCGTACCCGTTGTGGCTGACACCGGCGAACACGCCGGTGCTGCTGCCGTGCAGGGACGCCGGGTCGATGCCGGCCCGTTCGACGGCCTCCCAGGCGGTCTCCAGCAGCAGGCGCTGCTGCGGGTCCATGGCGGCCGCTTCGCGCGGCGAGATGCCGAAGAAGCCGGCGTCGAACTCGGCCGCGTCGTGCAGGAATCCGCCGTTGGTGCTGTACGTCCTGCCGGGTCTGCCGGGTTCCGGATGGTAGCGGCCGGCGATGTCCCAGCCGCGATCGGTGGGGAAGCCGGAGATCGCGTCCACGCCGTCGGCGACCAGCTGCCAGAGCTTGTCGGGGGAGTCGGCGCCGCCCGGGAAGCGACAGCCGATCCCGATGATCGCGATGGGCTCGCGGGCCCGCTCCTCGACCTCGCGCAGGCGTGCCTCGGCCTGGTACAGGTCGACCGTGGCCTTCTTCAGGTACTGGGTGAGCCGCTCTTCGTTCGTCACAGTTGGCCCCTGCTGTCGATGAGGTCGAAGATCTCTTGCGCGCCGGCCGAGAGGATGGCCTCGGTGAGGTCGCCGCTCGGCGCCGGCCGGTGATGGTCCTGCTGCGGGGGGTCGAGGCGGCGGAGCAGCTCGCGCAGCCGCCCGGTGAGCGCCTCGCGGGTGCCGTCGTCCAATCCGGCCGCGGCCCCCAACTCGGTGGCCAGCGCGGCCGTCAGTTCGGCGGTCAGCTCGTCGATCCGGCCGAGGAGTTGCCCGCCGGACGGTTGCTCCGCCGCCGCCAGCAGGGTCTGCAGGTGGGCGGCGAGCGCGGCCGGGCTGGGGTGGTTGTAGGCCAGCGCGGTCGGCAGTTTCAGGCCGAGCGCGGTGCCGAGCCGGCGCAGCAGTTCGGCGGCGCCCAGCGAGTCGAGGCCCAGCTCCTTGAACGGCCGGGTCGCGGTGAGCGATCCGGCGGAGCGGCCGAGGACGGCGCCGGCGTGCGCGGCGACCAGGCCGGCCAGCTGCCTGCGCTGCTCGGGCGCGGGCAGGCCGGAGAGGCGCCGGGCGGCCGGCTCGGGTGCGGCGGCGGCCGCCGCTACGGGAGTGGCCGGCTGGCCCGGCAGCTGTGCGGACGGGGCGTCGAGCCAGTGCCGCTCGCCCTGGAAGGCGTACGTCGGCAGGGCCGTGCGGCGGGCGCCGGTGCCCGCGAAGACGGCCGGCCAGTGCACCGGGACGCCGCGCGTGTGGACCTCGGCGAGCGAGGTCAGGAAGCGTGACCGGCCGCCGTCGCCCCGCCGCAGGGTGCCGGTGCCGAACGCGGGCCCGGCGCCGCCCTCCGGGCCGTCCTCGGCGCCGCTGCCGGTGCAGGTACCGCTGCCGCTGTCGTCGAGGATGTCCCGCAGGCCGCCGGCGAGCACCGGGTGCGGGCTGGCCTCGATGAAGGCGCGGTGGCCGTCGGCCAGCAGGCTCCGGACGGTCGCCTCGAAGCGGACGGTCCGGCGCAGGTTGCGGTACCAGTACTCGGCGTCCAGCGCCGTGGTGTCCAGCAGCCCGCCGGTCACCGTGGAGTAGAAGGGGATCGCGCCCGCCCTCGGGGTGATCCCGGCGAGGTCCGCCAGCAGCGGCTCGCGGATCTCCGCCACCTGCGGGGAGTGCGAGGCGTAGTCGACGGCGATCCGGCGGGCCTCGACGCCCTCGGCGGCGAGTGCGGCCCGCAGCTCGTCCAGCGCGGCGGGGTCGCCCGAAACCACGGTGGCGGCAGGCCCGTTGACCACCGCGATGTCGAGCCGCCCGCCCGAGGCGGTGATCCGCCCGGCGAGCGCGTCGCAGTTCTGCTGGACGGACAGCAGACCGCCGCGCCCGGAGAGCGCCCGGACGGCCCGGCTGCGCAGGGCGACCAGCCGGGCCGCGTCGTCCAGGCCGAGGGCGCCCGCGACGTACGCGGCGGCGATCTCGCCCTGCGAGTGGCCGGCCACGGCGTCGGGCTCCACGCCGGCCGAGCGCCAGAGCGAGGCCAGCGAGACCATCACGGCGAACAGGGCGGGTTGCACCACGTCCACGCGCTCCAGCACGGCGCTGTCCGCCAGGTCGCCGCCGCGCAGCACGTCCATCAACGACCAGTCGGTGTAAGGCCGCAGGGCGTCCGCGCAGGCGGTGAGGCTGTCGGCGAAGACGGGTGAGGACTCCAGGAGTCCGGCGGCCATCCCGGCCCACTGCGAGCCCTGGCCGGGGAACAGGAACACCACCTTGCCGGGGGCGGCGACGCCCTCCACCGACTGGGCGCAGGGCAGGCCCTCGGCGAGCGCGGCCAGGCCGGCCCGGAAGTCCTCCGGGTGCTCGGCGACGACGGTGGCCCGGTGCTCGAAGGCCGTGCGGTGCAGGGCGAGCGAGAGGCCGACGTCGGCCGGGTCGAGGCCGGGGTGCCGGTCGGTGTACGCGAGGAGCCGGGCCGCCTGGGCCCGCAGGGCCGCCTCGGTGCGGCCGGACAGCGGCCACGGCACGGCCTGCCCGGCCTGCCCGGTCCGCACGGCGTGCCCGGCAGGCTGCTGCGACGGGCCGGCCGGGGGGTCGGCCGGTTGCGGCGCCTCGCCCAGCACCAGATGGCAGTTGGTGCCGCCCATGCCCCAGGCGCTGACGCCGGCCAGCAGCGGCCGCCCGGGTTCCGGCCAGGCCCGGAGCTCCCGGACCACGTCCAGGTTGAGCCGCTCCAGCGGGATGTCCGGGTTGGGCGAGGCGAAGTTGAGGCTCGCCGGCAGCCGGCGGTGCGCGACGGCGAGCAGCGTCTTGAGCAGGCCGACGATGCCGGCCGCGCCCTCCAGGTGGCCCACGTTGGTCTTGGCCGAGCCGACGAGCAGCGGCGAGCCCGGCTCCTTGGCGGCCCCGACGGCCGCGCCGAGCGCCGCCGCCTCGACCGGGTCTCCCACCGGCGTGCCGGTGCCGTGCAGTTCGACGTACTGGAGGTCGGCGGGCTCGACGCCGGCGTGCCGGCAGGCCGCCAGGACGACCTCCTGCTGGGTGCGGGCGACCGGCGTGGTGAGCCCCGCGCCGCCGCCGTCGTTGTTGACGGCGCTGCCCAGTACGACACCGAGCACCGGGTCGCCGTCGGCGAGCGCGGCGGCCAGCGGCTTGAGCAGGACGAGGCCGCCGCCCTCGCCGCGGACGTAGCCGTTGGCCCGGGCGTCGAAGGTGTGGCACCGTCCGTCCGGCGAGAGTCCGCCGAAGCGGGCCACCCGCAGGGTGCTGTCGGCCAGCAGGTTGAGGTTGACGCCACCCGCCAGGGCTAGCGCGGACTCGCCCCGGCGCAGGCTCTCGCACGCCAGGTGTACGGCGACCAGCGCCGAGGACTGGCCGGAATCGACCGTCAGGCTGGGCCCGTTGAGCCCGAGGACGTAGGAGAGCCGGTTGGCGATCAGGCTCCGGTGAGTGCCCGTCAGGGAATGCCGGGTGATCCCGGCGTCCATCTGACGGTGCGTCATCGCGGCGTAGTCGTCCAGGATCGCGCCGACGAACACTCCGGTGGCGCTGCCCGCCAGGTCTCCGGGGAGCAGGCCCGCGTCCTCGACGGCCTCCCAGCCGAGCTCCAGCAGCAGCCGCTGCTGGGGGTCGGCCGCGGCCGCCTCGCGCGGGGAGATGCCGAAGAAGTCGGCGTCGAACAGGTCGACCCGGTCGAGGAAGCCGCCGTACCGGATGTCGTCCGGTACCGGTGTGCTGCGCTCCCAACGGTCCTGCGGTGCCGGCGAGATCGAGCTTCTGCCGTTTCGGAGGAGTTTCCAGAATGCTTCCGGATTCGACGCCCCGGGAAACCGGCAGGAAATTCCGATGACCGCTATGGGGCTGTCGGCCGGTACCCGGTCCGCTTCATTTCGCCGCATGACTCGCACTCCCCCGATGAGTACTCGCCGCCGCGAAACTACCTGCTCCGGCGGTCGGGCGGTTGAAAGTCTGCATCAGCGACGGGTCGGCTGCATCTCCGATATTGCTCAGCGCGTGCCGGGCATACTCAGGAGCGCTCGCCCTCCGCGACGCAGGACACCAGATGCTGGGCGCCACCGGCGCCCGTCCCGCAGACGTGCGGCAGTTCGGCCCGCAGCGCGCTCAGCGGCAGCCGCTCGGCGCCGAGCGGCCCGCCGGCCCGGGGGTCGCGCAGCAGCCGCGCCAGCACGCTCGCACGGTCGGCCGCCTGCCCGTCCCGGGCGCACTCGGCCGCGTACACCCCGATCAGGTTGTGGAACCGGTAGAGCCCCCGGCCGACCTCCTCCAGCAGGTGGTTGTCGGCCAGCACCGCCAACTGCCGGGCGGCGACGCACTCGCCGGTGCCGGTGTACCGGGCGGCGACCGGGGCGGTGATCATCTCCTCCTCGCAGTGCCCGAGCTGGCGGAACATCTTGGC
>FTKL01000419.1_pt4 | contig 10778 bp, 7 predicted proteins | sample 2434061 | NCBI WGS metagenome assembly FTKL01 (sample SAMEA3914816, study PRJEB12502) | metagenome | biome: forest; material: soil | place: USA | collected 2011-09-16 | depth 0.3 m
CTTCTTGACGGCGGCCGCCTTCTTGGCGGTGGTGGCCGTGGTCTTCTTCGCGGCGACGGCGGTGGTCGCCTTCTTCGCGGCCGTCTTCTTGGTCGCGGCCGGGGCGGCGGCGGCGGCGGTCGCGGCGCGCTTGGTGGCGGCACGCTTCACGGCGGCGGAGGTGCCGGACTTGCCCGGGGTGAGCGAGCCCTTGGGGGCCTTCTTGACCGACGGGCCCTCCTTCGGCAGCTTCTTGCTGCCGCTCACCAGGTCCTTGAAGCCCTGGCCGGGACGGAACCGCGGCACCGAGGTCTTCTTGACCTTGACCTTCTCGCCGGTCTGCGGGTTGCGGGCGAAGCGCGCGGAGCGCTCCACCTTCTCGAAGGTGCCGAAGCCGGTGACCGACACCCGGTCACCCGCCACAACGGCACGCACCATGGTGTCGAGCACTGCGTCGACGGCCTCTGCGGCAGCCTTGCGACCGCCCAGCTGCTCGGCCACCGCTTCGACAAGCTGAGCCTTGTTCACGTCTTCCCCTTCAGAAACGGGCGCCGGATGATTCCATCCGTTCAATTCGCACGTTAGGTATGTATCTGCGGACTTTCAATTACCAAACGCGCGAATCACCCTAGTGTCGCAATGGATTTGCGCGTCTGCGACCTCAGCGCAGGGGCGGGAGCCCCTCGTCGAGGTCTTGGACAAAGCGACTCAACCGCCGTGCCGCCCCCGGAAGATCGCGCTTGGCGGTCTCGGTGACGATCAGCAGTTGACGGGTGAGAGCGGTCTTTGCATCGGCAGACACGTTCAGCGCATGCACGCGGGCGTGAGCTTGCTTCAACCGCTCGGCCACGAGCGCGAAGAGCGCCGTGACTTCCGGGTCGTCCAGCACCTCGTCCGGCGAGGTGCCGTCGTCGTCCGGCCGATCGTCAATTCGGCGTTCGGCTCCCCGGCCCGTCGTCTCCGGCGACGCGGGTTCGCGGCCCGCGTACGGAGGTTCATGGTGCCGGTGCATGTACTGATTGTGCCATCTGCACGGAGTTGTGCTGCGCGCGGGTTTATCCGTGGCACACGGTCAGCCCCTAACTCCGGCCCGCAACAGCCGATGGCCCGCCCCCCCGAGGGGGGACGGGCCATCGAGCGGCAGTCCGGAAAGCAGGTTCTCAGGCGACCGGCAGCGTACGCGGTTTGAACGCCGGGCGGGTGGCCTCGAACGCCGAGATGTCGGCCTCGTTCTGCAGCGTGATGCTGATGTCGTCAAGGCCGTTCAGCAGCCGCCAGCGGACATTGTCGTCCAGTTCGAATGCGGCCGTGATGCCCTCGGCACGCACCTCGCGGGACTCCAGGTCGACCGTGATCTCGGCGGTCGGGTCGGCCTCGATGAGCACCCAGAGCCGCTCCACGGTCTCCTGCGGCAGCAGCACCGTCAGCAGGCCGTTCTTCAGCGAGTTGCCCCGGAAGATGTCGGCGAAGCGGGACGAGATGACGGCGTGGAAGCCGTAGTTCTGCAGCGCCCAGACGGCGTGCTCACGCGAGGAGCCGGTGCCGAACTCGGGGCCCGCCACCAGGACGGTCGCGCCCTCGCGCTCGGGCTGGTTGAGGACGAAGCTCTCGTCCTTGCGCCAGGCCTCGAACAGCCCGCCCTCGAAGCCGGTCCGGGTGACCTTCTTCAGCCAGTGGGCCGGGATGATCTGGTCGGTGTCGACGTTGCTGCGGCGCAGCGGGACGGCCCGGCCGGTGTGGGTGGTGAACTTCTCCATGCTGCTCAGGCCTCCACAGCGATGTCGGACTTGAGGTCGGCGGGTGCGGCCAGCCGGCCCAGCAGGGCGGTGGCGGCGGCGACCTGGGGGGAAACCAGGTGGGTGCGGCCGCCCTTGCCCTGCCGGCCCTCGAAGTTGCGGTTCGAGGTGGAGGCGCAGCGCTCGCCGGGGGCGAGCTGGTCGGGGTTCATGCCCAGGCACATCGAGCAGCCCGCGTGGCGCCACTCGGCGCCGGCGGCGGTGAAGACCTTGTCCAGGCCCTCCTCGATCGCCTGCAGGGCGACCCGGACGGAGCCGGGGACGACCAGCATCCGCACGCCGTCGGCGATCCGGTTGCCGTCCAGGATGGCCGCGGCGGCGCGCAGGTCCTCGATCCGGCCGTTGGTGCAGGAGCCGACGAAGACGGCGTCGACCTTGACCTCGCGCAGCGGCGTACCGGCCTCCAGGCCCATGTACTTGAGCGCGTTCTCGGCCGCCACCCGCTCCTGCGGGTCGGCGAACGAGGCCGGGTCCGGCACGTTGGCGCCGAGCGGCGCGCCCTGGCCCGGGTTGGTGCCCCAGGTGACGAACGGCGTCAGCTCGGTGGCGTCGATGAAGATCTCGTGGTCGAAGACCGCGTCCTCGTCGGTGCCGAGGGTCTTCCAGTACTCGACCGCGGCGTCCCAGTCCTCACCCTTGGGAGCGTGCGGACGCCCCTCCAGGTAGTCGAAGGTGGTCTGGTCCGGGGCGATCATGCCGGCCCGCGCACCCGCCTCGATGGACATGTTGCAGATCGTCATCCGGGCCTCCATGGAGAGGCTGCGGATGGCGGAGCCGCGGTACTCCAGGACGTAGCCCTGGCCGCCGCCGGTGCCGATCCTGGTGATGATGGCGAGGATCAGGTCCTTGGCGGTGACGCCCTCGGGCAGCTCGCCCTCGACGGTGATCGCCATCGTCCGGAACGGGGCCAGCGGCAGGGTCTGGGTCGCCAGCACGTGCTCGACCTGGCTGGTGCCGATACCGAACGCCAGTGCGCCGAAGGCGCCGTGGGTCGAGGTGTGGGAGTCGCCGCAGACCACGGTGGTGCCGGGCTGGGTCAGTCCCAGCTGGGGGCCCACCACGTGGACGACGCCCTGCTCGACGTCGCCCAGCGAGTGGATGCGCACACCGAAATCGGCGGCGTTCTTGCGCAGCGTCTCCAGCTGGACCCGGGAGACCGGGTCCGCGATCGGCTTGTCGATGTCGAGCGTGGGGGTGTTGTGGTCCTCGGTCGCGATCGTGAGATCGGTCCGGCGGACCGGGCGTCCGGCCAGCCGGAGGCCGTCGAAGGCCTGCGGGCTGGTCACCTCGTGCAGCAGGTGCAGGTCGATGAAGAGCAGGTCGGGCTCGCCCTCGGCGCGCCGGACGACGTGGTCGTCCCAGACCTTCTCTGCGAGTGTCCGTCCCATCGGGTTCCCTCCAGCCGGCCGCTCTGCCGGCCTTCTCGTGTGGTCGAGGTCACTGCCTTTGCCGCCCTGGTGAGGCTCGCGTCGGGCGACCTGCACACCGGTTCGGTCTCCCCCGGGCACACCGCTGTTGTCGGCGGCCGCAGGGGATGTCTTCCGGGCTGCTTCCTCAAGAGTGGCGCTTTTCCTGGAAGATTGAACTTGCGTCTCGCGGAATGAGACTGCAGTATCAGGGCATGGACAACTCTAGCGGCGTCGGCGTTCTCGACAAGGCCGCTCTGGTGCTGAGCGCACTGGAGTCGGGCCCCGCCACGTTGGCGGGGCTGGTCGCCGCCACCGGCTTGGCGCGGCCCACCGCCCACCGACTCGCCGTCGCACTCGAACACCACCGCCTGGTCACCAGGGACATGCAGGGCCGTTTCATCCTCGGCCCCCGACTCTCCGAACTCTCCGCCGCGGCGGGCGAGGACCGGCTGCTCGCCACCGCGGGCCCGGTCCTGACCCACCTGCGCGACGTCACCGGCGAGAGCGCACAGCTCTACCGCCGGCAGGGCGAGATGCGGATCTGCGTCGCCGCCGCCGAGCGGCTCTCCGGCCTGCGGGACACCGTCCCGGTCGGCAGCACCCTGCCGATGAAGGCCGGCTCCGCCGCGCAGGTCCTGCTGGCCTGGGAGGAGCCCGAGCGCCTCCACCGCGGCCTGCAGGGCGCCCGGTTCACCGCCACCGCGCTGAGCGGCGTACGGCGCCGCGGCTGGGCCCAGTCGATCGGCGAGCGCGAGCCGGGCGTGGCGTCCGTCTCCGCGCCCGTCCGCGGGCCCTCCAACCGCGTGGTGGCCGCCGTCTCGGTCTCCGGCCCGATCGAGCGCCTGACCCGGCACCCCGGCCGCCTGCACGCCCAGGCCATCATCGAGGCCGCCAACCGGCTGACCGAGGCCCTGCGCCGTACCTGACCACCCACCGCGACACAGCGAAGGTCCCGCCCGGGAACAACGGGCGGGACCTTTCTTCTTCGGATCTTCGGATCTTCCGGCCTTCCGGCCGCGCCGGTACTGCCGGCCCGGCCGGGAATACAAAAAAGCCCCGGAGACCGGGGCTCAATGATTTCTTCACTTCTGGCTGGGGTACCAGGACTCGAACCTAGACTAAATGAACCAGAATCACTCGTGCTGCCAATTACACCATACCCCAACAAAGCATTCAGCCGATGGGCGTGCCCACCGGCCTTCCTGCTCTGGTACCCCCGACCGGATTCGAACCGGCGCTACTGCCGTGAGAGGGCAGCGTGCTAGGCCGCTACACAACGGGGGCAAACTTGGTGATCCCGACTTCGTCGCCTCCGGGGTTTCACATCATCCGGATGGTGACAGTGGTAAGGATCTGGTACCCCCGACCGGATTCGAACCGGCGCTACTGCCGTGAGAGGGCAGCGTGCTAGGCCGCTACACAACGGGGGCGTGTACTGCTGGATGGTGCTGTTGATCCCTTGCGGGACCAGTACCCCCGACCGGATTCGAACCGGCGCTACTGCCGTGAGAGGGCAGCGTGCTAGGCCGCTACACAACGGGGGCGTGTACTGCTGGGTGGTGCCGTACTGCGCTGGGGTACCAGGACTCGAACCTAGACTAAATGAACCAGAATCACTCGTGCTGCCAATTACACCATACCCCACCTGAGTTCAACCCCTGCGGGCCTTGCTCGGTGTTGCGCCTGCGGTTGGTACTGACGAGGTTTCTGGTCCCTCGCCGTTCCCTTCCGGGCGGCGCAGAAAGAACATTACCCGATGCCGGGCGCCGCTCCAAAATCCATAACCGCAGGCAGGGCCCGCAGGCTGCGGGCCCGGTCGCTGACCAGGCCCGCAACCCGCGGCGCGGCGGCTCAGGCCGCCGGCGTCGCCTCCAGGGCGGCGGCCAGCCGGCGCAGCGTCTCGGCGCGGCCGAGCAGCTCCATCGACTCGAAGAGCGGCGGGGAGACCCGCCGGCCGGTCACGGCCACCCGCAGCGGCGTGAAGGCGAACTTGGGCTTGATGCCCAGGCCGTCCACCAGCGCCTCGCGCAGGGCCGCCTGGATCGGCTCCGGGGTGAAGTCGCCGAGGGCCTCCAGCGCCTTGATGCTGGCCTCCAGCACCGGACGGGCGTCCGGGGTGAGGACCTTGGCGGCGTCCTCCGGGTCCAGCGCGAAGTCGGCCGGCGCCACGAACAGGAAGCCCGCCATGTTGACGATCTCGCTGAGGACGACCATCCGCTCCTGGGTGAGCGGCGCCACCTTCGCCAGCAGGCCGAGCTGCTCGGCGGTCGGCTCGGCCGGCAGCAGGCCGGGGGCCTGCAGGTACGGCACCAGCCGGCGGACGAACTCGTCCGGCGCCAGCTCGCGCAGGTGGCGGGCGTTGATCGCCTCGCACTTCTTCAGGTCGAAGCGGGCCGGGTTGGCGTTCACCTTCGAGATGTCGAAGGCGGCCACCAGCTCGTCCATCGAGAAGTGGTCGTCGTCCGCCGAGAGCGACCAGCCCAGCAGGGCCAGGTAGTTGAGCAGGCCCTCGGGCAGGAAGCCGCGCTCGCGGTACAGGTTGAGCGAGGCCTGCGGGTCACGCTTGGAGAGCTTCTTGTTGCCCTCGCCCATGACGTACGGGAGGTGGCCGAAGCGCGGGGTGCCGCCGTCGCCGACGCCGATCTCGGCGAGGGCCGCGTACAGCGCGACCTGGCGCGGGGTGGAGGAGAGCAGGTCCTCGCCGCGCAGCACGTGGGTGATGCCCATCAGGGCGTCGTCCACCGGGTTGACCAGGGTGTAGAGCGGCGCGCCGTTCGCCCGGACGATGCCGTAGTCGGGCACGTTCTCGGGCTCGAAGCTGAGCGTGCCGCGGACCAGGTCGTCGAACGTGATGGTGCCGTCGGGCATCCGGAAGCGCAGGATCGGCTGCCGGTTCTCCAGCTTGTAGACCGCGACCTGATCATCCGTCAGATTCCGGCAGTGGCCGTCGTACCCGGAGGGCTTGCCGGCGGCGCGGGCGGCCTCGCGGCGGGCGTCGAGCTCCTCGGTGTTGCAGTAGCACTCGTACGCGTGGCCGGCCTCGTGCAGGCGGCGGGCGACGTCCGCGTAGATGTCCATCCGCTGCGACTGGCGGTACGGCTCGTGCGGGCCGCCGACCTCGGGGCCCTCGTCCCAGTCGAAGCCGAGCCAGCGCATGGCGTCGAGCAGCTGGTTGTAGGAGTCCTCGGAGTCGCGGGCCGCGTCGGTGTCCTCGATCCGGAAGACCAGCTTGCCGCCGTGGTGGCGGGCGAAGGCCCAGTTGAAGAGGGCGGTGCGGACCAGGCCGACGTGCGGGTTCCCGGTCGGGGACGGACAGAAGCGGACCCGGACGGTCGGGTCCAGATCTGCGGATGCGTTAGCCACGCTTGATCACCTTATTGGTGAGAGTGCCGATGCCTTCGATGGAGACGGCGACCTCGTCGCCGACGTTGATGGGGCCTACCCCCGCGGGGGTGCCGGTGAGGATGACGTCGCCCGGGAGCAGGGTCATGGCCTCGGAGATGTGGACGATCAGTTCGGCGATCGAGCGGACCATCAGGGAGGTCCGGCCGGTCTGCCGCAGTTCGCCGTTCACGGTGCAGGTGATCGCCAGGTCGGCCGGGTCGAGTTCGGTCTCGATCCACGGGCCGAGCGGGCAGGACGTGTCGAAGCCCTTGGCGCGGGCCCACTGGCCCTCGCGCTGCTGGACGTCGCGGGCGGTCACGTCGTTGGCGCAGGTGTAGCCGAGGATCACCTCGGGCACCCGCTCGATCGGGACCTCGCGGCACATCCGGCCGATCACGACGGCGAGTTCGGCCTCGTGCTGGACGTCCGAGGAGAACGGCGGGTACGCGATGGCCTCGGTCGGGCCGATCACCGCGGTGGACGGCTTGAAGAACGTCAGCGGGACGTCGGGGACCTCGTGGCCGAGCTCGGCCGCGTGCGCCGCGTAGTTGCGTCCGACCGCGACGATCTTGTTGGGCAGCATCGGGGTGAGCAGTCGCACGTCCTGCATGCGGTAGATCTCGCCGGTCAGCTGGGGCGGGCCGAAGGGGTGCCCGGCCAACGCGTGGACGACCAGGGAATCGGGTTGGGAGACGTCACCCTCGACCACGCCGAAGGAAACGCTGCCGGCGGCAGGGCTCCCCTCCCGGACGGAAAACCTGGCAATGCGCACGGCTGGGATACCCCTCGCTTCGTCGGCCGCCCGGGGCGCGCCCGGGCGCTGGCGGGCCGCTCGGCCTGACGCGGCCCCGCTCAATCGAGTCCCAGGCTATCGCGTGGGGCCCGGGGTGCCCGCTGTATCCCGTTCTGCACCGATCGGCGCCGCCCCGCCGCCCGAACACCGCCCCGCCTGCGCCCGTGACATGCCGGAGGGCGCCGCGCCCGCACGATGTGCGGTTGCGGCGCCCTCCGGAAGAGCTGTCGGGCTACGGGCGATCAGCCCTGCGGGACGGCGACGGCCGGCGCGACCATCAGGACCGTGCGGCGCGGGTTGGCGGTGCTGGCCGGCAGCTCCGTGCCGTAGCTGGCGACGTCCTCGGGCCTGCGCGCACCCGGCAGCTGCGCGAAGTCGGCGACCGAGGCCAGCGTCGTCCGGCGCGGGTTCGCCGTCGAGCGGCTGACGAGCGTGGACGTGGTGGCGGAGTTGGCCGGCTGGGACATCGCTTCACACCTTGGGGTCGGGAGGGCCGGCGCCGGGAGGCGTCGGCCGCGGTCTTCTTGGGCAGGCAGGGAGTGAACCGGCGCCGGACGGGCAGGCATTCGGGGCGGGCACTCACTGTCGGACGGGCACCGAATCAGGGCAGGCCGATCGGGGCCCGCACGTGACTCAGCCAGATTAGGGATCTCATTCCACAGTCGCCGTGACCAAAGCTACACATTGACCTGTGATTTTGCTCACAAATTGAAGATTAATTCCCCCGGATCGGTCATATCGGCCCAACGGGATATTCCGACATATTGCCCATTTCGGGCAAACAGGAACCCATGTGACTCCTGTTGATCTATGTCCGGCTTGGCATGTATCCGGCGAGTGTCCGAAAAATGCGGTATTCCGGTCCCATTGCCGCACAGTCCGTGAACCGGTGCGCGCACTGAGTAGTAGCCGGTAGCGCTCCACAGCGCCCCTTGTTGGACTCCCCCCGCTGTGCTGGAATGCCACGGACCGTGGGAAAGGACCCGTCCACCCCGGTAGACCCGCTCTCCCGGACCGGCCGGGGTGCGGATGGAAACTCGACACCGTCCAGGCCGCGGCAACGCGGCGGGACGCCCGGTCCAGAGGTTGCGACGCCAGTGCAGGGACGTTTCAAAAGGGGTAGCGGCGCCGCGGGCGACCCCGAGTCGCGAGAGCCCGCAACAACCCCCGACCAGGCAGTTGCCCAAGGCGGTCCTGGCGACCGGGCGGCCGGCGGCCAGCCCGAACCGGGCAACGCCGACACCGTCGAGCAGGACGAACGGACGTCCAAGCGGGCGAAGCTCCGTACGCTGACCCGGCGCCGGGCCACCGGCATGAGCCGGCTCGCCATGCGGAACTGGCGCATCCGGACCCGTCTGATCGCGCTGCTCCTGCTGCCCGTCATCGTGGCCCTGGTGCTCGGTGGTCTGCGTATCCAGACCGCCATGCAGGCCTCTCAGCAGCTCGCCCAGATGGCCAACCTGAGCGACCTGGCGAAGAAGGCCACCAACCTCGCCGACGCCCTGCAGACCGAGCGCGACATCAGCGCCGGTCCGCTGACCCACGGCGGCCAGGCGGCGGACGACGAGGTCAACGCGTCGCGCAAGAACACCGACGACCTCAGCAAGATCTTCACCGCGTCCGCCGACAAGTTCGAGAACCTGGAACTCTCCGGCGGAAAGGCCCTGCTGCTGCAGGTCCGCAAGGACGTCAACTCGGTCGCCGAGGCGCGCCGCGACGCCTACACGAACGACCAGAACATCCAGGCCACCGTCACGGCCTACGACGTGATCATCAAGGACCTGCTGTCCATCACGCAGGACATCGCGCTCGGCTCCAACAACAGCGAGCTCGTCCGCGCCACCCGCGCGCTGCAGCAGTTCTCGCTGGCCAAGGACATCACCTCGCAGCAGCGCGCGCTGATCAGCGCCGCGCTCGCCAACAAGGCCGGCCCCAACCTCAGCCTGAGCGACGAGTCCTTCGGCATCCGGCTGCGCAACGCGTACGACAACGCGCTCGGCAACTTCAACAGCATCTACACCTCGCACGACCTGGACAGCCTGCGCGGCCAGCTCAGCTACAACTCGATCATCGCCGACGCCGACCGCTACTCGCACTCCGTGCTCCAGCAGGGCGGCATCCGGCAGACCGAGAACGTCAGCTACAAGGAGTGGTACGACGCGTCGACCACGAAGATCACGCAGCAGCGCCGGATCGAAGGCCGCCTGATCGAGGACCTCGACGGCAAGGCCCAGGAGCTGCAGTCCGGCGCCGACACCGAGGCCCTCATCACCGGTGCGCTGGTCGCGCTGATGCTGCTCGTCGCCATCGGCGGCGCCTTCCTGATCGCCCGCTCGATGGTGCGCTCGCTGACCCGGCTGCAGACCGCGGCCGAGGACGTCGCCGAGCGCCGCCTGCCCGAGCTGGTCAAGACGCTCTCCGAGAGCGACCCGCACGACATCGACATCACCGTCGAACCGGTCGGCGTCGACTCCGCCGACGAGATCGGCCACGTGGCGCACGCGTTCGACATGGTGCACAGCGAGGCCGTCCGCCTCGCCGCCGAGCAGGCACTGCTGCGAGGCAACATCAACGCGATGTTCACCAACCTCTCGCGCCGCAGCCAGGGCCTCATCCAGCGCCAGCTGTCGCTGATCTCCGAACTGGAGAGCCGCGAGGCGGACCCGGACCAGCTCGCCAGCCTCTTCAAGCTCGACCACCTCGCGACCCGCATGCGCCGCAACGGCGAGAACCTGCTCGTCCTCGCGGGCGAGGACCCGGGCCGCCGCTGGACCCGTCCCGTCCCGCTGGTCGACGTGCTGCGCGCCGCAGCCTCCGAGGTGGAGCAGTACGAGCGCATCGAACTGGCCTCCGTGCCCTCCGCCGAGGTCGCCGGCCGGGTCGTCAACGACCTCGTCCACCTGCTCGCCGAGCTGCTGGAGAACGCCACCTCGTTCTCCAGCCCGCAGACCCGCGTGCGGGTCACCGGTCACGCCCTGCCCGACGGCCGGGTGCTGATCGAGATCCACGACACCGGCATCGGCCTCAGCCCCGACGACCTCGCGGACATCAACGAGCGCCTCGCCAACCCCCCGGTGGTGGACGTCTCGGTGTCCCGCCGGATGGGCCTGTTCGTGGTCGGCCGCCTGTCCCTGCGACACGGCATCCGGATCCAGCTCCGCCCCAGCGACTCCGGCGGCACGACCGCACTGGTCATGCTCCCGGTGGACGTCACCAACTCCGCCGACCGCCGCGGCCCCGGCCGCCCCGGCGGAGCCCCCGGCAAGCAGCCGCGCGGCGTCGGACCGACGCCCCGCCAGCAGCGCCAGATGCCCGGCCAGGGCCCCGCCGCCGCACTCCCGCAGGGCCCCGGTGGCGGAGCCCCCGGCGGCCCGGGCGGTGCGCCCGGCGGCCGTCCGCAGCTCGGCCAGGGCGGCC
>FTKL01000634.1_pt5 | contig 10777 bp, 12 predicted proteins | sample 2434061 | NCBI WGS metagenome assembly FTKL01 (sample SAMEA3914816, study PRJEB12502) | metagenome | biome: forest; material: soil | place: USA | collected 2011-09-16 | depth 0.3 m
CTCGCCGCCGACGGCGCCCGGGTGGTGGTCAGCGGCCGCTCCGAGGAGTCGGTCGCGGCGGCGGTGGCGGAGCTGGGCGGCCCGGGCCGGGCGCACGGCGTGGTGGCCGACAACGCGGACCCGGGCTCGGCCGCGCGGCTCGTCGAGGCGGCGCGGACGGCGTTCGGACGGCTGGACGGCGTGCTCATCAGCGTCGGCGGCCCGAAGGCCGGGCCGGTGCTGCTGGCCGAGGACGAGACCTGGCGCGGGGCCTTCGAGTCGGTGTTCCTCGGCGCACTGCGGATCGCCCGGGCGGCGGCCGCCGAGCTGGGCGCGGGCGGTGTGATCGGCTTCGTGCTGTCCGGCTCCGTCCGGGAGCCGATCTCCGGGCTCGGCGTCTCCAACGGCCTGCGGCCGGGCCTGGCGATGGCCGCCAAGTCGCTCGCCGACGAGCTGGGCCCGCGCGGCATCCGGGTCGTGGGCCTGCTGCCGGCCCGGATCGACACCGACCGGGTCCGCGAGCTCGACGCGCTCAGCGGCGACGCCGAGGCCGCCCGGGTGCGGGCCAGCGCCGCGATCCCGCTCGGGCGCTACGGGACGGCCGAGGAGTTCGGCCGGGTCGCGGCGTTCCTGCTCTCCCCCGCCGCCTCCTACCTGACCGGCGTGATGATCCCGGTGGACGGCGGCGCGCTGCGCGGACTCTGACGCGTCGTCAGATAACCCGGGGGTGCTTCGGGGTGGCGGCCTGCTTGGTCGCCGCCACCCGCACCCGCAGCCGGGCCGGCAGTTCGTCCAGCCCGATGCTCGTCCTGGCGTCGGTGAGCGGCCCGGCGTCGAACCGCTTCACCAGCGCGGCCGGGTCGCCGCCCGGCGCCAGGGTGAGCACGCCGCGGACGGTCAGCCGCTTCGGCCGGCCGGCGATCCGCACCCGCGCCCGCTCGACGTCGGCCAAGCCCTCCGTGCCGGACTCCAGCACCTCCTCCAGGGCCCGGGTGCGCAGCCGCAGACGCAGCCCGGCGTCCGGCGGGGAGGGCAGCGCCAGGCTGCTCGGCGCGATACGCCGGAGCTGGGCGAAGAGCCACCACAGCGCGAGCGCCAGCAGCACCGACAGGCTCGCGACGACGGCCGGCCACCACCAGTCGCGGTCGGTCCAGCGGGTGCGCGAGGCGTGGCTGAACAGCGGCTGGTCGGGCGAGGTCAACGGCCACCAGTCCGGCGGGTCGATGCCGAGCCGCCCGTACAGGTCGAGGCCGCCGGCCAGCACCAGCAGGCCGCCGAGCAGCAGCAGTACGCCGGCCACGGCGAGCACCGTCCGGTTGACGGTCGAGCGGTTCATCGGGGGATTCCTCTCAACGCTTCGCCGGGCCGGTGAGGACATCGAGGCGCAGCGGGCGGGCGAGCGCGATCCGGTCGAGTTCGGCGACCAGGCTGCGCTGGACGGCGGCCGGGTCGGCCGGGCCGGTGATGGTGACCCGGACCCGGCGGCGGTTGATCCGTACCGTGGTGCCCTCCACGCCGGGCACCTCGGCGGCCCGGGTGAGCAGCAGGGCGCCGACGCCGGTCCGGTCGATCACCGCCTCCGTGTGCGGGGCCGGGCGCAACGGCAGCCAGCGGCGCAGACCCGGGGCGAAGGCGAGCCGGCAGAGCCAGCCGCCGAGCAGGACGGCGGCCCCGGCGCCGAGCAGCACCCAGAGGTCGTCGAGGTGGCGGGTCGCGAGTTCGTCGGCGAGGTGGACGCGCCAGGGGCGGGCGGAGTGGCCGGTCCGTACCGCGACGACGTCGTAGAGGAGCGCGCCGCCGACGACCAGGAAGGCCACCACGACGAGCGCCGTCGCGAGCGTGCGCGGCGCGCGCGGCCGGCGCACCTTCGGCGCGGGCCCGGTCTCGGGCGGCTGCTCCGGTACGGGTACGGGGGCGGTGCCGGATTCGGTCATCGCGGGCGCCTCCCCGGGTGGAGCGTCACGTCACTCCCCGCCCGTCGCGGGCAGCAGCCGTTCGACCACCACGGTCACCTCGGCGACCCGGATGCCGGTGAGGGCGGCGACCTGGCCGGCCACCCGGTCGCGCACCTGGCGGGCCAGCGCCGCCAGGTCGGCGGGGAACGGGAGTTCCACGCCGACCCGGACGGTGGCGGTGCGGCCGGGCACCGAGACGGAGACCTTCGGCGGGGCCCCGCGCTCGGCGCGGCCGGCCCAGGCGCCGTCCAGTGCGTCCCGGGCGGCCCGCGCGGCGATCTTCGCGAATACCCGGTCGGCGATCCGCAGGGTGCCCCGCCGGCCGGCGGCCGTGGACGGCGGGACGACGGCCGGCATCAGCGGCGCCGGTCGCGGCCGCGCAGCAGGTCGCCCAGGTCACCGAGGTCTATGTCGCCCTCCAGCAGGCGGCCCGCCACGAAGCCGACCGCACCGAGCACGGCCACCAGCAGGAAGGCCGCGAACCCGCCGAAGTAGCCGGCGAAGCCGAGGGCCATTCCTACCACCAGGCCGACGATGGCCAGGTTCATCCGCTGCTCCTCGTGTGTGCGGTCGTCCGTGCGGGGGTGGGGCCGGTGCGGCTACTGCAGCCTGGCGCGCTGGCCGGACTGCGCGGTCTCTTCCTCCTCCTCGATGTCCGGCTCGTCGGGCAGGTGCACGTCGTTGACCGCGATGTTGACCTCGACGACCTCCAGGCCGGTCATCCGCTCGACGGCGTCGATGATGTTCTCCCGTACCTGGCTGGCGAGTTCGGGGATCACCACGCCGTACTCGACGACCAGCGCGATGTCGATGGCGGTCTGCTTCTCGCCGACCTCGGCCTTGATCCCGCGCCCGACGGCGGACTTGCCGCCGGGCACCTTGTCGCGCATCGCGCCGAAGGTGCGGGACAGCCCGGAGCCGAGGGCGTGGATGCCGGGGACCTCGCGGGCGGCCATGCCGGCGATCTTCTCGACCACGCCCACGGCCAGCGCGGTGCGCCCGCGCTCGGCGGACGGCTTCGCCGCGGCGGCCGGCCCCGAGGAGGGGGCGGCCGCGCCGGAGGCGACGGCGTTCTTGTGCAGGGTGGCGGGCGTCGGCGTGTCAGGCATGGCGGGGTCTCCTGTCGTTGCGTGTCCAGCTATATCGCAATTCACCTCAACTCTGGCATTCCGCCACGTAACCCGCCCCCGGAAAGCACGGACGGCCCGAGCCCCCACCGGGGCCGGGCCGTCCGTACGGGGTGCGGGGTGCCGTCAGTCGCCGATGCCCGCCAGGTCGCGCATCCGCCGGGCCTGCGCCACCCGTTCGGCCGAACACTGCTCCTCGTACGAGCGGCCGCCGGCGCCCTGGAGCAGCGCCTTGGTCTCGATCACGGCGCTGCGCGGGGCCGCCAGAAGTGCGGCGGTGAGGTCACGGACGGCGCCGTCGAGTTCGGCGGCGGGGACGGCGAGGTTGGCCAGTCCGGTGGCCGCGGCCTCCTCGGCGCCGATCCAGCGGCCGGTCGCGCAGATCTCCAGCGCTCGGGCGTAGCCGACGAGTTCGGTCAGCGGCTTGGTGCCGGCCAGGTCGGGGACGAGCCCCAGCGAGGTCTCCTTCATGGAGAACTGGACGTCGTCGGCGACCACCCGGAGGTCGCAGGCCAGCGCGAGCTGGAACCCGGCGCCCACCGCGTGCCCCTGCACGGCGGCGATGCTGATCAGGTCGGGGCGCCGCCACCAGGTGAACGCCCCCTGGAAGCCGGCGATGGTGTCGTCGACGTCCTTGTCGTCGGCGGCGGCCAGCTGGAGGAAGTTCCGCTCGCCGGGCAGGCCCTCGGGCGTGAACATCGCGCGGTCCAGGCCGGCCGAGAAGGAGACGCCCTCGGCCTGGAGCACGACCACCCGCACGGTGCCGGGCAGCTCGCGCCCGACGGCGGCCAGCGCGCGCCACATGGCGGGCGACTGGGCGTTGCGGCGCTTGGGCTGACAGAGCGTCACCCGGGCGACGTCGCCGTCGATCTCCAGGCGGACGCCGTCCTGCTCCCAGGCCTGGGCCTGCGGGTCGGTGGCGGGAGCGGTCATGGGGCACCTCCGGCGGTGAAGGGGTCGCGTGGGGACGCGCCGCCGAGGGGGTGGCGGCGGACCACGGCCGGAGGCGGACGGCAACGCCCGACCATTCGGCTACCGGAGAGTAACAAACTCGGGCCGATGACGTCAGGGGTACCCCGGACCACCCACGGGGCCCCGCCCGACGGCGGCCCGGACATGACGATCGGCGGCCGGTTCGCCCGGCCCGGGGGCGGACGACATCACGTCGTCTCCCCGGCCGGCGCCCTGCCGCCGAATCATCCTGAGCGCTCGACTGCGCATCCACTGCGCAGTGCCCGACGCGGCAACCACGACCCCGTCGGGTCCTTGCGGTCGTACCGCCCGCCGGCATGACGGAATGTCAGGAACCAGCTCCTGCAGTAGCCTTGTTCTTGCCCCGCGTGGCACCGCCGCGGCCCCGGAGAATCACTCCGGACTCGCTCAGCATGCGGTGCACGAAGCCGTACGAGCGACCGGTCTCCTCCGCCAGCGCGCGAATGCTCGCTCCGGAGTCGTATTTCTTCTTCAGATCGGCCGCGAGCTTCTCACGCGCGGCACCGGTTACCCGGCTGCCCTTTTTCAGAGTCTCGGCCACCCGTGCCTCCTCGTAGCGTTGCTCGGTCAGATTCCCATGATCACCCATCGACAGCATCCTGGCCACCCATTCGACAAGGTCGATGTCGGGAAGCGAAGTCTGCCGGTAGTGATCCCAGCGCACAAGGGCGCTCACGCTGGGTGCACGCCCCCCTGCTCACAGGGGTGCCGGTCGGACGAAAGAGCTGATCAGCACGGGCGGCCCGGCACCTGTCAGGCGCCGGGCCGATGAGGTCCCACACAAACGGAATCCCGGACCACTTCATTCCCGGACACGCCGGAAGGACCAGATCCTCTCGTACGGAAAGCCGACCCCGCGTCTACCGCAGAAGTGCGGGCGTGGTCGTGCACATGGCGGTACGGAAGTGCTGCACAGTGCTGTGTGAGTGCTGCGGGAGCGCCGGGGCGGCCCCGCCGAGCGGTCAGGCCAGCGAGACCAGGTCCGCGTACGCCGGGCTCCAGAGGTCCTCGACACCGTCCGGCAGCAGGATGATCCGCTCCGGCTGGAGTGCGTCGACCGCGCCCTCGTCGTGGGTGACCAGGACGACGGCGCCGCTGAACTCCCGCAGCGCGCCGAGGATCTCCTCGCGGCTTGCCGGGTCGAGGTTGTTGGTGGGCTCGTCGAGCAGCAGCACGTTGGCGCTGGAGACGACCAGCGAGGCCAGCGCGAGCCGGGTCTTCTCGCCACCGGAGAGCACGCCGGCCGGCTTGTCCACGTCGTCGCCGGAGAACAGGAACGAGCCGAGGATCTTGCGGATCTGCACCAGGTCGGTGTCCGGCGCGGAGGAGCGCATGTTCTCCAGCACCGTCCGCTCCGGGTCCAGCGTCTCGTGCTCCTGCGCGTAGTAGCCGATCTTCAGGCCGTGGCCCGCGACCACCTCGCCGGTGTCCGGCTGCTCCACGCCCGCGAGCATCCGCAGCAGGGTGGTCTTGCCCGCACCGTTGAGGCCGAGGATGACGACCCGCGAACCGCGGTCGATCGCCAGGCCCACGTCGGTGAAGATCTCCAGCGAGCCGTACGACTTCGACAGGCCCTCGGCCGTCAGCGGGGTCTTGCCGCAGGGGGCCGGGTCCGGGAAGCGCAGCTTGGCGACCTTGTCCGAGACCCGCACCTGCTCCAGGCCGGCCAGCAGCTTCTCCGCGCGGCGGGCCATGTTCTGCGCGGCGACGGTCTTGGTGGCCTTGGCGCGCATCTTGTCGGCCTGCGAGTTGAGCGTCGCGGCCTTCTTCTCGGCGTTGGCGCGCTCGCGCTTGCGACGCTTCTCGTCGTCCTCGCGCTGCTGCTTGTACTGCTTCCAGCCCATGTTGTAGATGTCGATCGCGGAGCGGTTCGCGTCCAGGTAGAAGACCTTGTTGACGACCGTCTCGACCAGCTCGACATCGTGGGAGATCACGATGAAGCCGCCCTTGTACGTCCGCAGGAAGTCCCGCAGCCAGGCGATCGAGTCGGCGTCGAGGTGGTTGGTGGGCTCGTCGAGGAGCAGGATGTCGGCGTCCGAGAAGAGGATCCGGGCGAGCTCGACCCGGCGGCGCTGGCCACCGGAGAGGGTGTGCAGCTCCTGGCCGAGGATGCGGTCCGGCAGGCCGAGGGCGGCGGCGATGGTCGCGGCCTCCGCCTCGGCGGCGTAGCCGCCCTTGGTGAGGAACTCCGTCTCCAGGTTGGCGTACTTCTTCATCGCCTTGTCGCGGGTGGCACCGGTGCCGTTCGCCATCCGGTCCTCGTTCTCGCGCATCTTCTTCAGCACGGTGTCGAGGCCGCGGGCGGAGAGGATGCGGTCGCGGGCCAGCACGTCGAGGTCGCCGGTGCGCGGGTCCTGCGGGAGGTAGCCGACCTGGCCGGAGTTGGTGACCGTGCCGCCGGCCGGGATGCCCTCACCGGCCAGCACCTTGGTGAGCGTCGTCTTGCCGGCGCCGTTGCGGCCGACCAGGCCGATCCGGTCGCCGGGGGCGATCCGGAAGCTGGCGGACTCGATCAGGACGCGGGCGCCGGCACGCAGTTCGAGGGCGTTCGCGGAAATCATGGCTGGGGTACTCCTGGGACGTGGGCGGGCGCGGGCACCCGGGGCGCCCCAGAGGCTGGGGGCACCGGACCGGCACGGCGGGGTGGGTGGGCGGCGTCACGGAACACGGCCGGCCGAAGAACACACCGCTGGGGTGCGCCGATCGGCTCGCCGTCCGCCCGCTAGTGCCCGGAGAAGTCAGCCATGGCGCCCAGTCTACCGGGCCCCGCGCGAAGCTCGGCAGGGCTGTGCCCGGGCAGCGGTCGTTTCGGCCACCCGGGGCGTGCCCGCCCGCCGGGCGCTCAACGCCCGGGGTTGGCCGCCGGGTCCGCGCAGGCGCCCTGCGGCCGGACCGCCGCGAACGGCTCCGTCGCACTCCCGCAGGCCGACTCCGGCGCCGCCGCCTTCGTGTCGAAGACCCGGCTGCCGACGATCGGGCCGTCGTCGATCTGCACCCGCTGCCCGTCCAGGGCCCGCAGCACCACGCCCGGGCCGGTGGCCAGCTGCCAGCCGGTGCTGTCCAGCCGGAAGCCGGTGACCCCGCCGGACGGCGAGTGGCCGTTGGCACCGTTGGCGGTGCAGCTGCGCGGCACGAGCACGGCGTAGTCCGTCCGGACGGTCCGCACCGGGTCGAAGACGCAGTTGCCGGCCGGGCTGGAGTTGTAACGCAGATCACCGTCGGCGTCGCGGAAACCCATCGTCAGACCAGGCGTCACCACGGCCACCCAGGGCGAGGCCTCGGGCACCGTGTACAGGGCCTTGGAGGCGCGGTCCACGGCGAGCTGCCTGCGCTGCGCGTCGGTCCGCCTGTCGGCACCCGGCTCGCCGTCGCCGCGCAGCCAGTCCGCGAGGCCAGGCACCGCGCGGTGCCAGCGCACCTCGTGGTCGGACGGCCGGACGGAGGTGACCAGGCCGTCGTCCCAGAGCACCACCGCGCTCTCGCCGGCCATCGCCAGGTACAGCGCGGTCGCGCCCTCACGGCGGTAGGACCAGGCGTGCTCGCCGGTCGCCGGGTCGTACGCCTCCAGGCCGGGGCCCACCTTCAGCTCCAGGCCGGCCGTGTCCAGGGACTGCGCCGTGACCGGGCTCGCGTCCGCTCCGCCGGGCTCGGCCACCCGGTCGCCGAACGGCACGGGCTTGTTCGCGTGCGCGGCAGCGCCCGCCCCGAGCACCAGCAGGACGGCCAGGGCAGGGAGGAGCGATCGGGGGGTGAGTACACGCAGCGGCTTCCAGGACACGGGCGGAGCGTACCTTCCGTTGCCCCCGCGAGTCAGCCGGACATTCCCCGCCGTCCGCACTCCGGACGTGCTTCCGGCCGCCGCGCGACGGCCCGCCGCGACCGCCCGCCGACCTGCGCCGTCGGGGGTGTCGCCGCACGGGCGCACCGCTCCGGCGGCCGTTGTCGTCCGACGTGGGCGCGACAGCGGACTGTTACAGAGGTGGTACAGAGACGCGGTTCGACGACCGGGCGGATCCGGACACCTCCCAGGTGCAGGACCGGCGCGGGCGGGGGCCGGGGCTGTCCGCGGCCTCGGCGGTCGGCCCCTTCCGCTGCCCCACCGACCGGACGGCCCGTCCCGACGCGCGGTGCAACACCTTCCGGCCCGGGCCGGCCATCCGTCGAACGATGTTCGAACGGCGTCCACTTCAGGGTGAAATTCGGCATTTCTGACGCCTTGTGGGCTTACCGTCGTGTGGTGGGCCTACTGTCGAAATCGCGGGCCCCGGATCACCGGCCCGGGACAACGGGCCCGGAGCCGGCCCCGGCCGTGACGCCCGTCGGGACGCCCAGAGGAGGAACCATGCGATTCGGCCGCCTGACCCTGGGCACCGCCGCGCTGCTGCTGTTGCTGGCCACCGCGAGCGTCCCGACCGGAACACCCCTCAGCCAGAGCGAACGGCAGGCCGCGCTCTCCTCCGACGGCAGCCTGCCACGCGGCGCCGCACCCCGGCCCGTCGTCCAACGGCCCAAGCACGAGCCGCCGTTCGGTGCCTTCGTCGGCTCCTGGGACCAGTACATCCCGCAGATCGGCCGCTACTCGCAGTGGCTCGGCAACGCCAACCTCCAGGTCGGCCACACCTACCTGGCCGGAAACAGCTGGGCCGACGTCGAGGGCGAGCCGGTGGTCCTCGGCCTCTGGTCGCAGTGGCGGCTCGCCGACCCGGCCCGCACGCTCGTCCTCGGCGTGCCGATGCTGGTGCCCAACGAGGCCGACGTCCCCGACGACCAGGTGGCGAAGCTGCTCGCCCAGGGCGCCCGCGGCGACTTCGACCAGCACTTCCTCAAACTCGCCCGCAAGCTGGTCGCGCTGGGCGGCAACGACACCGTCCTCACCCCCGGCTGGGAGATGAACGGCACCACCTACACCCACCGCTGCAAGCCGGACCCGACCGCCTGGAAGGCGTACTGGCGGCGGATCGTCGACGTGATGCGCTCGGTGCCCGGGCAGCGGTTCCGCTTCGACTTCACTCCCAACCGGGGACTGGACGCCATCCCGTGGACGCGCTGCTACCCCGGCGACGACGTGGTCGACATCATCGGCATGGACAGCTACGACCAGCCGGCCGGCGCGACCTTCGACAGCTACGTCTCCGAGCCGTACGGGATGCAGGACCAGGTCGAGTTCGCGGCCCGGCGCGGCAAGCCGGTGTCGTACCCCGAGTGGGGCCTGTTCCGGAACGGCGACAACCCGGAGTACGTCCGGCGGATGGTGGAGTGGATGCGCACCCACGACACCCTCTACCAGACCGTCACGGACTACTGCCCGCACGGCTTCTGGCAGTGCAACCGCAACCCGAAATCCAGTGCGGTGTTCCGGCAGCTGATGTCCGGCTCGAAGGGCTCGCCCGCCACGCCCGCACCCGCATCCACACCCGCACCCACGCCCACGCAGGTGCCCAAGGCCTCGCCGTCAGCTCCGGCGGCGGGCCGCTAGCGCCTCCTTCAGCCGCGGCAGCCGCGTCCGCAGCAGCCGCACCGCCGCCTGCCGCGCCCGGACGCCGAGCAGCAGCACGGCGACACCCGGCGCCAGCCGGCCCGGGCCGAGCAGCAGCCGCTGGTTGGCCGTCGCGTCCGGGCGCCAGCGCTGCTTGTACGGCTCCTGGCCGCGCAGCAGGCTCAGCACCGGGATGCCCGCGCCGACCACCTCGTCCAGCGCGGCGCCGAACAGCAGGCCCGCGATGTCCAGGCGCTCGCGCAGCGCCGGGTGCGCGCCGTACAGGTAGAGGCCGCCGAACACCGGGGAGAGCAGCACCAGGTTCACCGCGACCAGCTCGCCCTCCAGCCAGTACTGGTGGACGGCGGCGCGCCCGCTCGCGACCAGGCCGGTGGTGGAGTCGGTGAGGTGGCGGGCGAACCGCTCGGTGCGGTGCTCCGGAGTCACCCCCCGGTCCTGCCACTGCAGGAAGTGCAGCCGCAGCAGCCCCGCGACCGCCTCCGGCACCTCCTCGGGGGCGGTCGCGCGGACCTCCACCCCCGACTCGGCGATCCGGCGCAGCTTCACCCGGCTGCGCTGGGCCGTCTTGCCCGGCAGCCGCTTCAGCAGCTGCTCCATCGGGACGGCCGGCAGGTACTGGCAGAGCGAGTCCTCCAGCCGGTACCGGCGGCCCCGCCAGTGCTCGAACACCAGCTGGACGGCCGCCTCCGGGTGCACCTCGCGCAGCTCCAGGCTGTGCCACGGCCGGGTCAGCGGGAGGGCCCGGGCGAACTCGGCGGCGGCGCGCTCCGCGCAGGAGTCGTCGAGCAGGACGTCGGTGAAGTCGATCAGCCCGCCGCCGAGGCCGCTCAGCACGCCGCTCGCGCCGCCGAGCGGGTTGCAGCCGCGCTGGAACGCGCCCGCGCCGACCAGCCGGCCGTCCCGGCGGACCAGCACCACCACCAGCGCGCCCGGGCGGCCGTAGCTGCGCCACCAGGAGGCCTGCCAGGCTGCGGACTGGAACGAGGTGGCCATCCGGCAGCGGGCCGCCAGGTCGTCCCACTCGGCGGCGAGGTCGGCGATCGCCTCGTCGTCCCGGCGGATCTCGGTCGTCCAGCGCGGGGCCGCAGACTGCGCGGGCAGGCCCGCCGTCGCGACGTCGGTGGTCATCGGGTGCCCCCGGCACGGACGGTCTCCCGAGCCGCGCCGGGCTCCTGTGCGACGGAGGCGGCGGGCGCGGCGGGCGCGGGCACCGCCGGGGCGGCGGC
>FTKL01000527.1_pt3 | contig 10739 bp, 10 predicted proteins | sample 2434061 | NCBI WGS metagenome assembly FTKL01 (sample SAMEA3914816, study PRJEB12502) | metagenome | biome: forest; material: soil | place: USA | collected 2011-09-16 | depth 0.3 m
GCGAGGCCCCGGCCCCGGAAGGCCGGCAGGACGCCCCAGCCGGTCTCGTACACCTTCTCGCCGCGCCAGACGGTCTCCCAGTACCCGATGCTCCCGGCCACGTCCGGGTCGGCCCCGGGCCCGGCGCCGAGCCGGATGCTGAACATCTGCCCCCGGCCGGTGCCGGGCAGCGCCAGGTAGCGAGCGTGGCGGGCGACGACCTGCTCCTCGGTCTCCGGGCCGCCGAGGTGCTCGGTCATCTCCGGTGCGTTGACCAGGCGCAGCAGTCCGAGGTCGTGCTCCGCCCAGGGTTCGATCCGTACGTCCTGCATGGGTGCCTCCCGGGTCGATTTCGGTCCGAGCCTGCCACAGGCCCGGAAAAGCAGCGGGCCCCGCCGCCCGGAGGGGACGACGGGGCCGCGGCGCGGACGCCCTAGCGGAGGAAGGGGTCGACCGCGATGACCACGAAGAGCAGGGTCAGGTAGGTGATCGACCAGTGGAACAGCCGCATCTCCTTGAGCTTGGCGCCCACCAGGCCGGCCTTCGCCCGGCTGTAGAGGCCGTGGGCCTCCTTGAGCCAGGCGGCGCCGAGCACCACGGCGGCGACGGGGTACAGCAGGCTGGTGTCCGCGAGCGGCCACAGGGCCAGCGAGACGGCGACCATGACCCAGGAGTAGGCGACGATCTGCTTCGCCACCGCGAGGTTGCCCTTGACCACCGGCAGCATCGGGACGCCGGCCTTGGCGTAGTCCTCGCGGACCTTCATCGACAGCGGCCAGTAGTGCGGCGGCGTCCAGAAGAAGATCACCAGGAAGAGCACCAGCGCGGACCAGGAGACCGAGTTGTCCACGGCTGCCCAGCCGACGAAGACCGGCATGCAGCCGGCGATGCCGCCCCAGACGATGTTCTGCGCCGTGCGCCGCTTCAGCCCGAGGGTGTAGACGAAGACGTAGAACAGCAGCGCGGTCAGCGCGAGCGCGGAGGAGAGCCAGTTGACCAGCAGCCCGAGCCAGAGCGTCGAGCCGATCGCCAGCGCGATGCCGAAGAGCAGCGCCTCGCGCGGCGAGACCATCCCGGTCACCAGCGGCCGGCGTTCGGTGCGCGACATCACCGCGTCGATGTCGCGGTCGATGTACATGTTGAGGGCGTTGGCGCCGCCGGCCGACAGGTAACCGCCGATGACCACCTGGAGCACCAGCAGCGGGTCCGGCACCCCGCGCTGCGCCAGGAACATCACCGGCACAGTGGTGATCAGCAGGAGTTCGATGATCCGAGGCTTGGTCAGTGCGACGAACGCGCCGACACGGGCCCCGAGCGGCCGGTGCGCAGGCGTCGCACCGGTGACCCCGGCGGGGCGGGATTCGACGGCGGTCACTAACACCCCAACTGAAGATGAATCTTCGCAGGCGTCCACCGGACCAAAGGTGCCGAATTCGTCCGCTCTGCGCGTACCACGCCACCTTAGACGCTCCATATCTCCCGACCGGCCTCGGGGTCCCCCGGCGGGGCGGAACGCACACCGGTGGGTGAACCCGCAGGCCCGGAGCGCGCGGCCGGGCCGGGCCGGGCGGACCGTCACGTCCGGTGAGGAGGCAAGCCGCCAGAAAAGGGGCGAGTCTGGACAAAGGCCCTGTCCGCCCGTCCCGGAACAACGACCCGCGGGCCCAGGTTGCCCCAGCACTGAGGGTGAGCCCCGGGCCAAACGGTAGGCTCGCACAGAGAAGCGGGATCTACCCTCCGTGACCGGCACCACCCAATACGTCTGGCCCACAGCGACGTGGCCGACCCGGTCCCCTTCACGGGGTCACTCTTCAATACGGAAGGAGCCCTGAGACTAGGGTGAGCACCACGCCGACGAACGCATTCGAGTGGACCGAGCTGGACGAGCGTACGGTCGACACGGCCCGTGTCCTGGCCATGGACGCAGTACAGAAGGTCGGCAACGGACACCCGGGGACGGCCATGTCGCTGGCCCCCGCGGCGTACCTGATCTTCCAGCGCTTCCTGCGCCACGACCCGACCGACCCGGCCTGGGTGGGACGCGACCGCTTCGTCCTCTCCCCCGGGCACACCAGCCTGACGCTCTACACCCAGCTGTACCTGTCGGGCTACGGCCTGGAGCTGGACGACCTGAAGGCCTTCCGGGTCGCGGGCAGCCGTACGCCGGGTCACCCCGAGCACGGGCACACGGCCGGCGTGGAGACCACCACCGGCCCGCTCGGCCAGGGCATCGCCAACGCCGTGGGCATGGCGATGGCCGCGCGCTACGAGCGCGGGCTCTTCGACGCCGGGGCTGCTGCGGGCGCCTCGCCGTTCGACCACACCGTCTGGGCGATCGTCTCCGACGGCGACCTGGAGGAGGGCGTCTCCGCCGAGGCCTCCTCGCTGGCCGGCCACCAGAAGCTGGGCAACCTGGTCGCGCTGTACGACGACAACCACATCTCGATCGAGGGCGACACCGAGACGGCCTTCTCCGAGGACGTCCTGAAGCGCTACGAGGCGTACGGCTGGCACGTCCAGCGCGTCAACCCGAAGACCGACGGCGACATCGACGTGGCCGCGCTGGCCACCGCGCTGGCCGCCGCCAAGGCGGAGACCTCCCGCCCGTCCTTCATCGCCATGCGGACGATCATCGCCTGGCCCGCGCCGGACGCCCAGAACACCGCCAAGGCGCACGGCTCCGCACTCGGTGCGGCCGAGATCGCCGCGACCAAGAAGGTGCTGGGCTTCGACCCTGAGAAGACCTTCGAGGTCAGCGACGAGGTCATCACCCACTCCCGCGAGGTCGTCAAGCGCGGCAAGGCCTACCGGGCCGAGTGGGAGAAGGGCTTCGCCGCCTGGCGCGCCGCCGACGCCGAGCGCGCCGGCGAGTTCGACCGCATCCAGGCCGGCGAGCTGCCCGAGGGCTGGAAGAAGCAGATCCCGGTCTTCCCGGCCGGCAAGGACGTCGCGACCCGCAAGGCGAGCGGCGAGGCCCTGAAGGCCCTCGGCGCGGTGATCCCGGAGCTGTGGGGCGGCTCGGCCGACCTCGCGGAGTCCAACCTCACCACCATCGACGAGGACAGCTCCTTCCTCCCCGAGGGCAACCCGCTGAAGAGCGCCTCCCCGTACGGGCGGACGATCCACTTCGGCATCCGCGAGCACGCCATGGGCTCGACCATGAACGGCATCGCGCTGCACGGGAAGACCCGCGTGTACGGCGGCACCTTCCTGGTCTTCGCCGACTACATGCGCCCGGCCGTGCGCCTCGCCGCGCTGATGAAGCTGCCGGTCACGTACGTCTGGACGCACGACTCGATCGGCCTCGGCGAGGACGGCCCGACCCACCAGCCGGTGGAGCACCTGGCCTCGCTGCGTGCCATCCCGGGCCTGTCGATCGTCCGCCCGGCCGACGCCAACGAGACGGCCGTCGCCTGGCGCACCGTCATCGAGCGGCAGACCAGCCACCCCGGCCCGGTCGGCCTGGCGCTCACCCGCCAGAACGTCCCGACCTGGGACCGCGAGGTCTTCGGCTCCGCCGAGGGCACCGCGAAGGGCGGCTACATCCTGGCCGAGGCGTCCAGCGGTGTCCCGCAGGTGATCCTGCTCGGCACCGGCTCCGAGGTCCAGCTCGCCGTCAAGGCGCGCGAGGTCCTGGAGGCCGAGGGCATCACCACCCGCGTGGTCTCGCTGCCGTCCTTCGAGTGGTTCAACGAGCAGGACCAGGCGTACCGCGACAGCGTGCTGCCGCCGACCGTCAAGGCCCGCGTCTCGATCGAGGCCGGCATCGCGCAGGGCTGGCGCGAGCTGGTCGGCGACCACGGCCGGATCGTCAGCCTGGAGCACTTCGGTGCCTCGGCCGACTACCAGGTGCTGTTCCAGGAGTTCGGCCTGACGAGCGAGGCCGTCGTGGCCGAGGCGCACAACGCGCTGCGCTCGCTCGAAGCCGTCAACCGCTAGTAGTTCCTGGGGCCGCGTGCCCGCCCGCACAGCGGGCACGCGGCCCGTCTGACGACCCCACAGACGACAAAGAAAAAAAGGACTGAGCACCATGACTGACGCATTGAAGCGCCTCAGCGACGAAGGCGTGGCGATCTGGCTGGACGACCTCAGCCGTACCCGGCTGAACACCGGCAACCTGGCCGAGCTGGTGCAGAACAAGCACGTGGTGGGTGTCACCACCAACCCGACCATCTTCCAGAAGGCCATCGGAGGCAGCGACACCTCCTACGACAGCCAGCTGCGCGACCTGGCCGTCCGCAAGGTGACCACGGACGAGGCCGTCCGCATGATCACCACCAGCGACGTGCGCGACGCGGCCGACGTGCTGCGCCCCGTCTACGACGCGAGCAACGGCCGCGACGGCCGGGTCTCCATCGAGGTCGACCCGCGCCTGGCCCACGAGACCGCGGCGACCATCGCCGAGGCCAAGCAGCTGTGGTGGCTGGTCGACCGCCCGAACGTGCTGATCAAGATCCCCGCCACCAAGGCCGGCCTGCCCGCCATCACCGAGGTCGTCGGCCGGGGCATCAGCGTCAACGTCACGCTGATCTTCTCGCTGGAGCGCTACCGCGCCGTGGTCGACGCCTACCTGGCCGGCCTGGAGCACGCCAAGGCCAAGGGCCTGGACATCTCCTCGATCGAGTCGGTCGCCTCCTTCTTCGTGTCCCGCGTGGACACCGAGATCGACAAGCGCCTCGACAAGGCCGGCGCGAAGGACCTGCGCTCCAAGGCCGCCCTGGCCAACGCCCGCCTCGCCTACCAGGCGTACGAGGAGGTCTTCGGCTCCGTCGACGGCTCCACCGCGCCGAGCGCCCGCTGGAAGGCCCTGGAGGCCGCCGGCGCCAACCCGCAGCGCCCGCTCTGGGCCTCCACCGGCGTCAAGGACCCGGCCCTGCCGGACACCCTCTACGTCACCGAGCTGGTCGCCCCCGGCACCGTCAACACCATGCCCGAGGCCACCCTGGACGCGACCGCCGACCACGGCGTCGTGACCGCCGGCACCATCACGGACAACTACGCCGACGCCAAGGCCGTGATGGACGCCGTCGCCGCCGCCGGCGTCGACTACGACGACGTCGTGCAGGTGCTGGAGGACGAGGGCGTGCAGAAGTTCGAGCAGTCCTGGACGGAGCTGCTCGACACCGTCACCGCCTCGCTGGCCTCCTTCGCCTCCGAGAAGTGATCCTCGCTCACCACAGCGCACTGAAAGCGGAGCCAATCAAGTGAGCACTGATTACCCCGAGTTGACACAGGATGCCGAGGCGGGCGATCCCCCACCGGCGTTCGTCAACCCGCTCCGTGACCCCACCGACCGGCGGCTCCCGCGTATCGCGGGGCCGTCCGGCCTGGTCATCTTCGGGGTCACCGGCGACCTGTCCCGCAAGAAGCTGATGCCGGCCATCTACGACCTCGCCAACCGCGGCCTGCTGCCGCCGGGCTTCTCGCTGGTCGGCTTCGCCCGCCGCGAGTGGGAGGACGAGGACTTCGCCAAGGAGGTGCACGACGCGGTCAAGGAGCACGCGCGTACGCCGTTCCGCGAGGAGGTCTGGCAGCAGCTCGCCAAGGGCATGCGCTTCGTCCAGGGCACCTTCGACGACGACGAGGCCTTCGACAAGCTGCGCGCGACGATCGAGGAGCTCGACAAGGCCCAGGGGACGGGCGGCAACTTCGCCTTCTACCTGTCGGTGCCGCCGAAGTTCTTCCCGAACGTCGTCCAGCAGCTCAAGAAGCACGGCCTGGCCGACCCGCCGGCCGGCTCCTGGCGCCGCGCGGTGATCGAGAAGCCCTTCGGCCACGACCTGGCCAGTGCCCAGGAGTTGAACCGGATCGTCCACGAGGTCTTCCCCCGTGACGAGGTCTTCCGGATCGACCACTACCTGGGCAAGGAGACCGTCCAGAACATCCTGGCGCTGCGCTTCGCCAACACCATGTTCGAGCCGATCTGGAACCGGTCGTACGTCGACCACGTGCAGATCACGATGGCCGAGGACATCGGTATCGGCGGCCGCGCCGGGTACTACGACGGCATCGGCTCGGCCCGCGACGTCATCCAGAACCACCTGCTCCAGCTGATGGCGCTCACCGCCATCGAGGAGCCGGCGTCCTTCCACCCGAAGGCGCTGGTCGCCGAGAAGCTGAAGGTGCTCAGCGCCGTCAAGCTCCCGGCCGAGCTGGGCAAGCACACCGTGCGCGGCCAGTACGCGGCCGGCTGGCAGGGCGGCGAGGAGGTCGTCGGGTACCTCGACGAGGACGGTATCGACCCCTCCTCCAAGACCGACACCTACGCGGCCATCAAGCTGGAGATCAACAACCGCCGCTGGGCGGGCGTCCCGTTCTACCTGCGCACGGGCAAGCGCCTGGGCCGCCGGGTGACCGAGATCGCGGTGGTCTTCCAGCGCGCGCCATACCTGCCGTTCGACTCCTACGCGACCGAGGAGCTGGGGCAGAACGCCCTGGTCATCCGGGTCCAGCCGGACGAGGGCGTCACGGTGCGCTTCGGCTCCAAGGTGCCCGGCACCTCCTTCGAGGTCCGGGACGTCACGATGGACTTCGCCTACGGCGAGTCCTTCACGGAGTCCAGCCCGGAGGCGTACGAGCGGCTCATCCTGGACGTGCTGCTCGGCGACGCCAACCTGTTCCCGCGGCACCAGGAGGTCGAGCTCTCCTGGGAGATCCTCGACCCGATCGAGAAGTACTGGGACACGCACGGCAAGCCCGCCCAGTACCCCGCCGGGACCTGGGGCCCGAGCGAGGCCGACGACATGCTCGCACGAGACGGCAGGAGCTGGCGCCGGCCATGAAGATCGACCTCACGGACACCACGTCCAGCAAGATCAACGCAGCCCTGATGGACGCCCGCCGGGCCAGCGGCTCCACCGCCGCCGGCATGGTGCTCACCCTGGTGATCGTGACCGACGAGGGCAGCGCGTACGACGCCCTCAAGGCCGCCAACGACGCCTCCCGTGAGCACCCCTCGCGCACCCTCGCGGTCATCAAGCGCGCCGGGCGCTCGCCCCGGGCCCGCGCCGAGACCCGTCTGGACGCCGAGATCCTGGTGGGCACCGACGCCGGCTCCGGCGAGACGGTCGTCCTGCGGATGCACGGCGAGCTCGCCGCGCACGCGCAGTCCGTCGTCCTGCCGCTGCTGCTGCCGGACGCCCCCGTGGTGGTCTGGTGGCCGGAGAACTCCCCCGCCCACCCGGCCCAGGACCCGCTCGGCGCGATCGCCCAGCGCCGGATCACCGACGCGGTCACCGCCGAGTCGCCGGTCGGCCAGCTCGCCCAGCGGGCCCAGAGCTACACCCCCGGCGACACCGACCTCGCGTGGACCCGGATCACCGGCTGGCGCTCCATGCTGGCCGCCGCACTGGACGGCAAGCCCGCCGAGATCACCTCCGCGGTGGTCGAGGGCGAGTCGTACAACCCCAGCGTCGAGCTGCTCGGCCTCTGGCTGACCACCCGGCTGCGGATCCCGGTCGAGCGGGTCGTCACCGGCGGCCCCGGCATCACCTCGGTGACGCTGCGGACCAAGGACGGCGACATCACCCTCGACCGTCCGGACGGCCTGATGGGCACCCTGTCGATGCCCGGCGCGCCGGTACGCCAGGTGGCGCTCAAGCGCCGCGAGACGTCCGAACTGATCGCCGAGGAGTTGCGCCGGCTCGACCCGGACGACATCTACGCCACGGCCGTCCGGACGCCCGTCGAGCGGCTGCGCGAGCCCGCCAACGCCGAGACGGCGGCAGCCGCCAAGGCTGCCAAGGCCGCGAAGGCCGTCGAGGCGGCGGTCACCGTCGCCCCGGCCCGGGTGAGCGCCAAGGTGCCGGCCGAGGCCGCACCCGCTGCCGAGGCGCCCGCCGCGGCAGCGGCCAAGGCACCGGCCAAGGCACCCGCGAAGGCGCCGGCGAAGGCCGTCACCAAGAAGACGGTGGCGCGCAAGACCCCGGCCAAGTCGCTGCCCGGCACGGCCGCCAAGGCCACCCCGGCCAAGACACCCGTCAAGCGCGCCACCAAGCGGAGCGGCTCGTGACGGCCGCCGTCCCGCAGCTCGTGGTGCACCGGGACAAGGAGCTGATGGCGCAGGCCGCGGCGGCCCGGCTGATCACCAGGATCGTGGACGCGCAGTCCGCCCGCGGCACCGCCTCGGTGGTGCTCACGGGCGGGCGCAACGGCAACGCGCTGCTCGCCGCGATCGCCTCCTCCCCCGCGCGCGACGCGGTGGACTGGCGGCACCTGGACCTCTGGTGGGGCGACGAGCGCTTCGTCCCCGCCGAGGACCCGGAGCGCAACGCCGTCCAGGCCAGGGACGAGCTGCTGGCCCGCGTCCCGCTGGACCCGGCACGGGTGCACGAGATGCCGGCCTCGGACGGCGCCGACGGCTCCGACGTCGAGGCCGCGGCCGCCCGCTACGCACAGGAGCTGGCCGCGGCGGCCGAGCCGGGCGACCGGCTCGGCGTGCCGTCCTTCGACGTCCTGCTGCTCGGGGTCGGCCCGGACACCCACGTGGCGTCCCTGTTCCCCGAGCACCCGGGCGTCCGGGAGCGCGAGCTGACGGTGACCGGCGTCCGGGGCGCACCCAAGCCCCCGCCGGTCCGCGTCTCGCTCACCCTCCCGGCGATCCGGGCGGCCCGCGAGGTCTGGCTGCTCGCGGCGGGCGAGGACAAGGCCGAGGCGGTCGCGCTGGCCCTCTCCGGCCCGGGCGAGATCCAGGCCCCGGCCTCGGGCGCGTACGGGCGGTCGCGCACGCTGTGGCTGCTGGACCGGGCCGCCGCGTCGAAGCTGCCGGCCGAGCTCTACCCGGCGGCCTCCGCCTAGCCCGCGGTACGTGAAGAGGGGGCGAGCGCCTTGGCGCCCGCCCCCTCTTCACGTCGGAGACGCGGTCTGCTCAGATCTCGCCGCGCAGCTTGGCGAGCGCCTCGGCCAGGATCGCCTCGCCGTCGGCGTCGGTGCGCCGCTCGCGGACGTACGCGAGGTGCGTCTTGTACGGCTCGTTGCGCGACGGAGCCGGGGGGTTGTGCTCGTCCTGCCCGGCCGGGAAGCCGCAGCGCGGGCAGTCCCAGGTCTCCGGGATGACGGCCTCGGCGGCGAAGCTGGGGCGCGTCTCGTGCTTGTTCGCACACCAGAAGGAGATCCGGTTGCGGGGCGCGGACTCGCCGCGCTCCGCCTCGCCCATCGGGCCGGCGCCGACTCTGCTGCCACGGATGGCGTTGCCACTTGCCACGGTCTGACTCCCTGCGTGCTGATGCGATGCGATCTCAGCCGACACCCTGGGACAGGGAGACCCGGCCCCTACGAGGGGGCCAGGTCGCGGCCAGTATCCACTGCCGGCCGGCGACGGCCTGCGGGCGGTGGCGAAGTTGTCCCAGTGTAAGCAGCCGATAAGGATCTGTCCGCACCGCCTCCGGGACTGCGCCCGGACCGGGCGCCCCCTCAGGATAGGCGGGCGGACGACGCGCCGTCAGATATGCGGCAAACCGGCTGTTCGCGCAGGAACGTCGGTTACTTAACCTTCAGCACCAGGCCGAGGATGATGATGCTCGCGAACCAGGCGACACCCACGATGATGGTGATGCGGTCCAGGTTGCGCTCGGCCACGGCCGAGCCGCCACCGGTGGACATCGCGCCGCCGCCGAACATGTCGGACAGACCGCCGCCCTTGCCCTTGTGCAGCAGCACCAGGAGAACCATCAGCAGGCTGAAGATGATCAGGGCAATCGAGAACCCGATAACCATAACGGCGGGACCAACTCTCTCGTTCATCGGCAAGGGGCCGGGCCGCTGCGAGCGGTCCGGCCCCAAAGCCTACGTTGCTGCGGCGGCGTTAGCCTACTGCCTGCTCACGGTAACGCACGATCCTGACGAACTCGTCGGCGTCCAGCGAGGCACCGCCGATCAGCGCACCGTCCACGTCGGGCTTGGCCATCAGGCCGGCCGCGCTCGAGGCCTTCACGGAACCGCCGTACAGGACGCGGACCTTGGCGGCCAGCTCGCCGTCGTACAGCTCGGCCAGGCGCACCCGGATCGCCGCGCAGACCTCCTGGGCGTCCTCGGGGGTCGCCACCTCGCCGGTGCCGATGGCCCACACCGGCTCGTACGCGACGACGATGCTCTCGGCGTCGGAGGCCGGCACGCCGTCGAGGGCGCCGTCCAGCTGGGCCAGCGTGTGGGCGACGTGGGTGCCCGCCTTGCGGACCTCCAGCGGCTCGCCGACGCACAGGATCGGCGTGATGCCGCTGCGGTAGGCGGCCTTCACCTTGGCGTTGACGATCTCCTCGTTCTCACCGTGGTACTGACGGCGCTCCGAGTGGCCGATGGCCGCGAAGGTGCACTTCAGCTTGGCGAGCATCGGGCCGGAGATCTCACCGGTGTACGCACCGGAGTCGTGGGCCGAGATGTCCTGCGAGCCGTACTTGATCTTCAGCTTGTCGCCGTCGACCAGGGTCTGGACCGAACGCAGGTCGGTGAACGGGGTCAGGACCGCGACCTCGACCGCCTCGTAGTCCTTGTCGGCCAGCGCGAAGGCCAGCTTCTGGGTGTGCTGGATGGCCTCAAGGTGGTTGAGGTTCATCTTCCAGTTGCCCGCCATCAGCGGGAGACGCTCGCTCATTGATTCAGCCTTCCAGGGCGGTCAGACCGGGGAGGGACTTGCCCTCCAGGTACTCGAGGCTGGCGCCACCGCCGGTCGAGATGTGCCCGAACTTCGTCTCGTCGAAGCCCAGGATGCGGACGGCCGCGGCGGAGTCCCCGCCGCCGACGACGGTGAACGCCTCGCTGTCCAG
>FTKL01000357.1_pt5 | contig 10725 bp, 11 predicted proteins | sample 2434061 | NCBI WGS metagenome assembly FTKL01 (sample SAMEA3914816, study PRJEB12502) | metagenome | biome: forest; material: soil | place: USA | collected 2011-09-16 | depth 0.3 m
CTGGCGGCCGGCCTGCTGTCCTTCTTCTCGCCCTGCGTGCTGCCGCTGGTGCCCGGCTACCTGTCGTACGTCACCGGCTTCTCGGCCGCCGACCTCGCCGACGCGCGGGGCGGCAAGCGGGGGCGGATGCTGCTCGGCGCGGTGCTGTTCATGCTCGGGTTCACGGCCGTGTTCGTGTCCACCGGCGCGTTGTTCGGCTACTTCGGCGACACGATCCAGGCGCACAAGCGCCTGCTCGACATCGTGCTCGGCGCGGCGACCGTCGTGCTGGGCCTGGCCTTCATGGGCCTGGTGCCGGGCCTGAGCATGCGAGAGGTGCGCACGCACCGCCGCCCGGCGATCGGCCTGGCGGGCGCACCGCTGCTGGGCATCGTCTTCGGCGTCGGCTGGACCCCGTGCATGGGCCCCACGCTGGGCACGATCCTGTCGCTCTCCGCCGACCAGGCCGGCGCCGGCCGCGGCGCGCTGCTGGTGACGGTCTACTGCCTCGGCCTCGGCGTACCGTTCATCGTGGCCGCGCTGGCCTTCCGCCGGGCGCTCGGCGCCTTCGGCTGGGTCAAGCGGCACTACCCGCTGGTGATGCGGATCGGCGGCGGCATGCTCGTCGCCGTCGGGCTGCTGCTCGTCACCGGCGCCTGGGACTCGCTGGTGCAGCAGATGCAGACCTGGACCGCCGACTTCCCGATCGGAATCTGACCGTGAGCAACACCGAGACCCGACCCCCCGAGCCGGACGAGGCCACGGCCGAGCGCCTCAGCAGCGCCCCCGTCGAGGCGGACAGCCCGACCGGGATAGGCGTCCTCGGCTGGTTCCGCTGGATGTGGCGTCAGCTGACGTCGATGCGGGTCGCGCTGATCCTGCTGTTCCTGCTCTCACTGGCGGCCATCCCCGGCTCGCTGATCCCGCAGAACGGCCGGAACGCCTTCAAGGTGCAGGCCTGGAAGGCCGTGCACACCACGGCCGCGCCGATCTACGACAGGTTCCAGCTGTTCGACGTGTACAGCTCGGTGTGGTTCTCGGCGATCTACATCCTGCTGTTCGTCTCGCTGGCCGGCTGCATCATCCCGCGCACCTGGCAGTTCGTCGGGGTGCTGCGCGCCCAGCCGCCGGCCGCCCCGCGCAACCTGACCCGGATGCCGGTGTACGCGGCCTGGCGCACCGACGCGGACGCCGACGTGGTGAACGCGGCCGCTCACCGGCTGCTGCGCAAGCGGCGCTTCCGGGCGAACCTGGCCGACGGCTCGGTGGCGTCCGAGAAGGGCTACCTGCGCGAGGTCGGCAACCTGCTGTTCCACCTCTCGCTGTTCGCGCTGCTGGCCGGCTTCGCCTGGGCGAGCCTGGCGAGCGGTCAGGGCGGCAAGCTGGTGATCGAGAAGCAGGGCTTCTCCAACACCATGACGCAGCTGGACGACTTCACCGGCTCGGCGTTCTACGACTCGGAGGACCTGGACGCGTTCGGCTTCAAGCTGGACAGCTTCACCTCCCGGTTCCAGACCACCGGTGACCAGATCGGCAGCGCCCGCGAGTTCACGGCGCACATCCGGTACTGGCAGGGCAGCGACGACACGAAGCTGACCAGCGGCGACATCCAGGTCAACCACCCGCTGGAGATCGGTGACAGCAAGGTCTTCCTGATCGGCCACGGCTACGCGCCGGTCGTCACGGTGAAGAACGCCAAGGGCGAGACGGTGTACTCCGGCCCGACCGCCTTCCTGCCGCAGGACGCCAACCTCACGTCCACCGGCGTGATCAAGGTGTCCGACTACGGCTTCAGCGACAAGGACCAGAAGAAGGTCAAGCTCGCCTTCTCCGGCTTCTTCCTCCCGACCGCGCCCGCCAACTTCAACGCGAGCACCGGCCCGCGCTCGCTCTTCCCGGGCGACGCCGACCCGCTGCTGGTGCTGAACGCGTACGTCGGCGACGCGGGCGACTCCGGCCTGCCGGAGAACGTCTACCAGCTGAACCCCAAGGGCATGACCCAGCTCAGCCAGGACGGCAAGATCGCCGCCCAGAAGCTCAAGCCGGGCGAGGGCTGGAACCTCCCGGACGGCTACGGGACGATCACCTTCGACGGCTACCAGCAGTGGGCCAGCTTCAACGTCTCGCACCGTCCCGGCAACGCCATCGCGCTGGCCGGCGCGGTGTGCGCGATCCTCGGCCTGGTGGGCTCGCTGTTCGTGCAGCGCCGCCGGATCTGGGTGCGGGCCGTCACGACGCCGGAAGGCGTCACGCTGGTGGAGCTCGCGGGGCTGGCCCGCAGCGAGTCCGCCAGGATCGCGGAGGAGCTGGCCGAACTCGCGGTCGACCTCCAGGACGACGCCCCGGCCCTCGACGAACCCGACACCGACGACGGTGCCGGTCCGGACCCCGCAGACGACCCCGCAGAACCCGCAGGACCTGAAGACCACGCAGGACCTGAAGACCCCGCAGAACCCGCTGTTCCTGCCGACCAGAACTCCAAGGAGTAGACGGTGCATCTCGCCTCGGCGGTCGACCCCAGCTTGGCCGACCTCTCCAACAAGCTCATCTACTCGGCGATGGCCGTGTACCTGATCGCCATGTTCGCCTACATGTTCGAGTGGACGTTCGGCAGCAAGGGCGCGGTCGCCGTCCGGTCGTCCGAGCAGTCCAGCCTGGCCGAGACGGTGGCCTCGGCCGCCGTCCCCAAGGCGGCGAAGGCGGCCAAGCAGGTCACCGTCACGGTGGCCTCGGCCGGCGGCGGCACCACCACGCTGACCCGCACCGCCCTCGCGGGCGAGGGCGCGACGGTCGTCACCAGCGGCCGCGGCGAGGGCGAGGAAGCGGACGGCCCGGGCGCGGCCGGCGGCAGCGAGAAGGCCGACCTGGCGGGGCGGATCGCGATCTCGCTGACCGTCCTCGGTGCGGGGCTGCACACCGCCGGCGTGGTCGCCCGCGGCCTGTCGGTCACGCGCTGGCCGTGGGGCAACATGTACGAGTTCTCGTGCGCGTTCGCGCTCACCATGGTGCTCGCCTTCCTCGGCCTGCTGCTCGCCAAGAAGCAGGCCCGCTGGCTCGGCCTGCCGGTCACGCTGGCCGCCCTGCTGACGCTCGGCCTGGCCACCACGGTGCTCTACACCGACTCGGAGCAGCTCGTCCCGGCGCTGCACTCGTACTGGCTGGCGATCCACGTCTCCACCGCGATCATCTGCGGCGGCGCCTTCTACGCGGCCTTCATCGCCACCGCGCTGTACCTCGGCAAGGACTCCTACGACAAGCGGATCGCGGCCGGCCTGACCAGCGGCCCGCTCGGCACCTCGGCGACGATCTGGCAGCGGCTGCCCGCCGCGTCCACCCTGGACAAGCTCTCGTACCGGATCAACGCCCTGGTCTTCCCGCTCTGGACGTTCACCATCATCGCGGGCGCGATCTGGGCCGAGGCCGCCTGGGGCAAGTACTGGGAGTGGGACCCGAAGGAGACCTGGTCGTTCATCACCTGGGTCGCCTACGCCTGCTACCTGCACGCCCGGGCCACCGCCGGCTGGAAGGGCCGCAAGGCCGCCTACCTGGCGCTGGCGGCGTTCGCCTGCTGGTTGTTCAACTACTACGGCGTCAACATCTTCGTCACCGGAAAGCACTCGTACGCGGGCGTCTGACGGTCGTGCGGTCCAACGGCCCGGCGCTCCGCAGGACGGAAGCCGGGCCGTTGCGGTGGGAGCAGTGCGGCGCGTTCTCAGGGGAGGGGAAGCGGTGAGCGAGGACCGGACGGGGTGCCCGGGGTGCGACGGGGCAAACGAGTCGATGACCGTCCGGGCCGCGTACGAGGACCGCGAGGGGGCGCTCGGCGGTCCGCCGTGGGCGTCGGTGGCGCCGCCGCCGGTCTCCGGGCCGAGGCCGCGGGGTGGAAGCGCCGGATGGCCGTCTGGGAGGCCGCCCGGCTCTGCCTGCGGTGCCGGGCCGCGTACTTCCCGGCGGGGGTGCTGCGGGCCGACTTCCCGGCCTCGCCGCCGATCCCGATGGAGCAGTTCGCGGTGATGGTCGTCACCATGGCCGAGCGCGCGTACGGCGGGGTGCCGGTGACGGCGGACGGGCCGCCCGCCGCGCCGGCGTGACGGCCTGAGGCGGCGTCAGCTCTGCGCTCCGGCGGGGCGGGGTGGTGTCCGGATATGTGACAGTTTGTGGCAAGGTATGTGTGCAGGCACCAGGGCCTGGCACGGGAGCGTCGAGGAGGACCGCGCAATGGAGTGCGACGAGGTCATGGTGACCGTCCGAATCACCGCCGCCGAGCGGACGTTGCTCCGCAGGCTCGCGCAGGGGCATCACAGCGACCTGTCCGAGGTGGTGGCGGACGGCCTGCTGGACGTCATCCCGACCCTGTACAGCCGCGCCGACGCGTACCGCCTGCTCGCCGCGCTGGCCGCGCCCGCCCCCTGCGCCCTGACGGTCTGGCTGCCCGCCCCGCTGGCGGACCTGCTCGTCCCCGGCGCCGCCAGGGTCACCCAGGTGACCGGCGTCCGCATCGGCTCGGCGAGCGCCATGCTCGGGGCCGCCCTGCGCCTGTGGCTCACCCAGGACCCGAACCGGCTCGCCGCCAACCTCAGCGTCATGCACGCCGGCCGCCCGCAGGCCCTCGCCGCGGCCTGACCGGTCCCTCCCGCCGTTCCTGTCCGCCGTCCTGTCCGACGGGCCTGATCAGGGTCGCCCGGGAGTGCTCCGCTTCAGGCCCGCTCCCTACGATGGTGTACGGAGCGCGGCCGACGGGCGCCGTGGCGAGTGGGAGGCGGGCAACCCGTGGGGAGCACCACCCGGACCATCCTGGTGACCGGCGGGACGGGCTTCATCGGCGGCTGGACGGTCCGCGAACTCCGCCGGATCCTGCGGGAGCGGGCGGCCCGGGACGGCCGGGACGCGACGCCCGCGCTGCGCCTGCTGATCCACCGCCGGCCGGCCGCCCGGGACTGCGTCGCCGACACCGCCGTCCGGCTGGAGTGCGAGGTGGGCGACCTGGCCGATCCCGCGTCCCTGGACGGCATCTGCGACGGCGTGGACACCGTCGTCCACCTCGCGGCGAAGGTCGGCGACGACCCCGCCCTCGCGTACCAGGTCAACGTGGCGGGCACCCGGAACCTGCTCGCCGAGGCACGGCGCGCCGGCGTCGGCCGCATCATCCAGCTCGGCACCGCCGCCGTCTACCGCGACGGGGTCCACCGGGGCGCGGCCGAGGGCGAGTTGGAGACCGGCCCGGCCTCCGTCACGAGCCGCAGCCGGCTCGCGGGCGAGGAGATGGTGCTCGCGGCCGGCGGTACGGTGCTGCGCCCGCACCTGGTGTACGGCACCGGGGACGTGTGGGTGGTCCCCGCACTGGCGTACCTGATGCGCAGGCTGCCGCACTGGGTGGAGGGCGGCCGGGCCCGCATCTCGCTGGTCGCGGTGGACGACCTGGCCCGCGCGATCGCCGCCCTGGCGCTGGGCCCGGCCGTACCGGCGGGGCCCGCCGGGCGGGTGCTGCACGCGAGCCACCCGGTGCCCGTGACCACGCGCGAGGTGCTCACCACGCTGGCCGGTGCGCTGCAACTGCCCCTGCCCGCAGGCGATCTCACCGTCGCGCAGGCGATGGAGCTGCTGGGCGGACCGGCGCCGGTCTGGGAGCGGCGGCTCTCGCTGCTCGCCGTGGACCACTGGTACGACAGCTCGGCGCTGTGGGAGCTGTCCGGCTGCGAGCCGGGGCCGGGCTTCGGCGCCCGGTTCGCCGACCACGCGCCCTGGTACCGGGCGGCCCTGTCCAAGGGCACGGCCTGAGCGTTCAGGACGCGATCGGGAGCCCGCGTCCCCGGGCGGAGCCCTCGCCGGCCGCCGGTACGGGGGCCAGCCGTTCGGTCAGCAGCAGGCACTCGGCGGCGGTGCGCCCGTCCTGCTCCAGCGTCACCCGTACGGGTACCCGCGGGGTGTCGGCGGACGGCTCGATCCGGGCCTGGACGAGGCAGGGCCGGTCCAGCTCGATGTAGCCGGCGAAGCTGGTGATCACCTCGACCGGTACGACCGGGTCGGGGTGGCGCAGCAGTTGGGCCGCCTGCCGGGCGGCCTCCAGGACGAGCATCCCGGGTGCGTGGTCGGCCGGGCGGTCGAACAGGACGGGGTGCCGGGCGTCGGTGCGCAGCAGCCAACTCCCGGGCCGGCGGGTCGGGGTGAGCACGACGTCCGAGGTGTGGTCGCGGCCGACCAGCTCGGGGGTGGTCGCGGCGCCGGGGGTGAGCGGCACGGGTATGGCGCCGTCCAGGCCGCGCAGCCGGTCGTAGGCGTCGGGTTCGATCACCGACAGGTGCCCGGAGCCCCTGCCCACGGGGTGGCCGTCGCGCTCGGCCTCGACCTGGATGCGCAGCGAGGCGAGCCGGCCGTCACGGATCCGGACGTCCTGGCAGGCGACCCCGAGCATCAGCGAGGCGGGCCCGGCGCCGATGGTGAGACCGTCCAGGTCCAGGGTGTACGAGAGGTCGTCCAGCGTGAAGTGGTGGCCGCGCGGCACGCCGAACCCGACGTGGCCGAGCAGCAGCCCGGCCTGGCGGATGGTCTCGGCCAGCAGCAGCGGGTCGTGCCGGGCGTCGCCGGGGAGCCGGTAGAAGCCGTGCGAGCGGGGCCACTGGGCGCCGAGCAGGAAGTCGTACGGGCCGGTGGCCTGCCAACCGGTGATGAACACCTCCGACACGGTGGCGCGGTGGACCAGGTGCCGGGAGACGGTGCGTTCGTGGAAGTCGTAGCCGGCGCCCGGTTCGGGGTAGGGGGCGTCCTGGTCCAGCGCTGCGATCGGTGGCATTGCCGGTCCCACTCCCGGGGGTCGGTTGAGAGGGCCGCGGGCGGGCGGCTATCAAGAAACATACAGACCACCCGGTTTCCGGGTCCTGCCGGGGCCCGTCGGTGGCGCCCGGCAGCGGGCGGGGCATGTCCGAAAACCGCCCCCCTGGCCTCGGGGCCGCCCCTGCACCGGGGTTGGCCCGCCCCTTCGGGAACACTGGCGGTGAGGGGATAGATTAGAAACCAACCATGCGGTTTGCCCGCTGCCGCCGCACCCCGAACGCCACGGTTCCGAGTGTGGCGCAGGGGTGGGCGGACGCGCGAGGCGATGCCGTACCGGTCGGGGGAGGAATCGGGAGGAAGGGGTCACGTGGTCAAGCAGGAGCGTGCGGGACGGACCAGGCAGGCCGTTCTTCTCGCGGCGGCGGACACGTTCGCGGAGGCGGGATTCGAAGCGGCGAGCCTGGTGGACATCAGCACCCGGGCCGGGGTCAGCAAGGGGGCCCTCTACTTCCACTTCGTCTCCAAGCAGGCGCTCGCCGACGGTGTCCTGACGGCCGCGAGACGCGTGGTCGCCACCGCTGTGCTCCGCGCCCGCCGCAGCGACCGCCCGGCCGTCCAGGGCCTGATCGACCTCGCCCACGAGCTCGCCGCACTGCTCCGCGAGAACGTCGTCGTCCGGGCCGGTGTGCAGCTGGGCCAGGGCGCCCCGTACGCGGCCGGCACCGACGGGGCGGGCGGCTCCTGGGACGGCTGGACGACGACGGTCCGCAGGCAGCTGGACCGGGCCGGCGCGGCCGGTGAGCTGCGGCCGGGGCTGGGCTGCCAGGAGGCGGCCGAACTGCTGACCGCCGTCACGGCCGGCCTGGTGCTGCTGTCCTGGGGGGACGCCGCCGCGCTCCGGCGCGAGGCGGTCGGCAGCGTGCTGGCCTCCGCGCTGCCCGCGCTGGTGCCGGCCGACCGCTGCGCCGACTACCGGACGGACGGCTCCGTGCCCCTGGCCGGGGCGGCCTGAGGCGGCCGGACGTTCAGCCGGGTCAGCGCGTGCGGCTGGACCATGCCGGGGAGCAGCAGCGTCCAGAGATCGGTCATCCGCTTGAACAGGTCCTTGCGGTCCGTGAGCACCTGGGAGGTCAGCTGGATCCCGGTGACGGCTGCGACGATCAGGTCCGCCGCCCCGCCGACGTCCAGGCCGGGGTGCAGCTCCCCGGCGTCCATCGCGTGCTGGAGCAGCGTCCTGGCGGCGTCGGACCAGCCGCGGTAGGCCGTGATCTGGGGCTGGGTGAAGCTGCCGTGCTCGATGGTCAGCCGGATGCTGCCGCGGACGATCGGATCCTGCTGGAGCGCCTCGGCGAAGGCGTACGCGAGGTCGATCAGCGTCTGGACGGGGCTCTCGGACGTGGGCTGCCAGCTCGCGAGCCAGCCGGCCTGCTCCTCGATGACGGCGAGGGCCAGCTCCTCCTTCGACCGGAAGTGGAAGTAGAGCGCGCCCTTGGTGACCGCCGCGTGGCTCAGGATCTCGGCCATCGTGGCACCGGCGTAGCCGCGCTGGTCGAACACCTCGGCGGCGGCGCGGAGCACTGCCTTCCGGGTCGCCAGGGCGCGGGCCTGCCGGGCCATCGCAGCCTCCAGAGGTCGTGGGTCCTTGTCAGGTCCGCCAGGGGGGCGGGTTTCCCGGTGGTTTGGGCCGGATGACCGAAAACCGCACGTACATATAGTACAGAGCGCCCAACTCCCCACCCCTGACCGGCCGGTCGCCGAACGCGCGACGGCCCCCGCAGAGCCCGGGGGTCCGGGCTCTGCGGGGGCCGTGCGAAGGCGGGTGCCGCTACGCGGCCTGCTGCCAGCTGACCGGCGAGAAGTACGGCTGGCGCCGCTCCAGGCGCTGCCAGCTCGCGATCGGCTCGACCGGGGCGGCCGCGGCGGCCTGCTGGGCGACGGCCGCGCGGGCCATCAGCACAGCGGTCAGGGCGGCGAGCTCCTCGTCGTTCAGCGAGCCGCGGACGATGCGGACCAGTGGTTGTTCGGAAGCGCTCATGGCCTTGGTTTCTCCCCCGGCAGAAGTCTGGACGGATGGGTCGCGTGCTGTGCTGATCCTCGGGGCCGACACTGTGCCGGTTCCGACACTGTCCCGGTTCCGGCTACATCGGCGGGTTGCCGTGCTTGCGGCTCGGCAGGTCGGCGTGCTTGGTGCGGAGCATGGCGAGCGAGGAGGCCAGCACCGCGCGGGTCTCGGCCGGGTCGATGACGTCGTCGACGAGGCCGCGCTCGGCCGCGTAGTACGGGTGCATCAGCTCGCTCTTGTACTCCTTGATCTTCTGTGCACGCATCGCCTCCGGGTCCTCGGCCCCGGCGATGTCGCGGCGGAAGATGACGTTGGCCGCGCCCTCGGCGCCCATCACCGCGATCTCGTTGGTGGGCCAGGCGAAGGACAGGTCGGCGCCGATCGAGCGGGAGTCCATCACGATGTACGCGCCGCCGTACGCCTTGCGCAGGATCAGCTGGATGCGCGGCACGGTGGCGTTGCAGTACGCGTACAGCAGCTTCGCGCCGTGGCGGATGATGCCGTCGTGCTCCTGGTCGACGCCGGGCAGGAAGCCGGGGACGTCCAGCATGGTGACGAGCGGGATGTTGAAGGCGTCGCACATCTGGACGAAGCGCGCGGCCTTCTCGCTCGCGTTGATGTCGAGCACGCCGGCCAGCGACTGCGGCTGGTTGGCGATGATGCCGGTCACGTGGCCGTCGATCCGGGCCAGGACGCAGAGCACGTTGGTCGCCCAGCGCTCGTGGATCTCCAGGAACTCGCCGTGGTCGACGATCTCCTCGATCACCTTGCGCATGTCGTACGGGCGGTTGCCGTCGGCGGGCACCAGGTCGAGCAGGGAGTCGTTGCGGCGGTCCACCGGGTCGTCGTTGACGGTGGCCGGCGGCATCTCGCGGTTGTTCTGCGGCAGCAGCGACAGGAGGTAGCGGACCTCCTCGATGCAGCTCTGCTCGTCGTCGTACGCGAAGTGCGAGACGCCGGAGACCGAGGAGTGGACGTCGGCGCCGCCGAGGCCGTTCTGGCTGATCTTCTCGCCGGTGACGGCCTGGACGACGTCCGGCCCGGTGATGAACATCTGCGAGGTCTCGCGGACCATGAAGATGAAGTCGGTGAGCGCGGGGGAGTACGCGGCGCCACCGGCGCACGGGCCGAGCATCACGCTGATCTGCGGGATGACGCCCGAGGCGCGGGTGTTGCGCTGGAAGATGCCGCCGTAGCCGGCCAGGGCGGTGACGCCCTCCTGGATACGGGCGCCGGCGCCGTCGTTCAGCGAGATCAGCGGGGCGCCGGCCGCGATGGCCATGTCCATGATCTTGTGGATCTTCTGCGCGTGGGCCTCGCCCAGCGCGCCGCCGAAGATCCGGAAGTCGTGCGCGTACGTGAAGACGGTGCGCCCGTGGACGGTGCCCCAGCCGACGATCACGCCGTCGGTGTGCGGCTTCTTCGCCTCCAGGCCGAAGCCGGTCGCGCGGTGCCGGCGCAGCGGCTCGACCTCTCGGAAGGAGCCCTCGTCCAGCAGCAGGTCGATCCGCTCGCGGGCGGTCAGCTTGCCCTTGGCGTGCTGGGCCTCGGTGGCCTTCTCGCTGGGGCCGCTGCGGACCTTCTCGCGCAGTTCGTGCAGCTCGGCGACCCGCCCGTGGGCGTCGGCGGGGATCTCGGGGATCTCGTCACCGACCGGCGCCTCATGCACAACCGTCATCTCGAACCACTCCAAGGGTGAGGGAACTGTCCGACAGCCAACGTCTGCTGTGCCCCCGGCTGCGAATCACTTCTTCAGTAACTGACTCTACGAGGGGCGACAGCCTGGTTTCGGCGTCGATTCCGTACAAGGTCGCGAGCGATTAGATGTCAGTCCTGAACAGAAAACACGCCTACCGGCCTCGTGCGACCGGTATTGGCCCGAATGCCCACCGGCACCCGCCGCCCTGCCGCCG
>FTKL01000423.1_pt1 | contig 10710 bp, 11 predicted proteins | sample 2434061 | NCBI WGS metagenome assembly FTKL01 (sample SAMEA3914816, study PRJEB12502) | metagenome | biome: forest; material: soil | place: USA | collected 2011-09-16 | depth 0.3 m
GCCGCACCACGTACGAGTTCCGTAAGGCGCCGCTGCGGCCTCCGGCCACCTCGCAGCCCCTAGCGTGGCAGGCGTGACCTCTCCTTCCTCACTCTCCGTCGACGTCGTGCTGCCGTGTCTCGACGAGGCCTCGGCCCTGCCCTGGGTGCTGGGCCGGATCCCCCCGGGCTGGCGGGCGATCGTCGTGGACAACGGCTCCCGGGACGGCTCCGCCGAGCTGGCCCGCTCGCTGGGCGCGACCGTCGTCCAGGAGCAGCGGCGGGGCTTCGGCGCCGCCTGCCACGCGGGGCTGACGGCGGCCACCGCCGACCTGGTCTGCTTCCTGGACTGCGACGGCTCGCTCGATCCCGCCCAGCTCCACCGGGTCACCGGCCCCGTGGAGGCCGGGGCGGCGGACCTCGTGCTCGGCCGCCGCCGGCCCGTCTCGGCCGGGGCCTGGCCGGTGCACGCCCGCCTGGCCAACACGGTGCTGGCCGGCCGGCTGCGGGCCAGGACCGGCGCGCCGCTGCACGACCTGGGCCCGATGCGGGCCGCGCGACGCGACCGCCTGCTCGCCCTGGGGCTGGGCGACCGCCGCTCGGGCTACCCCTTGGAGATGGTCCTCGCCGCCTCGGCGGCCGGGATGCGGATCACCGAGACCTCCGTCGACTACCTGCCGCGCTCGGGCCGCTCCAAGGTCACCGGCACGCTGCGCGGCACCCGGCAGGCCGTCCGCGACATGCGGGGTGTACTCGCCGCTCCGCAGCCGACCCTCCTGGTGATCGCGAAGGCGCCGGTGCCGGGCCGGGTGAAGACCCGGCTCACCCCGCCGTGCACACCCGAGCAGGCCGCCGCCCTGGCCGAGGCCGCGCTCACCGACACCCTGCACACCCTCGCCACCGTGCCCGCCGGGCGGCGGCTGCTGGTGCTCGACGGCGAACCGGGCAGCTGGCTGCCGCCCGGCTGGCAGGTGGTCCCGCAGGCCGGCGGCGGCCTGGACGCGCGCCTCGCGGCGGCGTTCGCGTACGCCGCCCGGGTGGCCCCCTCGGCGCCCGCGCTGCTCGTCGGCATGGACACCCCGCAGCTCGGCGCGCCGATGCTGGCCGAGCCGCTCTCCCCGGCTCGGCGCACCGGGGTCGACGCCTGGTACGGCCCGGCGGCGGACGGCGGCTTCTGGGCCCTCGGCCTGGCCCGGCCGACGGAACAGCTGGCCCGGCAGCTGCTGATCGGCGTGCCGATGTCGACCGCCGGCACGGGCCAGGCCGTGCTCGACCGGCTCGCCCGCGCCGGCCTGACGGTCGGCCACCTGCCCCGGCTCACCGACGTGGACACCGTCCAGGACGCCCGGCAGGTGGCGGCCACCGCACCGGACAGCCGCTTCGCCGCCTGCCTCCGCTCGCTCGGCCCGGCACCGGAGGTGACCGGTTGACCCTCGCCACCGCCTGGGTCGACGACCCGTTCGCCGAGGCCGTGCGCACCGGACGCGGCCCGCTCTGGCTGCGCCGCGACGACGGCAGCAGGATCGGCCTCGACATCGAGCGCTGGTGCGCGCCCGCGGCCGGCGCGGACCACAGCCTGCTGCTCCGCTGCGCCCACCTGGCCACGCCGGTGCTGGACCTCGGCTGCGGGCCCGGCCGGCTGGTCGCCGGACTGCTCGCGCTGGGCGTGCCCGCGCTCGGCATCGACGTGACCCGCGCCGCCGTCGCGCGCACGCAGGGGCTGGGCGGGGCCGCGCTCTGCCGCTCGGTGTTCGACCGGCTGCCGGCCGAGGGGCGCTGGGGCGCCGCGCTGCTGGCCGACGGCAACGTGGGGATCGGCGGAGATCCGGCGGCCCTGCTCCGCCGGGGCGCCCAACTCATCGCCCCGGACGGGCTCCTGCTCGTCGAGGTGGAGCGGGAGGAGGTCGACGAGTACGGCACCGTCCGGGTCGAGGGCCCCGACGGCCGGGTCGGACCGCCGTTCACCTGGGCGCGGCTCGGCGCGGACGCCACCGTTCGGCGCGCCCGGCAGGCCGGGCTCGCGGAGGCGGAGCGCTGGACCTCCTACGGCCGGCGCTTCCTCGCCCTGCGCAGGACAACCCCGCAGCGTCCCGGCTGACTCCCCCGGGCTGTCCGGGCGGCCCAGGCTGTCCGGGGCCCGGGAAGTCAGCGCCGGGAAGTCAGCGCAGCACCGTCGTCCGTGCCTTCGGCGCGGCGGCCTTCGGCACCGCGCGCCGCGCCCGCAGCAGCCCGCCGGCCAGCACGCACGCCAACGCCACGCCGTAGGCGCCCTGTTGGACGCCGCTGCCGCCGGCCAGGTAGAGGACCTGGCCGGCAGCGGGCACCGCCAGCCACTCCCAGCGGCCGTCGAGCGCGACCAGGGCCACCACGAGCAGCGCGTACCAGGGGTAGCCCGGCGCGACCAGCAGCAGCGCCGTCCCCGTCACCAGCAGCGCGCCGCCCCACGGGCGGGCCGGGTCCCCGCGCCGCAGTACCCACAGCACCACGGCCACCAGGACGAGCCCCGCGGCCCAGGGTGTCAGGGCGTCCGGCAGGACCAGCCGCAGCAGTCCGAAGCGGTCGATGTGGCTCCGGTCGTAGCCCTCCTCGCGCAGGTAGCCCGGCAGGTAGCCCAGCACCCCGGCCCCGGAGCGGGCCACGTACGGCACGTAGGCGACGGCGAACGCGGCGAGCGCCGAGCCGACGACGGCCGAGGCCCGCCGCAGCTCGCGCGCGGTCGGGCGGCGGGCCAGCAGGCCGGACAGCACACCGGGCAGGGCGAGCGCGGGCAGCAGTTTGGTCGCCACCGACGCGCCGAGCAGCGCACCGCCGCCCACGACCCGCTGCCGGGCGACCAGGCCGAGGCCCACGACCATCAGCAGGGCGCCGAGGGTGTCGACGTGCGCGTCGTTCACCGACCACACCGTGACGCCGGGACACCACCCCCACAGTGCGGCGCGCCACCCGCCCCGCCCGGCCACCAGCAGCGCGCCCGTGGTGGCGACGGCCAGCAGCGCACCGGCCGCCTGCACCCCGCGCACGCCGCCGCCGAAGGGGTGCACCGCGAGGAACCAGGCTTCGGCGACGGGCGGGTAGACGGTGTGCACGGCCGGCCGGTTGATCCGGGTGCAGTCGCCGGCCGTGGTGCGGCGCTCGTCCCACCCCGCGCAGTCGCCGCCCACGGGGAACAGGCCCTGGTCGCGCAGCCGGGCGAGTGCCGGGTCGTCCGGGGTGTACGCGTAGGGGGAGACGCCGGCGGCCTGGACCCGGCCGTCCCAGACGTAGCGGTAGGCGTCGTCGCTGGTGCGCGGCGGCGCAAGCAGGCCGACGGCGGCCACCGCGAGGGCGCCCGCCAGGACGAGCGGCACGACCCGGGCGTCCGGCACCCGCCGCAGCAGGAGCACGGCGAGCGCGAACAGTGCGGCGTCCAGGGCGTACCAGGCGTACAGCGGGGTGCGGTCGGCGAGCGTGCCGCCGCCGGTGACCGTGCCGGCGAGGGCGGCGACGAGGGCGGCGAGCGCCAGGACGCAGGGCAGGACGCGGGACAGGGCACCGGGCAGAGCACCGGACGGGACACGGGACAGGACACCGGGCGGGACACGGAGCGGGACGCGACGGGTGAGCACCCCTCCACCCTGGCACCGGGCTGGATCCGCCGGCCGCAGCGGCGGGCCGCCGTTCGGATTCCGTAAGCACGTCGCAGCACCGCCGGACGGCCCGCAGGCGCTTCCATGAAGGGGTGGAATCCAACCCCTCCGGCGCCCGGCGTCGCTACGACCCCCCGCTGCCTCCCCCACCGGACGTCCTGCGCCGCGGACCGTTCCGTGACGGCGCGTTCGTCTCGCGGCTGCACGAGCCGCGCACCACCGTCGTCCTGGGCCGGTGGCTGGGCGCCGCGCTGCTGACCTGCTTCCTGACCGGCCTGTTCAGCCACCTGCTCCAGGACCCGCCGTCCTGGCTCGTCGGCCTGCTGCCGAGCCGCCCGGTGAACGGCTACCGGGTCACCCAGGGGCTGCACGTGATCAGCGGGATCGCCGCGATCCCGCTGGTCGGCGCCAAGCTCTGGACGGTCTACCCGAAGCTGTTCGAGTGGCCGCCCGCACGCAGTGTGCTGCACGCGCTGGAACGGCTGGGCATCGCCGTCCTGGTGGCGGCGACGCTGCTGGAGCTGTTCACCGGGCTGCTGAACACCCTTCAGTGGTACCCGTGGCCGTTCCCCTTCCGGCAGACCCACTTCTGGCTGGGCTGGCTGGCCGTCGGCGGCCTGCTCGTGCACATCGCGGCCAAGGCCCCGCTGATCGCGGCGCACTGGCGCCGGCCCGGGCCCGGGCCGGCACAGCGCCGGGCGTTCCTGACCGGAGTGAGCGCGGCGGTCGGCGTCGTCACCCTCACCACCGCCGGACAGTCCGTTCCCTGGCTTCGCGGGCTGGACCTGCTGGCACCGCGCCGCCCGGACATCGGCCCGCAGGGCCTGCCCGTCAACCGCACCGCCGCCCAGGCCGGCACGCTCACCCCTCCGCCGGACTGGCGACTGCGGGTCGACGGCCCCCGGCCCTACCGGCTGAGCCTCGCGGAGCTGTCCGAACTCCCGCAGCACGAAGTGGATCTGCCGATCTCGTGCGTGGAGGGCTGGAGCGCGGGGGCCCGCTGGTCGGGCGTCCGGGTGGCCGACCTGCTGGCGCGGGCGGGCGCTCCGGCGGGCTCCGCGCTGCGGGTCACCTCGCTGGAGACGGACGGACCGTACCGGGTGACGGAGATGCCCGCCCAGTACGCCGACGATCCGCTCACCCTGCTGGCACTGCGGGTCAACGGCGAGGAACTGGCGGCCGACCACGGGTTCCCAGCCCGGATCATCGCGCCGAACCGGCCCGGAGTGCTGCAGACCAAGTGGGTCGCCCGGCTGGAGGTGCTGTGACGACCCGGTGGCTGCGCGCCGCGGTACTGCTCACGGGCCTCGGCGTGCTGGGCTACGGCGCGTACGGCCTGCTCAACGACCCCTACATCACCGACCCGTGGGGCGTTCTGCTCTGGGCGGGGGGCGCGCTGGTGCTGCACGACGGGCTCTGGCTGCCGCTGCTCTGTCTGGTGGGCGGCTCCCTGGCGCGCGGGCCGGTGCTGCGCGGGTGGCTCATCGTCGCTGCGGCGGTGACCGCCGTCGGGCTGCCCGCCGTGCTGCGCGACGGCGTGGACCACGGCAATCCCTCGGTGCTGCCGCTCCCCTACCCACGCAACTGGCTGCTGGTGCTGGCGGCCACCGCCGTGCTCGCGCTGCTCCTCGCAGCGGCCCGGCGGTGGCGGCGCGGTCGCGGCCGGCCGGCGGAGGTCAGTCGCCGGGCACGCCCGGAAGACCCGTCGTGAGGCCGTCCAGGGCGTGCCCGCAGGGGCACTCCCGGACGGTGGGCAGGCTCTCCAGCGCCTTGAAGAGGACGGTGCGCAGCCGGTCGACGTTGCGGGCGAAGGTGGCGAGGACCTCGTTGTGGGTGACGCCCTCGCCGGTCCCGACGCCGGCGTCGAGGTCGGTGACCAGCGCCAGCGAGGTGTAGCAGAGGGCGAGTTCACGGGCGAGGACGGCCTCGGGGTGGCCGGTCATGCCGACCACGGACCAGCCGTTGGCGGTGTACCAGCGGGATTCGGCGCGGGTGGAGAAGCGCGGGCCCTCGATCACCACCAGGGTGCCGCCGTCGACGGGCTCCCAGTCGGCGTCGCGGGCCGCGTCGAGTGCGGTGCGGCGCCCGGCGGGGCAGTACGGGTCGGCCATCGAGACGTGCACGACCTCGGGGGCGCCGCCGTCGGGCAGCGGCAGGCCGTCGTAGAACGTCTGGGTCCGCCCGGAGGTACGGTCGGCGAACTGGTCCGGGACGAGCAGCGTGCCCGGCCCGTACCCGGGCCGAAGCCCGCCGACCGCGCACGGCGCCAGCACCTGCCGCACCCCCAGCGAGTGCAGCGCCCAAAGGTTGGCACGGTAGTTGATCCGGTGCGGCGGCAACCGGTGCCCCCGGCCGTGACGCGGCAGGAACGCCACCCGCCGACCGCCCACCTCACCGACGAACAACGAGTCACTCGGCGGCCCGTACGGCGTCCCGACCACCACCTCGGTCACATCGTCGAGCAACTCGTACAGTCCGGAGCCGCCGATCACCCCCAGCTCCGCACGCGGAGCCGCACCGCCCCCCAAGTTCCTGTCCGTCATATCCGTCATATCCCTCACCCTTCCTCGGCGGTCTGCCACAGCCACCCTAGGAATTCCGGCCGGGAAAAGGGCGTCGCACCGGTCTTACGATTCACGAACAGCACCGCATTACCCGGCGGGCCCGCAGCTGCGGCGGACGGGCCGGGCAGCCGCCCGCGTCCTACTCCCCACGCCGCGCACGGAGTCCGTGCAGCAGTTGGCCGACGTGGTCGGGGGCCTGGCCGGGTTCGAGCGGTTGATGGCCGACCAGCAGGCGGTACCAGAACAGTCCGAAGAGCTGGTCGGTGGCGGCCTCCAGGTCGGCGGTGGCCGGGAGTTCACCGCGGTCCACACCCCGGCGGAGCAGGGCGAGCACGACGGCCCGCCGGCTTTCCACCCAGCTCCGGAACGACTCGGCGAAGGCGGCGTCGAGTTGGGCCTCCGCCATCAGTCCGCGCAGGGTCCGGACCCGGACCGGATGGGCGGAGACGTCGTAGAGGGCGGTGGCGAAGGCGGTCAGGTCGTCGGCGACCGAGCCCGTGTCGGGTTCGGGCATCCGCTGTTCGACGGCCGCGCGGTAGGCGTCCATGACGAGGGGCGCCTTCGACTTCCACCAGCGGTAGACGGTGCTCTTGGCGACGTCCGCGCGGGCGGAGATCCGTTCGATGGTGACGGCCTGGTAGCCGAGCTCCTCGACGAGTTCGATCGCGGCGGCGAGGACGGCGTGGTGGGCGTCCTCGCTGCGGGTCCTGCCGCCGGTCCGGCGGCTTGGGGTTTCTCCGATGGGCACAGAGCCACGGTAGCAGCGTGCTACCGTAAATCGAAACGCAACGGATCGTTTTGATTAGGGGAGTGAATCGGTCATGAGCGAGATCGTGATTGCGCACGGCTACGGCGCGAGCGACGACAGCGTCTGGTTCCCGTACCTGACCCAGCGGCTCGCGGCCGCCGGACACCGGGTCACCGTGCCCCGGCTGCCGGAGACCGCCACCCCGCGGCTGGAGCCCTGGCGCAGGACCTACGGCGAGGCCGCCCTGGCCGCCGGCCCGGCCGGGTCCACCGTGCTGGTCGGGCACAGCATCGGCGGAGTGAACGTGCTGCGCTTCCTGGAGCAGCACGACCCCGAGGCCGACGGGGTGTTCGCCGGCGTGCTCCTGGTGGCGGCCTCGGCCCACGAGGTCGGGTACGACGAACTCGCCGAGTTCTTCGAGGGCGGCTTCGACTGGGAGCGGATCCGCCGCTCGGCGCGGCAGTTCCGGGTACTCCAGGCCGCGGACGACCCGGTCAACCAGCCGGACCCGACCGAGCACGTCCGGCTGTTCGTCGACGGCCTCGGCGCGACCGCGGTGGTGACGCCGACCGGCGGACACTTCGGGGCCGCCCCGGACGACCACGTCGAGGTGCCGGAGGCCGTCCGGCTGGTCACCGAGTTGCTGACGGCCTGACCGGCTCAGCCACACCGTCCCGAACCGGGCGAGGATCCCCCTCGCTCACGGCCCGCACGGCACCCCCTCGGGGAGCAGCCGTGCGGGCCGCGCCCGTTTCGGCGGTGACGCCGGCGACGGTGGACTTCCGCCCGGGGGTGTTGCCGTAGCCGATCTCACTCGTTGTACCGGGCATGAGTTCCCGCATCCTGGCCCTCGACAACCCGCCTGCCGAAACGATTCTGCTTGACTCCCCCGTCCTCGCCCACCTCGCCCCGCTCCGGAGTCATGCCGAGCGTACGACTCCCGATCAGGCCGAAGGGGAACGGCGGGAGCTGACCCGGCACTCCCCCCACGCCGCCGGTGCGGCGTCCGCCCCGGTGCCCTGGCCGGCCGGGCCTCCGGCAGGCCGCACCGGCACGGGCACGCGGCGACCACGGCCGGCCCGGGAGCGCGGATGACCTACGAGGAAGTCCCGCGCGTCCCCGCCCAGTACACCGGCGCCGCCGACTACGCCATGCCCCTGGAGGTGCGGGCGGTCGTGGGTGCCGGCCTCAGCGTTCCCGTGGCGGCGCGGCTGCGGTACCACTCGGCGGAGCCGTACGCGGTGCACCTGGACAACCACGTCGACCTGGACACGCCGGTCACCTGGGTGTTCGCCCGCGAGCTCCTGGCGGCCGGCGTCAGCCGGTCGGCCGGCATCGGGGACGTCTCCGTCCGTCCCGGAGAACAGGCGCACCCGGACTCCGTCCTCATCTCATTGGGCGACGACGAGGGAAGAGTCGTCCTGCGTGCCCAGACCTCGCTGGTGAGGATTTTCCTCGCACACACCGAACGGATCGTGCCGTTCGGCTCGGAACACGGACACCTCGACACGGACGGGCTGATCCGCCGTCTGCTGGACGACCGGCCACCGGAGCCGGGACCTTGACCGCCGGGCCGCGGTCGTCCGGCGAGCCGGCGAGTGCCCGTACAGCTTCGGTCGGTTCGGGCGCCCCGGCAGTGCCGAAGCCCCCGGGCCGTGCTCCGCCGTGGGCGGTGCGCGGGCCGGGGGCTCATGCTCGGGACCAGGCCGGACCAGGCCGGACCAGGCCGGACCAGGCCGGACCAGGCCGGACCAGGCCGGATCAGGCCGGAAGGGGCGAGGAGGTGACGGCAGCGGCCGGGCGGCGGCGGGCGAGCCGACCGGAGATCCGGTAGCTGCCCCCCATGAGGACGACCACGGCGACCGTCTCGGCCGTACCCCAGACCCAGGTGGACGCGCCGGCCTCCTTGGCCGCGAGCTTCGGCAGCTTCTTCGCCGGGACGGGGGTGGCGGACTGCTCGGCGGCGTGCGCCTGGAAGGCCTGGTTACGGGCGGAGCCGTGCAGGAAGGGAGCCACGAACAGCAGCGCCAGCCCGAGCACGACCTCGACGGCGACCACCAGCGGGAACCTGCGCAGCAGCACGGTCACCAGCGGGCGCTGGTCGCCCTCGTCGCGCAGCGCGTCGATCCGGGGGTGCAGCCAGAACTGGTTGAACATGCCGAGCAGCAGCAGGCCGCCGAAGATGAGGATCTTCACGCCGAGCACGCGCCCGTACATGGTGGTGACCAACTGCGTCGGTCCGTCCACGTGCGCCCAGTACAGGAACAGGCCGGACAGGGTGATGGCCGCGACGCAGGTCATGGCGGCGACGGAGAAGCGGCGGATGGTCACCGACCAGAACGCGCGCCGTTCGGCTGCGGGGATCGCGCCGGGGGCGGCGAGCAGGAGCAGGCCCGCCAGGCCGCCGAACCAGACGCCACCGCCCAGCAGGTGCAGCATCCACATCAGCGTCTCGAAGCTGGTGCGGCCCCAGTTGACGGGCGTCTTGGTGGGGAACTTGGTCGCACCGAGCGCGACGGAGGCGGCGGCCAGGCCGGCGCCCAGCAGCCACCTGCGCGCCCGGCCGGCCGCGATCGGACGCGCCGCCAGCGGAGCCACCAGGGCGGCGGCGGCCAGCGAGAACGTGACCTCCAGCCCGGACAGCCGGCCGGCGTTGCTGCCGTCGAAGAGGGAGTTCCACGCCGCCGAGTAGTCGTAGCCGCCGCTCTTCGAGGCGCCGTGGGCCAGATCGGTGAGCACCGCCGGTACGGCGAGGACACCGAGGACCGCGGCGGCCACGGCGAGCCGGGCGGTGAGGACGGGGAGCGCGCTCGGCGCCGTACGAACGGCGGCCGGGCCCGCGGCCAGCAGCGCGAGGGCGATCAGACCGACCAGGCCCATCAGGGTGACCCACATGGTCCAGACCACCGCGCTGTCGGCGAAGGGGCCGAGCGGGGTCGAGGGTGCGGCCGCCGCCAAGGACGTCAGGGCAGGGGATATCGAAGGCGAGGGCACGGATGGCCTTCCTCGGTCGGAGAAGCAAGGGAGGAACGGGCGCTTAGGTTAGCCATACCTAATTGCCGGCGCAAATATCTGCGGGCCGGGCGGACCGGCGCACACCCCGGCAGCCGACGGCGGCCCGGCAGCGGCGTCGGAGGTGCGGCCAGCAGGGCGGGCACTCGTTCGTACACCCGGGGTCGCGCGTGCAACATCCCAGGTCAGACCACAGATCCCCGGACGTCAGCCGCGCGGGGCGGTGCCGGGCGCGGGCTGCCCGGAGGCGGAGTCGGCGGCCCAGGAGGCGAGGATGCGCAGGCCGTCGTGGGACGGGCCGGCCGGCTCGGCCGTCCAGATGACGAGCTGCTGGTCGGGGTCGGTGCCGGCGGTGAGGGTGTCCCGGTCGAGGGTGAGATCACCGGCCACGGGGTGGTGGAGGGTCTTGGTGCCGACGCCCGGGGTGGCGACGTGGTGGGCGGCCCACCACTGGCGGAAGTCGGGGTCCTGGACGGACAGTTCGCCGACGAGGGTGGCCAGCCCGGGGTCGTCGGGGTACTTGGCGGCTTGCATCCGCAGTTGGGCGACGCAGGTGCGGGCGACGGTGTCCCGGTCCGCGTACAGCGACCTCATGGCGGGGTCGGTGAAGACCAGCCGGACGTAGTTGCGGCTCTTCTCCGGGATCCGGGAGAAGTCGGTGATGAGGGCGGCGGCGAGGGAGTTCCACGCGAGGATGTCCATCCGACGGCCCATCACGACGGCCGGGGTGGCGGAGAGATCGTCCAGCAGGCGCTGCAACTGCGGCTGGACCTTCTGCCGGA
>FTKL01000542.1_pt2 | contig 10694 bp, 12 predicted proteins | sample 2434061 | NCBI WGS metagenome assembly FTKL01 (sample SAMEA3914816, study PRJEB12502) | metagenome | biome: forest; material: soil | place: USA | collected 2011-09-16 | depth 0.3 m
CCCAGCCCCAGCCCCAGCCCGTTCAGCCGACCGCCGCGCCGACCGCCCGTGAGCGCCTCCGGGAGGCCCACCGCCGCGAGGCGCAGGCCGCCCGCTCCCGCCGGCGGATCGTGGTGAGCGCCTCGGTCGTCGCCGTGCTCGCCCTGGCCGGCGGCACCGCCCTCGCCATCGGCGCCGCGACCGACGACACCACCGCCACCGTGGCCGGCAGCCCCGGGGCCGGGGCCGTCGGCGCGCCGCTCGTCGTACCCGCCAACGCGTCCGGCCCGGACGGCACCGTGATCGTGTACGGCAGGGCCGACTCCCCGCACACCCTCCAGGTGTTCGAGGACTTCCGCTGTCCCGTGTGCAAGTCCTTCGAGAAGAGCAGCGGCAAGGCCGTGCAGCAGCTCGCGGACGACGGCGCCTACCGGATCGAGTACCACCTGGCGGCCTTCCTCGACGTCAACCTCGGCGGGCGGGGCTCGCGTACGGCGCTCGCGGCCGCCGGGGCGGCCCTCAACGAGGGCGTCGACAAGTTCAAGCAGTTCCACGACGTGCTCTACGCCAACCAGCCCGACGAGCGGCAGGACGGCTTCGGGAACGTCAACACCATCCTGACGCTGGCCGACCAGGTGCCCGGGCTGAAGACCGACGCCTTCACCAAGGCCGTCACCGAGGGCACCTACCTGCCGTGGGCGGCCAGGGTCGCCGAGGCGTTCAACACCAGCGGGGTGACCGGCACGCCCACCGTCAAGCTCGACGGCAGCCCCGTCCAGCTCTCCGACAGCAGCGGCCGCGCCCTGACGGCGGACCAGCTCACGGACCGGCTCAAGCAGGCCACCGGCGCCAAGTAGCCGCCGCTCTCCGGAAGTTACCGGCCCGGCCACCGACGGCCGGGCCGGCCCCGGCCTGCGCCGCCCCGCACGGCCGTGCCCCGCCCCATCGGAGTCCCACACCCCTGGAGTCCGTGCCATGACCGTCCTGTCCGCCCGCCCCGGCGCGCTCGGCGCCTCCCCCTCCCGGGCCGCCCGCGCCGCCGTCCCGGCCGGCCGCGCCTTCGCCGTACTGCTCACCCTGGCCGGCGTCGTCGGCCTGCTCGCCTCGGCCGTCCTGACCCTCGACAAGATCCGCCTGCTGGCGGATCCCGGGTACGTCCCCAGCTGCGACATCAACCCGGTCATCAGCTGCGGCTCGGTGATGAGCACCGTCCAGGCCGAGGCGTTCGGCTTCCCGAACCCTCTGCTCGGCCTGGCGGCCTTCGCCGTCGTCCTGTGTGTCGGCGCCGGATCGCTGGCCGGTGCGGCCTTCCGCCGGTGGTTCTGGCTCGGGCTCGAACTCGGCACGGTGCTGGGCCTGTTCTTCACCCACTGGCTGATCGTCCAGGCCCTCTACCGGATCGGCGCCCTCTGCCCGTACTGCATGGCGGTGTGGGCGACCACGATCGCGCTGTTCTGGTACGTCACCCTGCACAACCTCAGGACGGGCGTCATCCCGGTACCGGCCGGCCTGCGCCCCGCCGTCCGCGAGGCGGCCCGCTACCACTGGGTGGCGCCCGCCCTCTGGTACGCGGTGATCGGGCTGCTGGTGCTCAACCGCTTCTGGTACTACTGGCGCACCCTGCTCTGACGCCCGCCGGTCACCGCTCCCCGAACTCCATGACATCCGAGGCCAGTTGCTCGGCGGCGTCGATACTCCTCGACAGGTCGGCGCCGCCGAACAGGGCCTGCGCACGCGCCGTGAACCGAGCGGGCGCACCCGGCAGCAGTCCCGCTGCCGCCACGGCGCCCTTCTCGTTCAGCACCCAGCGGCCGGCCCGCGCGTGCACGGCGTGCGCCAGCAGGCCGACCGCGCGGAACAAGCAGCCGTGCACGTAGAACGCGTCCCCCCGGGCGACTCCCTTGCGGGCGCCCGCCAGGATGAAGGGCACCTCCCAACGGGCGCCGGCCAGCACGGCCGCCCGCAGCTCGTCCGGGTACTCCTGGACGCGCTCGCGCAGGACAGCCAGCTCCCCCAGCGGGTCGGCGAGCACCTGCCCGAGGGCCAACTCACCGACGTACGCGTAGGAGTGGAAGCCCAGCGGGTGGCCGGCCTGGGTGCCGACCTCGAACCGGCCGGCCCGGCAGTCCTGCCAGATCCGGGCGACCCGGTCGAAATCGCGGTAGAGCCAGTCGACCGCTGCGCCGCCGACGGTGAGCCAGGCGCCGCCGTCCACCCACGGCCCCCACCCTCCCGGCTCGGTCACCTCGACGTCACGGCCCGCCAGCCGGGCGGCCAGTGCGCGCAGTGCGGCGGTGTCGAGCGGCCCGCGGTAGTACAGGCCGAGGTCGTGGTCCGAGTCCGGCCGGTGCGTACCCCGGGCCCGGCTGCCGCCGAGGCAGACCCCGACGACGCCGTCGACCCGGACGAGCCGCTCCGCGATCTCCGTCAGCCGTTCCCGGTCGAGCGTCCGTTCCCCGGCCGGCAGGTGTCCCACACCCACCAGCATGCCGGGGCCGGCCCGTGCCGGGCCACCGAATTCGGAGCACCCGGTGCGAGGCGCTCGGCCGGGATCCCACCTCGGGCGGGATCCACCTCCGCCGGGATCCACCTCGGGCGGGCTCAGCCGAAGACCTCCCGGCGGAACGCGTTGCGCAGGTCCGTGAGCGGCTGCCGCTCCCGGTTGAGGTGGACCTTGTTGGTGAGCAGCACGGCCCAGCGGGCCTGCCTGCGGGAGAGCCAGAACCCGGTGCCGGTGAAGCCGTAGTGGACGAAGGTGCCGTCGGCCGGGTCGGTGCCGGGGGCGCAGAGCCAGGAGAGACCGCGGGCGGGGGCCAGCCCGCCGGTCTGTTCGCGCAGGGATTCCACCAGCCAGGCCCGGCGGGCGGAGGGGTTGAGCAGCGAGGTGAGGAACACCCCGAGGTCGCGGGCGGTGGAGAACGCCCCGGCGCTGCCGCAGGCGCCGCCGAGCAGGCGGGCGGAGGGGTCGTGCACGACGCCCCGCAGATAGCCGCCGGCGTGTTCGTCGTACTCGGTGGGCGCGGTCCTGGCGAGGAGTTCACCGGTCAGCGGGCCGAAGGCGGTGTCGGCCATCCCCAGCGGCCGCCAGACCTCGCGGGCGGCGAGCCGGGCGAGGGGTGTGCCGGTGAGCGCTTCGACCAGCAGTCCGAGGATGATCGCGGCCCGGTCGGTGTACTCCACCGCCTCCCCGGCAGGACGGTCCAGCGGCGCCGCCAGGACGCCCGCCCGGATCACCGCCGGGTCGGTGCCGTAGAGCCGGGCGAAGTTGGTGCGCAGCGGCACTCCGGCGGTGTGGGTGAGCAGCCGGCGTGCGGTGACGGCGCCCACCGGCCGGGCCGCGACCTCCGGCCAGTACGAGCCGAGCGGTTCGTCCAGCGGGAGCCGGCCCGCCGCCCAGAGGGCCCCGACGCACGGCCAGAGCGCGATGATCTTGGTGAGGCTGGCGAGGTCGAAAACGGTGTCCCGGCCCATCGCGAGGTCCGGCCGGTCGAGCCCGAGCGCGCCCGTCCATCCCTCGCTCCGCACGCCGTCCGCGTCCCCGACGGCCCAGACCGCGCCCGTTCCGACCTGTCGTAACCCGTCCCGTACCAGTACCGACAGTGGGTCGCTGCTGATTGTCATGCCCCCGCCTCCGTTGCCGTCGGCGGGAGCCTACCCAGCGCCCCGGCCCGGCGACCGCTCCGGCCGGGCCGGATCGCGCGGGGCTCAGGCCTGCGGCGGCGCGGGCAGCGGCTTGCCCATGCAGACGCTCATCGGCGACTCGCGGTACAGGCCGAACTTCTCGATGTCGGCGTACCCCTCGGACGCGTAGAGCGCGATGGCCTCGGGCTGCTCGGTGCCGGTCTCCAGGATCACCCGGGCGTGCCCGGCCCCGGCGGCCGTCTCCTCCAGCCGGCGGAGCAGCGCCCGGGCCAGGCCCCGCCCGCGTGCGGTGGACACCACGAACATCCGCTTCAGCTCCGCGTCGCCGTCCCGCAGCCCGTGCGGCCCGGCCTGCTTGGCCCGCCAGCCGCCCGAGGCCACCGGCACGCCGTCCAGGTAGGCGACCAGGAAGAGACCGGCAGGCGGCTCGAAGTCGTCCGGGTGCATGACGGTGAGGTCGCCCTCGCCGTAGCGGCGGACGTACTCCTGCTGGACCTCGGCGGACAGGCGCTGCGCGTCCGGGTGGCCGTAGCCGGTGACGCGGATGTCGAGGGTGCTCTGCGTGGTGCTCTCCATGGTCGGCCAGCCTACGACGTGCCGGCGCCGGAGCGGCAGGGTGGCCGGTCAGCGCGCGGAGAAGCGCGCCACCAGGTCCTCCTTGCCGAACATCCGGGCGGTGTCGAGGGCCGACGGGGTGCCCGCCCCCGGGTCCGCGCCACCCGCCAGCAGGACGGTCAGGACGTCGTCCGCGCCCTTGAAGACGGCGCCGGCCAGCGGGGTCTGCCCCCGGTCGTTGGCGCGGTCCGGATCGGCGCCGCGCTCCAGCAGCGCCTGCACGGTGGCGGCGTGGCCGTGGTACGCGGCCAGCATCAGCAGCGTGTCGCCGCGGTCGTTGGAGAGGTTGGCGGGCGCCCCCGCGTCGACGTACGCGGCGAGGGTGGCCGCGTCACCGGTGCGGGCGGCGTCGAAGAGCCGGCCGGCCAGTTCGATCACGTCGGCGTCGGGCTCGGGGGTCTGCGGCGCGGAGCCTGCGGAGTCGACGGAGTCGGCCATGAGGGAGGACCTTTCAGCGGGGCGGACGCGAGGAGTGACGTACGGCACGGTAGCCGCCCGGCCGGGCGCGGATCCAGCAGGTGTCCGGAATGTGGAGCACACCGTGCGGTCCACCGCGACATGTCGACACGTCGACGCGGGAGTCACGCGTCCGTTCGGGCGAATTCCCCCCTCCCATCCATACCAACGGGGTAGCGGCCCGGGAATGCCTCGGGGTGGCCGAACAGAGCCTCGGAACGACCGTCCCGGCGCGGTTCGCATACACCCGCTCAAGCAATACCCGATGGAACCACCCATTTGCGCCGTTCCATCATCTATTACTTTTTGTCACGATTAGGGCACTTTCAGTGACACTGTCCCTGTCACCCCTCCCCGAGGAGCAGACGCGTGATCCTCTCCATTTCAGGCATCGTCCTGTTCGGCACCATCGCCTTTCTCTTCTTCCGCCGGGACGGACTGAAGATCTCTCATGCCGTGGTCTGCGCCCTCCTCGGCTTCTACGTGGCGGGATCGTCCATCGCCCCGAGCATCACGGCGGGCGGCGCGAGTCTGGCCGGCCTGCTGGGCGGCATCAAATTCTGAGCCGCCACTGACCCACTACGGGCCCGGGCGCGGATCCCACCGCCCCGGGCCCTACCGCTTCGGCCCACCCGCCTGACCGGCCGGCGCCCACCGGCCGTCCCATTCGCCCGGGGAGTCCAGGAATGTCCCTCAACCGCCACCTCACCAAGGGCCGCGTCCTCGCCCGAACCGCCGGCGACCACGCCGCCGACATGTTCGCCCCGATCACCCTGATCGGGCGCGGCCTGCGGCACCACGCCGACTGGGCGAAGGGCCGCTGGCAGGCCACCCCGAAGGACCGGCGCGGGCCCACCGTCTTCCTGACCGCGGCGGTCCTGCTCGGCATCTTCCTGCTGCCGCACGGGCCGCTCCTCGCCGCCGCCGCACTGCTGGCCAGCGCAGCCTGGGTGGGCCGCGCGCCCAAGGCACCGCCCGGGCCGCCCGAGCCGGACGCCGCCGACCTCAAGCTGACCGCCCTGTACGCGGCGCTCACCCCGTACCTGGCCGCACCCGACGACCTCAGCCCGCTGTACGGCAACGAGAACGGCTACCGGACGGCCTTCGGCTCCTGGGAGTTCGACGCCGCCGGCCGGCTGACCGAGCTGGAGCTCGCCTACCCGGCGTACTTCACCGACACCGAGCCCGGCGCGCGGGCCCGGATCGAGCAGGTCGTCCAGGGCAAGGCGGGCCGGGCCCGCGAGTACCGCTTCGACTGGGACGAGGAGTCCAACCGGCTGCGGGTCAGCGCCCTCGCGCCGCTGGCCACCGACATCGCCGCCCAGCGCTTCGTGGCCGCGCCCGGCGAGATCGTGCTCGGCTTCACCGACGAGGCCGGCAGCCGGCGGATGATCCCGGTCAGCCAGGGGGGCACCACCGCCCAGCAGCCGCCGGTGATCTGGCGCACCGGCCCGCGCTCCTCCGAGCCGCACCTGCTGGCGCTGGGCGCCACCGGGCACGGCACGTCCACGCTGATCCGCTCGATCGCGCTCCAGGCGCTGCCGTTCGCCGACCTGGTGCTGATCGACGGTGCCGGCACCGGCGAGCACGCCTGCCTGGTGAACCGGCCGGGCGTGCACACCGTGGAGACCAGCCTGCACGGCACGCTCGCCGCGCTGGAGTGGGCCGCGCAGGAGACCGCCCGCCGGCTCACCGCGCTGAACGCCGCCCGGCACGCGGGCACCACCCCGCCGGAGGACGTCACCCGCCCGTTGTGGCTGCTGCTCGACCACCCGACCGAGCTCAGCGAGCTCGCCCACGCCGAGGGCCGCCCGGACCCGCAGGACCTGCTGGAGACGCCGCTGCGGCACGGGCGGGCCGCCCGGGTCACGGTCGTGATCGCCGACGACATCGAGGCCCGCGACCGGATCACCCCGACCCTGCGCGCCACCACCCGGGCCCGGGTGGTGCTCGGCCCGACCACCCCCGAGGAGGGCCAGGCCGCGCTCGGCGCACCGCTGGACATCGTGCCCGCCGCCCACGCCCCGGCCGGGCGCGGGTACGCGCGGATCGGCAACGCGGCGCCCGTCCGGCTCCAGGTGCCGGCCACCGTCGACCCACTGGACGACGAGGCACCCGCGCAGCTGCGGGACGCCGTGATCGCGCTGCTCCCGCACCGGGACACCCGGACGGAGGCGGCCGCGCCGTCCGTCACCCCGGCGGACACGGCGCGGGACCGGGCGTCCGAGCCCGCGGCCGAGCTGCCGGGGCTCACGGATCCGACCGTCCGGCCCGGCGTCGAGCTGGGCAAGGAGCACTCGGCCGTCCGCCCGCGCCCGGTCTGGTGAAGCCGCCCGCCCGGCCTGCGGGCGGGTCGGGCGGGCACGGCAGGTCATGCACCGGTACGCTCATCGTTGAAAGTCGAAACGATCACCAGATGTGAAATTAGTGACACCTAGGGTGATATCACCGGCCAGATGTGACAAATCGGGCGCTGATGGGTACAAACAGGGGCGGCACGCCGAACGACGCATGTCCCTGGACGGGAATCTTCGTCGACTGCCGGGCGTTGACCGAACTGACGAAGAACAGCGACCAACTAGTCCTGTGGGCCATAAGCCCGGGAGGCACGATTCATGAGCGAGCGAGCTCTTCGCGGCACGCGACTCGGGGCCACTAGCTACGAGACCGACCGCGGTATTGATCTGGCTCCCCGCCAGACCGTCGAGTATGCATGTCAGAACGGACACCGATTCGAGGTTCCCTTCTCCGTGGAAGCGGAGATCCCCTCGGCCTGGGAATGCCGGTTCTGCGGCCAGGAAGCAGTACTTCTCGACGGCGAGGAGCCGGAGGAGAAGAAGACCAAGCCCACGCGTACCCATTGGGACATGCTGATGGAGCGCCGGACGCGCGAAGAGCTGGAAGAGGTGCTGGCCGAGCGGCTTGCCGTGCTCCGCTCGGGCGGGATGAATCTCGCGGTGCACCCGCGCGACACCCGTAAGAGCGCCTGACCTCGGCTCCCGCCGCTGCGGGAGCCGGCCGAAAAGGGACCCCGGGATCCGGGGTCCCTTTCGCGTTCCCCGGGCCCGATGCCAGGAAGCCCGACGTCAGGAAGCCCGATGTCAGAAAAGACGCCACAAAAGGGGCCCCGCCCGGAGAGGACGGGGCCCCACGCTCCGACGGCTCAGCCGGTGATCGGCGGCCGGTAACCGGTGTCCGGGCCCTGCGGACCGCGCGGGCCCTGGGCCGGGTCGACCACCTCGCCCTGGACGACCTTGCCGTCCGGCCGGTGGATCCGCAGCTGCTCCTGGAGCCGGACGGCGTCCGCGAAGGGATCGCTCCCGGCCACCGGGGAGCGCCGCAGCGCGGCGCCCGCGAGCCGGCGGCCGACGGCCCGCCAGAGCGCCCGGGTGGGCGGCAGCAGCAGCGTCAGCGCGACCACGTCCGACAGGAAGCCGGGGACGATCAGCAGCAGCCCCGCCAGAACGGTCAGGCTGGTGCCGGTCTGCGCCTGCTGGGGCTTGGGGTCGCGGCTCTGGTCGATCGCCGCCGAGATGGCCTTCAGCCCGGCCCGCTTCACCAGCCAGCCGCCGATCACCACGCCGGCCAGCAGCAGCATCACCACGGCGAAGCCGCCGATCACGGAGGCAACCTGGATGACCAGCCAGATCTCCAGCACGAGCCAGGCGGCGATCAGCAGCGGGAGCACCCGCCGGAGCTTGCCCCGGGGGGCCGGACGGGCGGGGGTCGCTTGCTGGGTCACGGTACTGATCCACTCCATCGCGGTGCGCTGCGCGCCGCCCGGCGGACTCCGGAGCGGCTACGGCACCACCGGGTTCAACGCCTCGTCCTCGGCGGGTGTTCCGGAGCGCCGCCGGAGCCTCGCGCCGGCCACGGCCGCGACGCAGGCCAGCAGGCCCGCGACGGCGAGCGTCCACTCGGGGGCGGCGCCCACCCGGTCGGCGACCGTCGTGCCGTCCCGCAGCGGCACCGCGGCGGAGATCTCGGCGGCGGTCAGCTCGTCGGTACGGGCGACGACCGAGCCGTCCGGGGCGATCACGGCGCTGATTCCGCTGGTGGCGGCGATCAGCACGGCGCGGCCGTGCTCGACGGCGCGCAGCCTGGACATCGCGAGCTGCTGGTCGGGCTGGCCGCTCAGGGCGTAGGTGGCGTTGTTGGTCTGCACGACCAGCACCCGGGCGCCCTTGTTGACGGTGTCGCGGACGATCTCGTCGTACGCGACCTCGAAGCAGATCACGTCGCCGATCTTCGCCGGGCCGAGCTGCATGACCCCGGTGGTGGTGCCGGGGTGGAAGTCGCGGGCGACGCGCTGGAGGCGCTTGATGACCTTGGAGAGCTCGTCGCGGAACGGCACGTACTCGCCGAACGGCACCGGGTGCTGCTTGGTGTAGGAGGCGCCCGGGCCGGTCTGCGGGTCCCAGACGATGCCCTCGTTCTGGACGTGCTGCGCGTCCGGGCCGTCGACCAGCGTGCCGACGAGGGTCGGGACGCCGACGGCCTTCACGGCCTCGTCGATCCGCCGGTACGCGGCCGGGTCGGTGAACGGGTCGAGGTCGGACGAGTTCTCCGGCCAGATCACCACGTCGGGGCGCTCGGTGCGGCCGGCCGCGATGTCGGCGGCCAGCTTCTCGGTCGCGGCGGCGTGGTTGTTGAGCACCTGCATCGGGCGGCCGAGGAAGTCCATGCCCGGGTTGGGCACGTTGCCCTGGATGACGGCGACCTTGACGCTGTCGTCGCCCTTCGTCGGCACCGGCACCGCGTAGCCGGCCAGCATCGCGGCGACGGCCGCGAGGGCGGCCAGCGCGGCGGCGCGCGGGGCCCGGCCGGGGCCGCGCAGGCGCAGCGCCGCCCAGGCGAGCAGCGCGCCGCACAGCGCGACCGCGAAGGTCACCAGCGGTGCACCGCCGAGGGCGGCGAGCGGGGTGAAGGGGGTGGCCGTGTTGGCGAAGGCCAGCCGGCCCCAGGGGAACCCGCCGAGCGGCAGCCGGTCGCGGGCCCACTCCTGGGTCACCCAGAGGCAGGCCGCCCAGAGCGGCCGGCCGGGCAGCCGGGAGGTGACGGCGAGGCCGGCGCCGAGCGCGGCGACGAACAGCGCCTCGACGACCGAGAGGCCGATCATCGCGTCGGTGCCGATCACCGTCAGCCACTTGAGCAGCAGCAGGAAGAACGGCAGGCCGAAGGCGAAGCCCGTCCAGGCGCCCTGCCGGGCGGTGCGGCCCCGGGTGAGCAGCGACAGGCCCGCCACGCCGACGATCGACAGCGGCCACAGGTCGTACGGCGGGAAGGCCGCGCCGAGCAGCAGGCCGGACAGGACGGCGAGCCCCGTGCGGGGCAGACCGGCCCGGATCCTGGCGAGCGCGCGGGCGCCCCGGCCGGGTGCGGGTGCCTCGGGCGCGGGCCCGGGCGTCGACCGCTCCTGTGTGACGGGCAGTGCCACCTGCGCACCATCTCTCTGGTCGTGCTGTTCGCGCGTTCTTCGGCCGCCCGTTGTCCGAACGCCGTGCGAAGACGGTACCCCGGATCGGGGGCCGTCCGGATAACGGGCAGGCCACGCCCCCGCCCGGCCGCGAGGACGGGATGCGGGGGCGGGAGCGGCCTGGTCAGGCCTGGTGGGCGGTCCGGCCGCGGACGACGGTGCGCAGGCAGACGGGCAGCGGGCGGCCCGGGGTGAGGTCGGGCAGGCCCGGGGTGCCGGAGCGCGGGTCGGTGGACCAGTCGGCGACCCGGGAGTCCGGCGCCTGGACGACCAGCTCCCCGCCCGCCCAGACCGCGTAGCTGGCGACCGCACCGGGCACCAGCACGCCGTCCTGGTCGCGGCCCAGCGCGCGCCAGCCGCCCCGGGTGTGGGCGGTGAACGCGGCCCGCGCGGAGATCCGGTGCTCGGGGGTCCGGTGGAACGCAGCCGCACGGACGGTGCCCCACGGGTCGAGCGGCGTCACGGGGGCGTCCGAGCCGAAGGCCAGCGGGACGCCCGCGCGCAGCAGCGCCGCGAAGGGGTTCAG
>FTKL01000247.1_pt7 | contig 10670 bp, 9 predicted proteins | sample 2434061 | NCBI WGS metagenome assembly FTKL01 (sample SAMEA3914816, study PRJEB12502) | metagenome | biome: forest; material: soil | place: USA | collected 2011-09-16 | depth 0.3 m
ACGGCAACGGCCACGGCTGCGGTGACGGCGACGGCCACGGCGACCGCCTACCACCGCGGTGAGCGCGGCGCGCAGGAGCGGGCGGGGCAGCTCGACCACTCGCGCCGCTCCGGGCGGTTCATCCGGGGGGAGATGCCGGACAAGGCCCGGGAGTTCCTCGCCGGGCAGACGCTGCTCGTGGTCGGCGCCGCCGACGGCCGGGCCCGGATCTGGGCGTCGATGCTCACCGGGGAGCCGGGGTTCGTCCGCGCCCCGGAGCCGTCCGCCGTGACGGTCGCCGTCCGGCCCGCGCACGGTGACCCGCTGGGCGACGTCCTGGGGGCGGCGCTCGGCGGGCCGGTCCGGGTGGGCATGATCGCCATCGAGCCGGTCAGCCGGCGGCGGATGCGGATGAACGGCACCGCCGTACCGGACGGCGCGGGGCTGCGGGTCGACCTCGACCAGGTGTACTCGAACTGCCCGAAGTACATCCAGCAGCGCGAGCCGTACGTCGCCCCGGCCCGGTCGCCGGCCGCCCCCGTCCACGGCACGGCGCTCACCGCCGCGCAGCAGGAGCTGGTCCGGCGCGCCGACACCTTCTTCATCGCGACGGCCGACGAGGACGGCAACACCGACGCCTCGCACCGGGGCGGCAACCGCGGGTTCGTGGAGGTGCTCTCGCCGACCCGGCTGCGCTGGCCCGACTACGCGGGCAACGGGATGTTCAACACGCTCGGCAACATCGAGGTCAACCCGGCCGCCGGACTGCTCGTCCCGGACTGGTCCACCGGCAGCACGCTCCAGCTCACGGGGACGGCCCGGGTCGACTGGGACGAGGAGCACGCCGCCGCCGTACCGGGGGCCGAGCGGCTGGTCGAGTTCACCGTGACGGAGGTCGTGGAGATCGCGGACGCCACCGCGCACCGGTGGACGGCGCCTGTCTTCTCCCCCTTCAACCCGCGGCCCGCCGGGGCCGACGAAGCGGCGTGACCCCTCCCTGCTGCTCCTCGGCACGGGCGCCGGAGGACGCGCCGGCCGGCACCTGCCGGACAGAACCTGCCGGACAGAACCTGCCGGAGAAAGCCTGGGCGGCCGTGTCGATGTCGGCGCCCCTCGTTCGACGCATGGGTGGAGGCTGGAATCGTGCCGGACGCACCGGTCCGGCGGGCCCGGCCCCGGCAGGGGATGCGGAAGGAGACAGGTGATGCGATTCATGGTGCTGGTCAAGGCGGACGAACAGAGCGAGGCGGGCGTCCTCCCGACCAGGGAGGTGGTCGAGGCGATGGGCCGGTACAACGACGAGCTGGTCAAGGCGGGGGTGCTGCTCGCGGGGGAGGGGCTCCGGTCGAGTGCCGACGGCGCCCGGGTCTCCTTCGCGGGCGGCCGGGCCACCGTGACCGACGGCCCGTTCGCGGAGGCCAAGGAGCTGATCGCCGGGTACTGGCTGCTCCAGGTGTCCTCGAAGGAGGAAGCCGTCCAGTGGGCCACCCGGATCCCGTTCGAGGACGGTGCGGTGGAGCTCCGGCAGGTGTTCGAGGCGGGCGACTTCCCCGCCGACGTGCTGTCGCCCGAGCTCGCCGCGAAGGAGCAGGCGTTCCGCGACGAGCGGTTGCGGAACGCCGCGAAGCCGTAGCGTGAAAGGCGGTGCCGCGCGTCGGTGTTGTCGCGGCCGAGGCGGAACTGCTCTGATGAACGGTTGTGACGCCCAGCGACGAGACCCGCGACGAGACCCGCGACGAGCCCGCCGACGAGCCCCGTGAAACGCCGCGTGAGACGCCGCGTGAAACACCCGGCGCCGCCGAGGCGCGGCGCGCGGTCGAGGCGGTCTGGCGGATCGAGTCGGCCAGGCTCATCGCGGGTCTCGCCCGGCTGACGCGGGACGTCGGGCTGGCCGAGGAGCTCGCCCAGGACGCGCTGGTGGCCGCGCTCGAACAGTGGCCGGAGTCGGGTGTCCCGCGCAATCCGGGCGCCTGGCTCATGGCCACCGCGAAGAACCGGGCGGTGGACGCGATCCGCCGCAAGGAGGTGCTCCGCCGCAAGCTCGGCGAACTCGGCCGGGAGCTCGAGATCGACGGGGAGGGCGCGGGGGCCGCGCCGGACGCCGACGCCGTCCTGGACGACCTGGACGACGACATCGGGGACGACCTGTTGCGCCTGGTGTTCACCGCCTGCCATCCGGTGCTCACCACCGACGCCAGGGTGGCGCTGACGCTGCGCCTGCTCGGCGGGCTGAGCACGAAGGAGATCGCCCGGGCCTTCCTCGTCCCCGAGCCGACGGTCGCGCAGCGGATCGTCCGCGCGAAGCGGACCCTCGCCGACGCGCACGTCCCGTTCGAGGTCCCGCAGGGGGCCGAGCTGGCCGTCCGCCTCTCCTCGGTGCTGGAGGTGGTCTACCTGGTCTTCAACGAGGGGTACTCGGCGACGGCCGGCGACGACTGGATGCGCCCGGCGCTCTGCGAGGAGGCGCTGCGGCTCGGCCGGGTGCTGGCCGAACTCGCACCGGCGGAGCCGGAGGTGCACGGGCTGGTCGCGCTGATGGAGATCCAGGCCTCGCGCTCGGCGGCGCGGACCGGCCCGGCCGGGGAGCCCGTCCTGCTGCTCGACCAGGACCGGGGCCGCTGGGACCAGTTGCTGATCCGGCGCGGCCTCGCGGCGCTGGAGCGGGCCGACGCCCTGGGCGCCCCGCCGGGCCCGTACCGGCTCCAGGCGGAGATCGCGGCCTGCCATGCCCGGGCCCGTACGGCCGACGGGACGGACTGGGTGCGGATCGCGGCGCTGTACGCGGCGCTCGCCCGGGCGGCGCCGTCGCCCGTGGTGGAGCTGAACCGGGCGGTGGCGCTGTCGATGGCGATCGGCCCGGCCGCCGGCCTCGCGCTGGTGGACCAGCTCACCGCGGAGCCCGCGCTCAGGGAGTACCACCTGCTGCCGAGCGTGCGCGGCGACCTGCTGGCCAGGCTGGGCCGCTACGACGAGGCGTACGAGGAGTTCGGCCGGGCGGCCGCGCTCACCCGCAACGCGCGCGAGCGGACGCTGCTGCTGGAGCGCGCCGCAGCAGCAGCGGCAGCGGCAGGAGACGGGGAGGGCTGACGCGCGGTCAGCGGAGCAGGCGCCGCTCCTTCGCGGCCGAGACCGCGCCGGCCCGGGTGTCCACCCCGAGCTTGTCGTAGATCCGTCCGAGGTGGGTCTTCACGGTGGCCTCGCTGATGAACAGCGCACGGGCGATCTCGCGGTTCCCCACGCCCCGGGCGAGCTGGGCGAGGATCTCCTGCTCCCGGTCGGTCAGCTGCGGTGCGGGCGCGCGCATCTGCGCCATCACCCGCGAGGCGACCGGCGGCGACAGCGTGGTGCGGCCCTGCGCGGCGGCGTGCACGGCGGCGAAGAGCTCCTCGGGCCGCTCGGCCTTCAGCAGGTAGCCGGTCGCACCGGCGCCGATCGCACGGGTGATGTCGGCGTCGGTGTCGTAGGTGGTGAGGACGAGCACGTGGGGCGCGCCGGGCGGGCCGCTGATCCGCCGGGTCGCCTCCACGCCGTCGATCCCGTCACCGAGCTGGAGGTCCATCAGGACGACCTGCGGCCGCAGCCGGGCCGCCAGCGCGACCGCCTCCTCGCCGCTGCTGGCCTCGCCGACCACCTCGATGTCGCCGGCGCTGGCGAGCAGGGCGAGCAGCCCGGCGCGCACCACGGCGTGGTCGTCGCAGACCAGCAGGCGTACGGGCGGACCGGGGTGCGGCGTCACGGGGCCTCCAGGGGGATCGCGGCGGACAGCACGGTGCCTTCGCCGGGGGTGCTCTCGATGGTGAGGGTGCCGCCGAGCTGGCGCAGCCGGGCGCGCATCGCGGGGAGCCCGTGGCCCCGGCCGGGCCCGCTGTCCGCCGCTCCGCCGGGCCCGGCGGGGGAGAAGCCCCGTCCGTCGTCGGCGATGTCCAGCACGGCCTGGTCGCCGAGGTAGGAGAGGGTGATCGCGGCCGCCGAGGCGCCGGCGTGCTCGCGCACGTTGGCCAGCGCGCCCTGCGCGATCCGCAGCAGCGCGGCCTGCGCCGCGGCCGGCAGCGGTACGGGCGTGCCGTCCAGGTGGAAGCGGACGGGCAGGCCGCTCTCGGCGGACTCCCGGTCGGCGAGGGCCCGCAGCGCGTGGTCGAGGGTGCCCCCGTCGGCGAGCTCGGCGGGGGCGAGGTCGTGGACGAAGCGGCGGGCCTCGGCGAGGTTGCGGGCGGCCACCGCACCGGCCGTACGGACGTGGGTGCGGGCCGTCGCCGGGTCGGCGTCCCAGGTGCGGTCGGCGGCCTGGAGCAGCATCTGCTGGCTGGACAGCCCCTGCGCGAGGGTGTCGTGGATCTCCATGGCGAGCCGCCCGCGCTCGGCCAGGGTGCCCTCGCGCCGTTCGGTGGCGGCGAGCTCGCGCCGGGTGCGGACCAGGTCGTCGATCAGCGCCCGCTGCCGGACGGCCTGCCGCTCCATGTACAGGAAGACGGCGGTGGCCGGCGCGGCCACGGCGGGCGGTACGAGCAGCAGGATCGGGTCCACGCTGTGCGCGAGCCGGGCCTGCGCCACCACCACCAGCGCGGTGAGCACCGCCACCAGCGGGATCGCGGCCCGGGCGGGCAGGGCCCGCAGCGCGGTGTAGACGAGCGGGACGGCGCACCAGGCGAAGCTCGGCGCCAGCAGCACCAGCACCACCCAGAGCGCCACCACCACCGCGAACGGTCCGAGGGCCGGTCCGGTCCGGGTGGTGCTTCGGGTCGTCCGGGCGGGCCGGGTGCGCAGCAGCCGGGAGCCGGTCAGCTGGGCGGCGGCGAGTGCGGCGCTCAGGCCGAGCACCCACGGGACGGCGGGGTTGCCCGGGTGGTGGGTGAGGTAGCGCGCGAGCGAGGCGGCGAGCAGCAGCAGGAAGGCGGAGTCCAGCACCGCGGCCAGCCAGCCCGCGTCCGGGTCGGCGGTGGGGCGGCGGGGGTGCTGCACCGGGTGCTCCTCGTCCTGGGGCGGTTCGACGGTACGGCTCTGACCTGCGCCGATATCACCATCCTGACCCGCTGGGCCCACTGTGGCATCAACCGATCGGCTGACCCTGCCGTCCTCCATCATGCCTCCGGGCCGGGGCCGGACCGCCGACCCGGCGCGGCCGGTTCCGGGCCGAGGATCGAAGCAGAGCAGGAGCCGCACGGCTCCGGCCCGACCGATGAGGAAGCCGGACATGAAGAAGACCAGCATGCGTACCCGGGTACTGACCGGCGCCGTCGTCGCCGCCGCGCTCGGTGCGGGCACGTTCGGCGCGGTCTCCGCCAGCGCCGACACGGCCGGGACCCCCGCCGTGCAGGCCGCGGCCAAGGCCGACACCCAGAACAAGAACCTCACCCAGACCACCGAGCTCACCATCGAAGCCGCCACCCGCGCCGCACAGGCCACCCTGGACGCCGCCGAGAAGGGCGGCCAGCACGTCTCGGTCGCCGTGGTCGACCGGGACGGCAACACCCGGGTGCTGCTGAAGGGCGACGGCGCCGGCCCGCAGTCGGCCGAGTCGGCCGAGCGCAAGGCGTTCACCGCGGTGTCCTGGAACGCGCCGACCTCCGAGCTGGTGAAGCGCCTCGCGCAGGCCCCCAACCTGAAGGACATCCCCGGCACGCTGTTCCTCGGCGGCGGCGCCCCGGTGCAGGCCAAGGGTGCGCCGATCGCGGCGATCGGCGTCGCGGGAGCCCCGAGCGGCGACCTGGACGAGCAGTTCGCCCAGGCCGGCGTGGCGGCCCTCGGCAAGTGACCCGGGCGCCCCGCCCGGCGCCGCCCCGCACCGAGGTTGCCGCGTCCGCCGCGTCCGTCCGTCCGCCCGTACGCCGCCGCACCGGTATGTCGTACGGGCGGACGGGTGCGCCGGTCCAGCAGGATGGGGGTATGGCACTGATGACCGAGCCCGAGTGGCGCGCATTCCTCTCCACCGGCACCCGGACCGCGAAGGTCGCCACCACCCGGGCCGACGGGCGCCCGCACGTGGCGCCGGTGTGGTTCCTGCTGGACGGCGACGAGATCGTCTTCAACACCGGCCGCGACACCGTCAAGGGCCGGACGCTGGCACGCGACGGCCGGGTGATGCTGTGCGTGGACGACGACCGGCCGCCGTTCTCGTTCGTCCTGGTGCAGGGCACCGCGCTGCTCAGCGAGGACCTGCCCGAGGTGCGCGCCTGGGCCACCCGGATCGCCGCCCGCTACATGGGCGAGGAGCTCGCCGAGCAGTACGGGGCGCGCAACGGCGTGCCGGGCGAGCTGCTCGTCCGGGTGAAGATCGAGAAGGTCACGACGGAACAGGGCGTGGCGCACTGACCGCCGCGGCCGCGCGGGGAGCCGGCGTTGTCGGTGCCGCGTGACAGGCTTCGCGGCATGACGCCGTGGACCCTCACCGACATCGAACGCGCGATCCGCTCCTCCTGGGGCGTCGACACCTGTGCGCCGGAGGACCTGGGCCGCTGGCATCCGGGCAACCCGGCGCGCGGTCAGTGCGGCGTGGTCGCGATGGTGCTCAACGACCTCCTCGGCGGCGAGCTGATGATGGGCGAGGTGTACGTCGACGGGGTGCGGACGGACCTGCACTGGTGGAACCGCTTCGGGCCGGGCGTCGAGATCGACCTCACCCGCGAGCAGTTCGAGCTGTACGAGGAGGTCGGCCCCGGCCGCCCGGTCGCCCGCCCGGAGCGGCCGGGCCGCCTCCAGGCCGAGTACGAGCTGCTCCGCGGGCGGGTCCTCGCCGCGCTGTCGGCGGCGGTCCCGGTCTGACGGCCGCCCGGCCGCTAGGGTCACAGGCCTATGGTCCGACAACGGTCCGACAACGGGTGGGAGTGAGCGATGTCCGAGATGAGCGTCGGGTTCGTCGGCCTCGGTGCGATGGGCCGGGGGATGGCCGGCAATCTGGTCGCGGCCGGGCACCGGGTCCGGGTGTGGAACCGGTCGCCCGGGCCGGTCGAGGAGCTGGTGGCGCTCGGCGCCACGGCCGCCGACGGCCTGCCGGACGCGTTCGGCGCCGACGTCGTCGTCTCGATGCTCGCCAACGACGCGGCGGTCGAGTCGCTGCTGCTCGACCCGGAGCTGCTCGCGGGCGCCCGCGCGTCCGTGCACGTCAACATGGCGACGGTCTCGATCGAGCTCGCCGAGCGGGCCACCGCGCTGCACGCCGAGCACGGCGTCGGGTACGTGGCGGCTCCCGTCCTCGGCCGGCCGGGAGTCGCGGCCTCGGGCGAGCTGAACATCCTGGCCGCCGGCGAGACGGCGGCGCTGGCACTGGCCGAACCGCTGCTCGCCGCGATGGGCCGCCGTACCTGGCACTTCGGCGACCGGCCGGCCCAGGCCAGTACCGCGAAGATCAGTGCCAACTTCCTGCTGGCGTGCGCCATCGAGTCGCTCGCGGAGGCGTGCAGCCTGGCCGAGGCCAACGGCGTCCGGCCGGCCGACCTGGTCGAGATGCTGACCGGCACGCTCTTCCCCGGCCCGGTCTACTCCGGGTACGGGTCGATGGTCGCCGAGCGCCGCTACGAGCCCGCCGGGTTCCGGCTGCCGCTCGGACTGAAGGACGTCAACCTCGCGCTGACGGCCGGCGCCGCGGTGAACGTCCCACTGCCGTTCGGCAGCGTGCTGCGGGACGCCTTCCTGGACGCCCTCGCGCACGGCGACGGGGACAAGGACTGGGCGGCCGTCGCCGCCGTCGCCCGCCGCCGGGCGGGCCTGCCGGCCTGAGCCCGGCCTGACGCGTTCACATCGACTACTGCTACGACCCTGCCGGAGGGTCCAACGTGCTTTCCCGGCGCCGGAGTTCACGAGCGGGTGCCGGACAGCCGCTTTTCGGCCAGGGCAGTGTGCCCGGTGAGACGTTCCGGCGGCGGGCGGGTTTGTCCGAGAGTGGGGACAAAAGCCCCCTGGGGCGACAGAGTTGGGTCAATCGGACGCCGGATCGGCGGCGGATGGACACAAGATGGTGACCGGCTACCATGCCGGCCGGATCTTTCGGTAATGTCCGTCGGACCTTCAGCTTCGCGGGGGCGCTGCTGCCGAGCGGCGGAGCCGAGCCGCGCTTCCGGGACGTACCCGGACTTCTTCGTGAGGTCTCCTTGTCCATACGCCGCAGTCTTGCCGTTGCGGGCGCCGTCGCGCTCGCGTCCTCCATCGTGCTGGGCGGTGCTCAGGGCGCGCTCGCCGTCGGCGCTGCAGCCTCTCCGTCCGCCTCGGCCGGTGCCGCGGACAAGGCGGCGCAGCAGGTCATCGACCTGTCGCTGAACGGCGTACCGAGCGAGTTCTTCGCCGGCGGCGACGCCCGCGAGTTCAACTACGTGATCGACAACGCGACCGCGCACGACTTCGCGCTCTACCCGCTGCTGAGGCTCAAGAGCGACGACTCGGAGCTGCCGGTCGAGGACTTCAAGGTCCAGTTCCAGCTCCCGGGCGCGACGACCTGGGACGACGGCACCATCGTGCCGAGCGACGACGGCGAGGACGACGCGCCGCTGATCCTCCTCGGCAACGACACCGTCAACGAGACCAGCGTGGTCGAGGTCAAGCGCAACACCTCCGCGACCATCAAGGTCCGGGTCTCCTTCGAAGGCAGCGCTCCGCTGGGCCATGCCGGCGTCCTCCCGCTGGCGTTCTTCCTGCAGCTCGACGACCTGACCGGTGAGCAGATCGGCCACGGCGACTTCTCCTACGACCGGCTCGACGGCGTGGGCTACTTCATCCGCAAGTTCAAGGCCTCGGCGAGCCCGAGCCCGTCCGCGACCGCCACCGCGACGCCCACCAAGGCGCCGTCCGCGAGCGCCTCGCCGTCCGCCACGGTCAAGCCGTCGGAGACCGCGACCGCGACCCCGTCGGAGACCGCGAAGCCGTCCGAGACCGCCACCGCGACCCCGTCGGAGACCGTCAAGCCGTCCGAGACCGCGACCGCGAAGCCGTCGGAGACCGCCACCGCGGCGCCGTCCGGGAGCGCGTCGCCCACGGCGAAGACCTCGCCGTCGGCCACCGCCACGGCGTCGACCTCGACCGCCCCCGCGCCCGCCGCGAGCAGCAGCACCAGCGCCGCCCAGACGCCGGTCGTCTTCCCGGCCACGCCCCCGGCCGCCAAGCTGCCGGCCATCACCCCCGCGGTGCTCGCCAAGGCCAAGGTCATCTCGGACGCCGCCGCTCCCGCCAAGGGCAAGGACCTCGCCCAGACCGGTGGCGGCAGTGACAGCACGCCGATCGCCATCGGCGGCGCCGCCGTCCTGGCCGCCGGTGTCGGCACCCTTGTCGTGCTCCGCCGCCGCAAGAGCGCCCAGCACGGCTGAACGACCCGCCCGTCGGCGCGCCGCCCGTGAGGGTGGCCGCGCCGACGTTGCGGACGCTTGAGTGAAGCTTTGCCGAAGCTTCACGAACCCCTCGTAGGCCGCTCAACTCAGCGGCGTACGAGGGGTTTTGCGTGTCCCGGGGGGCTCCTCGGCGGGCGCCGGCCGGACGCCGGGGCCGCCTAGGATGATCGGCCGGGGCAGGGAGCCCGGTCAGGGAAGAGGCACAGGTGCGCGCAGCGGGTTCGGGCAGGTCCACCGGCGACTACGGCGCCGCCACCGGCCGGATCGCGGGCCTGCCGATCCGCCGCCACCACGTCCTGCTGCTCGCCTGGACGGCCCTGTGGTTCCTGCTCGTCGAGCCGAGCGGCGGCGTCTCCTGGCACTACCTGCGCCAGGGCGAGCAGCTGCTCCTCGGCCAGCAGGCGGGCGGCGGCCTCTCGCTCTACGCGCACCATCCCGAGCTCCAGATCGGGCCGGTCAGCCTGGCCGCCGCCGGGCTGACCGCGCCGTTCTCCGACCACACCGGGCAGCTCCTCGCCGAGGCGGCGATGTCCGTGCTCGGGCTGGTGATGCTGGTGCTGGTCGGCCGTACCGCCGCCTGGTACCACCTGGGCACCGGCACCAACCACCGGCGGCTGCAGCAGCGCCTGCTGGTGGCCGGGCTGGCGTTCATCCCGATGTGGGTGGAGGTCTCCGTCCGCTTCGCGCACCTGGACGACGTACTGGCGCTGTTCTTCACCACGCTCGCCGCGCACGCGCTGAGCCGGGGCCGGGCGACCGCCGTCGGCGTCTGCCTCGCGCTGGCGGTGGACTCCAAGCCGTGGGCGCTGTCCTTCCTCCCGCTGATCCTCGCGCTGCCCCGGCCGGCCTGGCTGCGCACCGCCCTGTGGGTGTGCGGGCTGGTCGCCGTCGCCTGGCTGCCGTTCTACCTCGGCACGTCCGGTTCGTTCGCCGCCGCGACGTTCACCATCCCCAACCAGGCGGCCTCGTCGCTGCGCTGGCTGGGGGTCGCCGACCCGGCGACGCCGTGGTGGGACCGTCCGGCGCAGGCGGCGCTCGGGCTCGCCCTGGGCGGCCTGGCGGTGTGGCGCGGCCGGTGGCCGGCCGTCGTCCTGCTCGGCGCCAACGCCAGGATCCTGTTCGACCCCAGCGTCTACACCTACTACACCGCGTCGATCCTGCTGGGCACCCTGCTCTGGGACGCGGTGGGGCAGAAACGCCTGGTGCCGTGGTGGAGCTGGATCGCGCTCGGCACCCTGTACGGGGGCACGCTGCTGATCCCCTCGGCCTCCGGGGACGGGCTGCTCAGACTGGCCTTCGTGGTGGTGTCCAGCGCCTACGTCCTGCTGCGGCCGGTCAAGCAGCCCCGTGGCGCACGTGGCGCACGTGGCGCACGTGGCG
>FTKL01582652.1_pt1 | contig 10661 bp, 6 predicted proteins | sample 2434061 | NCBI WGS metagenome assembly FTKL01 (sample SAMEA3914816, study PRJEB12502) | metagenome | biome: forest; material: soil | place: USA | collected 2011-09-16 | depth 0.3 m
CTCATCGACAGGTCGAACAGCCCGCAGACCAGGCACAGGGTGGCGGCGCAGGTCAGGAGACCGGGCACCGCTGCCTGGTCCAACAGGTTGACCAGGTTGGTTCCGGTGAGGAAGGCGTCGGTCGACGTGGACAGCCCGAGCACGAGCACGAGCAGGCTCAACAGGATGCCGTGGTCGCGCACGATCTCGGGTCGGCGGACACGAAAGAGGCGTGCCGGCCCGCTCCCGCTGCGCTGGGCCTCTCCCGGGTGGTTCACGCCGTGCCTCCCGCTGGCCCGCGGCCCTCGGGTGCTGCTGCTGCGAGTACGTCCTGCCGGGTCACGGACCCGCGGGTGAAGGCGGCCTCCATCCGTCCCCGCCGCATCACCAGCACGCGGTGGGACAGGTCGATGACCTCGTCGATGTCCGAGGAGGCGATCAGCACCGCGACCCCTTGCCGCGCCAAGCCGACCAGCAGTTCGTGGATCTGGGCTTTGGCCGAGATGTCCACGCCGCGGGTCGGCTCGTCGGCCAGCAGCACGGTGGGCTTGCGCAGCAGCCACTTGCCGAACAGGATTTTCTGCTGGTTTCCGCCCGACAGCTGGCGCACTGGGTCGCGGGCGTCGGCGCCGCGTACCGCGAGCCGGTCCATGGCATGCGCGACGACGGTGGCCTCGGCGCGCGGGCGGAGGAATCCGGCACGCTGCCGGGCTCCCAGGCTCGCCAGCGCGAGGTTCTCACGCACCGGGCGGACCGCCATCAACCCCTGCTCCGCCCGGGACTCGGGAACCAGGACGAGGCCGGCCCTGATCGCGTGCGCGGGCGAGGCCTGTCGCAGGGGGCGCCCCGCCACTTCGACCGTGCCCGCGATCGGTTTGTCGGCGCCGAATGCGGCCCGTAGCACGGCGGTGCGTCCGCTGCCCACCATCCCTGTGATTCCGACGATCTCTCCGGCACGGACCTCGATGTCCACCGCGCCGCCTGCTTCGGACGGGCGCAGTGCGTGGATCGCCAGCAGTACCGGAGCGTCTGGCGGCACCGGATCGGGCTCCGGGCCGGAGGGAGTCGGCCTACCCGTCAGCAGCCGGACCAGGTTCTCCCGTGTTTGCTCGCGGGCTGGGCCGGTGAACGCCTGCCGACCGTCGCGCAGGACGGTGACCGTGTCGCAGGCTCCGAGAACGTCGTCGAGGTGGTGCGAGGCCAGGATCACCGCGACGCCGGTGTCGGCGAGCGCGCGCACCTGCGAGGCCAGCCGCCTGGCCTCGACTGCGGTCAGTAGTGCCGTCGACTCGTCCATCGCCAGGATCCGGGCGTCGTGCGCGAGCGCACGCAGCATCTCGACCTGCTGGCGATGGACGAGGGACAGATCCCGCACCATGGTGTCCGGACTGAGCCCGAACCCGACGACGGACAGCAGCCGGTCGAAGGTCAGGTGATCGGCTCGCGAGCTGCGCAGGCCCGCACGGTGTGACCAGGTGCCGAGCATGACGTTGTCCAGGACGGTCATGTCCGGCACCAGCACGGGCTCCTGGCCGAGCAGGGCGATCCCGTGGCGCAGGGCGTCACGCGGGCTACCGGTTCGCACGTGCGTCCCATCGACCAGTACCCGACCGGCGTCCACGGCCATCACGCCGGCCACGGCACGCAGCAGGGTGCTCTTCCCGGTGCCGTTCCCACCGACCAGGCCGTGGACCTCGCCGCCGCGCACGGAGAGCGTCACATCATGGAGGACCCGAGTGCGTCCGAACGCCTTACGGATTCCCTCCACACGCAGTTCGACGCTGGCGCTGAGCTGCTGCGCCCTCCGGGCAGGGCCGCGCTGCCGGAGGTGCGCCGCGTGGCCCGGTCGCCTCATTCGTCGTACTCTCCGGCGAGTTCCTGGAGTGATTCGATGGTCGCCTCACCGCCGTGCGGCATCAGGTCCGTGACTGCGACGGTCGTCGGCACGCTCACGCCACGGGCCTTGTCCAGGCCGAGTGCGGCGGCCTTGGACCCCATGCTCGTAGGCGGCACGTAGTAGAGGCCGAACCAGCGGCCCTGCTTTACGGCGTTCACGGCCTGATGTGAGGCGCCGTTGCCCACGAAGGCGATGGACTTGCCCGCTGCCACGGCCTCCGCGCCGGCGATCGCCTGAGTGGATCCGATGACGACGTTCACATCGGGGTGGGCCTGCAGGATGTCCTGCATCGCCGTGCGGCCGCTCTGCTGCGTGTAGCCGCCCTCGACGTCGGCGATCAGCTGGATGTCGGGGCCGGCCGCCTTCAGGGTGTCCTTGACTGCCTTGGTACGGGCGTTGTCCAGGGGGAGGGCCTTCATGCCTTCCAGGTACGCGACACGGCACGGCTTGGTCTTCGTGGCCGCGCAGGCCTTGATGCCGAGGTTGCCCAGCTTGCTGCCGTTGTCGGTGGGCACGTCGACCAGGGAGATGACTCCGGGCAGCTGCGGCTCCGCCGTGTCGAATCGTGGGCCGATGGGTGTGAAGACGGCGACGACCGGGATGTCGGCGGCCAGCGCTGCCTGGACGGGCAGTTGTACGGCGTTGCCGTCGTTCGCCTGGATGATGAAGACATCGAAGCGCTTGGAGGTGATGGCGTCCTGAATCTGCCGCACCTGGGTCTGCGCGTCGAAGTTGGGGTCGAAGAACTGGGCGGTCGCGTTGTGCGCCTTGGCGTACTGCTCGACTCCCGTGAACGTCGCCGTCGCGAACGAGTTGGCCCTGGCGAACCCGAAGAAGGCGATCCGCTTCGGTGTACCCGTGGCCGAGGCCGTGCCGGGCTCGCCGGTGCTCGTGGTTGCCGTACCCGAGGCGGAACAGGCCGTCGGTAGGAGCAGTACTCCTATTGCGGCCGTCAGGGCGCCCCATCGCCTCATGTGTTTCTCCTATCGGTACGAATCCCGGGAGCCGGATGGCCTCCGGTTGGCGAGTCCCGCCTTGCGACCTGAGGTCCGCTGTGAATGGCAACCAATCTCCGGATTAACATACACGAATAAGCCATCCCAACACCCGAGTTGTCTTTGGATCAGAAAATGACGCCAGCTCACGGGAAGCGGATTTCACCTGCCTTGTGCCTCTCGTGCCGGCTTATTCGGTCCCGCTTTGGGTGGTTTCGTGAGCATGGCGAACGGCTCTCTCCGCCCCTACTCGGGGGCCTTCGGGACGCTTCCCCCAGGGGGCCCATTTTTTTGGGCCTCCCGCTCCGTGTATCACCGCAATACAATGCCGCCGGAATATTGCATACCCGGGCGCATTCGCCGTGCAAGGGTCCATCGGCCGTGCGGTCGGAGAAGGTCACGGCGGGGCTTTCAGGCTCACAAGTAATTGGCTTGAGCCAGGAGACCGTGAGGATCTTTCGCCGAAATTCGTACATGAGTGCGCCACGGTAGGCTTCACAGCCTGTTGCTCCGCAGTGATCCTGCAACCGCCCAGACCGCCTCCACACGTGTGCGGGCCGGGGCGGATCAGAGCGCGGCGCCCTCTCGGCCGGAAGCAACTGATTCACCGTCAGGACTGTTCACTCGAAAGGGTCGTCCGGCGGATGCGGACAACGGGCGGAACCGCTCGCGGCCGACGTGTCAGGGCGGTCCGGCCTGCCGCGATGGCAGGCCGGCTGCCACGGCTACCGGTCGAATGTGCGGAGAGTCCACCCGCGACCACGTCCAGTGGGCGCCAGGCCCACAGACGCAGCCGGCCTCGTCACTACCGTCATCTCATTCAAGTCCACGGCTCTGTGAGTCCCCATCCCTCAAAGAGCCGAGCGACTGCTGTGGGCCACGGACCGGTCTCCCGGCGCCGAGGGATCCCTGGGGATCCTCGGAACGTGGGAGCGGGACATCAGTGGGCCAGCCGCCTTGGGAGAGGGAGAACGCCGATGTCAGTCATCTACCACGACCGAAGGGACTCCGGACGGCTTCCTTCGACCGCGTTCAGCACCGAGAGCGCGGCCCGCCTCGGGCACAGCACGCTCTTCCGGCCGCTGCCCTGCGAAGTGGCGTCAGTGCGTCGGCATGTACGGGAGGTCGTCATCACCTGCCGGCCGCCCGCCTCATACCCGCTGGACACGGTTCAGCTGGTCGCCACCGAGCTGTTCACGAACGCGGTCAGGCACTCCGCCCATCATGGGGCCCCTCTGCTGGTGGTCGTCCAGGAGCGGAGGACCACCCTTCGGGTGGAGGTGCACGATCCGGACCCGGAGATGCTGGTGGCTCCCCCGCGGCCCGATCTGGCCGACTCCGGCCGAGGACTCCTGCTGGTGGACCTGTTGTCGCAGGAATGGGGAGTGGTCCCGGGGCCGACCGGCAAGATGGTCTTCGCAGAGATCGCCAGGCCCTGTCAGTGACGGTCGGCCGCCGGCTCGATTCCCCCTCGGCGTCCCTCCGCCCAGAGCCCAGCCCGCCTCTCTACGCCGGCGTCGGCGGCCACAGGTCCGGTTCCGGTGCGGGGCATCCCCTGCGGTACCCATGAGAGCAAGGACGCCCATCGACCACGGCCGAACCGATCCCATCGCGATCGGAACCGCCCCGCCGCAGCCACCACGCCGGACATGACCGGGCCGCCGACGCCTCTCCGTCGTCTGCGGCCCGGTCCGGCCTCCCGTCGGAAGCCCGACTACCCGGCTGCCCGGCGAGCTGCGGGCGTCACAGGTGCGCGGACGGCGTCACCGGCCGGGGTGACATACCTGTCCAGGAGGTCGGACCGGACGGCTTCCGAGCTGCGCTCGGCGGGGTCGCCGAATCCTCCCCCGCCGCCGGTCATGCAACGGACGACATCCCCGGCCCGCAGAGCAAGGCCGTTGCACTTCAGCACGTGCCGCTCGTCCGGTCGGCCCGGATTGATCACCACCTCGGGCGGTGCGGCGTCCTGTCCGCCGAACAGGCCCCAGGCCGGCGTCACCGAACGCTCGAACCACAGCGAGACGGCGCAGTCCTGCAACGCGACGTACTCGCGGACGACCCCGTTGCCTCCACGCCACCGGCCGCGGCCGCCCGAGTCCGGTCGCACCTCGTAGCGGGTGACACGCAGCGGATACCGTGCCTCCAGCACCTCGATCGGCACGTCCTTCAGCGAACCGTTCACATTGTTGATGAGAGCGTTCTGCCCGTCCGAGCCGTTCCAGGCCCCCCAGCCTCCCAGCGTGGCCTCCAGGCTGACGTACTCCAATCCGCTGCGAACATCGGTGCCCGTGAACATCACCACCATCGAGTCCCCGTAACTCGCCGCCGCCACGAGGTCCGGCAGGGCCGGGGCCAGCGCCTTGGCCACCAGGTCGATGAGCAGCCCCAGATGGGAGAAGTACCACTGGCATGCGGCCGGCGGACGCGCCCCGAGTACCGAGCCGTCGCGTACTTTCACACTCAGTGGGCGAAACGATCCTCCGTTTCCCGGGACGTCCGGGCTCACCAGCAGTTTGTAACCCACGCGGCAGGCTGATACGGCTTGTGCGGCGCCGCAGTTCACCGGACCGGTGGTCTGGTCCGCGGAGCGGGTCACGTCGAACTCGACATCACTTCCCGAAACGGTGATCTGCAACTTGATCAGAACCGGGCTGCTCAGGTCGATCCCGTCGTTGTCCAGGGCTCCTTCGGCGGTGTAGACGCCGTCCGGGATCCTGGCGACGACTTCGCGTTCCATTCGCTCCGTCTGTGCGAAGATCTCGTCCCGGGCGGCGCGGACGGTGGCCGTTCCGAATCGCCTCACGATCTCCTCCAGGCGGACCTGCCCGGTGCGGATCGTGGCGATCATGGCCTGCATGTCGCCCCTGGTCGGGTACGGGAAGCGGACGTTGGCCGCGATGGTCTCCACCACCGAGGCGACTTCCTGGCCGGCTTCCACCAGCTTCTGCGGCCCCAGCCGAAGGCCTTCCTGGAAGATGTTCACCGAGTCCATCGACCCGCCGGGGTCCTTCGACCCGACGTCGATCCAGTGCGCCCGGGTGGCGGTGAATCCGACCAGGTCGGCATCGACGAACACGGGCCCGAAGATCGTGACGTCGTTGAGATGGGTCCCGCCGAGATAGCTGTCGTTGAGGATCCAGACGTCACCGGGCTGCCAGGCCTCCCGGCCGAAGCGCTCCTCGGTGGCCGCCGTACAGCTCTCCAGATTTCCCAGGAAGATCGGCAGGCCCGAAGACTGCCCGAGGACGCGATGCTCGTCGTCCAGCAGCGCCACCACGCAGTCCCCGCACTCGTAGATGACGGGCGTGTAGGCCGATCGCATCAAGGTGGCGTTCATGTCGTCGGCCGCGGAGATAACGGCATTGCGGATGATCTCGATCGTCACCGGGTCGATCGACTGATTGTCGGTCACTGCTCCTCCAAGGACATGACGAGCGAGCCGTAGGAATCCACCCGGACCCCGAAGCCCGGCGGGACGACGGTTGTGGCCGTGTCTTCCACGACGACGGCCGGGCCGGCGAAGGCATGCCCGTGCGCCAGCGCGTCACGGAAGTGGATCGGTGTCCGGTGGAGGACGCCGTCGAAGGTGACCGGTCGTACGGCATGGGGTATCGGATCGCCCGTCACGGCCGGTTCCGGTTCCGGTTCGATCCTGTCCAGGTCGCCGAACACCGCCGTGCGCAGCGTGGTGAACTCGATCGGCGCGCCAAGGTTGGCGTGCCCGTAACGAGCCTGGTGGTGGTCGGCGAAGCGTCGCGCTATCAGGGCGGGGAATCCCTTGCGAGCAGGCTCGTCCTCATCAGTCAGGGGGACGCTCAGGGTGTACTCCTGCTCGGCGTAGCGGATGTCCACCGCGTGCTCGACGTGCCGCTTCGTCCCGGGTACGTCCTCACCGCCCAGCGCGTCCAGCGCCCGCGCACCCGTGTCCGCCAGTCGGCGGGCCATGTCCTGCACATCCAGGTCGCGGTCACGGCGGAAGTAGGGTTCCGTGAAGTCGCGGCGCACAGCCGTCTGAAGCATCCCCCAGGCCGAGAACGCGCCCGGTAGGTTCGGCACGAGGACCTCGCGGATTCCCAGTTCGCGCGCCAGAAACGCCCCGTGCATCGGGCCTGCGCCGCCGAAGGCCACAAGGGTGAAGTCCCGTGGTTCGATGCCGCGGGCCACGGTGATGGTTCGGATGGCCTGTGCCATCTTGGCGTTGGCGACATCGCAGACACCTTCGGCCATGGCGTGGACATCCAGGCCGAGTTCGGTGCCCAGCGCGGCCAGGGCCCGCTCGGCGAGGTCGCCGCGCAATTGCAGCCGCCCGCCGGCGAAACGGTTGTCGTCCAGCCGTCCGAGTACCAGGTTGGCGTCCGTGACCGTCGGTTCGGTGCCGCCGCGACCGTAGCAGGCGGGGCCCGGACTTGCGGCGGCGGACTGCGGTCCCACCCGCAGACCGCCGGCCTCCACCCGGGCGACCGAGCCGCCACCGGCCCCGACAGTGTGGATGTTCACGGTGCTCATCAGCATCGGAAGGCCCTCCAACGAGGCCTCCGACGACTGGTCGGGCCGACCGTCGACGATGAGCGAGACGTCGAAAGACGTGCCCCCCATGTCCATGCAGATCAGGTTGGGACGATCCATTGTCCTGGCCAGCGCCGCACCGCCGATGGCGCCCCCGACCGGACCGGACAGCAGCGTGTGCATGGGCCGACGGCATGCCCACTCCGTCGAGGTGATGCCGCCCGAGGACTGCATCACATGCAACGGCACCCGCAGGCCCCGGTCAGCCAGATCCCCGTCGAGCCGGGAGAGATAGCGGCGAATCGCCGGACCGATGTAGGCGTCCACGACTGCGGACGAGGTGCGCTCGTACTCCCGCCATTCCTGGGCCACCTCGTGCGACAGGAAGACGGGAAGGCCGGGACCGAGCTCCTCCACGAGAATCTCCCGAGTGCGGAGCTCGTGGTCGGGCCGAAGGTGGCTGAACAGATAGGCGACGGCCACGGACTCGAACCCCTCCGCGGCGACCCGGCGGGCCGCCGCGCGGATCGCCTGCTCGTCGAGCTCCTCGATCTCGGTCCCCCCCGAGCCGACCCGGCCGCCGACCGCCACGATGTCGCGGGGCGCCAGCAACGGCTCGGGCTTGCGGTAGTGCAGGTCGTACAGGCGGGTACGGGGCCCGCGGGCGATGTGGTAGACATCGGCCGCCCCGAAGGTGGCCAGAAGCATGACCCGATCTCCGCGGCGCTGCAAAAACGTATTCAGCCCATGGGTGGTCCCATGCACCAGGAATGAGATGTCCTCAGGGGCGACGACCGAGACACTCAGCGCTCCGAGCAGTCCCGCCGCAAGATCGTCAGGCGTCGTCGGCACCTTCTCCGCCCGGCAACGCCCGGTCTGCGCGTCATAGGTGACGACATCGGTGAAACTGCCTCCGATGTCCATGGCCACGCGCAACCGACTCATCTGACCTCCCGGTCTGTTGATGCTCCAGGCATATGCACGGCGCGAGTCTGGCATCAGGGCGCTGCCCTCGGGTGTGCGACATGCACACCACCAACTCACGCTGCTGGGCACCTGGCTGGCCGACGCCACCGCAGTGCGACAGATGCACAGCCCAGCGCGGATCGGCCCGGCCGCTCACCCGACGGGCTCCTACCGGTGGCATCCCGCTCATCGCGGCGTCGAGCTCTCCTCCCTCGTGGGAACCGCTTCAGGAGCGGCGTCACGCCCACCCCGCGGCAGCGCACGAAGCTGATCGGCGACTTCGATCCCCGGTTCGCTCGGCACGGGCACAGCAGGAGGAAGTCGTATCCGCCGCTCGCGCAAGCGGCGCCGATCACCCCACACGCCACCGCTCTGCAGCGAAGGGTGTCCGGGCACACACGAGAACTGAGCCCAGGGGCCCTCGACGCCGCGCCTCCTCTCGGACGACCCTCTGTCATTCGGTTCGCTCACTGAACATCCGTATCCGATCAAGAGCTTCTGCCGGCCGCAAAACCGAGGCGGGCAGGTCCGGAGTCCGGATCAGAGGCCGTGAGGTCCGTGAGACGGCCTCCGCCTCTTGAGACCTGTGCCCGGCCTCGTGCACCCGGCCCAGGTGGCTGTGAATCGAACCGAGCCACCAGATAGGAACTGGAGAACCCTCGTGCGCGCTCCAGCAGCAATGGTGTCCGCCGCCCGACCCCTCCGCTGCCCTGCTCCTGCCGGCGACGCTGGCCACCATCACCCATGCCTTCCAGGACGCGGCGACTGACCGGCACCGGGCGATGTCGGTGTGGGCCACCGTGGCCAGCATCGGCGCGCTGGCCGGCATCGCCGCCGGTTCGGCTGATGAAGACTCCCCCCATGTACGCGGCCTACCCGGCTTCGGCATCGGCTGCATCAGCCCATCCGGAGCCGAGACCATCCGTCACCGACACCAGCGGGCTGCCGGTCGACCTACGAGTCCTGGCCAAAACCGGCGCCACCACCAACTCGATGCAGCAGCAAGTGACACTCTCAGCCCGCTACCGGCCCGGAATCGCGGTGGTGCTCATCGGCAGTAACGACACCTTGCTCCCGGCACCCATCAACCGCTGTACCCGCTACTTCGGCCACGCGGTAGGCCAACTACGCGACGCAGGCTGGGAAGTGGTCGTGATGCCGTGTGCAGACCCGGGAGCCGCGCCGGGCTTCCGTATCGGGGTGCGCTGGTTGGCCTCGCCCCGGGCACGCAGGCATGCCCGTCGGCAGAGCTGCATCGCCCAGCGGTTCGGCCCGTTGATCGCGCCGTCGTCCGTCGACGACTTTCGCACACGGACCGCCGAACTCCTCACCCATGACGGAGTCCATCCCTCGCCCCAGGGCTACGCCGAACACACCGGCCGTGTGCTTCCCGTACCCCTGGAAGCAGCTGCCCGCCTCGGACGCATACCCTCCCCCCACGAACGATCCCATCCTCCCAGCCGGCTGACCGGAGCAGCTCGATCCGAGCGCTCCGGCTGGACCTCTGCCCACACCTGCTCGCATGCTGATGCAGCCCGGGCCGTCGTACTCCGGCCAGAGGCCGCCGACAGTCGAAGGTGTCCTTGCCGGGGTCTACTCGAAGACTGAAACCCGTAGACGGCTCCCTGCTGGCCGATCGGCGGCTCATGGATCAAAGTCATACCAACACTGGCGAGTTCGTGTCTCTGGAGGGCCATTATGGCGATCATTTTTGTCCGAAATAGCCGAAATGATCTTATGGGGCGCTGCTCTGGGGCTGCCGCAGTCGCCAAGGTGGCATCACGGACTCGAGCCTGTCCAGCTGGGACCAGCGCGAGCTACCGAGTGTTCTACCAGGCCTTCCTGGTTTGATTGCTGGCAAAAGGCTAGGTCAGGGATGGTGTGGGCGGGGGTCAGCGACCGAAGCGACCCTGAAAGGCACGGCTCGCGTCCTAATGGATCCGGTGCTCACGCCCAACCGCACGGCGGGCACGCCATCCCATCAGCAGTCAGGCCTCCCGGCCGACCAGCGGGTGCACCCGGTCTGACAGCAGAGCTCGGACGGCTCCGGCGATGAAAGTGCTCACCCGCTGGCGGTACGGACCGTAGTCTCCCTCACGGCCGGACGAATCCCATTAGCCTGCGCGTTACATCTGGGGTCGAGTCCAGATCATGATCGGAAAAGCAAAAGTGCCTTCTGAGCTGCAATGCCGGTGAGTTAGGACGTTTCTGCAGGTAGAGGGCCCGCAGGCGAATGATTTGGGTGGATTGCTCCCTGTCGGACATGGGGAACTTGACCACGATCTGATGGTCCGGCAGTTGATCTCGAGACACAGCAA
>FTKL01000189.1_pt2 | contig 10644 bp, 16 predicted proteins | sample 2434061 | NCBI WGS metagenome assembly FTKL01 (sample SAMEA3914816, study PRJEB12502) | metagenome | biome: forest; material: soil | place: USA | collected 2011-09-16 | depth 0.3 m
GGCGGCGGCGACTTCGGCTTCAGCCTTGGTCTTGCGCTTGGCCTTGGCGGCCCCTGGGGGTTCCGGGTACGCCCTTGGGGGCCCGTTCGAGGAGGGAACCGTCCCGCGACCCAGCACGATCACCACGACGCCGGTGCACCCGCGCGCCTGCCCCTGGCTCCCTCCGAGGAGGGCCGGGGTTTGGGGCGGAGCCCCATGGTTCTTGCGCTCACCGTCCGTCCGGCCGGTCACCCACTCCCGTCCACTTCCATGGCGCGGCCGGGCGCCGCCGGTAGCGGGGCGCAGACAGGAGCGACGGCGAGCGGCGGGCCAGCGCCGCGAGCGAAGCGAGCCTTGAACCCGTAGAGAAGAGTTTTACGCACCCCTCCAACCCACCCTCTCTTCCTCCTCTACATATCTCTCTACCTGCGCGTTCTCCTCGGCTCTATGCTCGGCTCGCTAGATCTGACTACTCTTCACATCCTGCGCGGGGGATCATGGACACCGTCACTCAGCTCGTCACCATCGCTGCCGTGGTCCTCGGGGCGCTGACTACCTACGTCACGAACAACCTGGTGGAGCGGAGCAAGCGCCGGGACGGGCTCCGGGTCCGCTGGGACGAGAAGAAGCTCGACGCCTATGTCGAGTACGTCGGGGCTGTCCGGTCCTGCATCTACGCGGCCGTGCTCGCGTACGAGGTCACCGAGGATCTGCGGTCGATGCCGCGCACCGAGCACGAGCTGCTGATGGACCTCACGGAGATGGAAGGCCGCCGGGCCCTCGCGTTCGAGCGGCTGATGATGCTCGCCGGCGAGGACGTGATCGAGGCCGGGCATGCGGTCAATGTCGCCACGCTCGCTATCGACTGGCGGGCCCGCCGACTGGTGGACGGGACCCTTGCCGAATGGCGGGCGCTCCACGCCGACGCCTTTACGGCCATCAACCGGTTCCACGATGCCGCTCGCGCGGATCTGGGCGTCAACGGTGAGTTCGCCCGGACTCGGCACTCCGAGCGTGGCTTGATCCTTCCCGCTCCTCGTTCCACCTCGGTCAATGATCCGGAGTAGGACACAGCTCGGCCCCGGCACCGGGTCTTCCTCCCAGTGCCGGGGCCTCATCCGCTCTCGCCGTCAGGCTGCGTCGATTCGCCACGTTTCCAGGCTGAGCAATGCCTCGGCCCTCGCCTGGACGACTGCCATCCGGGCGGAGCGCTCTACCTCGTGGTTGTGGGCGGCCTGGTGGGTGACCTGTCCCGGCCACTTGCGGTAGAGCAGTCCGGTGTCCGCCACGAACCATCCGCGGCTGACCGCGTTGAGCGCCAGCAGCAGGCCCGTGTCCTCGGACGCCGGAAGTGCCATCCATCCGCCGAGTGCCAGCAGCAGATCGCGCCGGACGCAGAGCGTCGCTGGGTGCACCTGAGCCCGGAAGTCGTGGGCCTTCCAGTGGCTAAGCACCTCGCCGCGCTCGATCGCCCCCTCGGGCGGGTCCTGGTCGAAACCGAAGGTGCTCCCGTCCGGCAGCAGGTCAAGGACGCGGGAAGTCGTCCACGCCACGTCCGGCCGGCTGGTCAGTACCGCAAGGTCGCGTGCGAGGGCGCCCGGGGTGAGCATGTCGTCCGCGTCGAGCACCTTCACGAACTGCCCGGTGGCTCGGGACAGTCCCATGGTCCGCGCCATGCCGGCCCGGCCGTGGCGGCCCTGGCCGAAGCTGATCCGGTGGTCGTCCGGGACGTGGGGAAGGACGTCGTCGGTCTCGCCGTCCTCCTGGATCACCCACTGCCAGTCCCAGCCGGCGGGGAGCTGCTGCTCGTTGAGCGACTTGTAGGCCTGGGGCAGGTGCTCGGCTCCCGGACCGTGGACGGCCGTGATGACGGTGACGAGGTTGGTCATGCGGGCCACCTGTTCAGCTTGGTTGTGTAAACCATCTCGGTACGGTCGCCCGGCAGCACCACGTCGGAGACCTCCACCACGCGATCAGTGGTGTCGACGGAAGTCTTCCGGAGGACGACCACGGATACACCTACCGGCAGGCCGAGTTCTTCCGTCTCCTCCGGCGTTGGCGGGCGGGCGCGGAACGTCTCCACGATCCGGTCTAGTTCGATCCCGACGGTGTGGAGCTGGTTCTGTGTCCCGCCGGGCCATGGCTCCTGGTCCTCGCGAAGGAGATCCGGGTTGCCGGCGACCATGTCGAGCACGAGGTAGGACCGGGCGACGTTGAACGGGGTCCGCTCCTCGCTGTACCGGGTGCGATAGGTCCGCTTCAGCAACGTCGTTCCCTCGGGGACACCGAAGACCCGGGCAAAGTCGGCGTCGGCCGGCTGCTGCTCGTACTTCGCCACGAAGACGAGGTCGTTCACGGTGAGCCCGGTGTCGTGCTCGGTCGCGCCGGTCTTGAGCCGCTCGGACTCCGTCTCGCGGGCACGGTCCTTCTCCCACTGGTGGCGCAGGTTGTCGCGGGTGACCCGGGTCGGCTGCCTGCGCACGAAGGTGCCCCGGCCGTGCTGCTTCTCGACCAGCCCTTCGGCCTGGAGCACTCCGACGCCCTGTCGGACGGTCGGCACGCTCACTCCGTAGCTCTCCGCGAGTGCAGTCTCTGCCGGCAGCCGGTCGCCGGGGGCCAGTTCGCCGGCCTCGATCTGGTGCCGCAGATCGGTGGAAATGCGCTCGTACTGGTTGGCCATGGTGCTGGTCACCGTCCCGTCGTGGTCTCCCGCTCATCCTAAGTCCTAAAGAGGTGTTGACGACTAGCTGATGTGCCGTCATAGTCATAGCAACTCCTCAAGAGGACTTGAAGACAGGATCTCAAGAGGAGCTAAGGACTCACGGCATCTGCCGTGGCAAAGCTGCTCCGGGGGCGGACTGGCCCTCGGTGCCACATGAAGGAGCACAGACAATGCGCTTCATCCCCGTCGACACGACCGGCGCCCTGGTGATGGTGGCCCAGGAGCCGCGCCCGAAGCTCAAGGACCGGCGCACCGGTGAGATGGCCATGGACGCCGAGACCGGCGCCCCGCTGATGACCCTCGACGTGACCTTCGTGGCGAACGGCGCGGCCGACATCCTGTCGCTCACCGTCCCGCAGCCGGGCATCCCCGAGGGCCTCGCTCCGGGCACCCTGGTCAAGCTGACCAAGCTCATCGCCCGGCCGTGGGAGAACGAGTTCAACGGGCAGAAGCGCTCCGGCATCGCCTTCCGCGCCGACGCCGTGACCGCCGCCTCCCCGGTCCTCGCCGGCGCAAACGGCTGACGACGATGACACCGCTGACGACCGCGCTCCTGGAGCTGGGCACCCCTGCGGCTGCCCTCGGCGCCGGCGCCCTCTACGCCCGGGCCCGGCTCCCCCGGACCTACTGGGCAACGATCGGCCTCCCCCTGACCGTCAGCCGCATCCGGCGCGACTACGACAACGTCATGGAGGCCTGCGGCCTCACGGTCGAACCGTCCTTCTGGCGGGCCATGGCCACCTCGGCCACCGCCCGGCCGGCGAAGCCCGCCGCCCCGGTGATCCGGAGCATCACGGCCAACTCGACCGGCCTGCGACTGCGGCTGCGGCTCGCCCGTGGCCAGGAGACCGAGGACGTGCTCAACGCCTCCGAGCGACTCCGCCATGCCTGGGGCGTCCACGCGGTGCACGTGTCCCCGGTCAAGCCCGGCGTGGTCGACCTGCGGATCGTCGGCTTCGACGTCCTGCGCAACGTGCGCATGCCGCGCCGGGCCGCCGCCAAGTCCGGTGGGTTGCTCCGGGTCCCGGTCGCGCTCCGCTCCGACGGCACTCCCCACGTACGGGACTTCCGGGAAGTGGCACACGCGCTGAACCTCGGCGCGAGTCAGTCGGGGAAGTCCATGCTGACCCGCAACCTGATCCACGGCCTCGCACCGCAGCCGGTCGCCCTGGTCGGCATCGACTGCAAGCGCGGTGTCGAGCAACGCCCCTTCGCCCCAAGGCTCTCGGCCCTCGCCACCGACCAGAGCGAAGCGCTCGGACTGCTGCTCGCACTGCTGGTCGAGATGGACGACCGGTACGACCTGATCCGCGACCACCAGGGAGTTCCCGGTTCGGTCGCCGCCGAGGACGTCGCCGCCGACATCTGGGGCCTGCCGGCGAAGCTGCGGCCGGTGCCGATCGTGGTCGTGGTGGATGAGATCGCGGAACTGTTCCTCGCCGGCTCCAAAGAGGACGAGGCTCGCCGCAACCGGATCGTCACGGCACTGATCCGACTCGCCCAACTCGCCCGCGCCGCAGGGATCTACCTGGAGGTGTCGGGCCAGCGCTTCGGCTCCGAACTCGGCAAGGGCGCGACGCTGCTCCGCTCCCAGCTCTCCGGCCGGACGGTCCACCGGGTCAACGACCTGGAGACGGCCCGGATGGGGCTCGGCGACATCTCCGACATCGCGATGGTCGCCGCGACCCGCATCAGCCCGGACATGCCCGGCATGGCGGTGGCCGGCGACACCTCCGGCCGCTGGTCCGAGATCCGCACTCCCTACCGCTCGCTCGCCGAAACTGCCGACCGCTGCGCTGAGTTCGCGCACATGACCCCGGTCCTGCCCCGGCTCGCCGCCTTCCGGCCGTACGTTCCGCCGGTCGCTGCTGCCCCGGTCGGCGTCCCGCCGAAGCCCTCGATGCCGCCGCTGTTCACCCCGCGTCCGGCCACCGAGTAGCACCAACTCCCAACGGTCGGCGCACCGTCTCGCGCCAAGTCCCTACCCCCGCCATGCCCGACACCAGAAGGAGAACGCCCATGTCCCGCAAGCCGTCCATCTCCGAGATCGGCGCCTTCCTCGGCCGCCTGAAGGCCGACGCCGACAGCAGCGCCGACCCCGGTCCCCTCCTCGCCGAGAAGGCCGATCTCCTGGAGCGCATCGCCGCCAGCTACCCCGACGACCGCCAGGCCGCCGAGGTCGCCCGCGAAGCCCGTACCGCCGCCAACCGCGCCCGCCGCAACCGCCGGTGACCGCGATGGCCACCCGCAAGCGCCCGGCGCCGAGCAAGCCCGTGTCCTGCAAGCCCTGCCAGGGCACCGGCCAGACGACCGAAGCCGTCTACGCCGGACGGGGCAAGCGCCGTCACCGCATCGCCGAACAGGAAGCGACCTGCCTCGACTGCCTCGGGTCCGGCCTCGCCCTCCTCGCCCCCGCCGAGTAGCTCCCCCGTCCGCCGAGACCGGGCGGCCGGCCATTCAGTGCCCCGCCCGGTCCCGGCACCAACTACCTGGAAGTGACCAGACATGCGCCGACTCCCCACCCTGGATGCCGTCCTGGCACAGGCAGTGATCGCCGCCGCGTTGTCCTTCGCCCACCTTCACGACCTGGCCCAGGCTGCCGGACAGGCCGGCTGGAAGTCCTGGGTCTACCCGGTGTCCGTCGACCTGCTGCTCGTCGCCGCCTGGCGCCGACTCCGGTCCGGTGCCTCCGTACGGCTCGCCTGGTTCTGGTTCGTCGTCGCCCTGGTCGCCTCGCTCGGCGCGAACATCGGCACCGCCGGACTGCTGGACCTCGGCGCGGCACCGGCCTGGCTCCGCGTCCTCGTCGCCGGCTGGCCCGCCGCCGCCTTCCTCGGCGGCACGCTGCTGGCACACTCCCCGGCTGCACCGACCCCCGCGCCAATGCCGATCGAGCCGGAGCAGGCCGACGAGGACGACCTACCGCCGTACTACGTCACCGCCCCTGAGCCCGTCGTGGAACCTGCACCTGCCCTGCCCCCGGCCACGGTCCCGGAGATCCCGCCGGCGCCCGCCCCTCCGCACGCCCCGGCTCCTGGACCGGCCGTGCCCTCCTTCCTCCTCGACCACGCCCGCAAGATCGCCGACGAACACCGCTCCCGCACCGGTACGCCCATCGACGCCGCGACCCTGCGCACCCGGCTCGGCATCAAAGACCCGCTCGCCTCGGCGCTCGCCGCCGAACTCATCTGAGAGGCCCGACAGATGCACGTCTCCCTGCCGCTGATCCTCGTCCTCGCCCTGGCCGCCTGGCTCATCGTCCGGCACCTGCGCCTGCGCTGGTGGGCCGTCGCCGCGCTCGTCCTGCTCGGCTTCTACCTCGCCGGCACCTCCGCCGCCCCGCTGATCGACAACACGACCCGTGGCGGCGTCGATGTCATCAACCAGACCGGAACCAAGTAGCGACCCTGAAAGGAGAGTTACGCCATGGCCGTCAGCACCCTGACCCTTGACCGTCTCATCCTCACCCCGGACGCGACCGGCCTGGTTGCCGAGATCGAGGCGTACCTCGCTTCGCTTCCGACCGCTGCCCGGATCGCCGTCCCGTACGTCTCGCCGCTCGGCAGCACGGTGCAGCTCTGGAACGCCGGCTACCCGCTGCCCCGGGTGACGCTCCTCGACCGGCTCGCCCACCGCCCCGCCCGGCCGGTGCCCGTCACGGCCGCCGATCACCTGCGGCTCGCCTCCCGGTACATCGGCTCCTTCGGCTGGGTGCAGGGCGCCATGTGGGACTCGGCCGGCCACGTTTGCCTCCTCGGCGCACAGGCCGCCGTCCTCGCCCACGGCTACGGCACCGCGCTCACAGTCCAGACGGCCCGCGTCCAAGTGATGGAGATCCTGCACGCCACCGGCCGCCCCGCGACCTCCCCGGACGAGTACAACGACCGCCCCGCCACCCGGCAGGCCGACATTCACCAGCTCCTCGACCGTGCCGCCGCCCGCGCTCAGTCGCTCGGGCTCTGACCCCTCCCCGGGGTGGCCAACACGCCGCCAAGCATCCCCACCACCCCGGAGACCGTGACCCCATCTGGAAGGACCCGTCCCATGGATCTCCCCGCGATCTTTGCTGCCGGTGCACCACTGCTCGGATGGACCACCCACAGTGCGTGGCTGAACCGCCGCCTCGCCAACGCCCGCCGCGATCCGCTGACCGGCCTGCACACCCGCGCCGGCTTCACCGTCCGCGCCGAACGCCTGCTCCGCCACCGCGCGGACCGCCTGACGGTGCTGCTGATCGACCTGGACGACTTCAAGGCCACGAACGACACCCACGGTCACGCCGCCGGAGACGCGGTCCTCGCCGCCACCGCCGAACGCCTGTCCACCTGGTGTGGCCGCTCCGGTATCGCGGCCCGGCTCGGAGGGGATGAGTTCGCCGTCGTCGTCCTCGACGCCACCGACCGCCTGGAGCTGTTGAGCGCTGCTCTTACAACGCAGGTGTCGCTTGGTAGTCAGCAGCTCCCGGTGGGCGCGTCGGTCGACGTCTGCCACCTGGTCGACCTGCCGGTCATCTCGCTGACCGATGCGCTCGCCGCCGCCGACCGGGACATGTACGCGCACAAGCGCGACGGCCGCACCTCCCGCCGTCGCTGACCAGCCTCCGGGGCGGCAACACGCCGCCAAGCATCCCGCCGCCCCGGAGGCCGCAACCCCTTCCCGAACCGAAGCCCACGAAGGAGAGCACCATCATGCCGCAGCTCAACCACGCCCAGACCCGGATCTGCCCGAACTGCTCCGGCTTCGCCGCCGTGGCCATCGCCACCGGCGTCCGCCTGCGCGACGGCTCCCGCGACACCATCCCGGTCACCTGCTCCACCTGCCACGGCGTCGGCCTTGTCGCCCGCCACCTGGCCACCGCCCGGACGGCCTGACCGGTGGCACTCCTCGACTGGCGCGACTCCCGCCACTGGTCCCCGAAACCGGAACCCTGCGGCGTCTGCGAGAAGCCCACCAACCTCCGCTCCGACCGTGACAAGCCCGTCCACAAGGTGTGCGCCGAGGAGTGGATCGACCGCCACGCCAAGCCCACCGAGCAGTCCTGACCGCCGGCCCCGGGACCCCTTAGATCCTCCGGGTTCCGGGGCCTTCTCGTCACACGGGAGGTGAACCAACTTGAGCACCACCGCACTGCCCCCGATCGCTGACCTGACCGCACTCGCCTCGCTCGGCACCATGCCCGCCCTGATGCGGCAGCTCTCTGGCCTCGCCGGCTGCACGTCGCCCATCCGGCTGGACGGCTGGCGCACCGAGATCAACGAGAGCACCGGGCAGGTCCTGCACCACCTGGAGTCCGCAGACCTGCCCGCCGGGAACCTGCTCGTCCGTTGCGGCAACCGCCGGACCACCCGTTGCCCGGCCTGCGCCGAGACCTACCGGCGCGACACTTACCACCTGATCACCGCTGGACTGGTCGGCGGCAAGGGCACCCCGGAGACCGTCGCCACCCACCCCCGGGTCTTCGCCACCTTCACCGCTCCCGGCTTCGGCCCCGTCCACAATCGCCCGTCCGCCGGCCGCTGCCGCTGCGGCACTGCCCACTCGGCCGATGACCCGCTGCTCGGCTCGCCCCTCAACCCGGAGACGTACGACTACGAGGGCGCCGTCCTGTGGAACGCGCACGCGGGCAAGATCTGGGCCCGCTTCTCGATCCACCTGCGCCGGGAGATCGCGAAGCGGGCAGGGCTGACACAGCGGGAGTTCAAGGACAATGCCCGGGTCTCGTTCGGCAAGGTCGCCGAGTACCAGAAGCGCGGCGCAATCCACTTCCATGCCGTGATCCGCCTGGACGGCCCCGAAGGTGGCTCAGAACTCCCGCCGGCCTGGGCAACCGCCGAACTGCTCACGGACGCGATTCAGGCAGCCGCCCGGCGGACGAACATCCCCGGCCCCGTCCTCGGTGATCGCGCGTACAACTTCACCTTCGGCAAGCAGATCGACATCCGCACCATCCGGAGCGCCGACTTCACCGGCCCCGTGCAAATCACCGAACGGGCGGTCGCCGCCTACATCGCCAAGTACGCGACGAAGGGTGCTGAGACCGCCACGGGCACCCTCGACCGGCCCGTGAGGTTCCTCGCCGAGATCGCGCAGTACGAGGTGCCGGAGCACGCCCGCCGCCTCATCCGTACCTGCTGGAGCCTCGGCGCCCGCCCCGAGCTGGCAGAGCTTCGCCTCCGCGCCTGGGCTCACATGCTCGGCTTCCGGGGCCACTTCTCGACCAAGACCCGGAAGTACTCGACCACCCTGGGCGCTCTCCGCGACGCGCGTACCGCCTGGCGCCGAGCACAGACCCTCGAACGCCTTCACGGCCCGGATGCACCCGCCACCGAGGAGACCACCCTCGTCCTGGCGCACTGGACGTTCGCCGGCCTCGGCCTCACACCGGGGGAGTCCTGGCTAGCTGCCGCCGTCCAAGCCGCGCCCGGCACCGAAGGGGAAGTCACCCATGGCTGACGACGACCTGATGACCGTCCCTGAGGTCATGGCGCGGCTCCGGCTCGGACGCTCGGCGGTCTACGACCTGATCCGCTCCAAGCGGCTGCCCTCGATCACCATCGGCCGGGCTCGCCGTGTCCCGTACGGCTCGTATCGCGCCTTCGTGGCGTCCCAACTGGAAGAGGCAGCCTGATGCCCAGAAAGAACCCCAACGGTGCCGGAACGATCGTCCGGCGCGCTGACGGCCGGTACATGGGCGCGGTTTACGTGACCGACACCCTCGGCCGGCGCATCCGCAAGAGTGTCTACGGCAAGACCTACGACGAAGCCGCCGAGAAGGTCGCCGCCTTGCAGGCTCAGGAGCGCAAGGGCGTCCCCGTCCCGGACAAGGCGTGGACGGTGGAAAGCTTCCTCAAACACTGGCTCGCAGAGATCGTTCAGCCGAACGCCCGGCCGACCACGTACAGCAAGTACGAGACCATGGTCCGCCTCTACCTGATCCCCAAGCTGGGGAAGAAGAAGCTGACCAAGCTTGGCGTCGACGACGTGCGGAAGTTCCTTCGGCAGCTCAAGACCGAGCAGGTCGGCGGGGCCACCCAACAGGAGTGCCTCAAGACCCTGCGGAACGCGCTCAACCGGGCCATGCGGGAGGAGATCCTCCTCCGCAACGTTGGCAAGCTGGTCGACATGCCTCAGGCGGACTCAAAAGAGGTCATCCCCTGGCGGGCACAGGAGGCGATCGACTTCCTGCGGTCGACCCGGTCGCACCGGCTCCACGCGGCGTACGTCTTCGCGATCGTGCTCGGGCTGCGGCGCGGTGAGCTGCTGGGTCTGCGCTGGATCGACCTGGACCTGGCTGAGGGAGTCGCCCACCTCCGCAAGCAGGTGCAACGCCGGAAGGGCGTCGGCCTCGTCCACGTCGACCTGAAGACCGAGCACTCCAAGGGCGCTCTCCCGTTGCCCCGGCTGTGCCTCGAAGCCCTGGGCGAGCGGCGTCAGCTCCAACGGCTGGAGAAGGCGCGCGCCGGCGAGAAGTGGACCGAGATGGACCTCGTCTTCACCGCCGAGAACGGCGGGATGATCGACCCGGACGGCTTCTCGGGAAGCTTCGAGCGCCGGGTCAAGCGCTCCGGCATCCGCCGTATCCCGCTGCACCACACTCGGCACACGACCGGCAGTCTGCTGGCATTCCTGGGCGTCCACCCCAACGACGCGCAGAAGATCCTCCGGCACAGCCGGATCACGACCACCCTGGAGATCTACACCCATGTGACGACCGACTCACAGCGGGCTGCCGCCGCGAAGCTGAGCAGCAGGCTCCGGGATGGGATGAACGGCGGTAGTGGACTAATTCCGGACTAGCCGCCGGCGTTGCTGTCGAATCGTGGATGTCAGAAGGCCCCGGCCACTAGGTGACCGGGGCCTTCTCGCAGGTGGGCCTAACAGGACTTGAACCTGTGGCCTCTTCCTTATCAGGGAAGCGCTCTAACCGTCTGAGCTATAGGCCC
>FTKL01002573.1_pt1 | contig 10642 bp, 7 predicted proteins | sample 2434061 | NCBI WGS metagenome assembly FTKL01 (sample SAMEA3914816, study PRJEB12502) | metagenome | biome: forest; material: soil | place: USA | collected 2011-09-16 | depth 0.3 m
CCCGCCCCGGCCCCGGCCCGCGCGCCCGAGACGGGCCCCGGCGCGCAGCGCGAGCGCGGGAGCCGCCGCAAGCCGAAGAAGAAGACGCACGGGCGGGCCCTGACGGCCGGTACGGCGCTGCTGCTCGCCGCCACGGCCGGCTGGTACACCCTCGGCTCCGGCGGCGCGCCGAGCAGCGTGAGCGCCGCCGACGGCGGCGGGCCCGAGCCGGCGGCCGCGCCCGACCAGCCGTCCCCGGCCGAGGCGTCGCCGCAGCCGGTCGCGGCCGCCCACACCGACGCCCCGGCGGCCGGCCGCAGCGAGAGCCGCGCCGACGGCTCGCTGGCCGCGATACCGGGCCTGGGCGCCGCCTTCCTCGCCCGGATACCCGCGACCACCAACCAGGTGGTGCTGGCCTCCGGCAAGGGCCGGGACGCCAACGAGACCACCGTGACGGTCTGGAGCCGCACCCCCGAGGGCCGCTGGCTGGCCGGCGAGGCCTGGGCCGGCCACAACGCCTACCGGGGCTGGACGACGGACCACAACGAGGGCGACCTGCGCAGCCCGATCGGCGTCTTCACGCTGACCGACGCGGGCGGCCGGGACGCCGACCCGGGCAGCAAGCTGCCGTACGACAAGGACGCCGACTTCGTGGTCGGCGGGAAGGGCTTCGCGGGCGAGCCGCTGGCCGGCTCCTTCGACTACGTCGTCGCGATCAACTACAACCGGGTGCCGGGCAACTCCCCGCTGGACGGCCGGCGCCCCGACGGCAGCAGCAAGGGCGGCGGAATCTGGATCCACGTCGACCACGGCGGCCCCACACACGGCTGCGTGTCCGTGCCGGAGGACAAGATGGCCGCGCTGATCCGCCTGCTCGACCCGGCGGCCAACCCGGTGATCGTGATGGGCGACGCGGCCACTCTGGCGGCCTGACCACCGGATATCGGTGTCCGGTGACCCTGCCACCGGACCGGTCGTACCAAGGGCTGTTGTCCGGCCCCTACAGCTTCCGGGGCCGGATCCTGTAGCCGGTCGCGACCGGATGACCGGTCGGTAACGCGGTTGAGTGGCTGTATGAGCGGATCCCGCATTGTTGCCCTGGGCCACTACCAGCCTCCCAAGGTCCTCACCAACGCCGAACTGGCGACGCTGGTGGACACCGACGACGAGTGGATCCGCAGCCGTGTGGGAATCCGCACCCGGCACATCGCGGAGGGCGAGTCCCTGGTGGACATGGCCGCCGAGGCGGCCCAGAAGGCGCTCGCCAACAGCGGCCGCTCGGTCGAGGACGTCGACCTGGTGGTCGTCGCCACCTGCACCGCGATCGAGCGCAGCCCCAACACGGCCGCCGCCGTCGCCGCCCGCCTGGGCGTGCGCTCCCCGGCCGCGTACGACATCAACACCGTCTGCTCCGGCTTCTCCTACGCACTGGCCACCGCCGACCACGCGATCCGGGCCGGCGCCGCGCGCCTGGCGCTGGTGGTCGGGGCCGAGCGGATGTCCGACACCATCGACTGGACCGACCGCACCACCTGCGTGATCTTCGGCGACGGCGCGGGCGCGGCCGTGGTGGAGGCGCAGGAGGACGGCGCCGAGCCCGGCATCGGCCCGGTGGTCTGGGGCTCCGAGCCGGAGAAGGGCGACGCGGTCGTCATCACCGGCTGGGACCCGGTGATCAGCCAGCAGGGCCAGTCGGTGTTCCGCTGGGCCACCACGAAGATCGCCCCGCTGGCCCGGCAGGCCTGCGAGAAGGCCGGCATCGACCCGTCCGAGCTGAAGGGCTTCGTGCCGCACCAGGCGAACCTGCGGATCATCGACGCGATCGCCAACAAGCTCGGCGCGCCCGACGCGGTGGTCGCCCGCGACGTGGTCGACTCCGGCAACACCTCGGCGGCGTCGATCCCGCTCGCCTTCTCCAAGATGGTGGAGCGCGGCGAGCTGTCCTCCGGCGACCCGGTGCTGCTGTTCGGCTTCGGCGGCGGCCTGGCGTACGCGGGGCAGGTCGTGCGCTGCCCGTAGGCGCCCCTGCGGACACCCGTGGACGGGTGCGGACATGCCGGTGGGCGGGACCCTTGCGGGTACCCGCCCACCGGCATGTCTGGCGCACTGCGGTACGTCGGCGAACCTCCCCCGAGGACACGGCCGCCGTCCGTCGGTCCCCGGACAGGAGGCCGGGGCTGTGCGCGGAGCGGATGGCTGGATAGAGGGGCTGGAGCTACTTGGGCGGCTTCTTGCCGGTGACGCCCAGGTACACCAGGGGGGCGAGGTTGGGCTTCAGGTCCTTGACCTTGACGCCCCAGGCCGTGAAGGCCTTCCCGTGCTCGGCGGCCGAGGCGAGCAGCGAGATCAGGGCGCCTGCCACGGCGGCCGGATCCAGCGACTTGTCGGCCTGGCCCTTGGCCTGGAGATCCCTGACGGCATCCGTGAGCGGCTTGGCGACGGAGTTGAGGACGGTCATGCGGATCTTGAAGAACCGCTTGTCCCCTTCTGCGGCACCGAGCGTGACCACTCGGAGAATGGCGTCGTTCTTGCGCCAGAAGGCGAGGAATCCGTCCACCAGTTCTTCCGAAGCGGTGACACCGGATTTACCCGCCCAGGACTTTCCGGCGACGAGCTCTTTGAGCCCTTCGCTGTCCTTGGCCATTTCCTCGGCGATCTCGAGGACAGCGCCCTCGACATCCGGGAAGTACTGGTAGAAGGTCGCGGGGGAGGTACCCGCCATACGGGCGACGTCGATGACCTTGACGTCCCGATACGGCGACGTGCTGAGCATCTCGCGGAGGCAGTCGAGCAGCTTTTGCCGCGTCTCCTGTCCACGTCGCCCGGCGACGCGACCGTCGACGGTGCGAACTTGTCCTGTCATGCCGTCAGCTTACCGTGGCACGATCTTGGCGCGATTCGGTGATGCGACTATTACTCCGCCCGGGGGGTGGTATACGGGGTGTGAAACCTGTTCGGACGGATATTCATCGCGCTCCGGAGGCGCTCTTGAAGCCCCCCCGTGAGCTGATGACCTCGCAGCGTGACGAGCGGTCCGCTGAGGGACGGTCGGGTGGCGCTCCGTAACCTTGGCCCGGGGTCGCCGACCGGGCCGGGAGCCCGGAGGGAGCGTCAGAATCCGGCCAGATCTGTCGCACTGGCCCGGTGACGGCCCGCGGGACACGGGGTGGCCGCTGTGGGCGGGGGAGGTTGGATCTGACCCGGGCGGCATTGGAGAATCAGGGCCGGTACCCCTCTGCGGGTGCCGGGAGACGGGGAGGTGGCAGCGGAGTGGACCAGCTGACGGCGCACGATCCGAGGCGGATCGGGCCCTTCGAGGTGCTGGGGCGGCTCGGCGCGGGCGGGATGGGCCTGGTCTACCTGGCGCGCTCCGCGTCCGGCCGGCGGGTGGCCATCAAGACCGTACGGGGGGAACTGGCCGAGGACGAGCTGTTCCGGGTCCGCTTCGCCCGCGAGATCGCGGCCGCCAAGACGGTCGGCGGCTTCTACACGGCCGCCGTGGTGGACGCGGACGCCGACGCCCGGGTGCCCTGGCTCGCCACGGCCTACGTGCCCGCGCCGTCCCTGGAGGACCTGGTCGGCGAGTGCGGGCCGCTGCCGGTCGGCGCGGTGCGCTGGCTGATCGCCGGCATCGCGGAGGCCCTGCAGTCCATCCACGCGGCCGGGCTGGTGCACCGTGACCTGAAGCCGTCCAACGTGCTGGTGGTGGAGGACGGCCCCCGGGTGATCGACTTCGGGATCGCCGCCGGGGTCTCGCACACCCGGCTCACCATGACCAACGTCGCGGTCGGCACGCCCGCCTACATGTCGCCCGAGCAGGCCCGCGACAGCCGCAGCGTGACCGGGGCGAGCGACATCTTCTCGCTCGGCTCGCTGCTGGTGTTCTGCGCCACCGGGCACCCGCCCTACCGGGGCGCCAACCCGGTCGAGACGGTCTTCCAGCTGCTGCGCGAGCAGCCGGACCTCTCCGGGCTGCCGGTCGAGCTGGTGGACCTCGTCCGGGCCTGCATGCGGCCCGCGCCCGAGCACCGGCCGACGCCCGCCCAGATCCAGGCGGAACTGGCCCCGCACCTGTTCTCCCGTGACGACGCGTCCGGCGAGGCGGGGGACTGGCTGCCCGCCAACGCGCTGGACCTGATCGAGCGCAAGCGCAGCCCCCGGCGCGCCCCCGCGGCCCAGGCGGCCGCCATCCCGGCCCAGCCGGCCCCGCAGGCGTCCCAGCCGGTGCCGGCGGCCCCGCAGCCGCCGCCCGGCCCCGCCGACCCCCGCAGCGCCCAGCCGGGCGCGCAGCACGGCCGGGTCGGGCCGGTGCACGCCGCGCCGCCCGTGCCCGGGCCGGACACCGAGGCGGCCACCGAGAAGATCGCCTCCCACCGGCGCCGCCCGGCGCCCGCGCCCGGCGCGGGCGAGAGCGCCGTCGAGGTCCGGCTGCCCGGCGCGTCCGTCCGGATAGGCCCTGGCCCCAGGGCCGAGCAGGGCGGGCCCGGCGCAGCGCCGGCGGAGACGGACTGGGTCCGCCGGGCCGCCGTCCCGCCGCCGGCCAGGGCGGCCCGCTGGCGCCCGTGGCGGTTCCGGATGTCCAACGACGTCTGGGGCACGCCGGTGGTCGCCGACGGCACCCTCTTCGTGTCCAGCTTCGAGGTGCACGCCCTCGACATCGGCTCCGGCGAGCGGCGCTACAAGACGCGGGACGTCGCCTGGGCGATGGCGGTGGAGTCCGGCCGGGTGCACGCGGCCGACGGCCCGCACCTGTACACCGTCGACGTCGCCGACGGCACCGAGCGCTGGCGCAACTCGCTGGACGGCTGGGTCTTCTCGCTGGACGCCGCCGACGGCGTGCTCTGCTGCGGCATCAGGGGCGGCGGCGTCCAGCTGCGCTCGGCCGCGAACGGCGCCGAGCTGTGGCGGGCCGACGACGCCCAGCAGGACTACGAGAACCCGCAGTCCGGCCCGGCCCTGGTGGGCGGCGCCGCGTACTACTACGGCGGCGGACGGCTGCGCTGCGTCGACCCGCGCGGCGCGGGCCTGCGCTGGTCGTTCCAGACCGGCGACGACGTCCCGTCCCGCCCGGTCGAGCAGGCCGGGGTGCTGTACGTGACGGCCGGGACGAGGGTCTACGCCCTGGACACCGCGACCGGGGCCGAGCGCTGGCGCTTCGAGGCCCCGGTGGTGCTCTTCACCCCGCCCGCGCTGGACGGCTCGGCGGTGTACGTCGCCGACTACCTCGGCACCGTGTACGCGCTGGACATGACCACCGGCCGCGACCGCTGGCGCGGGCGCACCGGCAGCCGCCAGGGCGCCGAGCCGGTGGTCGTCGCGGACGGCACCGCACTGATCGGCAGCGGCGACTGCCTGCACGCCTTCGACACCGCGACCGGGCAGGAGCGCTGGCGCTACACCGCCCGGGGCGAGATCGTCGGCTCCCCGGCGGTCGCCGACGGCCTGGTCCACCTCGGCAGCCGGGACCACTCGCTGCACACGCTCGACCTGGCGACCGGACGGCTGCGCTGGGAGCTCGGCACCAAGGGCGAGCTGACGGGCTCGCCGGTCGCCGTCGGCGGCCGGGTGTTCGTCGGGAGCAAGGACCGCTGCGTGTACGCGCTCGACGCCTACTACGGCACCGCGGTGCCGTAGCCGCGCCGGGGGGAGGGGGTCGCCCCCCTCCCCGTCGGGCCTGCTACCTGCGGGCCCCCGGGTGGCGGCTGCACCAGCCGTCCCAGGCGGAGGCCACCATCTCCTCGACGCCGTAGCGGGCCGTCCAGCCGAGCTCCTTGTGGATCAGCTCGGCGGAGGCCACCACCCGGGCCGGGTCGCCGGCGCGCCGCGGGGTGACCTCGCCGGTGGCGTCGTAGCCCGTCACCCGGCCGATCACGTCGAGCATCTCCTTGACCGAGACGCCCTCGCCGCGGCCGATGTTCAGGATCAGCGAGGTCTCGCCGGCCGGGTCGCCGGCCATCCGCCGCGCGGCGGCGATGTGCGCCGAGGCGATGTCCGAGACGTGGATGAAGTCGCGCACGCAGGTGCCGTCGGCCGTCGGGTAGTCGGCGCCGAAGATCCGCGGGGCCTGCCCGGCGGTGAGCCGCTCGAAGACCATCGGGACGAGGTTGTAGACGCCCGCGTCGGAGAGCTCGGGCGAGGCCGCGCCGGCCACGTTGAAGTAGCGCAGCGACACGGTCGACATGCCGTACGCCTTGCCGACCGCGGAGACCAGCCACTCGCCGGCCAGCTTGGTCTCGCCGTACGGGCTCATCGGCGCGCAGGGGGTGTCCTCGGTGACGAGGTCGACGTCCGGCATGCCGTAGACGGCGGCGGAGGAGGAGAACAGGAAGTTCTTGACGCCGCCCTCGGCGGCCGCCTCCAGCACGGTCTGGAGACCGGTGACGTTCTCCCGGTAGTAGAAGAACGGCTTGTCGACCGACTCGCCGACCTGCTTCTTCGCGGCGAAGTGCAGGATGCCGGTGACGCCGTGCTCGCGGATGGCGCCGTCCAGCACGGCCCGGTCCAGGGTCGAGCCCTCGACGAGGGCGACGCCCTCGGGCAGCCGGCCGCGGTCCCCGGTGCTGAAGTCGTCCAGGATGGCGACCCGCTCGCCGGCCTCGATCAGCTGCTGTACGACGTGCCCGCCGATGTATCCGGCGCCGCCGGTGATCAACCAAGTCATGGGCGCATCCTAGGCGGTCGACATTGCGGGCGAGGGCGTGGCGAGTCGCCTCGCAGATTCGGACAAAAAGGTGAAACAGTGACAAAAATCGCCGCGCTCGGAACCGGAGGCAGCCCAGGTGCACCCCAAGAAGGAACCCACCCGCCCCATCCCGGCAGGCCCCCGCCCCACCGGCCCGAGGGCCTTCGACCGGCGGCTGCTGACCGCCGGCGCGGCCGTCGCACTCGCCGCCACGGTCGTGACCGGGTGCAGCAGCGGGTCCTCCTCCTCGTCCAACAGCTCCCCGCCCGGGGCCTCCGGCACCGCCTCCTCCTCGGCGGGCTCGGCGGGCTCGGGGGGCTCGGGGGGCAACCAGCTGCAGGACGACTACCAGCGGGTGATCTCCGACGTGCTGCCCTCGGTGGTGCAGATCACCACCGCCAACGGCCTCGGCTCCGGCATCGTCTACGACACCAAGGGCAACATCGTCACCAACGCCCACGTCGTCGGCAGCGCCACGACCATGACGGTCGCGCTGCCCAACAGCACCAAGACGCTGGACGCCACCCTGGTCGCCACCTACCCCGAGTCCGACCTCGCGGTGATCAAGCTGACCAGCCCGCCGAGCGGCCTCAGGCCGGCCGCCTTCGGGGACAGCAAGAAGGTCGAGGTCGGCCAGATCACGCTCGCCATGGGCAGCCCGCTCGGCTTCTCCAGCAGCGTCACCCAGGGCATCGTCTCGGCCACCGGCCGCACCGTCTCCGAGCCCAGCTCGGCGAGCTCGCCGGGCGCCACCATCGGCAACATGGTGCAGACCTCGGCGGCGATCAACCCGGGCAACAGCGGCGGCGCCCTGGTCAACCTGGCCAGCCAGGTGATCGGCATCAACACCCTCGCCGCCACCGACCCGGACACCAACGGCAGCGTCGCCCCCGGCATCGGCTTCGCCATCCCGGCGGCCACCATCACCAGCATCGCCGACCAGCTGATCAAGGACGGCAAGGTCACCAACTCGGGCCGCGCCGCGCTCGGCATCACCGCCCGGACGGCCTTCGACGCCGGTTACCAGCCGGTCGGCGCGGTGATCATCACGGTCGCCCCCGGCGGGCCCGCGGCCTCGGCCGGGCTGCAGACCGGCGACGTGATCACCAAGCTCGGCGACGTCGAGATCACCACGCTCAACTCGCTGACCACGGCACTCGCCTCGCTCGCCCCCGACACCAAGGTCAGCGTCACCTACACCAGGGACGGGCAGAGCAAGACGGCCGACGTCACGCTCGGCACCCTCGCCACCGCCTAGGGCGCGCCGAAGAAGCACACCAGCCCGGTCCCGGCCGGCCGCCCGCACACCGCGCAAGGGTCTGTGGGCGCTGCCGGGGCCGCTCCTTGGCCCGTACGCCGGTGCGGGCGCAAGGGCCCGGCCGGTACCCCGCCACTGCCTCGGCGGAGTACCGGCCGTTCGCCTGTCCGGCCCGTGCGGCGCCCTCAGGCCCGGCGGGCCGCCCGGGTGCGCCAGGGCAGTTCGATCGTCACCGTGGTCGGGCCGCCCTTCGGGCTCTCCACCAGGAACACCCCGTCCACCGCCCGGATCCGCTCCGCCAGCCCCGCCAGGCCACTGCCCGGGTACGGGGCCGCGCCGCCGGTGCCGTCGTCCTGGACGAGCAGCATCAGCCGGTCGTCGGCCCGCCAGAGGTCCACCGTGGCGGTGCGCGCGCCGGAGTGCTTCGAGGCGTTGGTGAGCAGCTCGCTGACGGTGAAGTACGCGATTCCCTCGACCGCGGAGTCGGGCCGCTCGGCCGGGCCGCCGCCGGCGCCCCGCAGGTCCACGTGCACCTTGACCCCACCGGGGACGGTGCAGCGGGCGGCGACCGAGGAGAGCGCGGCGTCCAGGCCGCGGTCGGTCAGCACCGCCGGGTGGATGCCCCGGGCCAGGTCGCGCAGCTCCTGGAGGGCGAGCTTCACCTCGCCGTGCGCGGCGCCGACCATCTTCGCGGCGGCCTCCACCGTCTCGGGCGTCGGCTCGTCGGTGAGCTTCTCCTTGGCCATGCCGAGGTCCATCGCCAGTGCCACCAGCCGGGCCTGGGCGCCGTCGTGCAGGTCGCGTTCGATCCGGCGCAGGTCGGCGGCGGCGGTGTCGACCACCGCGCCCCGGTCGTCCTCCAGCTCGCGGACCCGCTCGGAGAGCGCGGTCGGGGCGAGCAGGCTCTCCGTCAGGATCCGGTCGACGGCGGTCTGGAACCCGACCGCCCACGGCAGCACCGGCCAGCCGACCAGCACGAAGACCAGGGTCAGGGCGAAGCTGAGGACGCCCCAGGGCAGCAGCAGCACGTGGTAGAGCGCCGAGCGCCAGCTCAGGCCGTCGGTGAGGGAGGCGATCGCCCAGCCGGTGACCCCCGGGCGCCGGACCCGCAACGGCTCCGGCTCGCCCACCTCGGCGCCGGCCGAGCGGGCCCGGGAGCGGGCCAGCCCGCCCAGCCGGCGGCAGCCCGCCAGTCCGAGGGCGAGCAGCGGCAGCCCGACCACGGTGATCGACAGGGCCAGGCCGAGGCTCAGCAGCACCACGGTGAAGACGAAGCCGGCGATGCCCAGCGGCAGGTTGAGCAGCAGTTGCAGCACCTGCCGCCACATCAGTGCGCCGTACGCGGGCACGCGGTCGCCCTGGGCGTTCCGCAGCCGGATGGCGTCCGCCGTGCGGTGGAGCAGAGGCTTCATCTGGATCTACCGTCCCTCTCGGTCAAGCTCGTGCCCCTAGCTTCCCGGCTGGGGCGGGGGAGGGGCCATGGGGGTGATCCGTGTTCCTGCCCGGGGGTTATCCCCACCCCCGGCGTCTTGCGGAGCGGGCGGGGTACGGGCGGTGGCGGCGGTGCACTTAGACTCACGCCTTAGCGATGGTTATGAGTGTGTAAAGAAACGCGCAATACGGTCTCCCGGGGGCGTCCCGGAGGGCCGGGAGCACGGCCGATGTGGAGGCGAACGCATGAAGGGGCAGCCGGCAGCTGCCGTCGCGGCCGACCCTGCGGTGGGCAGCGGCTACTTCGACGCGTACGCGGCGGTGGGTCTGCTCGCCGTCGTCGGCGTGCTCTTCGTCGCCGTGGCGTTCAGTGCGAACCGGCTCATGCGGCCGGTGGTGTACTCACCGGAGAAGCTGCTCGCCTACGAGTGCGGCGTCGACCCGGTCGGGGAGGACTGGGCGCACACCCAGATCCGGTACTACGTGTACGCGTTCCTGTATGTGATCTTCGCGGTCGACGCCATCTACCTGTTCCCCTGGGCGACGGTCTTCTCCGCCGCCGGGTACGGCGCGGGCACGCTGGTGGAGATGTTCGTCTTCATCGGCTTCCTCGCGGTCGGGCTGCTCTACGCCTGGAAGAAGGGCGTTCTGGAATGGACGTGACCCCCGGCCGCTCGCACGAGCACGGCCACTCCGCCGGACACCCGGGCGTCGTCCCGCTCGGCATCCCCGACCCCGCCCGCCCCGGCGGCGCGGTCGAGACGCCGCGCCTGGGCGCGCTCGCCCGGCTGGCACCGGACCCGGTCAAGGTGGTGCTCAACTGGGGGCGCCGCTACAGCCTCTGGTGCTTCAACTTCGGCCTGGCCTGCTGCGCGATCGAGTTCATCGCCGCGTCCATGGCCAAGCACGACTTCATCCGGATGGGAGTCATCCCGTTCGCGCCCGGCCCGCGCCAGGCCGACCTGATGATCGTCTCGGGCACCGTGACCGACAAGATGGCGCCCGCCGTGAAGCGCCTGTACGAGCAGATGCCCGAGCCGAAGTACGTCATCTCCTTCGGCGCCTGCGCCAACTCCGGCGGCCCGTACTGGGACTCCTACTCCGTCACCAAGGGCGTCGACCAGATCATCCCGGTCGACGTCTACGTGCCGGGCTGCCCGCCGCGCCCCGAGGCGCTGCTCCAGGGCATCCTCAAGCTGCAGGAGAAGATCGCGGCCGAGTCGCTGCCCGAGCGCTACGCGGCGCCGGTGTCCGCGCTGCGCCGGCCGCTGGTCGCCGGGCCGGAGGGCGGG
>FTKL01001043.1_pt1 | contig 10615 bp, 9 predicted proteins | sample 2434061 | NCBI WGS metagenome assembly FTKL01 (sample SAMEA3914816, study PRJEB12502) | metagenome | biome: forest; material: soil | place: USA | collected 2011-09-16 | depth 0.3 m
GGCCGGGGCGTGCGCAGGCATGACAGCCCTCTCGGTTGGTGCGGCTGCCAGGGAGAAGAGTCCGGACAATCCGCGATTTGGTACGGCCGGGAAAAGCAGGTAGAAGCCGCCTACCCGGCCAGGCAGTGCGGGCAGCGGGGGAACGGCGGTGCCAGCAACTCCATTGCCTTGGAGGCCTGCTGGGGGACGACGCCGTTGCCGAGGGCGGCGAGCTGGGCCGGGCGGCCGAGCCCCGGGGTGGAAGTCACCCAGCCCGCCGGAAGCCCTTGCATCCACTCGACGAACTCGGCCCGCAGCCGGCCGCCCTCGTCGGCGGCCGGCGGCGCCGGGCGGGTGAGCGTCCCCCATCGGGCGACGGCGCCGGCGTACGGTCCCCACCGTCCGGTGTCGACTCGTCCGGGTGCGCCGGGTCCTCCCACAGTGGGATCGCCACCGAGGCCGGCGGCGGGGAGGCCGGCCGCCAGGGGGCGCGCGAGAACGGGCGCCGGGGGGAAGAGGGTCGGAGGGCCGCCACCGCGGAGGGCAGGGTCAGGTCCCGCCGCCGTGCCGCTGGTTCGGCGAGCCCTTGGTCCCATCGCTGGCCTTCGGGGTCGGCAGCGGCCACTCCACCTCGTCCGCCAGGTTCGGCCCGTGGCCGCCGCTCTTCCTCTTCTCCGGATGCTGCGAGCCGCCGTTGTTGACGATGTTGCTCGTCGGGGTCTTGAGCAGGGGCGTCGTCGGGCCAGGCGACGAAGTTATCTGGACAGTTCGCCCATTCAGGTGACTGTGTGTGCTGCGTTGCGTGAGTAGGGTTCCGGTCGTGCGAGTGATGAAGGTGCCCGATGCGGCTGCAGGTCCACGCCATCGGGAACACCGGAGCCCGACTGCCGTTCGGAGTTCTGGCACCAGGTGTGCTCGGGCATGTAGAGCCGACGGTCGATCAGCACCCTTCCCTAGCCGGAAGCGTAGGAAAGAAACACTCCGACTTGGGCATTCTCGATTCTTCCCGCTGTGCCGGTGTACTGCCGCTGGACGCCCGCTGAGCGGTCGCCCTTCTTCAGGAGCCCCGTCTCTTCCACGATCAGCACCCCGTCGCCGCCGAGGTGCTCCAGGACGTAGGAGCGGACCTCGTCACGCACCTCGTCGGCGTCCCAGCGTGCGCTCCGCAACAGCCGCTGCATTGGGCCAGGGCGCGGATGCCCGGTCCGCCACCTCGTGCGGGAGCGCCCGCCGGTGGCCGAGTACCGCAGGCTGCTACGCGAGGGCCGAGGATTCGGCGAGCGGCACCGCGAGCTCCTACAGGAGCTGCGCGGCGTCCAGCAGACCGTCGTCAACCGTCCGCACGGGTACTGGATCGCCGAGGCCTTCTCGCAGGCGGGCCTGCACGCGGTCACCGCCTCCTGGCCCGCCGACGAGCTGGCCGCGATCCTGATCGCCACCGACGGCGCCGCAGCCGGCGTTGAGGACTACGACCTGTACTCCTGGCCGGAGATGGCGCAGGCATGCCGCAGCGACGGCCCCCAGGCGGTCGTCGACGCGATCGACCGCGCTGAGCACGAGGACGCCGAAGGCCAATGCTGGCCCCGCTACAAGACGAGCGACTTCCCTGTTTGATCTACGTGTTGAAGCTGATCCAAGGGGGGCTGAGCGGTGGCGAGTTGGCAGGTTTACTGGGTGCCGAAGCGGCGGGTAGCGGTGCCGGACTGGGTGCCGGTGCTGGCGGGGTACAGCGACCTTGCTGAGCGGGAGGAGCGAGTCGGGATCCACCCGGGTGACCCCATCTTGTTGTCTCCGGATTACCGGATCGACGAGGTGCTGAGCCTGTTCCTGTGCCGGTCTTCGTTTGTGCGCTTAGCGGACTCGACGAAGGAGGACTACGCCGAGGACTACTGCCTTCTGTTCGACTTCCTCTGGCAGCGAGGGAAGAGCTGGAATGAAGCGACTGCGGATGACCTGTGGGACTTCGAGGACTGGCGAATGCGGTCACCGCGCAATCCCCGGAAGGTCGGGGGAGCACGGTGGGATCGCGGTCTTGCGGCCTTCACAAGCTGTATTCATGGGCGACCAAGTCGGAATGGATGGCCGTCAATCCTGTCGAAATGCGGCAGGTAGTCGGCCGTCACGGACAGCCGATCGAAGTGCCGGCAGCCCGGTCGAAGAACGCCAAGTCCAGCAACGTGCACTGGCTGACGCCGAGAGCCTTCCGCCTGTGGGTGGAGGTGGGCCTGCGCGGCTACGGTGCCGATGGCGTCCCACAGCCCGGCTGGGCGGGGCGGATGGAGGACCGCAATGTGGCCTTCTCCGAGCTGCTGTTCTCCTCCGGCGCGCGGCTGACGGAGGGCGGATCGCTTCTGCCGATCGAGGTTCCCCGTTCGGCCTTGCGCGCCCGGCGCTACTACTCGGGCCGGCTGGCGAAGGCGGTCACGAAGTCGAAGAGGCCGAGGACCTACTACGTCGCCGCACCGGTGGTCGGCCTGATCGAGGGCTACTCGGAGTCGACGCGGGCGGCGGCGGTACGGCGCGCGCAGGCCAGAGGCCGGTACGACAGCCTGCCGGAGCGGAAGTTGGTCACCAAGGTCACGGGGCAGCGCAAGATGGTGCTGCACTGGGTCGACCAAGACGGTGTCACCGGCGCGACCGCGCTGAACGACGCCACGGTCGAGGAACGGATGACGCTGTTCACCGAGGGGCCCGAGCCGTTGTGGCTGTGGCTGAACGAGTCCGGCCTGCCCTTCCAGCCTGAGTCCTGGGAGAACGTCTTCCGGGGCGCCTCGAAACGGTGCGAGGAGGTCCTGGAGGGAGTGGTGAGCGAACCGCCGTTCTGCACGCCCCATATGTGCCGGCATTCGATGGCCCTCTACATGCTGGTCGTGCTCCACCACATCGTGGACCTGAGGATGGGGCTGACCCCGGAAGAACGCCGCGACTTCCGTCTGCTCTACGGGGATCCGTGGCGGATGGTGCAGGACCTGCTGGGTCACGCCGATCTGCAGACAACCCGCGACATTTACCTCGCTCCCGTTTCTGACCTGCAGCTTCGGTCCTTGCTCGCCGAGCCGGTCGAGGTGGAGGAAGGCGACGGCATCACGGTGACGCAGAAGCGGGTGACGGACCTGCTGACCCGGATCGCCCAGGAGAGCGAGGGTATCCAGGACCTGGAGGAGAAGCTGGTGGTGCGGCAGTGAGCCGGCGCGGGCGCAAGGCCGCCCTGCCCGACGAGCCCCACCACCGTCCCGCCGTCCTGGCTGAGGACGGCCTGCGGGTCCGCCACCTGGACAAGGCAGGCATCGTCCGGGACTACGACTTCTCGACGCTGTCCGCGCCCCCGACCATGCTCCGGTCCTGGGCCGTGCTCTTCGCCGCCAAGTGCGCCCCCGGCGGCGGATGGGACTCCACCGACAGCAGCCTCGGCACCTGGCGTGTGATCAGCGTGTTCGCGGACTTCCTCAACGAGCAGGAAGACCCGCCGGACGACATCGGGGAGATCACGGCTGCCTTGTGGAAGTCGTGGCAGGTCAGCCGGCCCGACACCGCCACCGGATACAAGGAGCTCAAGGCGACCGCGAGCTTCCTCAAGCAGGATGTACGGCTTCCACCTGCGGTCCGGGGTGCGATGGCCAAGCGGGTCGCCCGGGTGAAACCGAAGGAGAAGGCCTACCAGCCGCAGGAGTACACCGAGATCCGTGTCGCGGCGAAGCGCATGTTCCGGGCCGCGCTTCTGCGCGTCCGGGAGAACACTGGGCACCTGAACGCGTGGCGCAAGGGAGCCTTCGAGTTCGGCAGCCAGGACTGGCTGATCGGCGAGGCCCTGGACACCTTGGCCGCGACCGGCCATGTTCCCCGCTACCAGCAGGCAGGCACCGGCAAGATGGTGGTGGTCAGCCGCTATCGGAGGGCCCTGGGCGGCGCGAATCCGCTGCTGACCTGGCAGCGGCTCTATCTGACCCGGTCCGAGATCACCGCGCTGGCGGTGCTCCTGGTGACCGAACAGGGATTGAACGCCACCACGGTCGCCCGGATGCCGGTCCCGCGGGCGACACCGGACTCTGGGGAGAACGGTGGCCTCCCGATCTACCGCCTTGAGCTGGAGAAACGCCGCCGCGGCAGCGGACACCACCACGAGACGCGCAACCTCACCGACTTCGGGGCCGACTCTCCGGGCCGCCTGATCACCGATGCCCTGGAGGCCACCGCGCCGGCCCGCGCGTTCGTCACCGCCGCCGGGTCCGACCTGGACCGTCTGCTCGTCTGGCGCGAGGGCTATGCCAACAGTGGGCGCGTGGACCAGGACACCCCCCGGGTGGGGCCGTTCGGCCTCGGGCTGGCCGATGCCGCCGGCACCGACTGGGCCCGCCAGACGCAGCTCGCGGGATCGCCGATGCGGCGCATGCGCAAGACGGTCAACGTCGTGCACCGCCGTGAACCAGGACAGAACACCCAGGACACCCACGACCGTGCCTACGCACTGACCGAACCGCAGGTCCAGCAGGGAGCGGTCCCGGTGATCGCGGCCGGCGCGAGTTCGGCGGTCGATGCCGCTCGCCGAACGGTATTCCTCGCCAAGCTCGGTGACGCCCCGGAGGGCGCCGGGCGGGAGACTGCGACCACCGACTGCGACGACTACGAGAACAGCCCGTTCACCCCACCGGGCACCGGCTGCGGCGCCTCATTCCTACTCTGCACCGCCTGCCCGAATGCCCGCGTCCATCCCGGCCACCATCCCCGCCTGGCCTATCTACATCTGGCTCTGGAAAGCCTGCACAGTTGCCTCGAACCGGAGCTCTGGGACGCCGACTGGAGCGATGCCCACGCCCGGCTGGAGAACCTCAAGGGCCGCATCGGCGAGGCCGCTTGGGAGGCAAAACTCGCCGAGGCGACCGCTGAGGACCGCGAGGTTATCGACCAACTTCTGAACGGGAACTTCGACCTGTGACAACCGCGTACGCCGAGACGCCGTTCATGCCGGGCCCGGACACGCCCGCCGTCGACCCGGCTCTGGTAGTGGCCAGCTACGACGGCGCCATCGCCCGCTACGGTGACCGTGTCTGGCCCCTGGCACCGCTCGTCGACAACCCGAGCGCGGCCCGGGAGAGCATCCTCTGGAACAATTTCCCGCAGGCCATGCGGGAGGAGTTCCGCTACATCGCCTGGCACATGGTCAACCGCGCTCTGCCGGACACCTTCCGGGTCGGCAAAGCTCCGTCCTGGCGGACCCGGCAGGGTGCCAGCGCCCTCTACCGGACCGTCCTGAAGTGGCGGGCCTTCGCCATCTGGCTCGGCAAACGCGGTATCACCACCCTCGCGGCCTGCACCGAGGAGGTCTTTCACGACTACGGACTCAGCCTGGCCCGGGCCACCAAGGCCGACCGGTCGACGGTCGGTCATCATCTGGCCGCACTGACCCGGCTCTGGGCCTTCGACGACAGCACCGCACTGCCGAGAGGGATCGCCGAGCCGCCGTGGATCAGCAAGGGCCGTGACGACTACCTGCCGGCCGCCACCGCCGTGACCGGCGAGAACAGCACCGAGCCGCTGGACCCCGCCACCGTGGGCCCCCTGCTCATCTGGGCCCTGCGGGTCATCGACGACTTCGCCGACGACATCCTCGCCGGCTGGGCCGAGAACCGCCGAATCACCACCCAGGCCCGCCAGGCCGTGGCCACCCGGGAAACGCTGGCTGCCGTCAAGCAGTACCTCCGCGGCCTGGCCGAGCACCGCCGGCCCGTCCCCACCTACGACCTGCCTGGCGGCGGGGAGTTCGCCCTCGCCTACATCTCGAGCCTCACCGGGGCCCCGACCTATCAGATCACCAACGTCCTGAGAACCAAGAAAATCCGGGCGCTGAAGCAGTACCTGGATAGCAATCCCGGCAGCTGCCCCATGTCGGTCCCGGTCGCCGGGCGGGTCGAGGGCAAGCCCTGGAAACAGGCTCTGGACTACACCGAGGCCGCGGCCCTGATGCGGCATCTGGGCACCGCCGCCTTCATCGTCATGTCGTATTTGACCGGAATGAGACCCCAAGAGGTTCTCGGTCTGCGGACCGGCTGCTGCCCGGACCCGGAGTCCGGACAGCACCTGATCAACGGTCACATCTACAAGACCGCAACCGACGAAGACGGCAACCATCGGTCAGAGGGCCTACTCCGCGATGTCCCCTGGGTCGCCATCACCCCCGTGGTGAACGCCATCCGCGTGCTCGAACGCATCGTCGACTACGGCGCCCTGCTCTTCGACGGCACCAGCCACGACTTCATCAACCGCCGCAAACTCACCGGCTCCGTGACGCTCAGCGCATGGCGCGAGAGGATCGAAGACTTCGCTGCCTGGGTCTCCGGCCTGGCCACAGACCTCGAACGACCCCACGAGATCGTGCCCGCAGACCCCCACGGAGCCATCGGCACCGAACGCTTCAGGCGCACACTGGCTTGTGCACGCTTGGTCACTGACCGCGACCACTGCAGGCCGTGGCCAGGCATCACAGGCACAGAACAAGTGCGGCGACCATGCTTACGACGACGGCGATGCATACCAGCGCTACCACTAGCATCTGACGTCCACGTCAACATAATAGGGGTTTTGAGCGGCTCAGGGCTCGCACTGCCCCAGCACGGGCTTGCCTTCCAAGGGGACCTTCAATTTGGTCGGACTTGGAAATCACGTCTCGGGGCGCATGCCAACCGTCGCGCGAAGCTCAACTACTTGAGGCCGATTGGGGAACAACGATTTCCATCGCTCGAGATCTTCATCGACTATAATCTCCTGAAGCCTGGGAAGTTTTCTGAGTGCTTCGATGTTGATGACTGGCGTTCTAGTAATTTGCAGTCGTACGACATTAGCCAGAGCGACGAGTTCACCCAGATCAAGCGGATCAGGCTTTCCAGTCGGTGTTCTTTCCGCCCTGAGCGCAGTATCAAGCTGCAAGTAGTCAAGACGGCTAAGGCGCGGTGCCATAAGCGCAAGATCACCACTCTTCACTTCCAGGTCACTCAGTTCCAACAGCTTCAGCCCTACGGGCAACTCCCCAAAATTTACGTAACACCCCTGCATCCGCAGAGTTCTTATGTGCATCGCTGAGCTCAGTTCGCCAAATTCCACCGCGCTCCGAAGAATGAGCAGTTCACTAATGTGCGGAATGGTGGCAAGAGGGCCCAGGTTCCAATCACAGCTAGACAGCACTAGCTGGGTAATAGTTTCGTTGGATGCCAGCAGCTCAAAGGGAAGCTCATCAAATCGGTCTCCCGTAAGTTGCAGGCTCCGCACATGCGCTTTCTCTAGTACCTCTCCCAGAAGTTCTCTATTGGGAGGAGATATGACCAGGTCATCGAGCCTCATCTTGAGTAGCACTTCGTCAAGGAACTCGGCTGTGGATGAAGATCCGTACCACTTATCCGATACAATTTGCCGAACGCTCGGTTCTTCGCGGGCACCCATGTGATTCAATAGGGGAATGCAAGCGTCCTCAGAAAAGTGACATGTAATGCTGGCTACAGAGCGTGCCTCATCTTCATTCAGTGCCCTGCGCTGCACCACATCGGCGAGTAGGTCCAGGACGAATTCGCCCGCATTCGCAACGCTGCGAATCCCCTCGGCGCTTCGCGGAGGCAGAAGGTCCTTAGTTTTCTCCGTTATTCGATCAGCAATACTCGGGTCTACCATGGCAACATCAGCGATGCATGCAGCCAGGAGAAGCCAAACGCGCTGACCCGCTTCTGAGTCGTCTGCCTGCGCAATAAGACCGTTCAAGAGTTCCCTCTGGACTCGCTGATCGTCCTGCGTTCGCCCTACTGCCATTATGATCACGTCGTGGTACAGCGGATCACCCGCAACTCTCAGCAAGTGGCCTACTAAGTCTTGTCTCAAGATCTCTAGGCTCGCAAGATAATCTTGGAGGCTTGCATGCCGAAACTCTAGGGTGCCTATTTCTGGCGACTGAAGAAGCCCGCTTCGGTCCTCAACATAGTCCAGGGCGTATTCAGCCGTTAGGGCCGTGCCATCTGCGCCGCCTGCCCTAGACCTGATCAAAGGAATGACGTTTTGCTCTACCTGGCTAATCGCGACACTCCGCGGGATAGATCGTTGGCCATTTAGGACCATCCAGAGAGCAATTCGGCTGAGCAATTTCTCCTGCTGCTCCGGAAGTAGCTCGACCTTGCCCTTGGATATGGATAGGGCCTTTGCCTTCTCGCGTCCTCCCAGCATCATAGTGAAGACTGTTTTGTACAACTGCGTGCGTCCGTCAGGCAGGTAATAATTGCTCCGATTGAGAGCGCACATTAGCGCACAAAGAAGTGGGTTTGTGGCAAGGCGTGCCAAGTCCCTGCGCAGGTCAAATGCATCCTCTAGCCTTTTCCTGCATTCCTCCAGGTTCTCATCGGCCTGGGGCGTCTGCGCCTCGTGCCAGCGCTCTATGAACATATTTACCTGTGGCCGTGTCATTGCTTGGAGCTGGGCTGATCCAAAATCCATCTGATTTAGCTGATGGCGCCAATCATCTCTCAGGACATTGGGCCGCGCGGTTACTATGTACGTCGGCTTTGGATAATCAATCCGCAAGCTGCGAATCCACTCGAAGACATCAGGCCTTAGCTCCTCAGGGACTTCATCCAGCCCATCAATCAGCAGAATGGAACGCCCTGAAATTAGCAGCCGATAAGCCCAGCCTTTGGGCTCTTCGCCATGAAGCATGGAACCGGAAGCACTCACGAAACCGGCAACTTCAGGAAGGTTAATGGCCCCTTCCTTGACAAAGTTTCGAAGCTTAAGAAAGAAAGGTACCCTTCCTCTCCAATGTGATAGCTCCTCCGGCAATTCGCCGCGCATGGCATGAATGGCTAGATTTTTGAGTAGCGTGGTCTTCCCTGACCCTGCAGGGCCTTCCAGTAGCAGGCAGGGATAATGACGTAGTATTTCTTCGAAAGAGGCTCGCGATGGACCGAAAAGGCACGAGGTCGCCGAAAGCTCGCCCAACCTCCACCGTGTGAAGGTCTGTTCACGTGTTCCCTCGGTGCTCTCGGCTTCAGGTATTCCGATGGGTGCATCAGCCTCTACCGTCAGGCTGATGTAGGCCATAGTGAGGTCGTACGAACGATCCTCAGGCTTTATTTCGAGCGCGCCAATCAATTGCGCCTGCTCGAGGCGTACAGCGGATGTCTCGCAGAACCGGGCCTCGAATGCGCCATCAGCCCGGCTCACGTCAAGGAAATCGATAACATCGGCCTGGCCGGCTCTAATTTCCATGAGCGTTCGAGGAATAAACTCTTGCCGTTGAGTGAAAAACTCGACGACGTGTTCACAGCACAGCAGAAGAAGTTTGTCGTATAGATCCTTTCCGGGCCCCAGGTCGCGGGTCGCATCGGGATTCTGCTTCTCAAGCATGCTCTTTATATTGGATGGGATTAGGTGTGCTGCCTGAGCATCACCCATTGACAATCCGCGATTCAAAACCTGAATCAGGGCCGCCAAAACCTTTTCGCCTTCTGTGTACCCTAGGCTCGCGTAGCTGCGATTAGCCTCAGTCATCCGCAAGATCAGCTTTTCTGACAGCTTTTGGAGGTCGCTTTGAGACAGTTCATGCTTCCCGCCACGTGGCGGAATCACCGTCCCCAGTCTTACGGGATCTTCCACTGAATATGCGCCTGGTTTCGGTCCCCACATTTTCTCTATCAGTCTCACGACTATGGGAGCTAGGGCTCGTCCGAACATCGCGTCGCCTGTCATCGGTTCTCCCTGCGCCAGGGCCGCAGCTCTTCCTTAAGGACCAGTCTGCTCGTCCTTCGCGAATTCTTCTCAGCAAGAGATGCTGGTCAGCCGTCCGCAGGCGTAGCGTCACCTCGACGAGTCGAACGTATGAGCGAGAGTCGAGTGCTGGAGCCAGCAGAAGCTGTGCGGTTCGCGGTTTGGTTCCTGGAGCGCAGCCAGCGCGATGACGAACTGCCACTTCCCTTCGCCATAGAACGAGTTCGACAGTCCAAGGGCCTACTGGTTGGCTCCTTCGACCCCCTTCAGCACTCACCTCACGCAACGTCAGGGAAAAGCTGGCGGACTGCTGGCCCATCCTTACAGGGGTGCTATACGGTCCGCGCGTGTTGAGACAACGAACCTGGTCAGTCCATTACAGCTCGCGGGACCTGCCGCAGCCTGAGCCGCAGCCCTGGCACCTGCGGATTTCCCCGGACGAGTGGGAGTTGTGGCTCGATGACCTGGGCATTCCTGATGGCACGCCGTACTTGTTGTCGCCGCGCTTCGTCTACGACACGGACCTGAACTCGTACTTCCATCGGGTGAACCTCTTGGAGGGCCCGCTGAACAGTCAGATCAACCGGGCGTCGGCCCTCTGCAGGAAGCTGAACTTCCTGCATCAGAGCCGGGGCGGGAAGGACTGGCGGGACGCGACCGAGGCCGATCACACGGCCTACTACTCCAGCTGTAGATCGTGATCTTCATGGCTGCAGGGCGGTTTGTCGTTGGTAGTGGCTGGTGCGGGCGCGTGCTTGGTGGTGGCGGCGCCATGTGACCATCGCAGGTGGTGGGCGAGGTTGCGGACGGGCTGGGTCAGTAGGGTGGTGAACAGGCGTCGGATCTCGCTGCAGGTCAGTGGGGCGAGGTCGGGCGTTGGGATGCTGACGGTCCGTTCGAT
>FTKL01002866.1_pt1 | contig 10600 bp, 12 predicted proteins | sample 2434061 | NCBI WGS metagenome assembly FTKL01 (sample SAMEA3914816, study PRJEB12502) | metagenome | biome: forest; material: soil | place: USA | collected 2011-09-16 | depth 0.3 m
CGGGTGTTGCGCTGGAAGATGCCGCCGTAGCCGGCCAGGGCGGTGACGCCCTCCTGGATACGGGCGCCGGCGCCGTCGTTCAGCGAGATCAGCGGGGCGCCGGCCGCGATGGCCATGTCCATGATCTTGTGGATCTTCTGCGCGTGGGCCTCGCCCAGCGCGCCGCCGAAGATCCGGAAGTCGTGCGCGTACGTGAAGACGGTGCGCCCGTGGACGGTGCCCCAGCCGACGATCACGCCGTCGGTGTGCGGCTTCTTCGCCTCCAGGCCGAAGCCGGTCGCGCGGTGCCGGCGCAGCGGCTCGACCTCTCGGAAGGAGCCCTCGTCCAGCAGCAGGTCGATCCGCTCGCGGGCGGTCAGCTTGCCCTTGGCGTGCTGGGCCTCGGTGGCCTTCTCGCTGGGGCCGCTGCGGACCTTCTCGCGCAGTTCGTGCAGCTCGGCGACCCGCCCGTGGGCGTCGGCGGGGATCTCGGGGATCTCGTCACCGACCGGCGCCTCATGCACAACCGTCATCTCGAACCACTCCAAGGGTGAGGGAACTGTCCGACAGCCAACGTCTGCTGTGCCCCCGGCTGCGAATCACTTCTTCAGTAACTGACTCTACGAGGGGCGACAGCCTGGTTTCGGCGTCGATTCCGTACAAGGTCGCGAGCGATTAGATGTCAGTCCTGAACAGAAAACACGCCTACCGGCCTCGTGCGACCGGTATTGGCCCGAATGCCCACCGGCACCCGCCGCCCTGCCGCCGACGGGCGTGAACACGCAGGTCAGCCCCAGGCTAGGGGGCGTAGAGGGCGTGCGGTCCCGTCATCTGCGGGCCGGGCCCGGCCAGGGCGCCGATGGCCGCGCGGGGCGCCACCGGGGCCGCACAGTCGTAGGGAAGCGCCAAAAACGCGGCGGCCCACCCGGGGTGTCACCGGGTGGGCCGTCCGAGCGATCCGGGGGGAGCGGGCTCAGCTCCTGCCCCCGCTGTCCGGGTCGTCCTTGCCGCGCAGCTCGTCCTCGCGGCGGCGCAGGTCGGCCTCCCACTGCTTGAGCATGTCCTCGTGCCTGTTGTCGCCCTTCTTCAACGACGCCAGGAACTCGGGGTCGTCGTCGGGCGCGAGCGTACGGCCGCGCGGCCGCCCGTACCCCGTGGCGTCGGCCGGGCTCAGGCCCTCGGCGCCCTGGCCGGCCCGGCGCTGCTTGCCCGCGACGAGCCAGGCGATCGACCCGACCAGGGGGAAGAGCAGCACGATGATCACCCACACCACCTTGGGCAGGTGCTTCACCTCCTCCTCCGGCGTGGTCAGGCAGTCGATGAACGCCCACACCCAGACGGCGAGCGGGAGCAGGATGGTAAGGATCCTCAGCACGGTGGTGATCTCCCCCGGAGACAGACGGGCCCCTTGACCTGGCCAGGCTACCGGGTGGCGGATACTGGCTGGCATGGCATACGACGATCTCCGCTCGTTTCTCCGGGCGCTGGAACGCGAAGGCGACCTCAGGCGCATCAAGGCCGAGGTGGACCCCTATCTGGAGATCGGCGAGATCGTCGACCGGGTGCAGAAGGCCAAGGGCCCGGCCCTGCTGTTCGAGAACGTCAAGGGCGCCTCGATGCCGCTCGCGATGAACGTCTTCGGCACGGAGCGCAGGCTCGCGAAGTCGCTCGGGCTCAAGGGCCCCGAGGAGATCTCCGAGAAGATCGCCGGCCTGCTGAAGCCGGAGCTCCCGCAGGGCTTCACCGGCTTCCGGGACGCCTTCGGCAAGCTCGCCTCGATGGCGCACGTGCCGCCGAAGGTGGTCAAGGACGGCCCCGTCCACGAGGTCGTCCTCACCGGCGACGACGTCAACCTGGACGAGCTGCCCGCCCTGTTCACCTGGCCGATGGACGGCGGCTCCTTCTTCAACCTGGGCCTGACCCACACCAAGGACCCGGACACCGGCATCCGCAACCTCGGCCTCTACCGCCTCCAGCGGCACGACCGGCGCACCATCGGCATGCACTGGCAGATCCACAAGGACAGCCGCAACCACTACGCGGTGGCCGCCAAGCGCGGCGAGCGCCTCCCGGTCGCCATCGCCTTCGGCTGCCCGCCGGCCGTCACGTACGCGGCCACCGCGCCGCTGCCGGGCGACATCGACGAGTACCTGTTCGCGGGCTTCGTGGCCGGCGAGCGGGTGAAGATGGTCGACTGCAAGACCGTCCCGCTCCAGGTGCCCGCCGACGCCGAGGTCGTGCTGGAGGGCTGGCTGGAGCCCGGCGAGATGCTCCCCGAGGGTCCGTTCGGCGACCACACCGGCTTCTACACGCCGCAGGAGCCGTTCCCGGCGCTCACGATCGACTGCGTCACGATGCGCAGGCGCCCGATCCTGCAGTCCATCGTGGTCGGCCGCCCGCCGACCGAGGACGGGCCGCTCGGCAAGTTCACCGAGCGCTTCTTCCTGCCGCTGCTGAAGATCATCATCCCGGACATCGTGGACTACGACCTCCCCGAGGCCGGCGGCTTCCACAACTGCGTGATCGTCTCGATCGACAAGAAGTACCCCAAGCACGCCCAGAAGGTCATGCACGCGATCTGGGGCGCCCACATGATGTCGCTGACCAAGCTGATCATCGTGGTGGACGCCGACTGCAACGTGCACGACTACCAGGAGGTCGCCTGGCGGGCACTCGGCAACACCGACTACAGCCGCGACCTCTCGGTCGTCGAAGGCCCGGTCGACCACCTCGACCACGCCTCGTACCAGCAGTTCTGGGGCGGCAAGGCCGGCATCGACGCCACCCGCAAGCTCCCCGAGGAGGGCTACACCCGCGACGGCGGCTGGCCCGAGATGGTCAGCTCCGACCCGGAGACGGCCGCCCTGGTCACCAAGCGCTGGAAGGAGTACGGGCTGTGAGCGCCACCGCGTCCGCGTTCGAGGTGCCGCCCGGCAAGGCGAAGGCCTTCCTGCGGCTGGTCATGATCGAGCACTCGGTCTTCGCCCTGCCCTTCGCCTACATCGCCGCCCTCACCGCGATGTTCCTCACCGACGGCCGCGTGCACTGGTCCACGCTGCTGATCGTCACCGTCTGCATGGTCGGCCTGCGGACCTTCGCGATGGCCGCCAACCGGATCATCGACCGCGAGATCGACGCCCGGAACCCGCGCACCGCCGGCCGCGAACTCGTCACCGGCGCCGTCTCGCTGCGCACCGCCTACACCGGCTCGGCGATCGCCCTGGTCGTCTTCCTCGGCGCCGCCGCCCTGCTCAACCCGCTCTGCCTGGCCCTCGCCCCGGTCGCCGTCGTCCCGATGGTGGTCTACCCGTACGGCAAGCGGTTCACCGACTTCCCGCACGCCATCCTCGGCCTCGCCCAGGCGATGGGTCCGATCGGCGCCTGGCTCGCCGTCACCGGCAGCTGGTCCTGGGACGCCGTCGTGCTCGGCCTCGCGGTCGGCATCTGGATCGGCGGCTTCGACCTGATCTTCGGCTGCCAGGACGTCGCCGCCGACCGCGCCGAGGGCGTCCGCTCCGTCCCCGCCCGCTACGGCATCGCCGCCGCCCTCTACGGCGCCCGCGGCTGCCACGTCCTGACCGTCCTGCTGCTCGGCTGGTACGCCGTCCTCACCGACGCCGGCCCGGCCTTCTGGACCGGCCTGCTCGTCGTCGTCTGCGCCTTCGTCTACGAGCACTCGATCGTCAAGCCCGGTGACCTCTCGCGCCTCAACCGCGCCTTCTTCACCACCAACGGCTTCGTCGGCGTCTCCCTCTTCCTCTTCGCGCTGCTCGACCTGGTGATCCGGGGGCTGGCCGTCTGACCGGACGGCCGGCCCCCGGCGCCTCAGAGGTCCAGCGGGAGCAGCCGGAAAGCCGTATGTGCGGTGAGCGGCCTGACCGTCCGGAAGTGCTTCACGTCGAGCGTGAGCACGGACGGGGTCCGAAACTCGCGGGCCAGAACGACGTTCATCGCGTCGGTCAGTCCGATGTCCGGGTAGGTCTGCATCACCGCTCTGGCGGCGGGCAGATGGGCGCCGACCTCGGGCACCTCGAACCGGGAGCGCAGCACGCCCTGCGAGACGTAGTCGAGGGCCTGGAGCGCCGCCCGGCTACCTGCGCGCGCGGTCAGCAGGTTGTCCAGCTCGGCCAGGACGAACGGCGGGACGACCAGGTGGCCCAGTTGCCGCAGTGCGGCCGTGCAGGCCTCGTGGCTGTCGTCGCGGGGATTGAAGAAGGCGAGCAGGCCCGAGGTGTCGGCGATGGCGACCTTGAGGTCCGAATCGGTGCGGTCAGTCAAGGCCGAACCCCTGCCGCATCAGGTCGTCCTGCTCGTCCACGGACATCGGTTCGAAGGGGATCTGTGGGGGGTCCTGGAAGTAGGGGTCCTCGCCCATCGGGTCCGTGCGGAAGGCGTAGGCCGGTGGGTCTTCGGCACCGTACGGCCGCAGTATGGCGACGGGCCGGCCGTTCTTGGTGACCGTGACGGTCTCCCCGGCCTCCACCCGGGCGAGGATCTGCGCGGTCTGCTGGTTGAGCTCCCGAGCCGGTACTTCGCTCGACGTGTTCATGGGGCCAGTGTAGTACGCGTAGTACGTCGATACTCGTGCATAGGCGTCCGCCGTCCCCGGAGGAGTGGGTCCGCATGATCGGCAAGGTGCAGTGCATCGTCCTGGACTGCCACTATCCCGCCGCGCTGGCGCGGTTCTACGCGGTGCTGCTGGGCGGGGAGGTGGACCGGCCGGATCCTCGGTGGTCGCTGGACGAGGACTGGTCGACCGTGCACGCCGGGGGCGGGCTGGTGCTGGGGTTCCAGCGGGTTCAGGACTTCCATCCGCCGCAGTGGCCCGATCCGGCGCATCCGCAGCAGGTGCACCTGGACATCGAGGTCGCGGACCTGGCGGCGGCCGAGCAGGAGGTGCTCGGGCACGGAGCCTCGCTGCTGCGGGCGGAGGACGGCTGGCGGGTGTACTCGGACCCGGCCGGGCATCCGTTCTGTCTGATGCGCGGGCCGGTCGGCTCTTCCGCCTGACCGGCTCGGCGGGCAGCGCTTTCGGGTCCCCGGCCAGGGGCGTCAGAACAGCGTGATGCTGTCGCCGACCCGCAGCCGGCCCGGGCGGCGGACCTCGGCGAGGGAGTCGAGGCGGTTGTCGTGTTCCTCGGCGAGGGCCTTGAGGATCTCGGGGGCGTGCGGGAGGCCGGGCTGGGCGGCGGTGGCCATGGCGCAGCGTTCGCTGGAGTGGCTGAAGGTGAGCCGGGCGCCGGCGTCCGATTCGGTGCGGCCCTCGTGGCCGAACCAGCTGTCCTCGATGAAGGGCGGGGTGCCGGGCGGGGTGCGCAGCAGGATGTTGGGGCGGAAGCGCCGTTCGTCGACGACGGTGGACGGGACGGCTTCGCGGACCCAGTCGAGGGTGGCGGTGGTGAGCAGGCTGACGGGCAGGCTGTCGAAGTGCGAGACGGTGTCCTCGCGGGCGAGTTCGACGTCCTCGCGCTGGAGGAAGGCCCGCAGGAAGGTGTCCGGGTCGGTGACGGGGCGGCCGAGCGGGTCGAGGAGTTCGGGGCCGTCGAGCCGGTGGCCGAGGCGGGATCCGAGGCGGAGCAGGCCGTCCATCCGGCGGAAGCGCCGGGTGTTCTTTCCGGAGCCGAGTCTGCCCGCGCCGTCGCGTACGGCGTAGAGCCGGTCGCCGGCGAGGCCGCGCTCGTCCACCAGGACGGAGTCGAGCCGTTCGCCACCGGTGGATTTCACGGGGTAGCGCCAGAGCCGCTCGACGACTCCGATGATCTCTGCCATGCGGGGAGCCTAGCGGCGCGCTACGGGATGGTCTAGACCAAGGCGCGGGTCGGTCCGATCGGGCGGCCGGCTCAGCCCAGCCGGGCCACCGCCCGCACCGGGGCGCCGTCCGCCGCGACCAGCCGCAACGGGAAGAACGAGACCTCCACGGGCCGTCCGGCGGCCTGCGCGTCGAGCAACGGTGTCAGGTCGGTCAGGTTCTCCGCGATCACGGCGCCGCCCTCCGCGCCGAGCAGTACCCGGTGCGCGGCGAGGCCGCCGTCCTCGGCCGGCGGCGGGCCGCCGTGCGTGTCGTGCTCGTCGGCGAGGTCGGCGAGCAGCGCCGCCACCGCCGGGTCGGCCGGGCCGGGTTCGGGGGTGCGGTCGATGCTGAGGGCGTCCACGCCGAGCGTCCGCACGCCCGCCGCGACGACGGCCTCGGCGGCGGCGGGCGTCAGGTAGGGGTGGGCGAGGTAGCGGTCGGTACCCCAGTGCCGGGGCCAGCCGGTGGCCAGCAGCAGCACGGCGCCGGGCGTCAGCCGCCCCAGGGCGTCGGCCAGCCGGTCGGGGGTGACGGCGGTGCGCGGCTCCAGGCCGCGCAGGTCGGCGACGACGGCGGGGCCGGTGAACAGGGCGAGCGGCAGCCCGTCCAGGGTCGGCCAGGTGACGTCCACGTGGTACGGCGCGTCCACGTGCGTGCCGGACTGCGAACCGAGGTGCAGGGCGAGCACGTTGACCCCCTCGGTGGCCGTGGTCAGGGCCGGGCGCAGCTCCACCTCCGGGTCGCCCGGGTAGACGGGCATGCCGGTGGTGACCGGGTGGGTGAGGTCGATCAGCGTCGGCGCCATGACACCCATCCTCGCGTGTGCGGCGGGCTCCGCGGATGTAAACGTGTGCGCCGTATAGAAATGTGCGCATGAGTGCAGCGAACGCAGAAGCCAGTACGCCGGCCGGTACGCCCGTCCGGCAGCCGTGGGTGGTCGGGGTCTCGGGCGCCTCCGGGACGCCGTACGCGGCCTCGGTGATCCGGGGGCTGCTGGCCGCCGGGGAGGCGGTGGACCTGGTGGTCAGCCGGGCCGCCCGGCTCACCGTTCTGGACGAGACCGGCATCTCGTTCCGGGACGCCCACTGGCGGGCCGACCTCGCACAGTGGCTGGGCACCGACGCCGGCCCGGGCAGCGACGACGGCCTGGACGACGTCCGGTACTGGGCGGCGGGGGACTTCGCGGCCGGCCCGTCCAGCGGCTCGTACCCGGCGAAGGGGATGCTGGTCGTCCCCGCGAGCACCGGATCCGTGGCGGGCATCGCGCTCGGGCTCAGCAAGGACCTGCTCCAGCGGGTCGCCGCCGTCACCCTCAAGGAGCGCCGCCCGCTGGTGGTCTGTGTGCGCGAGACACCACTCAACGGGGTGACGCTGAAGCACCTGGTGGAGCTCGACGCGCAGGGCGCCGTCGTGCTCCCGGCCTCGCCCGGCTTCTACGCGGGCGGTTCCACGGTGCGCGAGCTGGTGGACTTCGTGGCCGGGCGGGTACTGGACGCGGCCGGCGTACGGCACGGGCTGTACCGCCGCTGGGAGGGCGAGTTGGGGGCGGCGGCCGGGGCGGTGAAGCGGGGGGAGTGAGCGGGTGTCGGCCGGGAGAGTATGTTCTTTGCGATATCCGGGTTGGTCTGCCCATGGCACCTTTGATTCCGGATAATGATCTGTGGGTCTGGTGAGGTTCGGAAGGACGCGGACGGTATATGGACACGGTGGACAGACAGCTCATCCAGGCACTGCGGGAGAACGGCCGCGCCTCGTACGCCGAGCTGGGCCGGCTGGTCGGCCTCTCCGGCCCCAGCGTCACGGACCGGATCAACCGGCTGGAGCAGGCCGGCGTCATCACCGGCTACCGCGCGACGGTCAACCCGGCCTCGCTCGGCTTCGGGGTCACGGCCCTGATCGGCCTTCAGCTCACCGACGCCGCCGACCACGAGGACGTCGCGCACCGGCTGAAGGAACTCGGCGAGGTCGAGGACTGCTGGTTCATCGCGGGTGACGACTCGTACATGCTCAAGGTCCGGGTCTCCAACGTGGAGGGCCTGGAGTCGGTGGTGAAGCGGCTGTCCGGCACCAAGGGCGTCGCCCGCACCCGGACGACGGTCGTGCTCTCCACCAAGTGGGAGAACCGGGTCAGCGACCTCCCGATGGCCGAGACGGAGTAGGACACATGACACTGGTCGGCCTGGAGGAACTGCGCGCAGCGCAGCGGCGGATCGCCGGCGTCGCGGTCCGCACCCCGCTGCTGCCCTGCCCGTGGGCGGACGACGGCGGGCGACGGCTCTGGCTGAAGCCGGAGAACCTCCAGCCGACCGGTGCCTTCAAGACCCGCGGCGCGTACAACCGGCTCGCCGCGCTGACCGACGCCGAGCGGGCCCGCGGCGTGGTCGCCCAGTCCAGCGGCAACCACGCGCAGGCGGTCGCGTACGCGGCGCGGCTGCTCGGCCTCAAGGCCGTCATCGTGATGCCGGACACCTCGCCCGCGGTGAAGGTCGCGAGCACCCGCTCGTACGGCGCGGAGGTGATCCTGGTCGCACCGGGCGAGCGCGACACGCTGCCCGCCGAGCTGGCCGAGCGGCACGGCTATGTCTGGGTGCCGCCGTACGACGACCCGTACATCATCGCGGGCCAGGGCACGGTGGGCCTGGAGATCGCCGAGGACGCCCCCGACGAGCTGGACACCGTCCTGGTGCCGGTCAGCGGCGGCGGCCTGATCTCCGGCACGGCGGCCGCCCTCAAACTGACCTGCCCGGGCGTGCGGGTGATCGGCGTGGAGCCGGAGCTCGCGGCCGACGCGCAGGCAAGCCTGCGGGCGGGGGAGCGGCAGATCTGGCCGGTCGCGGACACCTACCGCACCATCGCGGACGGGCTGCGCACCCCGTCGGTCGGCGTGCTGCCCTTCGCGCACATCCAGGCGTACGTGGACGACATCGTCACCGTCACCGAGGACGAGATCCGCGACACCGTCGCGGTGCTGGCCCGCCGCGGCCGCCTCGTCGCGGAGCCCTCCGGGGCGGTGGCCACGGCCGCGTACCTCCACCGCGTCGCCGAGCTGGACGGCAGGGTGTTCGCCGCCGTCGTCAGCGGCGGCAACATCGACCCCCGGCTCCTTGCGGAGCTGCTGGCAACCGGGGCGTAGGCTCGTTCCGGTCATCGAATCGAATGTGCAGGGAGGCGGGTCACCGCATGGACGCAGGGCTGAAGCGCGAGCTGGAGGCGAAGGTCTACGCGGGTGAGCGGCTGACCCGCGAGGACGGGATCGCGCTCTACGAGAGCGACGACCTGGCCTGGCTGGGCGGGCTGGCCCACCACGTCCGGACGCAGAAGAACGGCGACGTCGTCCACTTCAACGTCAACCGCCACCTGAACATGACGAACGTCTGTGCCGCCTCCTGCGCGTACTGCTCGTTCCAGCGCAAGCCGGGCGAGAAGGACGCGTACACGATGCGCATCGAGGAGGCCGTGCGACTGGCCAAGGCGATGGAGGTGGACTCCCTCACCGAGCTGCACATCGTCAACGGCCTGCACCCGACGCTGCCGTGGCGCTACTACCCGCGCAGCCTGCGCGAGCTGAAGGCGGCCCTGCCGAACGTCTCGCTGAAGGCGTTCACGGCGACCGAGATCCACTGGTTCGAGAAGATCAGCGGCCTGCCCGCCGACGAGATCCTGGACGAGCTGATCGACGCCGGCCTGGAGTCGCTGACCGGCGGCGGCGCGGAGATCTTCGACTGGGAGGTCCGCCAGCACATCGTCGACCACGACACCCACTGGGAGGACTGGTCGCGGATCCACCGCCTCGCGCACGCCAAGGGCCTCAAGACCCCGGCGACGATGCTCTACGGCCACATCGAGGAGCCCCGCCACCGGGTCGACCACGTGCTGCGCCTGCGCGAGCTCCAGGACGAGACCGGCGGCTTCCAGGTCTTCATCCCGCTGCGCTACCAGCACGACTTCCACGACTCCAAGGACGGCGTCGTGCGCAACAAGCTGATGGCCCGTACGGAGATGGCGACCGGCGCCGAGGCGCTGAAGACCTTCGCGGTCTCCCGGCTGCTGTTCGACAACGTCCCGCACGTCAAGGTCTTCTGGGTGATGCACGGCGTCACCACCGCGCAGCTGGCGCTGAGCCACGGCGCCGACGACATGGACGGCTCGGTCGTCGAGTACAAGATCACCCATGACGCGGACAACTTCGGCACCCCGAACAAGCTCGGCCGCGAGGACCTGCTCACGCTGATCCGCGACGCCGGCTTCCGCCCGATGGAGCGCAACACGCGCTACGAGGTCATCCGCGAGTACGACGGCCCGGATCTCCAGCGCCGCGAGACCCCGCAGGCGATGCGTCTCTGACCAGCGCGGACACCGGCCCCCGGCCCCTTCGACGGCCCGGGGGCCGTGGTCTGTCCGGGCATCACCTCGTCCGACGGGTTTCCCAACCGGCCCCGGATTTGGCAGGATCGGCCACATGTCCGGATCCCACCGTGCCCGTCCGCAGCCCCTGGAAGACCTCCAGGCGGCCGGATCAGGGCCGTGGGCACAGGAGTGGGCTCAGGACCAGTACGCGGCGTACGGGCAGCCGTACCAGCAGCCGTACGAGCCCTACGAGCAGCCCTACGGGCAGCCGCACCAGCAGCAGTACGAGCAGCCGTACCAGCAGTCGTACGACCCCTATCAGCAGCAGTACCAGCAGCAGTACGAGGTGTACGCACCCGAGCCCGCGCCGCAGGCCCTGTACGTCCCCGAGCAGGCCTCCGGCTTCGAGCCGGGGTACGAGCCCGTGTACGCGCCGGAGCCCGAGTACGCGGCCGTGTACGCCCCCGCCCCCGAGCCCGCCCC
>FTKL01000369.1_pt2 | contig 10565 bp, 10 predicted proteins | sample 2434061 | NCBI WGS metagenome assembly FTKL01 (sample SAMEA3914816, study PRJEB12502) | metagenome | biome: forest; material: soil | place: USA | collected 2011-09-16 | depth 0.3 m
CCGGCAGCACGGCCAGCAGCAGCAGTTGCACGCCCGCGATCCGCCGCCCCGGCCACAGCAGCGTCAGCGCGGCGAGGGCCAGGAAGACGTGGAACACGTCCACGGTCGAGAGCAGGGTGTTCCAGAACAGCCTCAGCTCCTCCGGGCCCGGAGCCACCAGCCAGCCGAGCTGACGGCCGGACTGCTCGCTGCCGAGCAGTATCACCGGCACCAGCGGCAGCAGCGCCGCCAGCACCGCGAGCGGGTACTGCCAGAGCAGCCGCAGCTTCACCGCGCGCCGGGTGCTCCACAGGTGGAGCAGCACCAGGGGCACCTGCCCGCCCAGGGTGCTGAGGGAGACGAGGTGGAGGCCGCCGGCCAACGCCATGCAGGCGCTGTACCCGGCCCACCGGCCGGGGCCCGGCCGGTCCAGGGCCCGGAGCAGCAGCCAGGTCGCCGCGGCCACGGCGCAGGCGACGAGCGCGTAGGCCCGCGCCTCCTGGGCGTACCGGTCGACGGCCGTCACGGTGAGGAGCAGCAGCCCGCCCGCGACACCCGCCACCCGGCTGTCGAACAACCGCTCGGCGGCGAGTGCGGTGAAGGCGGCCGCCCCCGCCATGGCGAGCACCGAGGGCAGCCGGAGCATGGCGGGCGAGGCACCGAAGACCGTCGTCCAGCCGTGCATGATCACGTAGTACACGCCGTTGCTGGCGTCCACGTGCTGCAGCATCCGCATCAGCTCACCGAGCCCACGGGTGGAGGCCGTCCAGGTCGAGATCTCGTCGCGCCAGAGCTGTGGGGTGGAGAGCCGCCAGCCGCCGAGGAACAGCGCGGCTAGCGCGGGCCAGAACCACACCGCGCTCATCAGCCGGGAAAGGGTGCGGGCCGGCGAGGTTGCCGTCATCTGAGCTTGGCCTCGGGAGGAGAGGAATCGTCCGGGATTCGATTCGTACGGGTGGGTTTGCTACCACGATGAACGACTCGGCGGCCCAGACGTTTCGGGGCGCGCGGGCGGCCCGGAAATACAGGGGACGCCTCTGCGCACCGTCCGGCCGGACATCCCTCGCTTCGACCGCGCCCGGCAGGGCCGCCCACCCCGACGTCGCACCCTCACGGACGACGTCGCCTCGGCCCGGCCGGCCCTGCTCCCGAACGGCAGGCCACCAGCGACCACAGCGGCCCGCACACCGACCCGCTCCCGCGACGGGGGATCGGGCCGGGGCACGGGGCCGGGCCGTCGCGTCAGCGCGGGACGGGCAGGAAGCTCCCGCCGTACGCGGGGAGGTGGATGTCGCGGCCGTAGCGGGCCAGCTGCTCCCAGGGGCGGTTGAGGCCGGCGCTGCCGTGGGTACGGACGCGGGTGACGGTGTCCAGGTCGAGGACGTCGACCAGGATCTCCTCACCGCCGGCCGCCTGCTGGCGGACGATGCCCTCGGGGTCGACGATGGCGCTGGCGCCGACGGCGGCCGGGTCGGCGGCGTTGACGTTGACCACGTAGACCTGGTTGGTCCAGGCGTTGGCGCGGGCGCAGACCAGCTCCATCTCGCGGTCGCGCGTGGTCGTGAGTGTCGGTTGGATGATCACCTCGGCGCCGAGCCAGGCCAGCTGGCGGGCGGTCTCCGGGAACGAGCCGTCGTAGCAGACGGCCAGACCCGCGCGGCCGATGCCGGGCAGGTCGAAGACCACGAACTCGCTGCCGGGCACCGTGGTCTCGTACGGCTGCCAGGGGAAGATCTTGCGGTACGCGGCGGCGATCTCGCCCGCCGGGGAGACGGCGATCGCGGTGTTGTGGACGCGGCCGTCGGCGGCCCGCTCGTACAGGCTGCCGGGGACGAGCCAGAGCCCGGTCTCGCGGGCGAGGGCGCAGATCCGGTCGGTGAGCGGGCCGGGGACGGTGACGGCGGCCTCCCGCATCCAGTCGGCGCGGGCCTGGAGCAGGGGCGCCTCGGCGGCGAGCATCAGCTCGGGGACGACCACGAGCTGGACGTGCGGGAAGGTGGCTCGGACGGCGCGGACGCGGTCGGCGAAGCGCTCCCAGGTGGCTTCGAGGTCGTACGGGACGGGGGTGGTCTGGACGGCGGCGATGGCGAGGGTACGCATGAGGGGTCAGTTGTCCTTGACGGTGAGGGTGGCGACGGCGCTGCGGCCGTCGCGGAAGAAACGGGGGAAGCGGGCGCGGGCGGCGAGGGTGAGGACGGCGCCGAGCGCGATGGAGCCGGCGCCGAGCAGGAACACCCCGCCGACACCGCCGACCGAGGTGGAGCCGTAGGAGGGGTCGACCATGTCGTAGGCCGTCCGGGCGAAGGCGGCGATCATCATCAGGCCGCCGGTGAGCGGCAGGACACCCCTGAACATCAGGTCGCGCAGGGACCCGCGCAGGCTGCGGCGGAAGTACCAGACGCAGGCCAGGCCCGTGGCGCCGTAGTAGAGGGCGATCAGCAGGCCGACGGAGAGGATCGCGTCCCCGAGGAAGTCGGCGGAGACCAGACTCAGCAGGATGAGCAGGACGGCGGCGGCTGCGCCGAAGAAGACGGTGCCGAAACTCGGCGTGCCGAAGCGCGGATGGATCCTGGTGAACCGCCCGGGCACGGCGCCGTGCGCGCCCATCGAGAGAGCCCCCCGGGAGCTGCCGACGACGCAGGTCAGCAGGGCGGAGACGGCGGAGACGCAGACGGCGAGCTGGACCACCTTGGCGAGGGCGTCGCCGACCACGGAGGGGGCCAGGGTGGCGAGGACGTCGGCCGCGTTGTCGGGGTTGCCGAGGCCGGTGCCCGCCGTGCCGGTGCCGGCGTAGGAGATCGCGGCGACGGCGGTGAACAGGTAGGTGGCGAGCAGGACCAGGGTGGAGATGACGGCGGCCCGCCCGGGGGTGCGCGCGCTGTCCTTGGTCTCCTCGTTGACGGTGATCAGGGCGTCCCAGCCCCAGTAGATGTACAGGCAGAGCACCACCGCCTCGGCGAACGGCCCGAAGCCGTCGAAGGCGAACGGGTTGAGCCAGCCCAGCGACGGCGTCGCGGCGCCGGGCCGGGCGAGCGCGGCGGCGCCGAAGGCGAACAGCGCCAGCAGTTGGAGCCCGAGCAGGGCGTACTGGACGGCCGCGGCGAGTTGCAGGCCCCGGCGGGCGACGACGGTGACCAGGGCGAGCAGCAGGACGGCCGTGGCGGTGACCACGAGGCCGTCACCGGCGAGCGAGTGCAGGCCGAGCAGGCCGAGCAGGTAGCCGGCGCCCACCTTGGCGAGCGCGGTCATGGCGATGAGGGTGGCGCACTGGGCGACCCAGCCGCCGGTGAGCCAGCCGGCGAACGGCCCGAAGGCGCGGGTGTTCCAGACGAAGGTGGTACCGCAGTCGGGCATCTCCCGGTTCAGCTCCCGGAAGGCGAACGCGGTGAGCACGATCGGGACGAAGCCGAGCAGCAGCGCCGCCGGCGCGGCGTCGCCGGCGACCACCGTGACGAAGCCGAGCGTGACGGCGATCGAGTACGCCGGGGCGACCGAGGACAGCCCGAGCGCGACCGACGCCAGCAGCCCGACGGAGCCGGCCCGCAGGCCCTTGTCGGGTGGTGCCACTGGGGCGTCCGGTCTCGCGGTGGTGGTCATGGCTGGCCTCCGGGGGTAGGCATGTTTGTTAAACGCAGATTTAAGGAAATGCCAGCCCGTACGTCAATAGCAGGTCAGGTATCGTTACGCTCAGGTTCAGCGAAAGGCGAGAGGGAGCCACCGTGGGGCGACGCAAGGACCAGGAGGCACGGCGGGCCGAACTCGGCGAGGCCGCGCAGCGCGCACTGCTCAGCCGCGGCCTGGAGGGCCTGCGCCTGAAGGACGTGGCGGCGGAGGCCGGCATCACGCCCGCCGCCGTCCTCTACTACTACGGCGACCTCGACGAGCTGATGTACGAGACCTTCCAACAGGCCATCGAACGCTTCTGCCGCGAACGCGAACAAGCCGTCGAACAGCTGCCGGACGCCCGGCTGCGGCTGCGCAGCTGCATCGCCTCCGGCGTGGCCGTCGGCCCGGACGACCGGCTGCCCAGACTGCTCTTCGAGTACTGGCCCCGGAGCCTGCGCGACCCGAAGGCCGCCGCCCTGGACAGCGCCCTCACCGAGCGTCAGGTGGCGGTCTACTACGGCGTCCTGGTCCTGGGTGAGGCCCAGGGGCACTTCCGCCTCACCGACCCGCCACGGCTCCTCGCCGCCAGCCTCGTCGCCATGGAGGACGGCTACCAGATGGAGATCCTCGCCGGCCGCCGCAGCCGCACCGAGGTGATCGCGGCCCTGCACGCCTACGCCCGCGCCGTCACCGGCCACGACCCCGACGGCACGGCCGCCTGAGCGCCTCTGCCCGAGGGCGTGCAAAGCGAAAGCCCAACCCGGGACCGTCGTCCTGAGCTGGGCCTTCGTGCGCGTCGAGCCTGATCAACTGTGTGCCCCAGGCAGGATTCGAACCTGCGACACCGGCTTTAGGAGAGCCGTGCTCTATCCCCTGAGCTACTGAGGCGGGAGCCCGTCAAGAACCTGGCGAACACCCTGGCCGGACGGTGCGCGATTGCTGCGTCGGCACCTGGGAACGGGTGACGCGCGTGTCCACTGCGGGACAACCGACTGACCGGGTCACAGCCTAGCGGATCGCTCTTGGGAGATCCCATCCATTCCCTCGGCGGCCGGGCTCCGGAGAGTTCGACATCCTGGTGTCCCCGCGCGACGGGAAGCTGCTGCGCCTGGAGGAAGCGTCGGCCGTGGTGCGGTCCGACCGGGTGCGAGTGGACGGACCTGGTGCCCGAGGTGCCGGTGGCGACCGGAGGCTCGGCCCTTCACCTCGGGGATGAGCGGGTGCGTCGCTGGACGGCGACGTGGCGGGCCGGGGTGGACGTGATCTGCCCGGGGTGGGTTGCCTGGTGCACGAAGACCCGGCCTTGACGGCCTCTGCGATCTGCAGGGCGGCCTGGGCGGGCGTGAGGTGCGTGGTGTGGACGACCTCGGCCTCGCTGTGCAACCACGTGCGGGCCGCCTCGGCGTAGGCCTCAAGGTATTTGAGGCGGAAGGGCGAGTCGGCGCCGAGAACAGTGTCCCCCGCGATACGCCCGCAGAGGGCGTCCTGGTCACCGTGGAGGACGAAGTGCCGTACGGGAATGGCATGTTGGGCGAGGCCCCGTGCTGATCTCGCGCCAGTACTGCTCGACCAGGACAGTCAGGTGTCGATCACACACGGCCCGACTCGGCCAGTCAGTCTCAGAAACGACGAACACCACCGACCGCGCCGCCTGCTAGCGGCGTGGCCAGGGGGCGCGGGAGACCAGGGTCGTCCACTCGCCGTCCGGGCGGCCGGGGACGGTGCGGCCGGTGCCGTCCCAGTGTCGGGCCAGCTCTTCGAAGATCGGCTCGTCGGGTTGGAGAACCGTTTCGTCAGGTGTCGGGGTGGGCGGTCGCCACTGTGTTGGTATCGCTCTCACGGTCCATCAACGGTCTGCGGGCCCGGGAGGTTACCCCGGGCCCTGCGGTGCAGGGGGCCGGGGAGGGTCAGGAGGTGCTCCGGCCGGGGCCGGGGAGCTCGTCCGCCAGCAGGTCCATCAGCAGGTTGTCGTGCCAGCTGCCGTCCGCGCCGCGCTCGTAGCTCCGCATGATGCCGACCGGTCGGAAGCCGACCTTGGTGTAGCTGCGGATCGCCGCGGTGTTGTCGGCGGCCGGGTCGATCACCACGCGGTGGTGCCCCTGCTCGGCGAAGAGGTGCCGGGCGAGTGTGCGGACGGCGTCGGTGCCGAGGCCCCGGCCGTGCAGCGCCGGGTCGAGGTAGATGTCGATGTTCGCGTGGCGGTAGTCGGGCTCGGTCTCGGCGGCCCACTGGATGGCCCCCGCCACCCGGCCCTCGTGGATGATCGCCAGCGTCCGGGTGTCCGGGTCGGTCAGGTCGTCGGTGATCTCGGACGCCAGGTCCGGTCCGCCGCGCCACCAGCGGCGGACCTCCGGTGTCTCGCGGATGGCGACGAACGCCGGAACGTCGGCGGTGGTGGCCGGACGCAGCGTGACCAGGGTGCCGTGCAGTGCGGTCTGCATGCGCAGGAGCGTAGCCCGGCCGGCCGCGCCGGTGCCTCCGACATTCGGCGACCGGCCCGTCCGGCGGCCGGGTGCGTGGCGGCTCAGGCCAGCCGGTGGTGGGCGCGGTGCGTGGTGAGAGGCTGGACCCGGAGATCGTGCAGCAGTGGCTCGGACTGCCGGGTGGCGGCGAGCACGGCCGGGTCGAGGTCGACGACGACCAGTTCGCGCTCGGCCTGGCCGGCTTCGGCGATCAGCCTGCCGTCGGGGGCCCAGACGGCGCTGGCGCCGCAGGTGTTCCAGCCGCCGGTCTGCCCGATGTGGTTGGCCAGCAGGGCGTAGACGGTGTTGTCGAGGGCGCGGGCCGGGAACCAGGTCCGGGATTCGTGGTGCCCGTGGCCGACGCTGAAGAGCGCGCCCACCAGGTAGGCGTGGCAGCCGTCCAGCACGGCGGCCCTGGCGTGTTCGGGGAAGCCCGAGTCGTAGCAGATGCCCAGTCCGAGCCGCCAGCCGTCCAGTTCGATCGTGCAGCCGGCGGTGCCCGGACGGTAGATCTCGCGCTCGGCCTTGAAGAGGTACTGCTTGTCGTACCGGGTGACCAGGCTCCCGTCGGGGCCGAAGACCAGGGCCGAGACGCGCAGCGCGCCCGACTCGTCCTGGACGGCCGCTCCCACCACGGCGGCGGTGCCGCTCTCCCGGCAGGCCTGTGCGATCGGTGCGAGCCGGGGGTCCCCGGGCTGGACGGCGTGGCGGACCGGGTCGGCCTGGATGAGGGCGGGCTCGTAGCCGGAGAGGAACTTCTCGGCGAAGACGACGAGCCGGGCGCCGGCCGCCGCGGCCTCACGGATCAGCGCGGCGACCGTCGCGGCGTTGGCGGGGACGTCACCGGGGACGGCCTGGGCCTGGGCCGCGGCGACCCGCAGCGGGAGCGTGGGGTAGCTGTCGGCCGGGGCTGGGAGTCGGTCCGCTGGACCTGTCGAGGGCATGGCGACACGGTAACGGAGGCACCCGTACGCGTCGGCGCCCGGTCGCAGTTCCAGGCTGCGGGGCTGCGGCTACCGCTCCTGGTCGGGGGAGACCGGCCCGGCCGCCAGCACGCGCTGCACGCGGGGCCTCGTGCGCCACTTGACCCGCAGGACGTCGCGGTCGAGAGCGCCCGGCCGCCAGAGCTCGACGGCGACGGTGACGCCGCCCAGGACGACCCCTGCGGCCAGCCAGCCGGCCAGAATGTCGCTCGGCCAGTGCACACCGAGCGCGATCCTGGTCCAGCCGATGGTCAGGACGGCCGCCGCCGCGACGGCGCCGGCGGCCACCCGCCCGGCCCGGTTGGTGTGCGGGTGGAGCAGCCAGACCACGGCGACGCAGGTGATCGCGGAGGCCATGGCGTGGCCGGAGGGGAATCCGGGGTTGGAGGCGTGCGCGACGGGGTCGGCGAAGTGCGGCCGGGCCCGGTTGACCGCGAGCTTGAGCACCCAGAGGAGCCCCCAGCCGATCAGTACCTGGGCCGCCGCCCAGCCGGCCAGGACGCGGGCGCCGATCAGCCAGAGCCAGACCGCCGCCAGGCCGAGCAGCACCCGCATGGTGACGGTGCCGCCGATGTCGCTGATCATCTGCACGGAGACCGTCCGGGCGGCGTGCTGGGTGGCGTAGCGGTGGTCGCTGTCGATCCAGCCCTGGTCGAGCCTGGCCAGCGGACCCCAGTGGGTCTCGACCAGCGTGAGTACGACCGCGAACAGGACGGCGCAGCCGGCTGTCACCGTCGCGTACCGCGGGAGTATGCGGTTCGGGGCGGCGGGAGGCGAGCCGTTGGTCAGGTGCATGGCTGTCACCTTCCCAGTGGGCCGGGTCGATCCGGTGATGGACACATAGCGATTCGGCATCATTTGCGCGGCCGTGGTGGATCTTCGTGCGGTCGGCGCCGCGCCCGGCGACCCCCGCCGACCCCCCGACGGCGGTCGGCGGTGACCGGGAACGCCAGCGGATGCTCCGGCGGTTCACCGGTACGGGAGGCCGGGCTCCTGTTGCGGGGGGCGCGAAGGGCGGGTCGAATGGATGTCCCCATCGGTCGAATGGCGTTCTTCCGAAGTCGACCTGGATCTGGCACTCGCCGTACGTTCGCGCTCACCCTCCGTCCAGATTCGGGATGAAAATCGGCAGGATACTGCATCGGGCGAGGAATCTGGGTAACTTGGGAATGTTGTCCGGTTTCTGTGCGTTGGATCGTTACGTGTGAGCCCCGATGGGGCCCGCATTCTTGCCCTTTCGGGCAGGCAGATCCCGGCAACAGCAGCAAGGGAGCAAGCATGGCCACCCGTGCCGTCGTTCGTGACAGGGCCGACCGGACTCGCGCGGCCCGCCCGACCAACTTCGAAGCCGACCGCGACCTGGTCGGGATGTACCTGGACGAGATCGCCAGGACACCCCTGCTCGATGCCGCCGAGGAGGTCGAGCTCTCGCTGCGGATCGAGGCCGGTGTGTACGCCCAGCACCTGTTGGAGCAGGGCACGCTCCCCAAGGGCGCCAAGCGGGAGGAGCTGGAGGCGATAGCCGAGGACGCCGAGCGCGCCAAGGACGTCTTCATCCGTTCCAACCTCCGTCTCGTGGTCGCCGTGGCCCGGCGGTACCCGCGCAGCGGGCTCCCGCTGCTCGACCTCATCCAGGAGGGCAACGCGGGCCTGGTCCGGGCGGTGGAGAAGTTCGACTACGCCAAGGGCTTCAAGTTCTCCACGTACGCGACGTGGTGGATCCGTCAGGCGATCACCCGCTCCATCGCCGACCAGTCGCGGACGATCCGGCTGCCCGTCCACCTGGTCGAGGAGCTCGGGCGGATCCGCCGGGTCCAGCGGGAGAAGGCCAAGGAGCTGGGCCGTGAGCCCGAGCCCTCGGAGATCGCCGCCGAACTCGACACGACCGAGGCCCGGATCAAGGACGTGCTGGACTGGGCCAGGGACCCGGTCAGTCTCAACATGTCGGTCGACGACGAGGGCGAGACCCAGTTCGGCGACCTGGTCGAGGACACCGGGGCGACCTCTCCCGAGGACGCCGTGATGGTCATGCTCCGCCGGGAGGAGCTCGACGGCCTGATCGGCCGGCTGGACGACCGGACGGCTTCGATCATCCGGTCCCGGTACGGCATGGAGGACGGCCGCGAGCGCACCCTCACCGAGGTGGGCAAGCAGCACGGGCTGACCCGTGAGCGGATCCGGCAGATCGAGAAGCACGCGCTCGCCGAGCTCAAGAAGATCGCCGACCATGCGGGCTTCGAAGCCGCCTGAGGCGGGTCACGGGCCGAAAGCCGACGGGCGGGCCCCGAGCCCCGGCGTGGTGCACACCGCGTCGGGGCTCCGACGTGTCCGGGCCCCGGTCGGCCGGTCGGGGCGGGTGCCCCAGCCGGTCGGCCGGGGCTCGTAGGCTGGAGTCGATCGGTCGGAGCGGCTGGAGGCAGAACGATGGGCGAGCAGGGACAGAGCGAGGCAGCGGCCACCGGAGCCGAGGTGACGGGAACCAGGAACGCCAAGGGCGCCACTGCCGGCGCCGGCGCCGCCGAGCGGGCGAAGCTGGTGTTCGGCGACCCGCTGGACCGGCAGTCCGCCGACGACACCGACAGCGGCTGGGGGGAGCGGCCGTCGGCGGGCGAGAGCGGCGGGCGCGGGCTGGACTGGTACCTGAGCCAGCGGCCGCCGCACCACGGCGGGTGAACCCTGCGGTCGCGGAGAGGGATCGAGAGGGATCGCGGGGGATCGCGGGGCGGAGGGGGATCGAGAGGGGCTGAGCCGCGACCGGAGGGCGGGCCGGGGCCCAGCCCCTCGTCCGCGTCCCAGCCCCTCGTCCGTGGGCCGGGCCGCGGCCCGGGCCCTGAGGTCGGGCAGGCAGGGGCGGACCGGTGGGATCAGGCCTGGCGAACCAGGGCGTCGCGGATCTCGGTGAGCAGTACGACCTCCTTGGCCTCGGCCTCGGCCTGGACCTCGGCGAGGGTCTTGCGCCTGGCGGCGAGCCGGTTCATGGGGACGATCAGGCAGAAGTAGACGACTGCGGCGGTGATCAGGAACTGCAGGGCGGCACTGAGCACCGAACCCCAGAGGATGAAGACGCCCGAGGTGACCTCGCCGGTCGCGCTGACGCTGCACGGCCCCTTGAGGCAGGAGCTGTAGGAGGCCAGATCCTTGGCGCCGAAGGCGCCGACGATGGGGTTGATGACGCCCTTGACGAAGGCGTTGATGATGTTGGTGAACGCCGCACCGATGACGACGGCGACCGCGAGTTCGACGACATTTCCGCGAAGCAGGAATTCCTTGAAGCCCTTCATGGGCTGAGATTACGGGTGATTTGTCCGGTGTTGGTTGACGCCGTGCCTGGGTGTGTCGGTCGGGCGGGGCGAGCGGCATCCGGGTGTCCCCGTCGGGCGGGCGCAAGGCACTCACGGGCTGTGCTGGGGGACAGGCCCCGGGGTGCAGCGCGGGGCGGTGCCGGGCTCCGGGGCGGCCGAGGTGGCCGCCGGGGGCGGTGGGCCGGGGCGCAGCGGCCCTGCGGCCAGCGCGGTCACCGCGGCGAGCAGGCCGG
>FTKL01582677.1_pt1 | contig 10563 bp, 8 predicted proteins | sample 2434061 | NCBI WGS metagenome assembly FTKL01 (sample SAMEA3914816, study PRJEB12502) | metagenome | biome: forest; material: soil | place: USA | collected 2011-09-16 | depth 0.3 m
CTCTCCGCGGTCTGCCTCGGCGCCGACCGGGTCTTCGGCCTGACCAGCGGCTGGATGCGGGACGTCAGCACCGCCCAGGCCCTGCAACGGCGTCTGGAGGCCTTCCAGTTCGACTGGGCCTCGGAGTGCGTGCGCGAGGTGCTCGGCCCCACCGAGGGCACGGCCGGCGAGGCGGCCGAGCGCTGTCTCGGCGTGCTGCGGCGGTTCTGCGAGGACGTGTCGGACATGGTCCGCAGCGAGACCTCGGAGTGGATGCTGGAGTTCCGCGCCACGATGACCCAACTGCCCACCCAGGGCGCGGGATCGTGGGGCGGCCGGAGCGAGTCCGGAAGCGGCGCGCAGGTCCGGATCCTGCCCCCGCCGGGCACCCGCCCGACGATGCCCCGCCAGCGCCCCCCGGAGGGCCCGCTGCGCTAGGCCCTGGGCGCCAGAGGGGCGCGCGCCGGTAGCGCCCGGCGGCGGGCCGAGCCGCGGAAGAGCGGCGGCCCGGCTCAGGCGAAGACGATCATCGACCCCTGGGTCAGGCTGCGGGTCGCCGCCGCGTACAGGCCGGCCCAGGCATGCCGTTCGCGCGCGTACGGGTGGACGTCGTCCAGCGGGGGTGCGAACGGCTGCTCCAGGCCCGTCGGGCCGATCGGCCTGGTCGGCCCCGGCGGGTCGAGCGGGTCGATGCCGAGCGCGGGCGCGACCGCCTGCAGCTCGCGCAGCAGCCCCTGGGTGGAGCCCAGCGGGCCTCCCGAGGCGAGCAGCGCGTCGTCCACCAGCGGCGCCGCGAACTCGATCGGCACGTACGCGCCGGCGTGGTCGAAGTGCCAGACCAGGTGGGACTGCTCCGCGGTGCTCTCGAACATCTCCAGCAGCTGCTCGTAGTCACCGCCGAGGGCGTCCACCGGGGTGATCTCGAACCCGGTGAGCCCGAGCAGGTACGCCCGGCGCAGGAAGTGCAGCGAGTCGTAGTCGAAGGCGGCTATCGGCTCGACCGCTCCGCTGAGTCCCGGCACGTACTGGTACACCGGCACCTCGGGCAGCCCGTGGGCCGCCAGTGCGGCGTTGTAGACCACGAGGTCGTCCCGGAACGGGTTCTCGGGACTGTGGCTCAGGACGTCCACGAGCGGGACGAGCCAGAGGTCGCAGGCCATCAGCCGGCTCATCCTCTCGGGGCGGCGGAGCCGCGCGCAGCAGCGGGCGACGGGTGGGGCGGTCGGGTACGACGACCGCCAACCCTACCGGCCCGGCGTGCGCTGCGAGTCCGGCTCCGCCGGGGGCAGCGTCCGCCCGAACCGGCCGAACGGCACGGAGCGCGGCTGCGGCACCAGGCCCAGGCCGAGATCGCCCGTGAGACCGGGAACCGCCCCCGCCCTCGGCCGTACGGGCGGCTCGGCGGGCGGCGTCGTGAGCGGGCCTGCCGCCTCGGGCCGGTCGGTCGGCGCGGCCGGGCCGAGCTGGTCCGCCGGATCGAGCGGGTCGACCAGCAGGGGCAGCACGGCGAGGGTCTGCGGATCGTTCCCGGAGAGCCTGGCCAGCAGGCGGACGGTGGCGAGGTTGTACTCCCGGAGCGAGCGGCGGGCGCGGGTCAGGTCCAGGGCCTCCACCGCGTCGACGAACTCCGTGTGCCCGTCCCAGCACACCCCCGCCAGGTCCGGCAGCGTGCGCAGGTACGGGGCCGCGTACATCCAGGACTGCACGCGCAGCCAGTCCAGGTAGTCGGAGATCCGGCGGTTGCCGAGCAGCCCGCCCGCCTCCTGCCAGAACCTGCGGTCGCACCCCACCATGACGTCCAGCTGCCCGGCCCGGGCGGCCTTGGCCGCCGCGTCCGCCCGGCGGCGCAGCGAGGGCAGCCGGCGGCTGTCCGGCGCGGCGGCCCGGGAGGCCAGCCGGCGGACGGCGCTGTCGGTGAGCAGCATCCGGGTCTCGAAGATCTCCACGAAGTCGTCCCAGCCGAACTCGGGCACGGTGAATCCCCGGTGGTGCTCGGCCCGGAGCAGCCCCTGCGCGGCGAGGTCGACCAGGGCCTCGCGGGCCGGGGTCGCGGAGACCCCGTAGATCTCGGCGATCTCCCGGACGGTGAAGTTGCGGCCGGCGGCGAGGCGCCCGGCCATCATCTCCTCGCGCAGTGCCCCGGAGATCTGCTCCCGCAGGCTGTTGCGGTGGATGGCGGAGCGGCTGTCGTCCGCGCCTGTGTCCGACACTGTGCGACCTCCTCCCGGGGCGACTGGAACACGACGGCCGCTCATCTTCTCAAACTTGCCCATGCTGCGTACACGGATCCCGGCACCCGGAATCAACGGATTTGCGCCGCCCGTCAGCGCTGGACGGGTGCCGGGATCCCGAGCAGCCGGTCGCGCAGGACCGGGAAGTCCGCGCGGGCCTTGGCCACCTCCGCCGGGTCGAACTCGACGGTCAGGACCTGCTCGCCCGCCCCCGCCTCGGCCAGCACCCGGCCCCACGGGTCCACCACGATGCTGTGGCCGGCCTGCTCGACCCCGCCGTGCGTCCCGGCGGTGTTGCAGGCCAGCACGAACGCCTGCTCCTCCACCGCCCGGGCCCGGGCGAGCAGCGTCCAGTGCTCGCGCCGGCGCTCCGGCCAGGCGGCCGGGACGACCAGCAGCTCCGCCCCCGCGTCCAGCAGTGCCCGGAACAGCTCGGGGAAGCGCAGGTCGTAGCAGGTGGCGAGGCCGAGTACGCCGAAGTCGGTGGCCGCGGTGACGATCTCCTGGCCGGCGCCCATGACGACCGCCTCACCGCTGTCGAACCCGAAGCGGTGGATCTTGCGGTACGTGTGGACGAGTTCGCCGTCCGGCGCGAAGAGCAGCGAGGTGTTGTAGACCGGCCCGTCCGGGTCGCGCTCCACGATGGACCCGGCGTGCAGCCACACCCCGGCGGCTCTGGCGGCGGCCGACATCGCGTCGGAGGTCGGCCCGTCGAGCGGCTCGGCGCCGGCCGACCAGGCGTCGTAGGCGAAGCCCCCGAGTGGCCAGAGCTCCGGCAGGACCACCAGGTCGGCGCCGTCCTGGGACCGCACCAGGGCGGCCGCACGGGCCCGCCGTTCCTCCGCCGGCTCGGCATCGGAGACCGCGAGTTGGATCAATGAAGCGCGCACAGTACCACCGTCCACGGCAAGAGTCCTACGATCGTCACCCGAAAGCGCTGCCCTGCTCTCTCCAGGCAGCGTAACGTGCGGTTAGCGCGTGCGCCCGGAAGCCGCGGTTCCCGGTCTCCCCCAGTCCTGGGCACGCGCGTTGGGCAGCTGACGGAGGGCCGGAGATTCCCGTGACGGACAACCAGACCGTGCAGGCGTACACCGATGCGTGGACGCAGTCCATCGAGGCGATATCGGAACTGGTGGCCCCGCTGCCGGCCGACGCCTGGAACCGGGCCACGGAGTGCCCCGGGTGGTCCGTCCGGGACGTCGTCTCGCACGTGATCGCGGTCGAGTCCGAGTTGCTCGGCGACCCCCGGCCGATCCACTCGCTGCCGGGCGACCTGCGACACGTCGTCGACGAGTTCACCCGGTACATGGAGCTGCCCGTCGACAAGCGCCGCTGCCACACCTCGCCCGAGATGACCGGCGAGCTGGAGTACACGATCATCCGCCGGTCCCGCGCGCTGCGCACCGCCCGGCACCAGCCCACCGACCTCGTCCGCTGGCCGCTCGGCCCGCTCACCCGCGACGTCCCGTACCACGAGCTGCTCCGCAACCGGGTCGTCGACGTGTGGGTGCACGAGCAGGACCTGCGCCGGGCCCTGAACGAGCCCGGCAACCTCGCCTCCGCGGCCGCGCTGATCACCCGTGACCAGCTGACGTCCGCCCTCCCGAAGGCCGTCGCCAGGCTGGCCGGCGCCCCCGCCGGGACGACCCTCGCCTTCGACGTGACCGGCCCGGTGGAGTTCCTGCGCACCGTACGGGTGGACGCCGAGGGCCGGGGCTCGGTGGACGAGACGATCAGCCTCGCGCCGGACGTCCAGTTCACCCTCGACTGGGAGACCTACGTCCGCCTCGCCTGCGGCCGGGGGCGCCCCGGCCCGGTCAAGGCCGAGGGCGACCAGGAACTGGCCGCCCGGATCCTCGCCAACTTCGCCGTGACCCCGTGACCCCGTGATGCCGTGATGCCGTAGCCCCGTGCTGCCGTGGCTCCCTGCCGTCGCGCCGGCCGGGAGCCCTACGCGGCCGCGACCTTGCGCCGCAGGCGCAGGATCATCACGGTGCCGACCGCGAGCGGGACGTACATCCAGCAGAACGCCCAGCGGTACGCGTCGGCCGAGTAGCCGGCGCCGCCGCCCGGGGAGAGGGCGTCGAGCAGGACGCCGATGCCGAACAGCGTGATCATCGTCCCGATGAACCCGCCCATGTTGGCGATGCCGGACGCGGTGCCGAGCCGGCCGGGCGGGTTGTGGGCGCGGGCGTAGTCCAGGCCGACCAGCGAGGCCGGGCCGTTGCTGCCCATCACCAGGATGAGCACGACCAGCAGCCAGAGCGGCGGGTGGGCGCCCGGCCAGGCCAGCGCGACGGCCCAGCCGACGGCGGTGGCGGCGATCACCGAGAGGGTCACGGGTATCCGGGCCCGGGCGGTGCGGGAGATCAGCTTGCCGAAGAACAGCCCGAAGGCCATGTTGCTGAAGACCAGCAGGGTGAGCAGGCCGCCGGCCTGGCCCCGGCTCATGCCCTGCGCCTCGACCAGGTAGGGCAGCCCCCAGAGCAGGCCGAAGGCGTTGCCGGGGAACTGGGTGGTGAAGTGCACCCAGAGGCCGAGCCGGGTGCCGGGCTCCCGCCAGGAGTCGCGGATCTGCGCGCGCACGGCGGGCCGGGGCGCGGCGGGCCCGGCCGCCGTGGCGCCGGCCGGGGCGGCGGTCGGCGGGGCCTCCCGCAGGAGCAGCGCGACCAGCGCGAACACGCCGATGCCGAGCAGCGCGGTGGCGGTGAACGTCCGGGTCCAGCCCTCGCTGTGCAGGGCCTGGGCGAGGACGACGGTGGTGACCAGGTTGCCGCCCATCCCGGCGAGGCCGGTCAGCTGGGCGACCAGCGGGTTCTTCGCGGCGGGGAACCAGCGCGCCGCGATCCGCAGCACGCTGATGAAGGTCATCGCGTCGCCGCAGCCGAGGATCGCGCGGGAGGCCAGGGCGGGCGTGAAGGAGGAGCTGAAGGCGAAGGCGAGCTGTCCGACGCTGAGCAGCAGGACGCCCAGCAGCAGCACCCTGCGGGGCCCGTACCGGTCGACCAGCAGCCCGACCGGGATCTGCATGGCCGCGTAGACCAGCACCTGGAGGATGGAGAAGGTGGAGAGTGCCGAGGCGCCGATGCTGAAGCGCTCGGCGGCGTCCAGACCGGCCACGCCGAGGCTGGTGCGGTGGATCACCGCGAGGAAGTACGCGCTGACGCCGATCGACCAGGCGGCCCAGGCGGCGCGGCCGCCGGGCGGGCGGAGGGGCGCGGGGGCAGCGGCGGCGAGGTCTTCGGCGAGTCGGGGACCGGGTACGGGGGGCAGGGCGGTGCGGGCTGGGTCCACGGGCATAGTGGGCCCAGATTAGTCATCCCATCATCCGAACCAAACCCCGGGGTCGGGTACGAAGCACCTCAGCCCCTGAGAGTCCAGGACACCGTACGGGTCATGTAGCGGTCCCGGAACTCCTCGTCCCGCACCCAGTCGGTGCCGTCCCGGACGACCGCCGAGACGGTCACGCTCCGGCCGGGCTCCACGGTCAGCTGCGAGGTGTCCAGCACGCCGCGGTCCGTCGGCTGCGGGTCCACCGGCGCGCCGTCGAGCCGCCATTCGACCTGGAGCTGGCGAGGGCCGGCCAGCGGCAGCGGCCGCACCTCCAGCCGGGGGCGGCCGGCGACCTCCCCGGTGGGCGGCGACGGGCTGTCGGTGGGGCCGACCCGGCGGTAGATCTGCTCGATGATCGCCTCCCGCGAGGGCAGGTTGTAGGTGCCGCCCAGCGTGCGCATCACGGAGTCGGGGGTCGGCCGGTAGATGCCGTTCGCACTGCGGTACGCGCCGACCGTCCCGCCGCCGTCCGGCGACTGGGCACCCAGCCAGCGCCACCACTTGACCTGCTTGCGGCGCATCTCGTCGGCGTTGTCGGTGGCCAGGTTCGGGTAGTCGGAGTCGTCCGGGGCGCTGTCGTACTCGTCCCCGAGATCTCCGACGGTGTGCCCGATCTCGTGCTGGATGATCCGGCCGGCGTCCGGGCTGCCGCCCGCCAGGGTGGTCACACCGGTGCCGCCGGCGCCGCCGTACTCGGTGGAGTTCGCCAGTGCGATCAGGTACTGCGGGCCCTCGCCGTCACCGGCGTAGCGGGCGGCGGCGGCCTCGTCCGCGCAGAGCAGGCGGGCGGTGCCGTCGCACCAGAAGTGCATGCCGAGCGGGGTGGCGCCCTTCTGGTCGTGGCTCTCGTTCTCGGAGATGCCGGAGACCGGGGAGACCACTTCGACCCTGCGTATGTTGAAGAAGCCCTGGTAGCTGCGGAACGGCTCGATCTCCATCAGCGACCGCCAGGCCCGGTCCGCCTCCTGCCGGAAGACGTCCTGCTGGTCGACGGTGTAGCCGTCGCCGAGCAGGACGAGGGTGATCCGGTTGGCCGGGTCCCCGGTCCGTCGTATGTCGATGGTGGGCGCGGCGCCGACGGCGTGCAGGTCGGCCCGCGGCAGGCCGTGCGGCGGCGCCGCCCGGTCAGCCGGGGCGCCGGTGCCGATCGAGCCGAACGGCGAGGGGCCGGCCAGCTCCAGGGCGGCCGGGAGCACCGCGGTCGACAGCAGCACGAGAGCGGCCAGACTCCGGACGAGCCGGCCAGGGTTGCCAGGCGGCATACGGGGGCGTCCTCGGTGATCCGGTCACCCGGCCGGCGCTCGGGTGGGGGTCGCGAAGACGTACCCCAAGGGGGCGCGCCGCCAAGACCGACACGCTCCAACATCACTGGACTGGCCCAACGATCCGTATCACCCCAGAGGTACCAACCAATGGCCGGCCGCCCTCGTCAGCCCGCCCGCCGAGGCCCCCCGGCATGCAGCAGCAGGTGCGTGCCGACCCCCAGCAGCAGGCCCCAGAACGCCGAGCCGATGCCGAACAGCGACATCCCGGACGCCGTGGCCAGGAACGTCACCACCGCCGCGTCCCGGCCCTGCTCCTCGGCCACCGCGGCGGCCAGGCTGCCCTGGAGCGAGGCCAGCAGGGCGACCCCGGCGATCACCGCCACCAGCTCCTTCGGCAGGCCGGTGAACAGGCTGACCAGCACCCCGCCGAAACTGCCCACCACCAGGTAGAGCAGCCCGGCGGACATCCCGGCGACATAGCGCCGGCGCGGGTCGGGGTGGCTCTCCGGGCCGGCGCAGATCGCGGCCGTGATGGCGGCGATGTTGACGCCCGGCGAGCCGAACGGCGCCAGCAGGACGGAGACCCCGCCGGTCGCCCCGAGCAGCAGCCGGTCGTCCGGCCGGTAGCCGAAGGCCCGCAGCACGCCCAGCCCCGGCGCGTTCTGCGAGGCCAGCGCGACGATGGTGAGCGGCAGCGCCAGGCCGATCACGGACGGCCAGGAGAAGGCCGGCACGGTGAACACCGGCCGGACCGGGCCGCCCGCGGCGCCGAGGTGCGGCGACAGACCGGTGGTGGCCGCCGCCAGCACCCCGCCCGCCAGCAGGGCGACCGGCACGGCGTACCGGGGCGCGAACCGCTTGGCCAGCAGGAAGGCCGTGAAGGTGCCCAGCACCAGGACGGGCGCGCTGTGCAGGGCGGTGAAGACCCCCGTACCGAACGCGAACAGGATGCCCGCCAGCATCGCGTTCACGATCCCCGCCGGGACGGCCCTGATCAGCCGCCCGAACAGACCGGTCACCCCGAACAGCACGACCACCACGCCGCTGAGCACGAACGCCCCGACCGCCTCCCGGTACGGGTACGCGCCCAGGCTGGTCACCAGCAGGGCCGCACCGGGCGTGGACCAGGCGGTGACCACAGGGGTGCGGGTCCACCAGCTGAGCAGCAGGGCGGTCAGTCCGCTGCCGATCGCCACCGCCCAGATCCAGGACGCGGTGTGCGCCTGGTCCAGCCGGCCGGCGGCGGCCGCGGCCAGCACCACCACCAGCGGGCCGGAGAACCCGACCACGATGCAGATCAGCCCGGCCAGCAGGGCCGGGAGAGAGACGTCCCGCCGCAGCGAACGGCGGGACCCGTCCGGGAGCTGCCCGGCTTCCTGGGCGATGAGCTGCTGATCCGACATCCCGGAAGTATCCCGGAGCGGCCCCGGGGAGTCTCCCGAAAAAACTTCCGGACCGACCTGCAACCCCCGGCGGGGACGGACGTCTTTTAGGGAGGAAGGCACGGAGAGCGAGACCGGCACAGCCGGGGGGCGCACTTCCGCTCGACAGGAGCGGGCCGGTCACCTTCACCCTTCACACCGTCAGCACCACGCCCCTGGGGGAGCACATCATGCGCGCGTCCGTTATCTCCGCATTCACGAAGAACGTCCCGTCGCTCTCCCGCCGCTCCAGGGCCGTCGGCCTGGCCGCCACCCTCCTGCTCACCGGCGCCGTCCAGCTGCTCCCCGCCGACTCCGCCTGGGCCTGCGGCGACGGCAGCTTCGACAGCGAGCGGACCGCCCCCGCCGACCCGGACGGCCGGCTGCACCCCGACCCCAGCGCCACCTTCCGGCCGTTCAGCTCCGACACGATCAGCACGGACGGCACGTGGGCCGAGTACGGGATGTCGTTGGTCAACGACAGCACGGTCGACTACGCACAGGCCCAGCCCCGGTTGAGCCTGAAGAGCGGGAAGGGCAGCACCCTGCGGACGAAGGACGTCACCGTCGAGGTGATGCGGAACGGGCGGTGGCAGCCCCTTCCGGTGATGGTCTCCTGCGGCCCGGTCCTCTTCGCCAGGACCGATTCGCTCCAGCAGCCGCTGGCCCACGGGCACTCCGCCGACTTCCGCTTCCGTGTCGCGCTCTCCGCCACCTCGCCGCAGGACCAGACCGAGCTGCTCCTGGCAGCGCAGTCCACGGCCCGGGGCGCGACCACTGCCGGCGGCTCGAACATTCGCAGTGTGAAGATCACCCACCCCGAGCCGGCACCTGCCAAGCCCGCACCCACCAAGTCGGCACCCGCCAAGCCCGCCGTGGCCGAGACCTCCACCGCCGCGAAGCCGGCCACCACCGAGACCTCCACCGCCGCGAAGCCGGCCACCACCGCGCCCGCCACCGCACCGAAGCCCGCCACCACCGCGCCCGCCGGTACGCCCGAGCTGGCGCAGACCGGTGCGGGCACGCCGAACCGGTTCCTGGTCGGCTCGGCCGCCGCCTGCGCCGCCCTCGGCGGCGGGGTACTGATCGCCGTCCGCCGCCTGCGCCGCCAGGCCTGAGCTGCGCGTACGGCAAGAACGGCGGGTCCGTACCCCTCACGGCGGTGAGGGGTACGGACCCGTCCTGTTGGTGCTGTTCCCGGTGGCGTCAGCCCCAGGTGATCAGGCGCTTGGGGCGTTCCAGCAGTGCGGCGACGTCCGCCAGCACCTTGGAGCCCAGCTCCCCGTCCACCATCCGGTGGTCGAAGGAGAGTGCCAGCGTGGTCACCTGACGCGGCACCACCTTGCCCTTGTGCACCCACGGCATGTCCCGGACGGCGCCGAAGGCGAGGATCGCCGCCTCGCCCGGGTTGAGGATCGGGGTGCCGGTGTCGACGCCGAAGACGCCGACGTTGGTGATGGTGACGGTGCCGCCCTGCATGTCGGCCGGAGAGGTCCGGCCCTGCCGGGCGGTGTCGACGAGCTCGCCGAGCGCCACCGCGAGGCCGGAGAGGGTCCGGGCGCCGGCGTCCTTGATGTTGGGCACGATCAGGCCGCGCGGGGTGGCCGCGGCGATGCCGAGGTTCACCTGCCCCTTGATGACGATCTCCTGCGCCGCCTCGTCCCAGGCCGCGTTGATCTCGGGGTGGCGCTTGATCGCGGTCAGCAGTGCCTTGGCGACCAGCAGCAGCGGGCTGACCCGGACGCCCTGGCCCAGCTCGCCGGTCTCCTTGAGGCGGCGGACGAACTTCATCGTGCGGGTGACGTCGACCTGGACGAACTCGGTGACGTGCGGGGCGGTGAAGGCCGAGGCCACCATCGCCTGCGCGGTCGCCTTGCGGACGCCCTTGACCGGGATCCGTACGTCCCCGGTGCCGGGCACCGACGCGACCGGCACCGCCGACGGCGCCGGCTCGGCGACGACGGCCGGTGCCACGGGCTCGGCCGGTGCGGCCGCCGCGTGGACGTCGTCCCGGGTGATCACGCCGTCCGGGCCGGTCGGGGTGACCGTCCGCAGGTCGATGCCGAGGTCCTTGGCGAGCTTGCGCACCGGCGGCTTGGCCAGCGGTCGCTCGCCGGCGCCGGTGGACTGCTCCGGCAGCACCGGGACGGGCACGGCGACGGGCAGCGGCGCCGCCACCGGTGCCGGGGCGGCGACCGTGACGACGGGGACGACGGCAGGAACCGCGGCCGGCTTGCGGACCCGGCGACGGTCGGCGCCGGTGCGCGGGCCGTAGCCGACCAGCACCTCGCGGCGCTCGGGCTGCGGCTCGGCCGCTGCCGCCACGGCGGCGGG
>FTKL01000527.1_pt4 | contig 10556 bp, 8 predicted proteins | sample 2434061 | NCBI WGS metagenome assembly FTKL01 (sample SAMEA3914816, study PRJEB12502) | metagenome | biome: forest; material: soil | place: USA | collected 2011-09-16 | depth 0.3 m
AGCGCCTGCGCGATCGCCCGGGTGCCGGGGGCGAACGCCGGGTGCTCGAACACGCCGGCCGGGCCGTTCCAGAACACGGTCCTGGCGTCGGCCAGCTTCTCGGCGAACAGCTCGCCCGACCTGGGGCCGATGTCCAGGCCCAGCACGCCGTCCGGGATCTTGTCGGCGTCGACGACCTGGAAGTCCTCGACCGGGGCGCCCGTCTTGACGTCGGGGAAGCTCCCGGAGACCGCGATGTCGACCGGCAGCACGAACTCGACGCCGGTCTCCTCCGCCCGCTTCAGGTACTCCTTGACGACCGGGATCTGGTCCTCCTGCAGCAGCGAGCTGCCGACCCCGTGGCCCTGGGCCGCGAGGAAGGTGAAGACCATGCCGCCGCCGACCAGGATCCGGTCGGCCTTGCCCAGCAGGTTGTCGATCACGCCGACCTTGTCGGAGACCTTCGAGCCGCCGAGGACGACGACGTACGGGCGCTCGACCTCCTCGGTGAGGCGCTTGAGCACGCCCACCTCGGTGGCGATGAGGTCGCCGACGGCGTGCGGCAGGCGGGCCGGCAGGTCGAAGACCGAGGCGTGCTTGCGGTGCACGGCGCCGAAGCCGTCGCCCACGTAGAGGTCCGCCAGGCCCGCCAGGGCGTCCGCGAAGGCGCCGCGCTCGGCGTCGTCCTTCGCGGTCTCGCCGGCGTTGAAGCGGAGGTTCTCGAGCAGCGTGACCTCGCCGTCGGCCAGGGCGGCGACGGTGGCCTTCGCGCTCTCACCCACGGTGTCGGTCGCGAAGGCGACCGGCGTCCCGAGGATCTCACCGAGGCGCACGGCCACGGGGGCGAGGGAGTACTGGGGGTCGGGCTCGCCCTTGGGGCGGCCCAGGTGGGACGCGACGATCACCTTGGCGCCGGCCTGCAGCAGCTTGGTGATGGTCGGCGCGACGGCACGGATCCGGCCGTCGTCGGTGATGCTCCCGTTCGAGAGCGGGACGTTCAGGTCGGCACGGACGAAAACGCGCTTGCCGGCGACGTCGAGGTCTTCGATGGTCTTCACGTTCTTCGAGTCTCCTGGGGAGATGGTGGCGCAGACAGGCCGGTCGCGTGCCGCGGCCCCGGAAGGGCTGCGGCGGGCGACGGGCTGGCGGCACGACGCCGGGCCGCCTGGGTCCATGAAGCGAGGGTGCCGCGGAAGGTGGCGCAGGCACACGCAAGGAACAAGGCCCGGACGGTCGCGCACGGCCGTCCGGGCCCTGTTCCTCACATCACGTCAGCTCCCGCTGCGTCAGAGCTGGCCACCGACGAGGGTGGTCAGGTTGACGAGGCGGTTGGAGTAGCCCCACTCGTTGTCGTACCAGCCGAAGATCTTGACCTGGTTGCCCTGGACCATCGTCATCAGCGAGTCGAAGATCGTGGAGAACGGCGAGTTCACGATGTCGGAGGAGACGATCGGGTCCTCGGTGTACTGCAGGATGCCCTTGAGCGAGCCCTCGGACGCCTTCTGGAAGGCGGCGTTGACCTCCTCGACCGTGACGTCGCGCTCCAGCGTGACGACCAGGTCGGTGATCGAGCCGGTCGGGACCGGGACGCGCAGCGAGGTGCCGTCCAGCTTGCCCTTGAGCTCCGGGATGACCAGGGCGGTGGCCTTGGCGGCACCGGTCGAGGTCGGGATGATGTTGAGCGAGGCGGCGCGGGCGCGACGCAGGTCCTTGTGCGGGAAGTCCAGCGTGACCTGGTCGTTGGTGAACGCGTGCACCGTGGTCATCAGACCCTTGACGATGCCGAAGTTCTCCAGCAGCACCTTGGCCATCGGCGCCACACAGTTCGTGGTGCACGAGGCGTTGGAGATGACGGTGTGGTTCGCCGCGTCGTACTTGTCGTCGTTGACGCCCATGACGATGGTGACGTCCTCGTCGGTGGCGGGCGCCGAGATGATGACCTTCTTCGCGCCGGCGGTGACGTGCTTCTTCGCAGCGTCGGCCTTGGTGAAGATGCCGGTCGACTCGATCACGATGTCCACGCCCAGCTCGCCCCAGGGCAGGTTGGCCGGGTCGCGCTCGGCGATGACCTTGAAGGTCGTGCCGTCGACGGTGATGCTGTCAGCGGTGTGGCTGACCTCGGCCTGGAGGGTGCCCAGGATCGAGTCGTACTTGAGCAGGTGCGCCAGGGTCTTGGTGTCGGTCAGGTCGTTCACACCGACGATCTCGATGTCCGCGCCCTGGGACCGAACCGCACGGAAGAAGTTGCGGCCAATGCGGCCGAATCCGTTGATGCCTACCCGGATCGTCACGAACCGATCTCCTTGTTAGGTACGCCGGAACTATGCCGACGGGGTGGAAATGGGATGTCCCCGACCACCCATGACCCTACCTCTCCAAGGCGTTCGAGAGCACATCCGCCCGGGGTCAACCCCTTGGCGTGGCGAGTCGGGGGCACTCAGCAGGGCCTCTCCCCGACCCGCCGGGGAAGCTGCTCCCCCGGCCCCGGACGGCACTTGGGCCGGACGGGGGAACATGTTCGGACGCGAAACGGCTGATGTCCACGATCCGGGACATCAGCCGTTCAGCAGGTGAGATCCGGCCCGCCCGTCAGCGTCGGCCGGTCACCCGGTCGTCCTGCGGTGCGCCCGGCGGTCCGTCGCGCCGGGGCTCAGCTGAGCGCCATCTCGTCCGTCAGGTTCGCCTCGGTGCTGGGCAGGCCCAGCTCGGAGGCGCGCTTGTCGGCCATCGCCAGCAGCCGGCGGATCCGCCCGGCCACCGCGTCCTTGGTCAGCGGCGGGTCGGCGAGCGCCCCCAGCTCCTCCAGCGACGCCTGCTTGTGCTGCATCCGCAGCTGGCCGGCCGCCGCCAGGTGCTCGGGCACCTCCTCGCCGAGGATCTCCAGCGCGCGCTGCACCCGGGCCCCGGCCGCGACCGCGGCGCGGGCCGAGCGGCGCAGGTTGGCGTCGTCGAAGTTGGCCAGCCGGTTGGCGGTGGCCCGCACCTCGCGGCGCATCCGGCGCTCCTCCCAGGCCAGCACCGACTCGTGGGCGCCGAGCCTGGTCAGCAGCGCGCCGATCGCGTCGCCGTCCCGGATCACCACCCGGTCCACGCCGCGCACCTCGCGGGCCTTCGCCGGGATGCCGAGCCGCCGGGCCGCACCGACCAGCGCGAGCGCCGCCTCGGAACCGGGGCAGGTGATCTCCAGGGAGGAGGACCTGCCCGGCTCGGTCAGCGAGCCGTGCGCCAGGAAGGCCCCGCGCCAGGCCGCCTCGGCGTCGCAGGTCGCCCCGGACACCACCGCCGGGGGCAGGCCCCGGATGGGCCGTCCTCGGCCGTCCACCAGCCCGGTCTGCCGGGCGAGCAGCTCGCCGTCCTTGACCACCCTCACCACGTACCGGCTGCCGCGTCGCAGGCCGCCGGGGGCCATCACCACCAGATCCGAGGAGTGCCCGAAGATCTCCAACAGATCCTTGCGCAGTCGCCGCGCCGCCACGCCGGTGTCCAGCTCAGCCTCGATCACGATCCGGCCGCTCACAATGTGCAAGCCACCCGCGAACCTGAGGATCGCCGAAACCTCCGCCTTGCGGCAGCAGGCCCGGGTGACGGGGAGCCGGCTGATTTCGTCCTTCACCGCTGCCGTCATCGCCATGGGCCGATCCTTCCATGTGTCCGGAAAATCCGGTCGTATGCCGCGGCCAAGAGCTCCCGGTCGTGTCGCGGCGTGCCGTCGGCCGTCGCGACCCGGTCGAGCACCAGGGCGGCGCCCATCCGCTCGGCCGCCTTCTCCAGCCCGGCCAGGTCGGCCACGCCGAAGGCGCCGCCGGTGACCGCTCGCTCGTCCACCAGGATCGCATCCACCGCCAGCCCGGGAGCGTGGTCGGCGATCACCTCAAGGTGCCGCTGGGGGGTGAAGCCCTCGGTCTCGCCGGGCTGGGGGGCCAGGTTCAGGGTGAGCAGGCGCCGGGCCCGGGTCTCGACCAGGGCCGTGGCGAGCTCCGGCACCAGCAGGTGCGGCAGCACGCTGGTGAACCAGGAGCCCGGGCCGAGCACCACCCAGTCCGCCTCCCGGACGGCCGCCACGGCCTCCGGGACGGCCGGCGGCGCGTCCGGCAGCAGCCTGATCGACTGGACGGTGCCGGGGGTGACCGCGACGTTCGCCTGGCCGCGCACGGCGGACAGCTCGGCCGGCCGGGCCGGGTCGTGGCCCCGGACGACCGCCTCGATGTCCAGCGGCACGGCCGACATCGGCAGCACCCGGCCCTGCACGTTGAGCAGCCGGCCCACCCAGTCCAGGGCGGCGACCGGGTCGCCGAGCTTCTCCCAGAGGGCGACGATCAGCAGGTTGCCCACCGCGTGGCCGCCCAGCTCACCGGAGCCGGAGAAGCGCTGCTGGATCACCTCGGACCACGTCCGGCCCCAGTCGTCGTCCCCGCAGAGGGCGGCCAGCGCCTTACGGAGATCGCCCGGCGGCAGGACGCCCAGCTCGGCGCGGAGGCGCCCGCTGGAGCCGCCGTCGTCCGCGACGGTGACCACCGCGGTGAGCGCGGTGGTCAGCCTGCGCAGCGCGGAGAGCGAGGCGGACAGGCCCTGGCCGCCGCCCAGCGCGGCGATCCGCGGCGCGTTGGCCTGCGGCCTGGCCGCCGCCGAGGCGCGCGAGGGGACCGCCGACCGGTCCGGGGTCCTGCTCTGCAGCTGCCGCCCGGGCCCGTATCCCGCCACACCCACCTCGCGTTCCTCTGCCTGCCGCCCCGGGCTGCCTGGCGGCAGGCCGGCGCGGCTACTCGCGTCCCATGTCCCGGTGGACCAGCACCGTCTCGACGCCGTCCGCGATCAGACGCTTCGTCAACCGCTCCGACATGGCCACGCTCCGGTGCTTACCACCCGTGCAGCCTACGGCAAGTGTCATGTACCGCTTGCCCTCGCGACGGTACCCCTCGGTGATGATCCGCAGCAGGTCCGCGTACCCGTCGAGGAACTCGTTGGCGCCGGGCTGCTCGAAGACGTAGCCGGCCACGTCCGGGTCCGTACCGGTGCGGGCGCGCAGCTCGGGGACCCAGTGCGGATTGGGCAGGAAGCGGCAGTCGACCACCAGGTCGGCGTCGACCGGCAGGCCGTACTTGAAGCCGAAGGACATCACCGTCGCGCGGAGCTCCGGCTCGTTGTGGTCGGCGAACTGGGCGTCCAGCTTGGCCCGCAGCTGGTGGACGTTGAGGTTGGAGGTGTCGATCACCAGGTCGGCCTCGCCGCGCAGCTCGCGCAGCAGGTCGCGCTCCTGGGCGATGCCGTCCACGATCCGGCCGTCGGCCTGCAGCGGGTGCGGGCGGCGCACGCTCTCGAAGCGGCGGACCAGCGCGTCGTCGGAGGAGTCCAGGAAGACCACGCGCAGCCGAACGCCGCGCTTCTCCAGCTCCTCCAGCGAGGTCAGCAGGTCGTCGAAGAACTTGCGGCCGCGGACGTCCACGACGGCGCCGATCCGGGCGACGGCTCCCTGGGAGCGCGCGCCGAGGTCGACCATGGTCGGGATGAGGGCCGGCGGCAGGTTGTCCACGACGAACCAGCCGAGGTCCTCCAGGCACTTGGCCGCCGTCGAACGGCCGGCTCCGGACATGCCGGAAATGATCACCAGCTCCGGGGTGGTCTCTCCCCCGGCCTCCGGCCGAGGGGTACCCCCCACGTCTGACACGGTCACTTCGGTTCCCCGCTCTCGGTGGATCTGCTGAGGAGAACGTGCGTGGCTGCGCCGCGCTTCCCCAGGTCACCCTGGGGAGTGAACGCGGGACGCGCATCCTGACGGGCGGCGCCGGCCGTCATGACGTCTCCAGTGGCGTTGCGGTCGGTGGCGTTGCGATAGCTGGCGTTGCGGTCGATGGCGTCGCGGTGGCCGGCAGTGCAGCAGCCGGCGGTGCGGGCTGCGGCACGGCCTCTTCGTCGGCGCCGTCGTCGAGGATCTCACCCGTGGCCGTGTTCACGGCGAACGCCGCGGGTGTACGGGACGCCAACGCTGCCGCAACAGTCTCCGCGGTGCGCCGCCCGATGCCCGGAACCTCGCAGAGTTCGTCCACCGTCGCCGCCCGCAGCTTCTTCAGCGAACCGAAGTGCTTCAGCAGCGCCTGGCGGCGAGTCTCGCCGAGGCCGGGTACGGAGTCCAGCTCCCCGGCGGTGAGTCGTTTGGACCGCTTGTTGCGCTGGTACGAGATGGCGAAGCGGTGCGCCTCGTCCCGGACCCGCTGGAGCAGGTACAGGCCCTCGCTGCTGCGCGGCAGGACGACCGGGTCGTCCTCGCCCGGCAGCCAGACCTCCTCCAGCCGCTTGGCGAGGCCGCAGAGCGCGACGTCGTCGATGCCCAGCTCGTCCAGCGCCCGGCGGGCTGCCGCGACCTGCGGCCGGCCGCCGTCGACGACCAGCAGCTGCGGCGGGTAGGCGAAGCGGCGGGGGCGGCCCGTCTCGGGGTCGATCGGGCCGGCCGGCGCCTCACCGGCGGGTGCCTCGGGCTGCTGCCCGGGGTCGTCCGCCTCGGGGACGGCCCACTCACCGGTCTCCTCGCGCTCCCGCAGGTAGCGGCGGAACCGGCGGCTGATCACCTCGTGCATCGAGCGGACGTCGTCCTGCCCCTCGAAGCCCTTGATCTGGAAGCGGCGGTACTCGCTCTTGCGGGCCAGGCCGTCCTCGAACACCACCATCGACGCCACCACGTCCTCGCCCTGGAGGTGCGAGATGTCGAAGCACTCGATGCGCAGCGGCACCGAGTCCAGCTCCAGCGCGTCGGCGATCTCCTGGAGCGCCCGGCTGCGGGTGGTCAGGTCCGAGGCGCGCTTCGTCTTGTGCAGCGCCAGCGACTGCTGGGCATTGCGCTGGACGGTCGCCATCAGGTCCTTCTTGTCGCCGCGCTGCGGCACCCTGAGATCGACCTGGGCGCCCCGCAGGCCGCTCAGCCACTCCCGTACGGGGCCGGCCGGCTCCGGCAGGGCGGGCACCAGCACCTCGCGCGGGACGCTCTCCGCCCCGCCGCCGTACAGCTGTTGGAGGGCGTGCTCGACCAGCGCAGCGGTGTCGACGTCCTCGACCTTGTCGGTGACCCAGCCGCGCTGGCCGCGCACCCGGCCGCCCCGGACGTGGAAGATCTGGACGGCGGCCTCCAACTCGTCCTCGGCCAGCGCCAGCAGGTCGGCGTCGGTGCCGTCGGCGAGGACGACCGCGTTCTTCTCCATGGCGCGCTTGAGCGCCCCGATGTCGTCGCGCAGCCGGGCGGCCTTCTCGTACTCCATCTCGGCGGCGGCGTCGCGCATCTGCTCTTCCAGCCGGCGCAGGTGGTTGCCGGTGCGCCCGGCCATGAAGTCGCAGAACTCCTCGGCCAGCTCGACGTGTTCGGCCTGCGAGATCTTGCCGACGCAGGGCGCGGCGCACTTGCCGATGTACCCGAGCAGGCAGGGCCGGCCGACCTGGGCGGCCCGCTTGAAGACGCCGTTGGAGCAGGTGCGGACGGGGAAGACCCGCAGCAGCAGGTCGACCGTCTCGCGGATCGCCCAGGCGTGCCCGTACGGGCCGAAGTAGCGCACACCCTTCTTGTGCGCCCCGCGCATCACCTGGACCCGGGGGAACTCCTCGTTGAGGGTGACCGCGAGCTCCGGATAGCTCTTGTCGTCGCGGTACTTGACGTTGAACCGGGGGTCGTACTCCTTGATCCAGGAGTACTCCAGCTGGAGCGCCTCGACCTCGGTGCCGACCACCGTCCACTCCACCGAGGCGGCGGTGGTGACCATCGTCGCGGTGCGCGGGTGCAGGCCCGCGATGTCCTGGAAGTAGGAGGAGAGCCGTGGGCGCAGGCTCTTGGCCTTGCCGACGTAGATGACCCGCCCGTGGACGTCACGGAACCGGTAGACACCCGGCGAGGTCGGAATCGCCCCCGGGGCGGGGCGGTAGGTGGACGGGTCAGCCATGGGTCCACCGTACCGAGTCGCGGTGACACTCCGGGGGCCGGACCTGCCGATCCGGCCGGTCCCGGAGGTCGGGGCGGTCGGGGTGGTCGGCACGGTCCGGGCGCGCGGGGTGGTCGGGGTGGTCGCCGCGGCTTACGGAGCAGCCGGGTCGGTGGACGAGTCGGTGGACGGAGCGGCGGGCGACGCGGCTCAGGCCCGGGTCACCTTGAGGGTGCCGCCCTCGACCGCCACCGTGTAGGCGGGCAGCGGGGTGGGCGCCGGGCCGCCCGGCTGGACGGCTCCGTCGGTGATGCTGAACCGGCTGCCGTGGCACGGGCACTGGATCTGGTTGTCCTTGACCTTGTCGACCACGCAGCCGGCATGGGTGCACGTCGCGCTGAACGCCTTGTACTGACCCGCCGTCGGCTGGGTCACGACGATCTTCTGCTCGCGGTAGACCTTGCCGCCGCCCACCGGCACGTCGGCCGCCGGGCCGACCTCGACCGGGCCGGCTGCCGCGTCCGAGCCCGCGGAGGACGAGGCCGAGGAGGCGCAGCCGGACACGGCGAGCGCGCCGCCGCCCGCGAGGACGGCCGCCGCTCCGCAGAGCAGGGTACGGCGGGTGGTGGCGGGGCTGGCCTGGGCCTCGGACATCGGTGGCTGCTCCTGCTCGTGTGCTCGTGTGCCGACGGGCCCGGGTGTCGGCGCGTCGGTGCGCCCTGCTGGTTGCGCAGGAAGTCTATGGGGCGGGAAGGGGCCGTGCCGCCCGCCCCGGGTGGGCCGGGGGCGGACGGCACGGGGTCGTGGTTACTTCTTCGCGGCGGCGCGCTTGGCGGGTGCCTTGGCGGCCGTCTTCGCCGGTGCCTTCGCGGCCGTCCTCGCCGCCTTGGCGGGCGCCTTCGTGGCCGTCGTCGCTGCCTTGGCCGCCTTGGCCGCCTTGGCCGGTGCGGCCTGCGAGGACGGCGAGGACGGCGAGGCGTCGCTGAAGTCGCCCAGGATGTCGCGCAGGAACTTGCCGGTGTGGCTGGCGGTGACCGCCGCGATCTCCTCCGGGGTGCCCTCGGCGACGACCGAGCCGCCGCCGTTGCCGCCCTCGGGGCCCATGTCGACGACCCAGTCCGCAGTCTTGATCACGTCGAGGTTGTGCTCGATGACGACGACGGTATTGCCCTTCTCCACCAGGCCGTCCAGCACCTTGATCAGCTTGCTGATGTCCTCGAAGTGCAGTCCCGTGGTGGGCTCGTCCAGGACGTAGACCGTCCGCCCGGTGGAGCGCTTCTGGAGCTCGGAGGCGAGCTTGACGCGCTGCGCCTCGCCGCCGGAGAGGGTCGGCGCGGACTGGCCGAGGCGGACGTAGCCGAGGCCGACGTCGTTGAGCGTGCGCAGGTGCCGGGCGATGGCGGGGACGGCCTCGAAGAACTCCAGCCCCTCCTCGATCGGCATGTCCAGCACGTCCGAGACGGACTTGCCCTTGTAGTGGACCTCCAGCGTCTCCCGGTTGTACCGGGCACCGTGGCAGACCTCGCACGGGACGTAGACGTCCGGCAGGAAGTTCATCTCGATCTTGATGGTGCCGTCGCCCGAGCAGTTCTCGCAGCGGCCGCCCTTGACGTTGAAGGAGAAGCGGCCCGGCAGGTAGCCGCGCACCTTCGCCTCCTGGGTCTCCGCGAACAGCCGGCGGACGTGGTCGAACACGCCGGTGTAGGTCGCCGGGTTGGAGCGCGGGGTGCGGCCGATCGGCGACTGGTCGACGTGCACGACCTTGTCGACCAGGTCCGTCCCGGTGATCCGGGTGTGCCGGCCGGGCACGCTGCGCGCGCCGTTCAACTCCCGGGCCAGGTGGGTGTAGAGGATGTCGTTGACCAGGGTGGACTTGCCGGAGCCGGAGACACCCGTGATCGCCGTGAACGTCCCGAGCGGGAAGCCGACGGTGACGTCCTTGAGGTTGTGCTCGCGGGCGCCGTGCACCGTCAGCTGCCGCTGCTTGTCGCGCGGGCGGCGGGCGGCCGGGATCGGGATGGACCGCTTGCCGGAGAGGTACTGGCCGGTCAGCGACTCCTTGTTGGCGAGCAGCTCCTTCAGCGAGCCGGAGTGCACCACCCTGCCGCCGTGCTCACCGGCGCCGGGGCCGATGTCGACCACCCAGTCGGCCATCTTGATGGTGTCCTCGTCGTGCTCCACGACGATCAGCGTGTTGCCGATGTCGCGCAGGCGGACCAGCGTCTCGATCAGGCGGTGGTTGTCGCGCTGGTGCAGGCCGATGGACGGCTCGTCCAGTACGTACAGCACGCCGACCAGGCCGGAGCCGATCTGGGTGGCGAGGCGGATGCGCTGGGCCTCGCCGCCGGACAGGGTGCCGGCCGCGCGGTTGAGCGAGAGGTAGTCCAGGCCGACGTCGACCAGGAAGCGCAGCCGCTCGTTGACCTCCTTGAGCACCCGCTCGGCGATCTGCTTGTCCCGGGCGTCGAGCTTCATCGCACCGAGGAAGTCCGAGCAGTCGCTGATCGACATCGCCGAGACGTCCGCGATGGACTTGTCCTGCACGGTGACGGCGAGCACGACCGGCTTGAGCCTGGTGCCCTCGCAGGTCGGGCAGGGCACCTCGCGCATGTAGCCCTCGAAGCGCTCGCGGCTGCTGTCGCTCTCCGCCTCGGTGTGCCGGCGCTGGATGAACGGCAC
>FTKL01002171.1_pt1 | contig 10553 bp, 9 predicted proteins | sample 2434061 | NCBI WGS metagenome assembly FTKL01 (sample SAMEA3914816, study PRJEB12502) | metagenome | biome: forest; material: soil | place: USA | collected 2011-09-16 | depth 0.3 m
CGGCAGGCCGACCATCTCCAGCAGTTCACGGACGCGATCGTTGCGGGCGGCGCGCGACAATCCGCCCACGATGTCGAGCGGCTCGGCGAGGCGGGCCGGGAGGCCGAGGACGGCGTCGGCGGCGTGGGTGATGTCCTCACCGGCCAGGCCGTCGCCGCGGGTGAGGATCTGCACGAGGCGTCCGCTCCGGTAGCGGGCGGCCACCGCCATGCCGTCGAGCTTGGGCTCCACGCACCAGGCCGCGACCGGGTGACCGAGGCGGCGCTCCAGACCGGCCGCGAAGTCGTTCAGTTCGTCGTCGTTGAAGACGTTGTCCAGGCTGAGCATCGGCACCGAGTGCGGGACGTCGCCCACGGCTGCGCCGCCGGCCACCTTGCCGGTGGGGGAGTCGGGGTGCACGTCGTCGGGGTGCTGCTGCTCCCATGCCTCGATCGCGCGGACCAGGGCGTCGTACTCGTCGTCGCCCAACGGCGTGGAACCGTCGCGGTAGTAGTCGCCTGCGGCGCTCACGGCGGTCGCCACCGCAGTGGCGTAGTCAGCGGAAGATGCCAGGTCAGCGCGGGGTGTCATAGGTACATCATCTCGTCCGGCACTGACATCCCTGGCGGTCCGCACCAGCGTCCTCAGCGGCGAACCCGGGTAGCCGCGCCAGCGCCGGACGGCCACTGCCGACCGACCATCACGGCCGGGCCCCACGCGATCCACTCAGCCGCCGACCGGTGCGTCGACCGGTGCGTCGACCAGCTGCCCCGGTCAGCGACTTCCGGCAGCCAGGTCCAGCCACCGAGGCCGCTGCGCACCTGCGGCCAGGAGGTCGGCAACCCAGGCCGGCAACGGTGCCACGGGGAGGTCGCATTCGATGGTGCACCGGAAGCCGTTGACGATGGAGCCCGGTCCGATGAGGTAGCCGCCGCTGCCCCGGCCCGGGCCACGGATGTCGATGCCGGGCCCCAGCGCGGTCCTGCCGCCGGAGACGGACGCGAGGGAGCAAGCGGGCGGGACGCGGAAGTACAGGTGCGCCCCGCCGCTGGGGGTGGTGACGGTCAGTGTGTCCAGCCAGGGCTCGCCGAGGCTGGCGGCCAGGGTGGCGAGGACGTTCCGGCCGGCCCCGTCGACGTCCAGGTCCAAGCCGAGCACGAAGCTGGTCCGGCAGCCGATGCCGATGTTGTCGCCCTCGCGCCACATCCGGCGGACCTGGTCGGGATCGTTCCAGCAGCGTTCGGTCCACCCGGGTTGGGGGCGGCGGCCGCCGGGCGGCAGGGCGAACACCGCTAGGCCCCTTTGGGCCAGGTCGACAGCAGCGTCCGTGGTCGGTGCCGGATCAGCAGACACACGAGTACTCGTGGTCGGCGCCGCAGTCGCAGCAGTGGAAGCCCTCAATCAGGTACCCGCACCCGTCACAGACGTACTCGAAGCTCCCCTGGTCATCGCGCCCGTCCGGGTCCGCGCTGTCGGCGGCGCTGCGCTGTTGTGCGAGGAGGTCGACGGCGGCCTTGTAGGTGGTGATGTCCTCGTAGCCCTCGAAGATGTCGCACAGGAGGATGTGCTCGGCCTTGTCGGGGTGGTCGAGCAGCGCGATCGCGTCGGTGTGCGTGAGCTTGTAGGTGCTCTTGATCGCGGCGAGTGCGCTCTTGCGGGCGTGGTTCTTCGGCATGGCAGGCCCCTCCCAGGGCTGCGGCGATCCCGTGACCCGCCGCGCAGGAAGGCGACCGGAGAACAAGCTGGGGTGGAGCAGGCGGCTCGGTGCGGAGCACCTTCGGCCGCGTCCGGTCACGGGCCGGACGGTCGCCGGGCCTGGTGAGCCGGGCCCACGGTCGCAGACCGCACATAGACGGTAGCGGAAACCACAGCGGTGTAGGGCTGTGCAGGCGAACAGGCGCAACCGCTCGGCCGACTGGCGCGATACCTGCTGGATCGGACTCTGCCCAGCCGGGTGGGCTTCACTGCTGGCCACAGCACCCGTGGCGCTTCCAGGAGACGGGCCAGGCGCTCGCCGAACATCGGAGTCGAAGGGTGCGCGATTGCTCTTGTCGGTGCCTACGGTCACCCACCGACACAAGGCCCTGCTGGTCGGTACCCGCCGCCGCCCGCTCGCGGTGCCCGGGCCGGCGCCCACGGATCACCCGCCGCGCCCGGGGGACCGAGGCGTCGCTCGCCCGTGGAACTCAATAGGGAGTTGACTTCCGATACGGGAGCGCACCGGAAGTCAACTCCCTATTGAGTTCCGTTCCGTGTCGCACAGGGTGGGCCAGCGTCGGTGTACGCCGACTGCACCTCGCGCCCTGGGCGGCGAGGTGGCCGGCCGTGCCGCTGCCGCAACCCGGGTCGGGCACCGTTGTCGGCGGATCCGGCCGGGTGGGCCGGGGTCAACGCGCCGATCACGGAAGTCCGGCTGCCGCCGGACCCGGGCCTTGACGGCCCTTTCCGCGCTCCTGAGTCCAGGGGCCGGCCGCCGCGGACAATCCTCGGGGCCGGGCTCCGGCTTGCTGTCGACGTTCGGCGACGTCCGGGGCCGGGTGGGACAGCAGAGCCGGTCAGGTCAGGGTGGGATGGGATGGCCAGCGGGAGGGGAGGCCACGCTTCCGAACGGGTGCCGGGCAGACCGCTGCGGGAAGGGGGTCGCGGCCGCCGCGGGCTCCCGATGGGTTCGCGACCGCGGCCGCGCCGGAGCGGGGAGTTCCCGGCTGATCGACCGTGACACCTGAACCTCTTATATAAGAGGCCCCACGGCTGAAACCGGCTCTGACCTGGGGAAACGTCCGACGCCATGTGTTCCAGGGAGCACATTCCGTACCGTGAAATGTTAACCGGCCGCGCACATTCCGGAGTAGAACTCAAGCCACAGTTGACTTACTGTTTCCGCAGGTCAGGGACGTGCGGAAACGTGCGCATCGACCGCCTGTGCAGACAGGAATGTGCTCCCTGGGACTCTGGAAATCAAGCAGCAATTGATTCTCGCCCAACCTGGCCCGAAAACTCAAGCCACAGTTGACTCTCCGTGCGGTGCCGCACAGCGGGCCGCCCGCAGAGGCACCGACGCGCCCACGACTGCCCGAAAGACAACCCCCAGTTGATTTCCCGTTAAGCTGAGCGGCGCCTGCTCAACCGAGGAGCTCATGTGCCCAACGATCCGTCACCCCGACGCCGCCGAGCCGCACCCCGTGCGCTCCCCTCCGCTGAGGAGTCCGTTCTCGACGACCTCCTCGGCGCACTGGGACGGCAGCTCGGCGAGACCCCTGCGGAGCAGCAGAGCGCCACCGGCCCCAGATCCGGCCGCAAGGTCAAGTCGGTCACCGTCGAGTACGAGGAACGCCGGGGCATCCACGACATGGCCGGCGACGCTGGCTACAGCCTCGCCAGCAACTGGTTCACCCAGCTCCTTGCCCAGCTCGCCATCGCCAAGCGGATCACCAAGTCTGAACTGTGCGTCTTCCTCTACATCGCGGGCGGCCAGATCAAGGGCACCGGCATCACCGAGTACACCCAGCAGCAGATCGCCGACGGCCTCAACGAGAAGGCCGCCGAGATCGACGCCCAGCGCATCACCCGCTCCACCGTCAGCCGGGCCCTCAAGGCCCTGAGCGAGTACGGCTGGGTGGAGAAGAACGGCAACGGCAGCTTCCGCATGAACGTCCGCCTCTGGTTCCGCGGCAACAGCGAGGAGCAGCACTCGCTGCTCGCCAGCCAGCGCAGCGAGGACCCCGAGGTGTTCCCCAACTACATCGGGCCCGCCGCCGCCCAGCCCTCACGGCGCGACGACGGCCTGGACGCCACCGCCCGGCGGGAGCGCACCGGTTGATAACCCGGCATCATGTAGCGAACGGACCAGGAAGAAGGTGGGCACATGCCTGAGGTTCTCTCCCCGATCGTCGCTGAGCGGATCTGGGCCCTCCCCATCTCCGCCGCGTCGGTCAAGTTCCTCTCCTACCTGATCGCCAAGTCGCGCTACGGCGGCGAACTCCCGGTCCGGCAGAAGGACATGGCAACCGAGTACGGCAAGACACCCCAGAGCATCAGCCTGCTGATGGCGCCCCTGTGCGAGCTCAACATCGTGCTGCGCCCGCAGAGTGAGCACCGGGACGGCAACAGCTACCGGCTGCACCCGCTGGCGGCGAAGTACGAGAGCGCCGAGGCTATGGAGGGCGCGTTCCGCGAGGCGATGGTTCTGATGAAGACCCGCGAGTTGCCCCCGCTGCGCCTTCCCACCTATCAGATCGCTCCGCCGGCGGGCGATGAGAAGCCGAACCTGAGGGTCGCCTCCTAGGTCGCGTCACGGCAACTGTGAAGGGACCCACCGCTGGTGGGGCCCTTCACGTTGTCGGGGGGGTAGCTTCTGGGCGGCGATCCCGTCCGTGCGCCCGGCGCCGCCGGGCTCAGCCTCTGCCGCTGTGTCAGTGATCCCGGCGAGGGAGCGGGCCGAGCCGGACCGACCCGTACATCTGCCAACTCCGTCACCTGCGGGTGGAGCAAGTGGGTGTTCGGCGGGGGCGCCCGGGCTTCCGGGCAGAGTTCAGTCAAGGACGGTGGCGGGCCTGCCATGGTGGGCGGGCCCGTTGCCGGAGTCCGGATCGGGCCGGCACCACCGCCTCGGTGCGCGCCCCTACGGCAGCAGGAGGTCCCAGTACTTGCCAGGGGCGATGACGATCATCGGCTGGTCGGCCCCGTCGGTGGTCTGGATGTGCAGGACCGGTGCTCCGCGCAGGAGACCGAGCACCAGTGCGTCGTCGGGCTCGGCGATTTCTGCCCGGACGACGGGCTCGGGACGGCTCGCGAGCTCGGTGGCGGCGCGGGCGAGCAGGCGCGGCTGGCCGTCGGCGAAGTAGGCGATGGTGACGGGTCCGGGGCGGCGGCACAGCACCGTCCAGTCACCGGGGACACCGGGCCGGAGTCCGAACTGACCGTTGAGATCGAGGCGGAGCGGGTGCCGATGGCGAGGCTGCACGGTGTAGGTGCCGTCTCCTGGCCGGCCCTCGAGTACGCCCTCGCCGATCAGCACCTCTTGGGCGCGCTGGACGACGTGGTCACTGACGCCGTACTCGGCGGCTAGAGCGGCCCGTGACGGCAACCGGGTCTCCGGGGGCCACTCACTGGCCAGGCGTGTGCGCAGCGCATCGGCGATCGCGGTGTGGGCGGCGGGCTGGTAGCGCCGCGGTGCCATCCGGGCTCCCTGGTGGATCGGAGGTTCGGGGTGGGGTAGTTGGCGTACGGTACCGCGTTCCTGCGGTGGTCCTTCAGCGTTCGCTGGTTGCCTCGACTGTCGGGACGTCCAGGCCGTGGTGCCTGAGGATGCTGGTGAAGAGCTCCTCGACAAATGGGCCGAGCGGCTGCTGGCGAAGTTCACTCGTGGTGACTCGCCAGACGTGGTAGCCGCGCAGTTTGAGGTCGCGGTCGCCGCGGACCGTGTCATCGACGGCCTTGTCGTTGGCGTAGTGGCGGCGGCCATCGACCTCCACGATGACGCGGACCCCGTTGGGCAGGAGGATCAGGAAGTCCATCCTGTGGTTGATCAGCGCCGCTTCGCCGCGATCCTCCACCCGCTTGTGGTCCCAGTGCAGCCAGACCTCGGGCAGCAGGGCCGGCATGTCCCAGTCCCGGTTGGCGAACGCCTTGTAGTAGGCCTCGCAGACCGCGCGCTGCGGTGACTCTTCGGGCTTCGGCGTCGAATCGAGCAGCCGCTGGTAAAGGGCCTTCCGGTCGGCCACCGCGTCATCGGTGCCCCTGCGCTCCCGCCACCAGTTCAGCAGGTCGCTCCACCGAAGGCCGCCGGGCCCGACCGGACGGTCGTACACCAGGTACTTGTCGTCCGGCACGATCTCGAGGTCGTTGTCGAGGACGTCGGCCAGGCGCATGTCGGGCTTGCCGAGGGTGGCGAAGACCAGGGTCTTGGGGCGTCGGGGCGCGGCTGTGCCGATGCGGACGAGGTCGAAGGTCGGGTACCCGTCAAGTTCTCCGGCCTGCTCCATCCGGATGCCGATCCGTGCGAGTACGGGGTTGGCCGCCGTGACGATGCGGGTCTGCGCCTCAATATTCGGCAGGAACGCGGGGTTGACCAGGCCGTGGAGGAAGAACCGGAAGCGCACGGCCGCAGCTTCGTAGGCACCTAGCTGCTCGAACAGCTAGTCCACCGACCAGTCGGAGTTCTTGAAGACGTGCTGGCGCACGAGAGCTCGGCGGCTCGTCGTAGACGGCCCGGCCCAGGCGAGCATCGGGTCGTTGTCCAGGTGCCACACGACTTCCAGCAGCGACTCGAACTTGTCGTGCCGGTGGACCAGGTCGGCGATGTCGAGAGCAGCAGCCAGTTCGCGCCGGACCCTGCCAGGGATCTCGATCTCCGGCCAGTGTGCCGCCCAGACGAAGTCCTCCAGGGGAAACCGCTCAGGTATGGGGACCGGAGAACGCGTGGAGGCGACGAACCGCTCTGCAAGCGGCAGGAGTTCGTCGTCCGCCAACGCGCGCAGGCATCCCTCCAGGCGTTCGCGCTTGGTGGTGCCGTCATCGGGCGGCATCGGCAGCCCGAACTCGGTTCCGAGTGCGGTCAGCTCCCGGTGGGTGTTGCCCTGCCAGCCGAGGATCACGTCGCTCACGGCTTCCCGCAGTGTCATCACGAGAACCACCCCTTTTCGGCGTGAGTCTTCCAGGTGCGGCGGACATCGGGCAGCCCGCTCCGGCTTCCGGCGCTCCAGCCTCACCGTCTGGAGGTGCTCCGGCGCAACGCGGTGGCACCTCCGGGAGCGTGTACAGGACGGTGAGGCGCTGCGGAGGGTGAGTGCGGTCGCGGCGTCCAACGACGGCCAGGTCTTTCAGGAGCGGGTGGGGCCGGGCCGCGGGCCCCGGCGGCAGCACCGTGTCCGAACAGGCTGACGCTTCCCGCTCAGGCCGCCAGGCCGTAAGCACCGCTCCGCACCGTCGAGTTGACGGTAGGCCAGGAGCGCAGGAAGGAAGCCTCGAGGTCATCTGAGCCTCGTGACGCCGTACCAGCTATTGTCGGCGCGCCGTCGGCCCGCCCCGTCTCCGTCTCCGGCCGGGAACACCAGTACGTTGGGGCAGGTCGGGCGGCACATCAGCTGGCCTGACGGCTCCAAAGGAGATGATGACGGGTGCGCCCGACGCGGTTCGAGACCCTGCTGGTGGACGTGGCGAAGGGGCTGCCAGGCGTACAGCGGGTGGCCACCCTCGCGCAGGCCGAGCACACCGCGCACCCGATCGGCATCGCCATGGAGCTCGCCTCCGGCGCCCAGCTCTGGTGGCAGATCACTGCGGTGTCAACGCCCGGGGACGTTTACAGCGCCGAGGAGGGGCCCGCCGTCACCGGAGCTGCCCCCGAGCCTCGGGCGGTACCGGATCTCACCGTCCAGCCGCTGAGGACCGCCGCGGTTGAGGAGGCGCTCGCCGCCGGGGTCGCGGCGGCGTCGGACGAGATCGCGTCCGTCGACACGTTCTCCAGCCGCAGCCCCGTTCCGGCGATCGGCTACGGCCTGGCGGTGCGCTTCCACTCCGGGGCCACGGTCTTCGTCAACGGGCTGGCGCACGTCCGGGCCGGGGGTCCCCGGCCCAGCAGCTCCAGCAGCTTCCTGAATCTGCCCGCCGAGGCATGACCGACGGGTCAGGGGCAGCAGGGCCCTGACGGGCGGTCAGCCGTCCGCGTGGCGCGCCGCCCCGCCGATTCTCTGAGGGTCGGCGGAGAGTCGATCCGGAGCAGCTCGGTCCGGACTCTGGACCCTGCTGACGGCGGGGCATACGGTCAGTCCCAGAGGGGTGGTCACCCAGCACAGGTCCTCCAGCCTGCGCACTGTGGTCCTCCGGCTGCCCACCAGCCGCAGGACCATGGCTTGTCCCGCAGCCCGGCGCTCCGCCAGCTGCGCAGACTGTGGACGCTCCGCAGTGCCCATTTTGCCAGGCGGCTGAGCGTCAGCCCGACATCGCGCTCTTCTCGGCGGCGGGAGGCGTAGGCCAGGGGCGGGCCACCCGCTCGGTGGCGTCCTCGCATCGGAAGCTGCCGTAGGCACCTTCCGATGGCGGTCCCACCGGTCTGTGTCTCCTCGAGAACGTCGTCCCAGGTGTAGTGCGGGGTCGCGTTCACACTCCCCTCATCGTGCGAAGGCTCCAGCCGCCGCTATCCCCGCCGCCCGATCCGGACCAGCCGAAGTGGCACACCCCTACTTCGGCCGGACCGTGGCCACGGACAAGACGTCTCAGTGAACGCCTGATTGGGCGGCGGCACGCACCCTGGAGGGCGCGGGCTCGTTGAGCGCATGGGCCACCGCGTCTGGCTGGACCCGAAGGCCGAGGGAGGTTGCGCGGGTGGAGGTTCTGAACCGCGAGGAGCTGTTGCGCCTGGGGTTAGACGTACCTGCCGTGGTGGGGGCGGCCACGCTGCTGGCGCGGGGCAACGCCCGTCAGAAGTGGCACATCCCGAACGGTACGGGGGAGGGGGACTGCAACTACATTCCGGCGGCCGCGCAGGCCGAGCAGGTACCGCTGCTGGATGCGCTGCCGCAGTTGTGCTCGCTGTGCCGGGTGAAGGTCGACACGCTGACCGCGAGCCTGTGGAGGGCCTGTGCTGTGGTGGTCGACGCCGAGGCCAAGACGGTCTTGGTCGAGGTGGCCGCTCGCCCGAAGGAGACCGGGTCGTGGACTGAGTACGCGGTGGCCCTCAGCCGCTCTCCTGCCGCCGATGATGCGAGGGTCCGGCTGCTCCTGGAGCCGGTGCTCGCCAGTGAGTTGGCCGTTCAGGGCCGTCAGGTCCTTCTTGTGTGGGAGGGGGTGCTGAAGCGGTGGGCGTCGGCGATGCAGCGGCTGCGCGCGGTGCTTCCTATGCCGCTTCGAGCGGCTGCTGTGGCGAGCGCCGTCGATCTGGTCAGGTCCGGTGCTGCGTGGCGCGGTGCGGAGCTGGATCGGCTGCATGGCCGCCAAGGTGGGCCCGCGCCGCTGTGGCGGATCGCCTCGGCCACCTGGGCAAGCGCGAGGGCGTCCGGCTCGGCGCCGGCGGTGGCACTGGGCGCAGCGCTGGAGAATGTACAGCACTCCTGGAGCCTCTACCCGATCTGCGAGGTGGACCGGCTTCCGGTGCCGGCGGTGACTTCCGCCGATGGGCACGACAGTCCGGCGGCCTGGGCCCGGGCCGAGGCGGACCACCACGCCAAGGTGCTGGTGACCCGGTGGTGCGGGCTCCTGGATCAGGCGCTCGCCAAGGCGCTGACGGCCTGTGAGGAACACACCCAGCTCCTGCTGGTTCACGACTGGCCGCTCGTGCGAGTCGCGGATGCGCCGCTGGCGTTCCTGTCGGCGTGGGAGCAGATCGGCCCGACGGTCCCGACCGCATGGCTCCCGGCATACGGACGGGATCCCGACGACGGCGGGATGCGCCACGCGGCAGTCCTGGCCGTCCCCGCTGCGGCGGCAGCGATCGCCCAGCGGGTCACGGCCGACCAGTTCGACGTCCGTCACGATCCCCGCAGCGGGAGCGGACGCGTGGCCCTTGGGCCGTCCCTGGGAACCGGGCACAGCCCGGAGACGGTGGCCGCCATGGCCGCGACGCTCCTGCGCACAGCCTTCCCGCTGCTCCCCGAGGACCTAGCCCCGCTGGATCCGGTCTCGGACGCGGTGGCGCGCGTCCGCGCCGAACTGGCGTCGGCGGCCCGGCCGTTTCCCGACGACGATCCCACCGAGCCGGTGCGCCGGCTATCGGTCAGCACGTGGCCGATCCTGAAAGGGGGCCTCGCCTGGATCCCCGGTACGGAGAGCTTCGAGGAGTTGCTGGCGAGCGGATACGGCGACACCATCCACGTCAGCCGCTTGGTGGTCCAGTCGGGACCCGGCACCGACGGCCCGTTGGTCGTCGTCGACGGGAACCTGGCCCGCACCCACGCGGACGGAACCATCACGTTCACGCCGCCCCGCGGAGAGCCGCTGCAGCTTCCGCTGAACCGGATCGCCGCCGTCCTGTCCCGGCCGATCCTCGAGCCGAGGCGCAGCGACCCGGAGCCACGGCTGTGGGCCCCCTGGGAGGGCACCTTCCACGCCCTGGCGGGACACCACATGCCCACGCGGTAGGCCCTTGTGACGGGCGCTCAGGCCACCGTGGCGTCGGCGAGGACCAGGCCCGGGATGTACGGGTCGGTCTTGCTGAGAGCGATCGTGCGCGCGCCCGGCACGCCGCCGATGGCCTCCTGCGAGGCCGTCACGATCTGGGACAGCGGCCCGTCACCGGCGGCGGTCTGCGCGAACAGGTCCAGCAGGTACTGGCGCACCCGGACGTCGGCCGGCGCATCGCTCAGGCCGGTGAGGGCCGCGTCGACCACCAGCAGGCCCGGCACGCTGCTGCCCGGCACCTCTCGGCCGAGCTCGCGCAGGCTGACCAGGGCGTTGAGCTCGACCAGCGCGAGGGTGGAGCCGGCCACGGACACCTGGTCGAACGACTCGCCGTTGACGACCGGGGTGAACCCCTCCTCGGCGATGTGGGCGTGCCGCCACTGCGGGCCGGCCGCGGCCATGCGCCGTGCGAACAGCACCGACCACGTCTTCAGGATCTCGGCCAGCCGGGCCCGGGCCTC
>FTKL01007874.1_pt1 | contig 10518 bp, 7 predicted proteins | sample 2434061 | NCBI WGS metagenome assembly FTKL01 (sample SAMEA3914816, study PRJEB12502) | metagenome | biome: forest; material: soil | place: USA | collected 2011-09-16 | depth 0.3 m
GCCACCGTCATCGCCACCGTCGTCTCGTACGTCCTGAACCGCCAGTGGTCGTTCCGGGCGAACGGCCGGCAGCGCGAGGCGGTGCTGTTCTTCGTGGTCAGCGCCGTCGCGATCCTGGTCAACGACCTGCCGCTGATCGCCTCGCGCTACCTGTTCGACCTGCGCGAGCCCGACGTCAGCCCGTTCACCCAGGAGGCCGCGGACTTCGTCAGCGGCATGCTCCTCGGCACCCTGCTCGCCATGGTGTTCCGCTACTGGGCGATGAAGCGCTGGGTGTTCGTGCACCTGACCGAGCACGCGCAGGCGGCCGAGCCGCCCGGGCCGGTCTCCCGGACGGTGCTGGCCGAGGGCTCCCGCGATGCGTGACACCGACACCCGGCCCACCGGGCCGGCCAGCCAGCAGGGAATGCGCCGGGCCAACCTGGCCCTCGTCCTCGGCCAGATCGCCCAGGGGCCGCGCTCCCGGGCGGATGTCGCCGCCGCCACCGGCCTGACCCGCGCGGCCGTCTCCTCGCTCGCCGAGGAACTGCTCACCGCCGGGCTGCTCACCGAGGCCGGCCCCGCCGCTCCGAGCGGCCGGGTCGGCCGGCCCGGCACCGCGCTCGGGCTCGCCCCGGACGGGCCCGGCGGCCTCGGCGCCGAGATCGGCGTCCAGCACCTGGCCGCCTGCGTGGTGGACCTGCGCGGCGAGGTCCGCAGCTGGCAGCGGATGGAGGTCCGCAACCGGGGGCGCCGGCCCGCCACCGTGCTCGCCGACCTCGCCGAGCTGCTGCGCCGCGCCGCCGAGAGCTCCGGGCTGCGCCCGGCCGGGCTGGGCCTCGCCGTACCCGGCCTGGTCGGCGTCGCCGAGGGCATGGTCGAGCGGGCCCCGAACCTGGGCTGGTCCGGCGTGCCGGTCGCGGCCGAGCTGCGCCCGGCGCTGCGTGCGGTCGGCGCCGAGGAGCTCTCCGCGCTGCCGATCGAGGTCGGCAACGAGGCGAACCTGGGCGGTCTCGCCGAACTCTGGCTGGGCGGCCGGCCCGGCGACTTCTTCCACCTGTCGGCCGAGGCCGGCATCGGCTCGGCGATCGTGGTCGGCGGCCGGCTGCTGCGCGGGGCCCGCGGCTTCGCCGGGGAGCTCGGGCACGTACCGGTGCGCCCGGACGGGCCGCTGTGCGCCTGCGGGGCGCGCGGCTGCCTGGAGCAGTACGCGGGCGAGGCGGCGGTGCTGCGCGAGGCCGGCCTGGAGGGCGTGCACGGCGACTGGGTCGCGCTGCTCGCCGAGCGGGCCGCCGACGGGGACGGGGCCGTCCTGGCCGCGCTGGACGGCGCCGGTGCGGCGCTGGGCATCGCGGCGGCCGGCGCGGTCAACCTGCTGGACCCGGCGGAGCTGGTGCTCGGCGGCGGGTACGCGGAGCTGGCGCCCTGGCTGCTGCCCGCGATGCGCCGCGAGCTGGCCGTCCGGGTGACGGTGCGTCCGTGGTCGGACGACTGGCTGACGGTCTCCGGGCTCGGCCGCCGCGGGCCGCTGCTCGGCGCGGCCGTCGGCGTCGTCCGGGCGATCGTCGCGGACCCGGGGCGGTTCGCGGGCCGCGGCGGCGACGAGGCGCCCTGGCAGGGCACCGACTGAGAGCGCGCCCTGCGACGACGGACGGCCGGCCCACGGCGAGGGGGCCGGCCGTCCGCGTCCTACGACGGTACGGGGTACGGGGTACGGGGTCACGCGGGCACGGCCGCGTCCGCGCGCCCGGGCCTGAACGCCACCGAGAGCAGCGTGACGGCGACGCCGACCACCGCCCAGGCGATCAGCACCATCAGCGGGACGGCGATGCCGGTGGAGTCGAAGTAGGCGATCGACCGGGCCACGTCGGTGCCCGCGCCGTTCGGGAACCACGCGCCGATGGCCCGCCAGAAGGCCGGCATCATCGGCGGCGGGAAGACCCCGCCGGCGCTGGGGTTGCCGAGCACCACGAAGAGCAGCACCGCCACGCCGATGCCGACGATGCCGAACAGGCACTCCATCGCCATCGTGAACGCGCCGACGCTGAACACCACCAGGCTGCCGAGGCCGAGCAGCCCCCAGGTGGACCCCGGCAGCGCGTGCAGCACCGGGCCGATGATCACGGCGCCGCCGATGCCCGCCGCGACCGAGTAGAGCGCCAGCGTGCCCAGCCGGATCAGCGCCCGGCTGGTGTTGGCGGGGCGGGAGCCGGCGCTGATGCCGAGGATCGACGCGACCAGGTAGCCGCCCACGCACCAGCCGATCACCAGGTAGAACGAGGAGAGCCCCTCGGCGTCCCCCTTGGCGAGCGGCACCACGTCCTGGACGACGACCGTCCGCCCCTGGCTCCTGCCGATCGCGGTGACGATCACCTCGGCGGCCTGGGCCGCCGCCGGGCCGCGCGCGTCGGCGACCAGCAGGGTGTCCTGCGTGCCGGCCGGGTCGACGACCAGCGCAGCGTAGATCTTCTGGTCCTTGATCCGGGCCGTCGCCTCGGCCGCGTCGGTGGCCGTGACCGCCCGGACGGCGTTGTCCGGGACGGCCTCCAGCGCGGCCACCAACTGCGGCTGGACCTGTGGCGGGGCCACCACGGCGATGGACAGCTCGTGCGGGGTCGGGTCATGCAGCGCCCCGACGTACGACACGATGAAGCCGAGCTGGAGCAGGAGGACCGCGATCACCAGCAGCGCTGCGCGCGGGGTGACCGCGTCCTTGAGCTCGGCAAGGAATCCCTCTGGGGCGGCGGTCATCAACATCCCCTAACGTATCGGTGCGAATCGGATAATTCATACCATCAAGTACTTGGGGGTCAGGGGCTCCCGCGCCGGTCGGGGCCGTGCCCTGCGGGATACTGGCCCGGTGAGTGACGAGCGGGCTCTGCTGGCGGTGGAGCGGGAGATTGCACTGCTGTTCCGGCGGGGGCGGGCCAAGGTCGCGGACCTGTCGCGCCAGGTGCACCCGGAGCTGGAGGGCATGGCGTACAGCATGCTCGGCTTCATCGAGCAGGCCGGCCGGGTACGGCCGACCGACATCGGCGCGCACTTCTCGGTGGGCAAGGCCACCGTGAGCCGGCAGATCAGGACGCTGGAGGAGATCGGGCTGGTGGCCCGGGAGGCGGATCCGCTGGACCGCAGGGCGGCGCTGGTCTCGCTGACCGAGGACGGCGCGGATCGCTACCTGCGGGTGCGCAACGCCCGCACGGCCCGGTTCCGGCGGTTGATGGAGACCTGGCCGCAGGACGACGTGGAGCGTTTCGCCGACCTGCTGAAGCGGTTCAACGACCTGACCGACGAGCCCGTGGGGCCCGCCGAGCGCTGACCGCGGGTCGGCCGGAGGGCGGGCAAAGGCCCGGCAAAGGGTTCGGGTGAGGATTTTACTTGGGCTTGAATAAAGTTGCCTGAGTCAACCATTCTCCTTATGGTTGCTCAAGGCAACGAATTTTCGCGTCAAAAAAAGCCGAAGGACCCCGATGACCGTCACCTCACCCGCCCCGACCGGAGCCGCCGCCACCGACGACACTCCCATGACCCACCGCCAGGTCCTCGAAGCCCTCTCCGGGCTCCTGCTCGGCCTGTTCGTCGCGGTGCTCTCCTCGACGGTCGTCTCCAACGCCCTGCCCCGGATCCTCACCGACCTGCACGGCGGCGAGTCCGCCTACACCTGGGTGATCACCGCCGCGCTGCTCTCGCTCACCGCGTCCACCCCGATCTGGGGCAAGCTCTCCGACCTGGTCAGCAAGAAGCTGCTGGTGCAGATCGCGCTGGTCATCTACATCGTCTCCTCGGCGCTGGCCGGCCTCTCCCAGAACACCGCCGAACTGATCGGCTGCCGGGTGCTCCAGGGCATCGGCGCCGGCGGCGTCACCGCCCTCGCGCAGATCTGCCTCGCGGCGATGGTCCCGCCGCGCGAGCGCGGGCGCTACAGCGGCTACTTCGGCGCCGTCTTCGCGCTGGCCACCATCGGCGGCCCGCTGATCGGCGGCGTCATCGTCGACACCGACTGGCTCGGCTGGCGCTGGTGCTTCTACGTCGGCATCCCGTTCTCGCTGATCGCCATCCTGGTCCTCCAGCGGACCCTCAAGCTCCCCGTGGTCAAGCGCAAGGCGAAGATCGACTACCTCGGCGCGACCGTCATCACCGGCGCCGTCAGCCTGCTGATGATCTGGATCACGCTGGCCGGCAAGAACTACGCCTGGCTCTCCTGGCAGACCGCGGCGATGGTCGGCGGCGGCCTGCTGCTCGGCGCCCTCGCCGTGCTCGTCGAGCGCCGCGCCGCCGAGCCGATCATCCCGCCGGCCCTCTTCCGGCACCGCACCGTCACCCTCGCCGCGGCCGCCAGCGTGCTGGTCGGCGTCGGGATGTACGGCGCGACGACCTTCCTCAGCCAGTACTTCCAGCTGGCCCGCGAGAAGTCGCCGACGATGGCCGGCCTGATGACGCTGCCGATGATCATCGGCCTCGCGGTCTCCTCCACCGTGGCCGGCAAGCTGATCACCCGGTACGGCCGGTGGAAGGGCTACCTGGTCGCCGGGACGGGCCTGCTCGCGGTCGGCTTCGGCCTGCTCGGCACCGTCCGCGACGACACGCCGTACGGGCTGCTCTCCCTCTACATGGCGCTGACCGGCATCGGCCTCGGCCTGACCATGCAGAACCTCGTCCTCGCGGTGCAGAACACCGTGCCGCGCCACGAACTCGGCGCGGCCAGCTCGGTCGTCACCTTCTTCCGCACCATGGGCGGTGCGATGGGCGTCTCGGCGCTCGGCGCCCTGATGACCAACCGGGTCGGCCGGTACCTGGCCGACAACATGGCGGCCGCGGGCATCCCGGCCGGGCACGGCGGCGCCGTCGGCGGCGGCGAGATCCCGGACCTGCACCAGCTGCCCGCGCCGGTCGTCCCGCTGGTGACGGACGCGTTCGGCCACGGCGTCGGCGTGGTGTTCCTGATGGCGGCGCCGTTCGCGCTGCTGGCGTTCCTGGTGGTGCTGTTCATCCACGAGGCGCCGCTGAAGACCGGCAACGAGGCCTGACCCCCCGCCCGTACGGACCGAGGGCGGCAACACCGGACGGGAACGCGAACGCGGGACGGCCGGGGCGGATCATCCGCCCCGGCCGTCCCGCGTTCACGACGTGCGGCTACGCCGCGATCAGCGTCAGTCCGTAGACCACCACCGCCGCGCAGGCGGCGAAGCAGACGGACGCGCCGGCCAGGGCGACGTTGGCCCGGCCCGAGGCGCCGGCGCCGGCGGTCTCCTCCCGGGCGGCCTCACGGCGCGACAGGGCCAGGATGCCGAGGGCGAAGACCGCGACCACCGCGACGGTGATGCCGAAGCTGATGCCGGCGGTCTGGGCCAGTGCGTTCCACTTGATGTTCATGGCGTTGCTCCTCGGGCCTCAGGCCGCGACGGTGGTCTTGACGGGGGCGGGGGAGGCCGGAGTGGCCACCGGGGTGACCTCGGCCGGGGTGACCTCGTGGACATTGTCCGCGTGCACGGGCTGGCGGCGGGAGATGACGAACATGCCGGCCGAGCCGGCCACCAGCGCCGCGCCGACCAGGATGACGCCCCAGGTGCCCTGGTCCACGACGAAGGCCGCGAGCCCGGCCACCGTGGCGGCGGCGGGCAGGGTCAGGCCCCAGGTGTAGACCATCCGGCGGGCCATGCTCCAGTTCAGCTCGCGCTTCGGGCCGCCGAGGCCCGCGCCCATGATGCCGCCGGAGCAGACCTGGGTGGTGGAGAGGCCGTAGCCCATGTGGGACGAGGTCAGGATGACCGCGGCCGCCGCCGTCTCGGAGGAGAAGCCCTGCGGCGGCTGGATGTCGGCCAGGCCCTTGCCCATCGAGCGGATGATCCGCCAGCCGCCCATGTAGGTGCCGAGCGCGATGGCGGCACCGGCGCTGACGATCACCCAGGTGGGGGGCAGCGCGCCCTTCGGCAGGGCGCCGACCGAGACCAGGGTCAGGGTGAGGATGCCCATGGTCTTCTGCGCGTCGTTGGTGCCGTGCGCCAGCGAGATCAGCGAGGACGAGAAGATCTGGCCGGTCTTGAAGGTCTTGGAGATGGTCTTCTCGTTGCCGCGCCGGGTGATCGCGTACGCCAGCTTGGTGGCGCCCCAGGCGGCCAGGCCGGCCACGATCGGGGAGGCCACGGCGGGGATCAGGATCTTGGTGACGACGGTGTTGAAGTTCACGCCGTTGATGCCGACACCGACGATGGTGGCGCCGATCAGGCCGCCGTACAGCGCGTGCGAGGAACTGGACGGCAGGCCGCGCAGCCAGGTCAGCAGGTTCCACAGGATCGCGCCGACCAGGGCGGCGAAGATGATCGACGGATGGATGCCCGCCTTCTCGTTGACGATGCCGCCCGAGATGGTGGTGGCGACCTTCACGGACAGGAAGGCGCCCGCGAAGTTGAGGACCGCCGCGATGGTGACCGCGACCTTCGGCCGGAGGGCACCGGTCGCGATGGAGGTGGCCATCGCGTTGGCGGTGTCGTGGAATCCGTTGGTGAAGTCGAAGGCGAGCGCCGTGATGATCACGACGGCTACCAGGAACGAGATGTGTTCCATACCCAAACAATCGTCGTAGTTGTCGCACTGATGTCGGTGTCATGGGCGACCGTAGGGATGGCGAGTGAACGGAAGATGAACTGAAGCGGGCTTTGCGGTTCCAGGGGTGTCCTGGAGGTTGCGAAGATCCTGTGAAGCTGTGGAGGCGGCGCGTCTGGACAGGCGTTTTGACCGGATCGCCCGGCTTCACGATGGTTTGCTGAGACCTGTCTCACAATCTTCCGGTGCTCCCTGAAGAATTCATCAATATGTACGGGCACGGTCTGTCTGGCTCCCTGTGGGGCGTGACAGGATCGGCGAAGATCCGGCGAGCCATACCGAAGAGCTACCGGGGCGGGGAGGGCACACCGATGGGCGGGGCTTTGCGGCGCACCGAGTCGACCGGCGTCCGGCCATGGGTGCGGGCGGCGCTCCGTTGCGGAGCCGTCCTGGCGGTGGCCGCGCTGTCGCTGCCGCTGGCCACCCAGGCCGCGTTCGCGGCGCCGGCGCCCGGCCCGACGGCCACCACCGGCCCCGTCACCGCACCGACCGCCGCACCGACGGTGGCCCCCGGCGCCGACCCGCTGGCCGACGCCAAGGCCACCCTCGGCCCGCTGCTGGACCGGCTGCACGTGCTCTACGGCAACGCCGAGGCGGCCACCGAGCAGTACAACGCCGCCGTCGCCAAGCTCGCCCAGCAGCAGGCCACCGTCCACGACGTCCAGGGCAGCGTGGAGCGCCAGCAGAAGGCGGTGGACGCCGGCACCGACGTGGCCGCGCAGCTCGCCGCCGCCCAGTACCGCAACGGCAGCGCCTCCGCGTACGCCGAGCTGCTGCTCTCCGAGGACCCGTACGAGGCCGTCACCATCGCCGAGCTGCTGGCCGAGGCGAGCCGCTCGCAGTCGGCCTTCCTGGACCACCTCAAGGCCGACCGCGCCACGCTGGCCGTCCTGCAGAAGCTGGCCGAGGACGCCGTCAAGGACTCGCAGTCGCTGATCGTCCAGCAGGACACCGCCAAGGCCGCGGTCGCCGCCGAACTCACCTCCGTCGAACAGCTGGTCGCCTCGCTGACCGGGGCCCAGCGCACCGAGCTGGCCCAGCTGGAGAAGGTCCAGGCGGACGAGTCCCAGCTGACCTTCCTCGCCTCCGGCGCCCTCGGCCAGGGCGAGCGGACGCCCTCCCAGACCGGCCGCGCGGCGGTCGCCTGGGCGCTGGCGCAGCTCGGCAAGCCGTACGTCTGGGGCGGCGCCGGGCCGGACGTCTTCGACTGCTCGGGCCTCACCTCGCAGGCCTGGCTGCACGCCGGAAAGCCGATCCCGCGCACCAGCCAGGAGCAGTGGGCCCAGCTCCAGCACGTGCCGCTGAACCAGATGCGCCCCGGCGACCTGGTCATCTACTTCAGCGGCGCCACGCACGTCGCGATGTACATCGGCGGCGGCCTGGTCGTGCAGGCGCCGCGACCCGGCGCGGTGATCAAGGTGTCGCCGATCGGCTCGATGCCGATCCTGGGCGCCGTCCGGCCGGACCCGGAGACGGCCTCGGACGAGAACGGCGGCGCCTGGAAGGTGCCGGACCTCCCGGCCGGCTGGGACACGGTGACCCCGATAGCGCCTTCGCTTCCGGGCACCGTGCCCGCACTGCCCGAGCCCGGCACCACGGTGCCCGGCACCCCCGCGCCCGGCTCGCCGACGGCGGTCCCGGGCGGAGCACCGACCGCGCCGACCGCGCCCGGCACCGCCACCGGCACGGAGACCTCCTCGCCGAGCGGCACGCCGTCCGGCAGCGGTACGCCGTCCGGTGGTGGCAGCGGCAGCCCGTCCGGCACCGGTACGCCGTCCAGCACGGCGAGCCCGTCGGAGCCGGGCTCGCCGGCCGCGACCGGCAGCCCGTCCGGGTCCGGTACGCCGTCGTCCACGTCCACTGCGTCGTCCACGTCCACGACCACGTCGTCGCCGGATGCGTCGCCCTCGCCGTCCCCGTCGTCGGCCGGCACCTCCGCCGGGACGTCCTCGACGGCGGCCTCGGCCTCCTCCTCCGGCCTGGGCTGACGGGCCCGGCCCCGGCCGGCCGGGCCCGCCCGGACACCGGTCAGGGCCGGCCGCTGTCCGGCTCGAAGCGCACCACGACGGCCTTGGACGTCGGGGTGTTGCTGATGTCGGCGGTCGAGTCGAGCGGTACCAGGACGTTGGTCTCCGGGTAGTAGGCCGCCGCGCCGCCCCGGGCCACCGGGTAGTGCACCACCTTGAAGTGCGGGGCGCGGCGCTCCACACCGTCCCGCCACTCGCTCACCAGGTCGACGTGACCGCCCTCGGCCAGCCCCAGCTCCGCCGCGTCCGCCGGGTTGACCAGCACCACCCGGCGGCCGCCGGTGATGCCCCGGTAGCGGTCGTCCAGGCCGTAGACCGTGGTGTTGTACTGGTCGTGCGAGCGCAGCGTCTGGAGCAGCAGCCGGCCCGCCGGGACCTCCGGCGCGGTCAGCGGGTTGACGCTGAAGTTGGCCTTCCCGGTGCTGGTCGGGAAGGAGCGGCTGTCGCGCGGACCGTGCGGCAGGGCGAAGCCGCCGGGCCTGCGGACCTTCTCGTTGAAGTCGTCGAAGCCGGGGACGACCCGGGCGATCCGGTCCCGGACGGTGTCGTAGTCGTCCGCGAAGTCCTCCCACGGCGTGCTGTCCTGGGGGCCGAGCGTGGCGCGGGCCAGCCGGCAGACGATCGCCACCTCGGAGAGCAGCCCCCGGGCGGGCGGGCGCAGGCCGCCGCGCGAGGAGTGCACCATGCCCATCGAGTCCTCGACGCTGACGAACTGCGCGCCCTTGGCGGTGAAGTCCCGGTCGGTGCGGCCGAGCGTCGGCAGGATCAGCGCGCGGGCGCCGGTCACCACGTGCGAGCGGTTGAGCTTGGTCGACACGTGCACGGTCAGCCGGCAGCGGCGCATCGCGGCCTCGGTGACGTCGGTGTCCGGGGTGGCCGCGACGAAGTTGCCGCCCATCGCGAAGAACACCTTCACCCGGCCGTCGCGCATCCCCCGGATGGTGTCCACCGCGTCGAGGCCGTGCTCGCGCGGCGGCTCGAAGGCGAACTCCTTGCCCAGCGCGTCCAGGAACGCCTTCGACGGGCGCTCGAAGATGCCCATCGTCCGGTCGCCCTGCACGTTGCTGTGCCCGCGCACCGGGCAGACCCCGGCCCCGGGCCGGCCGATGTTGCCGCGCAGCAGCAGGAAGTTGACCACCTCGCGGATGGTCGGCACCGCGTGCTTGTGCTGGGTCAGGCCCATCGCCCAGCAGACGATCACCTTGCGCGAGGCCAGCACCATCGAGGCGAGCTCCTCGATCTGCTCGAACGGCAGGCCGGTGGCCTTCAGCACCTCGTCGCGGCCGGTGCGGGCGGCCTCGGCGGCGAACTCCTCGAAGCCCAGGCAGTGCTGCTCGATGAACTCCCGGTCCAGCACGTTGCCGTGCTTCTCCTCGGCGGCCAGCAGGAGCTGGTTGAGGGCGCGGAACAGCGCGAGGTCGCCGCCGAGCCGGATCTGCAGGAAGAGGTCGGTCAGCTTGGTGCCGTGGCCGGCCAGGCCGCGCGCGTTCTGCGGGTTCTTGAAGCGTTCGAGACCGGCCTCGGGCAGCGGGTTGACGCTGACGATCCTCGCCCCGGCCCGCTTGGCGCGCTCCAGCGCGGAGAGCATCCGGGGGTGGTTGGTGCCCGGGTTCTGGCCCGCGACGATGATCAGGTCGGCCTGGTACAGGTCCTTCAGGCTGACGCTGCCCTTGCCCACGCCCAGCGTCTCGACCAGCGCCGAACCGGACGACTCGTGGCACATGTTGGAGCAGTCCGGCAGGTTGTTGGTGCCCAGCCGGCGGGCGAACAGCTGGTACGCGAACGCCGCCTCGTTGCTGGTCCGCCCGGAGGTGTAGAAGGCCGCGTCGTCCGGGGTGTCCAGCGCCTTCAGCTCCTCGGCGACGATCGCGAACGCCCGCTCCCAGGAGACCGGCACGTAGTGCGAGGC
>FTKL01000756.1_pt4 | contig 10504 bp, 12 predicted proteins | sample 2434061 | NCBI WGS metagenome assembly FTKL01 (sample SAMEA3914816, study PRJEB12502) | metagenome | biome: forest; material: soil | place: USA | collected 2011-09-16 | depth 0.3 m
CGTGGGCGGTCACGCGTACGCTCGCGGCCTCGTCGATCTTGACGGTGCCGTGCGCGCCCTCGACCGTGACGAGGCCGAGGCGTCCGACGCCCCGGAACTCGGCGGCGGCCGCGTTCGCCTCGATGCTCGAACCGACCGGCAGCTGGATCGTCACCTCGACGGATCCGGACGCGCCGAGGATCTGGTTGTTCTCCGCCGGGGCCTTGATCCGCAGGACTCCGTCGGCGAATTCGACGGTGGTCTGCTCGGCCGCCTTCGCGTCGCGGCTCTTGGAGGCGTTGGCGGGCCGGACCTCGACGGTGGCATCGGCCCGGTCGGCGGCGATGACCTGGATGCGTCCGGCGGGGATGTCCACGATGGCGCGGACCGGGGTGTGGGTGTCGAACTTCTGCATCGTGCTCTCCTTCTTCTGCAGCGGGCGCTCCGTCGGCCCGCTGTTTCTGATGATGGAAAAGCTACGTTGCATTCATGAATTAGGCAACATACTCGTTGCGCACTGTTGTCATCCTCCCCGTTCAGAGGCATCAAATCGTTGCAATGGTTTTCCTTCTAATGCAACGCTCCTGATCCCATTCGTTGCATTGATTGACAATGAACGCTATCCCCGAGACGCCCAAGGACCGTCCATGGCCACGACTCCCCGCGCGCAGAGCGGCAATGCCGCTGAACCGGTAGCGAATCCGCACGGGACACCGCCCCGTGGGGCTGGCCGGCCACGAGGCCGCCCGACGAAGCGACGCACACTCGTGCCAGCGTCCGATCCGTTCGGCCGGGGGCGGAGCGGCGGTCGCCGTCATCCTGGCCGTCATCGTGGCGCTCATGATCACCGCAGCCCTCCGATGGCTGCTCAGCGGGAACGGCCACCCGTTCGGCGATGTCCGGGCATGCGCCGGAACCGACCTAACTCTGGAACGCGTGCTCGATGCCAAGGGCATCACGCTTCCCCCCGACGCCACCGACGTGCACTACACCGCCCACGCCGACCCGCAGGGTGGACAGGTGGCACTGGCAGTCGCATTCCGCAGCACCCGGCAGGCCATGGACGCCTACCTGGAGACGAACGGCCTACAGCCGGACGCACTCGACCACCTCGACGAGGGTCCGTTCATCATCGGCGACGTGACAGACGTGCCGGCAGTTCCGGTCCCAGGTCCACGACTCACTGTGCCCGCTCTTAGCAAGGCGGATCAGACCCTGCGCTCCGTGATTCTCGCCCCCGACGAGTCGGCCCGGGCCCGCCGTCACCGTCGCGGACCGGCAGGACATGGCAGACGCACTGACCGCAGAGGTCACCGCTGCCGCGCGACCCGCAGCTTCTCCCTGACCGGCGTCCGGCCACGGCCCGCCCGGCTCGGATGTCCGGACCACTCGAAACGCCGTACGCGGCGCCCCGTCTGTCCGCCGTACGGTGGACCTCGGTCCCCGTTTCGGGATCCGCCTCGCCGTACTCGAAGACTTCGCGGGCGTACTCCGGCCCCGGCCGGATCGGACGCGGGCGACCTCAGGGACGTCAGAGTCCGGGCGGCCGCCCGGGCCGCTGCTGACGGGCCAGCGTTTCCATCTCGATCTGCTCCAGCCGCTCCAACGCGGTCAGACGCCCGCCCGCGAGGCCGGCTGTGAGCTCGACCAGGCATGCCGTCAGCACCCGCAGGCCGCGCTCCCCGTGCCGCTCCTCGAACCTGTCGAGAAGCTCACCGCACGGCCGGGCCGCCTCCGACTCCGCCCCGGCCGTGATGCGGACCTTCACCAGCGCGATGGCGAACAGCTCGGCATCGTCACTCAGTCGCCTGGGTCCCTGGTTCTCCGTCACCCGGCCATCATCGGTCACCGGCACCGGCGACTACGGCGGCGGGCCGGCGACCACGCGCTCCCGGCCGCCGCCCGACGTACGTTCCCCTGCGCCCGGGGCCGGCTCACACAGGCCCCGACGCCGTCCTCCGTGCCCGTGCCAGGGCCCACGAACCCGCGCCCACCAGCAGAGCCGCCCCCAACGCGAACACCGGCAGCCAGCTCGTCGTCGTCGACGCGAGACAGTCGTCGACGACCTGCCGGCTCTGCTCCCGCTGCGTGTACGCCAACGCGTCGCCGTCACGACCGGCCAGCTCCCCCAGAGCGGCCTGCGTCCGCAGACTCTCGTAGCGGCCGGACTCCACGCACCCGTGCCGGGTGCCCGGCATGGGGAACAGCCAGTCCCAGCGCTGCAGTGCCGGAGCCAACGCCAGTGCCACACACAGGCCCACGACCAGCGAGTACGCCAGCAGACTCCACGCGTAGGCCGCGCGCCGACCCGGCGTCGGCACCGGCACACTGCCGAAGGACACGACCACCGCAAGGAGCGTCACACCGAGATACGTGGAGAACCACTCCCACGAACCCTGCGCGAGCGCGAACGCCAGCACCACGGCAAGCGCGGTCCCCAGCACACCGGGATCAGCGGCCACCCGCGCCCCGCCCACGGCCACAGGGCTACGGACACCTCGACGGCTGCGCCCACTCACACGCCACTCCCGCTCTCCCGCCCACCTCCGGAACACCAGCCTCCCGCCATCGCCCACCACCACCCCGTGTTGCCACACCGGTCACCCCCTGACCCCACCCGCCCGGCCCAGCCATCCGGAACGCGACGCCCCGGGACGGCCGAACCCACGCCCGGCCCTCGGGACCGAGCAGCATCATCTCCCGCAGGGCGACAGGGCCCGCGATGAGGATGAGCCGCCTATCGGGCGAGGCCTTCCGGCGTCGCAGGACGAGGAGGGTTCCAGCGCCGGCGGCGTCGGCGCGACGGTGCCGGCCGCAGCACTCGGGGAGGCCGTTGCCGTCGGAGAAGCAGTCGGGCTCGGAGAGACGGTCGGGCTCGGAGAGACGCTGACCGCGCCGGCGCTCGCAGAACCGATGCTCGCGCCGGCGGCGAGTGCGAACAGGGTGGACGCGGCCAGCGTCCTGGTGATGCGGATTGTCATTGCTCCGACTTGGTTGGTGAGCCTGAATTGGATCCGCCCGACCCGGGGCCGGGCACCATCACAGGCGACGCTGCCTGGCCGTACCAGCGGTCTGCGGTTCGTACGGAACCGGGCGACGGGCCGACGGCGACGTACCGCCGCACTGAACGTGAGGGCAGTGACGATGGCACGGCTGCCATGGGCCATGACACACCTCTCACCGGAACGGGAGGGATCACCGGCCGGCTCCAGTACTGTTGGAATACCCGTAGGGGTATCTGGAAGGAAGTCACGATCGTGGCGCAGGTGCAGGAAGTCGACATCGAGGCCCTCGACGCGGCCCGGCAGCGGGGTGCTCTCGTCATCGACGTCCGCGAGGGGTACGACTTCGAGGCCGGCCACGTGCCCGGCGCGGGCTGGCTGCCGCTGGGCATGGTGGCGGGCGAACTCACCCGGATCCCCCGTGGCGGCCCGGTGATGGTGATCTGCGCGTCGGGCAACCGCAGCCGGGTCGCGGCCGAGATCCTCGTACGCAACGGCTTCGACGCCGCCTCCGTGGCCGGCGGAACCGCCGCCTGGGCGCCGTCCGGCGCGAGTTGAGTTCCGGGGGCCCGTCCTCGCGCTGACGGCAGTCGGCCGGGGTGCACAACCGCTGCTCCCGAGCACTTCATCCTTGATCACTGTGGAGATGACATGAACCACGGCATCGCCGTCACCCTCGACGCCCCGTTCGCCGAGACGGTCGAGCGCACGCGCTCGGCTCTCGCGGAGCAGGGCTTCGGCGTCCTGACCGAGATCGACATGCGGGCCACGATGCTGGCCAAGCTCGGCGAGGAGATGGAGGACTACCTGATCCTGGGCGCCTGCAACCCGCCACTGGCCCACCGCGCACTCGGCGCGGACCGCCGGATCGGCCTGCTGCTGCCCTGCAACGTCGTCGTCCGCACGGCGGACGGCGGGACGGTCGTCGAGGCCATGGACCCGGACCTCATGGTCCAGGTCACCGCGCGGCCCGAGCTCGCCGCCGTGGCCGACGAGGCCTCGACCCGCCTGCGCAAGGCCCTCGCGAGCCTCCAGACCTGACGACCGCCCCGAAGCCCTCCTGGCCACCGACCCGCCCCCACCGCACGCCCCTGCGGGAGGGCGTTGGCGCTGCGCCCTGCCCACTGCTCCGGAACGCCAACGGTGCGCCGCCCCCGCAACCGGGGCGACGCACCGTTGGTCCTGCATGTCAGCGGCGACCGAACAGTCTTCCCAGCCAGCCGCCGCCCTGCCGGCTCTCCTTGCCGCAGCCACAACGCTCGGACCTGGGCACTCCGGCCAGCACCTGGTCCACGTGCATGCCGCATCCGGCATGGCCGAACTTGCCGCAGGTACGACAGACGACGCGTCGACACATCGTGTTCTCCTCTCATGGACCCGACGGGGTCCGGGAGCCATCATACCCCAGGGGGTATATCGGACTCCGCGACCGGAGGACAGCAGGCGCCGTTCCTCACAGCGCGTCGAGCGTGTGTCCTTGAGCAGGCGCCGGATTTTCTGCCGGCGTCGTCGAGAGCGCGTAGAACGAGAGCGCGTACGAGTCGGGAAGACCGTGGCCAACCGTGGCCGGGCCCGTCCCGCAGGCTTCGTCAGGGGTGCGGTGAGCCCGCGAGCCGCTCGGCGAGGGTGGTCAGGGCCGGGCCGAGTGGCAGGGAGACCTTGGATGCCGCGAAGGCGTCGCCGCGGGTGGCGCCCTGGTTCACGATCACGACCGGTTTGCCGGCGCGGGCTGCGTGGCGAACGAAGCGCAGGCCCGACATGACCGTGAGGGACGACCCGAGGACGAGGAGTGCCCGTGCGGCGTCGACCAGGTCGAAGCACTGCTGCACCCGGGGTTTGGGAACGCTCTCGCCGAAGAAGACCACATCGGGCTTGAGGACTCCCCCGCATGCCTCGCACGGTGCGACGCGGAAGGCCCGCACCAGCTCGTCCGGGAGCTGTACGTCCCCGTCCGGGTTGATCCGTGCACCGGTGGCCGTGTCCCGGAAGGTGTCGTTCAGGGCGTGCAGACGTCGGTCGAGGTCCTCGCGACCGCTGGTGCGCCGGCATTCGAGGCAGACCACGCGGTCGAGGCCACCGTGCAGTTCCACGGCGGCGAGGGTGCCGGCCGCGCGGTGCAGCCCGTCCACGTTCTGGGTGATCACGGCCGAGAGATGGCCGGAGCGCCGAAGCGCCTCGACGGCCCGGTGGCCGGCATTGGGCTCGGCCCGGGCGATCGACCGCCAGCCCACGTGGCTGCGCGCCCAGTACCTGCGGCGGCCGTCCTCGCTCGCGGTGAACTCCTGGTACGTCATCGGCGTATGGCGGCGCAGGCTCCCGGTGGCACCCCGGTAGTCGGGGATGCCCGACTCGGTGGACAGGCCGGCGCCACTCAGGACGGCCACGCCCCGACCGGCGAGCAGGCGCCCCACCGCCTCCAGGCCCGCGCTCTGCGAGGCGGGCTCGGTCTCGGGCCCGACCTCGGGCCCGCCGGGCATCGGATACGCGTGCATGGAAGCAGCATAGGTCGGCCCGCGTCCCAGCAGGGGCCCAGCTTGCCGTTCAACGTCCGGACGAACCGCTGACGTCACGATGATCCGCCTCCGGTTCGAAGGCTCCTCCTCGGGAGGATGCAGGTGCAGCACGGCATCGAGAGACCTGCCGAGCTCGTGGAGCAGCTCGTCCGGAGCGAGCGCCCGGGTGTCGCTGTACGGGTACCCGACGAGCAGGAAGTCCGCATGGGCCACCCGCACCTGATGGCTCGTCTCGCATCCCTGGCCCGGCACGTGAGTTGCTGATGCCCGGTCCGTGGTGCCAGGTTTCGGCGGCAGGTGAACGTGCGGGTGGCTCGGTGCGGAGGTCGGTGCGTGAAAAGGGGTTGACCTGCATAAATGCGTTGCTGAGGGAACAAGGCACAGGTACTGTCGCCCGGCATGACCCCGACTCTGCATACCGAACGCTTGTTGCTCGAGCCGTACGTCCCTGCCGATGAAGACGACTTCGTGGGGCTCTTCCAGGACACGAGAGTGTCCCGGTGGATGGGCGACGGACCCGGGTCCGAGGATGAGGACCGCGCGCTGTTCGGTCGAATCTTCACGAAGGTGTACGCCCTGAACCGGTTCGACGTCTGGGCCGTTCGACGCGACGGCCGCCTGGTGGGCCACGCCGAGATCAAGCCGGCCACAGTCGTCGAGGGCTACGAGATCATCTACGCGCTTGCTGCGGAAACCTGGGGCAGTGGCCTCGGGGTCGAACTGGCGGACGCGATCGCCGCCTACGGCTTCGACACGCTGGGGCTCGCCGAGGTGCATGCGACGGTGGCGGAGCCGAATCGCGCCTCGCTCGCCGTGCTCGGCAAGATCGGGTTCCAGCGCATCCGGGAGATCAAGGAGGACGATGGCAGCACGACCTGCCTGCTCACTCGTAGCCGCGCTGGTACGGATAGGCCTGGGACAAGCCACTAGCTTCGGCCTACCGGGAGTCGTCGCTGCCGTGCGGAGCCTGCGCCGGGCGGCCGGGCCGGAGGTTCGTCAGCCAAGCGTGCCCCGGATGCACTTGCGCGAGGAGGCCGGCCAGGGCCTGCCGCTGGGTGTCGTCCAGCAGGGGCAGCGTGGCGGTGAAGTCCCGCCGGTCCTTGGGACGCAGGGCCCCGGCCTTGAACAGCAGCACCAACTCCGGTGCGAGGTAGGGGATCCCGTTCGGGGTACGGCGGATGACCTCGGTGTACCGCAGGCGGATCGACGGGTCGCGGCGGCAGATCCAGGTGGCGCCGTCGTGCGGCTCGCGGAACACGTCCAGCAGATACTGCCCGGTCGCCCGGTCGCGCAGCCAGGTCTGATGGGTCAGCTCGAAGAGTTCGGGCGTGAGCGCCTCCCAGACCTGCCCGGACGCCACCACGTCGACCGCGAACTCGGTGAATCGCGCCCGGATCCCGGGAAACCGTGCGGCCGGGACGGCGATCTCGATGTCGCTGTGTTCGCGGGTCTGCTCGCCTATGAACAGGTCCAGGGCCCAGCCCCCTGCCACGCACCAGGGCACGGACACCCCCACCAGACGGGCGGCCACCTGGGCGGGCGTCCAGGCTCCCGTCCACCTGGCCGCGGCCTCGGCCTCGGTGATCTCGATGCCGCCCGGAGGCACTGCTTCGGTCATCCGGCCAATCTAGCGGCCGCGCCGGCCCTCCAGAACTACGTTCGGCAACCTCCCGGAGCGCCCTCGCGCAAAGCCCTCCGCGTTGTCGACGCAGCCCGCGCCGGGCGCGCGCCCGCGGGGCGGGGCGCGCTACGAAACCGCGCCCGCCGGACTGCCCTCGGCCAGCAACGCGGGCAGTCCCACCAGCGAGCGGAGGGCGCCGGGGGTGCGGCCGGTCCGGTCCAGCAGGACGGCGGCCAGACCGGCGGCCCGGGCCGCGTCCACGTCCTCCACGGGGTGGTCACCGATGTGCATGACCTGCTCCGGCGGGAGCCCCAGCCGCTCGGCGGTGAGCAGGTAGATGGCGGGATCGGGTTTGTGGATCCCGCACTCGGCTGCCCTGGTGACGACGGTGAAGACCCCGTCCAGACCGAGGGCGCCCAGCTCGATGTTGCCGTTGGTGGTGAGCGCGAGGGGCAGCGTGGCCGCCAGCAGGCGCAGCACCTCGACGGTCTCCGGGTACAGGGCGGTGTGCTCGGCGCGGACGGCGACGAACGCCCGGTACACGTCCTCGGCGAGTGCGGGGCGGTCGCAGCCGCGACGGCGGGCGCACTCCGCGAAGGCGGCCAGCCGGATCGCGCCGAAACCCGCCCCGGGCATCCGCCGCGCGACCTCCTCGCGCACCGCGTTCAGCCAGTCGGCCGTCACTGCCGGGCCGCCGAGCGCCTCGGACAGCAGGCGGGCGGCGTGCCCGATCGCCGGTTCGAAGCCGGAGCCGAAGTCCCAGAGGGTGTCGTCACCGTCGAAGGAGAGCGCAGCGATGGGCAGGGGCATGAAAAGGACTCCGTCCGGTTGTTCGGTCTGCGACTGTGCAGTCTGCAGCCGCTCGGTCCGCGACTGCTCGGTCCGCGACTGCTCGGTCCGCGACTGCTCGCTCTGCGGCTGTGCGGTCTGCGGCTGTGCGGTCTGCGACCCCACTGGTAGCAGACGCCGGGCCGGGCTTCTCTCCCGGGGAGCGATCGGCTAATTTGTTCTTTGGCATAACAAATAGCCCCGGCGCCACTCCACCGAGGCCACTGTGCAGCAGTCGAACAGAAGGAGACAGGCTATGACGGCAGAACCGCCCCGCAACTGGGCCGGCAACGTCACATTCCGGGCCGCCCGGGTGCACCGCCCGTCCTCGGTGGCCGAGCTCCAGCGGATCGTCGCCGGGGCCGCGAGCGTCCGGGCGCTCGGCACCGGCCACTCCTTCAACCGCGTCGCCGACACCGACGGTGACCTGGTGCGTCTGGACGGCCTGCCCGCTCGGGTGGAGATCGACCCGGTGGCCCGAACCGCGACCGTCGCGGCCGGGATGCGGTACGCCCAGGTCGCCGAGCAGTTGCACGCGCGCGGCTTCGCCCTCGCCACCATGGCCTCACTCCCGCAGATCTCCGTCGCCGGCGCCTGCGCAACCGGGACCCACGGCTCGGGCGACGGCCGGCCGGGCCTGGCGGCGGCGGTCGCCGGGCTTCGGATGGTCGCCGCGGACGGCGAGCCGGTGGAACTGCGACGCGGCGTCCCCGGGGACCGGCTGGCGGGCGCGGTCGTCGCGCTCGGCGCCCTCGGCATCGTCACCGACGTCACGCTGGACATCGAGCCGGCGTACGACATCGCGCAGTGGGTCTACACCGGGCTGCCCCTGGACCGGCTGGCCGAATCGTTCGACGCGGTGTCGGGCGCGGCCTACAGCGTCAGCGTCTTCACCGACTGGGCCTCCGGCGACGCACAGGTCTGGCTCAAGCGGCGTACGGACACGGACGGCCTTGAGCACCCCGGCCGGTCCTGGCTGGGGGCGCGGCTCGCCGACGGCCCACAGCACCCGATCCCCCACCTCTCCCCCGCCGCGTGCACGGCCCAGGGCGGTATCCCGGGCCCGTGGCACGAGCGCCTCCCCCACTTCCGTCCCGACTTCACCCCCAGCAGCGGTGCCGAGCTCCAGTCCGAACTCCTGCTGCCCCGGGCCGCCGCGCCCCGGGCCTTCGAGGCGCTGCGCCGGATCGGCCACCGGATCGCGCCCGTCCTGCAGGTGTCGGAGGTCCGCACCGTCGCCGCCGACGACCTCTGGCTCAGCCCTGCCCACCAGCGGGACTGCGTCGCGCTCCACTTCACCTGGACCGACCGGGCGGAGGCCGTCCAGGAGGCCGTCGCCGCCGTCGAGGAGGAGCTGCTGCCGCTCGGCGGCCGCCCGCACTGGGGCAAGCTGACCGCGCTCGCCCCCAAGGAGGTGGCCGCGCTGCACCCCCGCGCCGACGACTTCCGCCGCCTGATGGCGGACCACGACCCGGCGGGAAAGCTGCGCAACGCGTTCGTGAACGACCTGTTCCCGTGCTGACGGCAGGCACTGACCGCAGGTACTGACCGCAGGTACTGACCGCAGGTACTGACTCCGGAGGAAGGCAGGAGGAATGCAGGCAGCGGCAAGGGCGCCGCGGCAGGGGGCGGTACCGGCGACGCTGCCGGCCGCCCCCTGCCGCAGCGCCCGGCGGGGCCGGCCCTGGGGGGCCGGACTTCACCCCGCCGTGGCCGGCGCGCCCGGGAGAAGCGGGACGGGGCGACGGGCACGGCGGGGTGAAGGCGTGGGGTTACATGAGGTGGAAGTCGGCGTGCAGGCGCCGGGTGTGGTCGACGGTGCGGACGGCGCCGGTGAGGGTGACCTCGGCGGTGAGCCGGGGGTCGGTGCTGGAGGCGGCGAAGCGCAGTTCCAGCGCGCCGGGCTCGACGATGCGCAGCCCGTCCCGTCCGGTGAAGGAGGCCAGGTCGGCAGGGACGGTGACCGGGACACGGCGGGACTCGCCGGCCGCGAGGGTCAGCCGCTGGTAGCCGACCAGGCGCTGCACCGGCTGCACCACGGAGGCGACCGGGTCGTGCAGGTACAGCTGGACGACCTCGGTGCCCTCGCGTTCGCCGGTGTTGCGGACGGTCAGGGCGAGGTGGAACTCGCCGGAGGTGTCCGCCCGGTCGTTCATCACCACCAGGTCGGACCAGGCGAACGCGGTGTAGGACAGGCCGTGTCCGAAGCCGTACGCCGCCGTGGGGTCGGTGCTGGAGACGTCGGTGGCCTCCGCCAGCCGGGCCGCCAGGTAGGTGGACGGCTGGACACCCGGGCGGCCCGGGACGCTGACCGGGAGGCGGCCTGCCGGGTTGATCCGCCCGCTCAGCACGCCGGCGACGGCGCCGGTGCCCTCCTCGCCGGGGAAGAACGCCTGGACGATGCCGGCCGCCTCGGTCACCGCCCGCCCGAGCGCGTACGGCCGCCCGGCCAGCAGGGTGACCACCACCGGGGTGCCGGCGTCGAGCAGTGCGTCAAGCAAGTGCTGTTGCACGCCGGGCAGTTCGAGCGACTCGGCGTCGCAGCCCTCACCGCTGGTGCC
>FTKL01000169.1_pt3 | contig 10491 bp, 6 predicted proteins | sample 2434061 | NCBI WGS metagenome assembly FTKL01 (sample SAMEA3914816, study PRJEB12502) | metagenome | biome: forest; material: soil | place: USA | collected 2011-09-16 | depth 0.3 m
CTGCGCGCCGAGAACGAGCTGCGCGTCGTCGCGGACTGCGCCTACACCAACACCGGCGAGGGCCTGCACCGCTTCGTCGACCCGGTCGACGGCGAGACGTACCTGTACACCCAGTTCGAGGTGCCCGACGCCCGCCGGGTCTTCGCCTCCTTCGAACAGCCCGACCTCAAGGCCGCGTTCAGGTTCACCGTGACCGCCCCCACCGGCTGGGTCGTGGTCTCCAACTCCCCCACCCCGGCCCCGGCCGGCGAAGGCGACGTCCAGGTCTGGGAGTTCGAGCCGACCGGCCGGATCTCCTCGTACATCACCGCGCTGATCGCCGGCCCGTACGTCGGCGTCTTCGACACCTACGAGAGCGGCGAGCAGCGCGTCCCGCTCGGCGTGTACTGCCGGCCGTCGCTGCGTGAGTTCCTGGACGCCGACGCGGTGTTCGCGGTCACCAAGCAGGGTTTCGACTACTTCCAGGAGAAGTTCGACTACCCGTACCCCTTCGCCAAGTACGACCAGCTCTTCGTCCCGGAGTTCAACGCCGGCGCGATGGAGAACGCGGGCGCCGTGACGCTGCGCGACCAGTACGTGTTCCGGTCCAAGGTGACCGACGCCGCGTACGAGTCGCGGGCCGCGACCATCCTGCACGAGCTCGCCCACATGTGGTTCGGCGACCTGGTCACCATGGAGTGGTGGAACGACCTCTGGCTGAACGAGTCGTTCGCGACCTTCGCCGAGGCCGTCTGCCAGGCCGAGGCGCCCGGCTCGAAGTGGCCGCACTCGTGGACGACCTTCGCCAACCAGATGAAGACCTGGGCGTACCGGCAGGACCAGCTGCCGTCCACCCACCCGATCATGGCCGAGATCAACGACCTCGAAGACGTCATGGTCAACTTCGACGGCATCACCTACGCCAAGGGCGCCTCGGTGCTCAAGCAGCTGGTGGCGTACGTCGGGCAGGACGCCTTCTTCAAGGGCGTCCAGGCCTACTTCAAGCGCCACGCCTGGGGCAACACCCGCCTCAGCGACCTGCTCGGCGCCCTGGAGGAGACCAGCGGCCGCGACCTCGGCGCCTGGTCCAAGGCCTGGCTGGAGACGGCCGGCATCAACATCCTGCGCCCCGAGCTGACGCTCGCCGCCGACGGCACGATCGAGTCGCTCACCGTGCTCCAGGAGGCCCCCGCGCTGCCCGCCGGCGCCAAGGGCGAGGCCGTGCTGCGCCCGCACCGGATCGCCATCGGCGCGTACGAGCTCCAGGACGGCCGGCTGGTGCGCACCGAGCGGATCGAGCTGGACGTCGACGGCGCCCGCACCCCGGTGCCGCAGCTGACCGGCCGTGCCAGGCCCGCCGTACTGCTGCTCAACGACGACGACCTGTCGTACGCCAAGGTCCGCCTCGACGAGGCCTCGCTGGCCGTCGTCACCGAGCACCTCGGCGCGTTCGCCGACTCGCTGCCGCGCGCCCTGTGCTGGGCCTCCGCCTGGGACATGACCCGGGACGGCGAGCTGGCCGCCCGCGACTACCTGAAGCTGGCCCTCTCCGGCCTGCCCCGGGAGTCCGACATCGGCGTCGTCCAGTCCGTGCACCGGCAGGTCCGGGCCGCGCTGGACATGTACACCGACCCGGCCTGGCGCGAGCAGGGCCTCGGCCGCTGGGCCGCCGCCGCGGAGGAGCAGCTGCGCGGCGCCGAGCCCGGCAGCGACCACCAGCTGGCGTGGGCCCGCGCGCTCTCCGCCGTCGCCCGCACCGACGGGCAGCTCGCGCTGCTCGCCGGCCTGCTGGACGGCTCGGTCGAGCTCAAGGGCCTGGCCGTCGACACCGAGCTGCGCTGGACGCTGCTCGGCCGGCTGGCCGCCACCGGCCGCGCGGACGACAGGGCCATCGACGCCGAGCTGGCCCGGGACCGGACGGCCGCCGGCGAGCAGCACGCCGCCACCTGCCGGGCCGCCCGCCCGACCGCCGCCGCCAAGACGGAGGCCTGGGACTCGGTCGTCGAGTCGGACAAGCTCACCAACTACGTGCAGGACGCGGTCATCGCCGGCTTCGTCCAGTCCGACCAGCGCGAGCTGCTCGCCCCCTACACCGCCAAGTACTTCGCGGCGGTCAAGGGTGTCTGGGAGACCCGCAGCCACGAGATCGCGCAGCAGATCGTGGTCGGCCTGTACCCGGGCCTCCAGGTCGAGCAGGCCACCCTGGACGCCACCGACAAGTGGCTGGCCTCGGCCGAGCCGGTACCGGCCCTGCGCCGCCAGGTCGTCGAGGCGCGCGACGGCGTGCAGCGCGCCCTGCGGGCCCAGACCGCCGACCGGGCGGCCGGCGCCCGGGAGCTGGGTCACTGACCCGCTGAGGTACCGAGGTACCGAAGACGGTGGGGCCGGGTGCAGTCGCGCCCGGCCCCACCGCTCTGCCCGGTCGTGCGGAGCGCTTCTCACCCGGCGCGGCCCGTTTCAAAGGAATCTCCCATCTTCCGGTGGCACGCTGGCTCGCCAAGGAGGCCTGCCCGTGACCACATCCGCCACTCCTGCGACCCGAAGCACCACCCGTGACTCCCTGTCCCCCGACGCCCTCGCGACGGCGGTCCTGACGCTGATCGGCGCGGGCGCGGCCGCCGTCCTCGCCCTCTGGTGGCAGGACACCGCGAGCATCGCCGACGCCGCCCAGTGGCTCACCGGGGCCGGGCGGATCACCGGCCTGCTGACCGGCTACACCGCGCCCGTCCTGCTCCTGCTGATGGCCCGGACACCCCTGCTGGAGCGCGGCCTCGGCGCGGACCGGCTGGCCCGCTGGCACGCGGTCGGCGGCCGCTACCTGGTCGGCCTGCTCACCGTCCACGTGCTCACGATCATCTGGGGGTACGCCCTGACCGTGCGCCGGGGCGTGGTCGGCGAGGGCGTCGACATCGTGCTGCACTACCCCGACATGATCAAGGCGGGCATCGGGACGCTGCTGATGTTCGGCGTCGGCGCCGTCTCCGCGCGGGCCGCCCGCCGCCGGATCGGCTACGACCTCTGGTACCACCTCCACCTGGCCACCTACCTCGCCGTCGCGCTCTGCTTCGCCCACCAGCTCAGCAACGGCGCCGACCTCGGCGAGGGCCCGGCGCGGGCCGCCTGGTACGCGCTGTACCTGGGCACCGCCGCCGTCCTCGGCTGGTACCGCCTGGCCGTCCCGTGGCTGCGCGACCGGCGGCACCGGCTGCGGGTGGCCGAGGTCCGCCCGGAGGCGCCCGGCGTCGTCTCGGTCTTCGTCACCGGGCGGCGGCTGGACGAGCTGCGGGCCGAGGCCGGGCAGTTCTTCCGCCTCCAGTTCCAGGCGCCCGGCCTGCGGTGGAGCGCCAACCCGTACTCGCTGTCCGCGCCGCCGCACCCGCACTTCCTGCGCTTCACCGTGAAGGACCTCGGCAGCCACAGCGCGGCCGTCGCCCGGCTCCGGCCCGGCACCCCGGTACGGGCGGAGGGCCCGTACGGCGCGTTCACCGCGCGCCGGGTGCGGGGCGGGCGGCCCGTGCTGCTGCTGGCGGCGGGTGTCGGGATCACGCCGCTGCGGGCCCTGTTCGAGACGGTGCCCGCCCGGCGCGGCGGCCTGACCCTGGTCTACCGGGCGAGCCGGCCGCAGGACGTGGTGTTCCGCGCCGAACTGGACACCATCGCCGCCGCGCGCGGCGCCCGGGTGCACTACCTGCTCGGCCCGCGCGAGGAGGTCGGCGACACCGGCGCCGCGCTCGCCCGGCTCGTACCGGGGCTGGCCCGGCACGAGGTGTTCGTGTGCGGCCCGCAGGCCCTGGCCGAGGACGCCGTCCGCGCCCTGCGGGCGGCCGGGGTGCCGCGTACCCGCATCCACCACGAGTCCTTCGACCTCTGAGCGCCCGTCAGCCCGACTGCCCTCCAGCCACCGTTTTCGACCCGTCACCGAAGCCTTCCGGGAGTCCCCGTGCGCAGAGCCGTCGTCGCCACCTCCGCCACCGCGGCCGGGATAGTCCTGCTGCTCTCGCTCAAGCCGCACGGGAGCGCGGGCACCGCGGCCGCCGTCAGCAGCGCCGGTTCGGGCGCGGACACGGGCAGCAGCGGTGCCGGCGCGAGCAGCCCGTCGGCCGCCCCGAGCGGCGGCAGCGGTGCGGCCGCCGCCGGCGGCGTCCGGTCGGTCACCGGGACGGCCGCGAACACCCGGTACGGCCCGGTGCAGGTCAAGGTCACCCTGGACGGTACGAAGATCACCAAGATCGACGTGGTCGAGTACCCCTCCCACGACCGCCGCGACCAGGAGATCAACAGCTACGCGCTGCCCCTGCTCAACCAGGAGGCGATCGACGCGCAGAGCGCCGCGATCGACGTCGTCTCGGGAGCGACCTTCACCAGCCAGGGCTACACCAGCTCGCTGCAGAGCGCCCTCGACCAGGCGGCCGGCTGATGACGGCGGCCGCCGCACCGGGCGCCCTGCCGCAGGCCCTGCGCGCGGCCCCGCTGCGGCACGCCGAGCACGTCATGGGCACCGTCTTCTCGTTCGCCGTCCGCGACCCGGACGCGGGCGGGCGGCGGGCCGTCGAGGCGGCGCTGCGCCGGGCCGTCCGCCGACTGCACCGGATCGACGAGACGTTCTCGCCGTACTGGCGCGACAGCCCGGTCAGCCGCCTCGCGCGGGCCGAGATCACGCTCGCCGACTGCGGCCCGGAGGTGGCCGGGGTGCTCGACCGCTGCCGGGAGGTCGCCGAGGAGACGGAGGGCTGGTTCACCGCCCACCCGGGCGGGCGGCTGGACCCGAGCGGCTGGGTGAAGGGCTGGGCCGTGGAGGAGGCCGTCCGGATCCTGCGCGAGGCCGGTGCGGGCGATCTGAGCGTCAGCGGCGGCGGGGACGTCCAGACCGTCGGCGGCCCGTGGCGGATCGGCGTCGCGCACCCCGGCCGGCCCGGCGCGCTGGCGGCGGTGGTGGCGGGCCACGACCTGGCGGTCGCCACCTCGGGCACCGGTGAGCGGGGCCCGCACATCCTCGACCCGCACACCGGCCGCCCGGCCGACGGCCTGCTCTCGCTCACCCTGGTGGGCCGGGCACCGCTGACCCTGGCCCGTACCGACGCCTGGGCGACGGCCGCCTTCGCGATGGGCCCCGAGCGGGGGCTCGCCTGGGCCGAGGCCCGTGACGGCGTCGAGGCCCTGGCCGTGCTCCCGGACGGGCGCAAGCGGTGGACCAGCGGGTTCCCCGCCCTGGTCGCGCCGACACCGGTCAGCGTGGCCGTCGCCCCCGGACGTGCGACTGCCCCGCCGGCCACGGAGGGCGGGCGGGGCAGCGGCGGGGTGTGACGAACGCGGGGGCGTCCGGTTACTTCTTCTTGTCCTTGCCGACGATCGAGGGCAGCGCGGTCAGGCCGGCGATGACCACGAACAGCACGACCGGGATCACCACGTACAGGCCGAGGGTCTGGGCAACGCTCAGACCCGCGCCCGGGTCGTCACCGTCGTCCCTGGTCAGGGCCATGGCGGGCGACGACATCAGCATCATCAGCGTGGCCGCTGCGGAGACCGCACCAGCGCGCAAAGCGTTCCTCTTGTCCACGTTTCCCACCGTACCGGCCCCTTACCTTCCGCCGCGCGCCGGGGTCAGCCTTCCGGGGCCACGGCCTTCGCCGCGCCCGTCGTGCTGAGCACGGCGGCGAGCGCGGCCGTGCCCGGCGCCGCCGCGACCTGGTCGAGGGTGCGCGGCCGGCCGGCCGCGTCGGCCACCGGCAGGCGCCAGTTGGGGTACTGGTCCCAGGTGCCGGGCAGGTTCTGCGGGCGGGGGTCGCCGACGGTGTCGGGCAGCCAGACGCCCACCAGCGTGGCGGGGGTCGCGAGCAGGAAGCGGTGCAGGGCGAGCGGATCGAGCGGGGCGCCCGGTGCGAGCAGGCCGAGGCGCGTCAGTTCGGCCCGCCAGTCGGCGAGTTCGGCCGCCGCCTCGGTCTGCTCCTCGGTCAGTGCGCGGGCCAGCAGGCCGAGACGGTGGCGCAGCTCGACGTGCTCGCCGGAGAGCCGGGCGGCGGTGCTCGGCAGGTCGTGCGTGGTGAGGGTGGCCAGGCACTGCGAGCGCCAGCGCTCCGGCGGCAGGATCTCGCCCTTCGCCCGCCAGTCGCGCTCGAACCAGAGCACCGAGGTGCCGAGGATCCCGCGCGCCGCCAACTCCTCGCGCACGCCGGGCTCGACGGTGCCCAGGTCCTCGCCGATCACGGCGGTGCCCGCCCGGTGTGCCTCCAGCGCGAGCACGCCGAGCATCGCCTCCGCGTCGTAGCGGACGTACGCGCCCTCGGTCGGCCGGTGGCCGGCCGGCACCCACCAGAGCCGGAACAGCCCCATCACGTGGTCGATCCGGACGGCCCCGGCGTGCCGGGCGGCCGAGCGCAGCAGTTCGGCGTACGGGGCGTAGCCGGCGGCGGCCAGCGCGTCGGGGCGCCAGGGCGGCAGGCCCCAGTCCTGGCCGTGCGCGTTGAAGGCGTCGGGCGGGGCGCCGGCCGAGATCCCGGTGGCGAGGACGTCCTGCAGCGCCCAGGCGTCGGCGCCGTCGGGGTGCGCGCCGACGGCGAGGTCGTGGATCAGGCCGACGGCCATCCCGGCCTCCTCGGCCGCGTGCTGGGCGTGCCCGAGCTGCTCGTCGACCAGCCAGGCCAGCCAGCGGTGGAGCTCGACCCGGTCGGCGCGTTCGGCCGCCGCGAGGGTGACGTGCGGGCTGTCCGGGCGGCGCAGGCCCTTCGGCCAGGCGTGCCAGTCACTGCCGTGCGCCTCCGCGAGCGCCGACCAGACGGCGTACTTCTCCAGCCACGCGCCCTCCCGGCGGACGTACGCCCGGTACGCGGCCTCGCGCCCCACCCCGCGCGGGACGGCGTGCAGCACCTCCAGCGCCTCGGACTTGAGCGCCCACACCGCGTCCCGGTCGATCAGGCCGTCGTGCGCCAGCACCTCCGCCCGCTGCTGGGCCGCCCGGTGGGCGCACGCCTGGACCTGCTCGCGCTGCCCGGCCGTCAGGTACGCGTACTCGGGGACGGCCTCCACCCGCAGGTGCACCGGGTCGGCGAAGCGGCGCGAGGAGGGCCGGTACGGGGACGGGTCCGAGGGCGCGCCGGGCAGCGCCGCGTGCAGCGGGTTGATCTGCACGAAGCCGGCGCCCAGTTCGGCGCCCGCCCACTGCGCGAGCTCCGCCAGGTCGCCCAGGTCGCCCATCCCCCAGGAGCGCTCCGACAGCACCGAGTAGAGCTGCGCCAGGAAGCCCCAGCTGCGGCCCCGCAGACCGGCCGACCGCTCGGGTGCGACGATCAGCGGCGCCTGCGCCTGCCGCTCACCGGCCGTCACCCGCAGCAGGTGGTGGCCCAGCGGCAGGTCGGCGGGCAGCCAGTGCGAGCGGCCGGCCGGCAGCGTCCACTCGCCGCCGTCCTCCAGCTCCACCCGCACCCGAGCGTCGGCGGGCACGTCCAGCGCGGTGCGCCGCCCCGCCCGCACCACCACGCACGGCGGCAGCAACCGGGCCTTCACCTCGGCCAGGTGACGCTCCATCGACGCCCGGACGGCCTCCGGCGTCCCCGCCGCCACGCCGAGCGCGGCCAGCACCGCCACCAGCGTCCGCGCGCCGACCGGCACCGGCCCGCTCCCCGGGTCGTACGTACTGTCCACGCCGTGCGCGTGCGCCAGCGCCACCAGCTCCGGCGGGGGCGGCGGAGCATCCTGTGCCGGCACCTGCCGGCTGCCTGCTTCGTCACGGTCGAGGTATGCGGCCACTCGCGGCTCCTGCGGTCTCGGCGACGCCCGTACGGGACAGCACAGTCCTACCCGCGTGAGGGTCGGCCGACCCGGCACCGACACGGTGCGCAGTGGCCCGGTACGCCGGTACGGGTGAACCTGCGTCATCCGGCCCGGCCGGCGGGGCCGACGGAACGCCAGGTGATCAATCAGTACATATGAGACATACGCGCCCGCGACGTTGACACCGCCTGTCCCAACTGGTGGGCTTTGGCCGCGACAGGGATCGCGGGTGGCGGCGCGCGGCACTCGGGTCCGGCCCGGTTCGATCTTCACTCCGTGCGTCCGGCCCGTTGACCTGGGCACTCACCGCGAGGAGGCTCCTGTGCAGTCCCGTGTGTCCGTCGTCGCCGGCCGCAGGCTGAGGCAGCAGTTGGAGCAGAGCGCCGCGCTGCGGGATGTGCTGTACCACCCGGCCGCGCTCGCCGCGCGGCGGGCCACCGCGCGGACGGCCCGGCAGTTGGCGCCCCGGGCGGCCGACCGCATGATCGCGGACTTCAAGGGGACGGAGCCGCTGCTGGCGTCGGTGCGCGCGGAGCGCGGCACCGTCAGCGGCACGGGCGAGGTGCGCATCCCCTCGCCCCGGCGGCGGACGTTGCAGGTCGCGGCGACGCTCTCGGCGGCCGCCGTGGTCGGCGGGCTGCTGGTGGCCGCCCCGGCCTCGTACGCCTCGCCCCCGTCACCGGCGGCCTCGTACGCGGCGGCCGAGGTGGCCGGTTCGGCGCCGCAGACGCCGCTGGGCAGTGTCAGCGACCCGCAGGTCTTCCCGCGCCCGCAGCAGCAGGTCGTGGCGGGCCGGCCGGTGGCGGTGCCGGCCGAGGTGACGCTGGTGCTCGCCCCGAAGGCGGACAACGGCGCGGTGGACGCGGTGCGCGAGGTGCTCGGCATCGCCGGTGCCAACACGCTCACCCCGCAGCCGGACTCGTCCTCCCCCGCCGCCGGTTCGCTGGTCGTGTACGTCGGCGGGCCGGCCGAGGGCGCGGACGGCACGGTGGACCGCGTGCTGCGCGAGCTGGCCGTGGCCGCCGGGAAGAAGGACACCGAGGCACCCTCCCCGGGCGGTCTGCCGGCCGGCGGGTACGTGCTGTCGGCGGGTCAGCTGGCGGCGCCGGGCGGCGGGACGTACGGCGCGGTGGTGCTCGCCGGGGTGGACGCGACCGGCACGTACTACGCGGCGCAGAGCATGCGGCAGCTGCTGGCGGCCGTGCCCGCCGGGCAGGGCCAGGGGCCGGCCGAGGGCCGGGCGCCGCAGCCCGGCGACGCGGAGGCCGGCACGCTCGGCCTGCCCGGCATCGCGCTGCGCGACTGGCCGGCCGGGGCGCCCGTACGCGGCACCGCCGAGGCGTTCTACGGCACGCCCTGGACGCAGCAGCAGCGCCTGGACCAGCTGGAGTTCCTCGGCCGCTCCAAGCAGAACTTCTACCTCTACGCCCCCGGCGACGACCCGTACCGGCTGTCCCGCTGGCGCGACGCCTACCCCGCCGCCCAGGCCGAGGACCTCCGCGCGCTCGCCTCCGCCGCCTACCGCGCCCATGTCGCACTCGGCTACGCGATCGACCCCGGCCAGTCCTTCTGCTACAGCTCCGGGCGGGACGTCGACGCGCTGGTGGCGAAGCTGGACGGGCTGCGCAAGCTGGGTTTCAGCGCCTTCCAGCTGCAGTTCCTGGACGTCTCGTACGACGAGTGGCACTGCGGCGGCGACAAGCGGGTGTACGGCACCGGGCCGGCCGCCGCCGCCCGGGCGCAGGCCGAGCTGGCCGGCAAGCTGCAGGAGCGGCTGATCAGGCGCGACCCGGGCCTGGCACCGCTGACCGTGGTGCCGACCGAGTACCACCAGCAGGGCGCGACCCCGTACCGGACCGCGCTCGCGGCCGCGCTGCCCGAGGGCGTGCAGGTCGCCTGGAGCGGGGTGGGCGTGATCCCGGAGAAGATCACGGGCGCTCAGACCGCCGACACCGGCTCGCTGTACGGGCATCCGCTGGTCACCCTGGACAACTACCCGGTCAACGACTCCAGCCCGGACCGGCTCTACCTCGGCGCGTACACCGGCCGCGACCCCGAGGTCGCGTCCCGCTCGGCCGCGCTGCTGACCGGCGGGATGCGGCAGCCGGTGGCGTCCCGGATAGCACTGGCGACCGCCGGCGACTTCGCCTGGAACCCGGCCGGGTACCAGCCGCAGGAGTCCTGGCAGGCCGCGCTGCGCTCGCTGGCCGGCCCCAGCGCCGGGCCGGTCTCCGACCCGTCGGCCACGCCGTCAGCCGCCCCGGCCGCGGGCCCCGGCACGACGCTGGCCGCCGTCACCGCGCTGGCGGGCAACAGCTCCTCCTCCCCACTGGCCAAGCAGGAGTCGGGCTACCTGGCGCCGCTGCTGGAGCAGTTCTGGGCCGCCCTGGAGCCGGCCTCCGGCAACGCCCCCGACCCGGCCCGGCTGACCGAGGCGGCGGCCCCGCTGCGGGAGGCCTTCACCGCGATGGCGAGCGCGCCGCAGACCCTGGCGGGCAACCGGGCGACGGCCCCGCTGGCCGCCGAGGCCGGGCCCTGGCTGGCCCCGCTGCGCGCGTACGGCCTGGCCGGGCAGTCCGCCGTCGACATGCTGCTGGCCCAGCGCGGCGGCGACGGCACGGCGGCCTGGAAGGCCCGGGTGGAGCTGACCCGGCTGCGCGAGCAGGTCGCGCAGAGCCCGGCGACGGTCGGCGCGGGCGTGCTCGGCCCCTTCCTGGAGCGGGCGGCCGCGGCCGCCGACACCTG
>FTKL01000367.1_pt2 | contig 10482 bp, 9 predicted proteins | sample 2434061 | NCBI WGS metagenome assembly FTKL01 (sample SAMEA3914816, study PRJEB12502) | metagenome | biome: forest; material: soil | place: USA | collected 2011-09-16 | depth 0.3 m
CCCGCCGCGCTCAGGTCGCCCGCCGAGCCGGTGGTGAAGAAGAGGCCGGCCCAGAGCTTCTTGAACACCCCGTCGGCCGCCGATCCTCCCCGCACCCCCTGCGGGAAGAGCGAGTCGGCCAGGTTCCACCAGGTGATCTGGCTGGCCACCGCGTCGATCCGCGGGTCGTACGCGGAGCCGAGCAGGGAGATCGCGCCGCCGTACGAGGCGCCGGTGATGCCGACCCTCGGGTCGCCCGGGGCGTCCAGCCGGACCTCGGGGCGGGCGGCGAGCCAGTCGACGAGGTGCTTGACGTCCTCGACCTCGCGGTCGGGGGCGTTGAGGCCGATCTTCCCGCCGGAGTGGCCGAAGCCGCGCGCGGACCAGGTGAGGACGGCGTAGCCGGAGCGGGCGAGCTGCTGGGCGCGGGCGCGTTCGCCCTCCTTGCTGCCGCCGAAGCCGTGGGCGAGCAGAACGGCGGGGCGCGGGCTCGTACCGGTGGTGAAGTACGAGGTGTCGATGCCGACCTGCTGCGAGCTGCCGGGCGTCTCGGGCATCAGCAGGACGTGGTCCTCCTGACCGACCGCCGCCCCGCCGCCCGCGGCGGCCGCCGTCCAGGTGCCCACTCCGGCGAGGACCGCCACCGCGAGGGCCGCGGTCACCAGTCTCCGGGGCCTGGACATCGCGCTCGTCGCGGCCGTCCTGCGCGCGCGCCAGCGGCGCCATGATCCACCGAACTCCATGGATAGTGATCCTATCCGCGTTGTCGGTAGGAAAGCCGTAAAGGACGGCGGACCTGTCGCGGGGTCAGGCCGCCGGGAGCACGGCCCTCCGTGGGGCACAGCAAGGACCGAATCTGACCGGTTCACCCCTTATCGTCCGGGTATCGTACGGTCAGCTGACGATCCGTCCACCGATTCCCGGCGAGGTGTCCGTGCTGCTCTGGCCGCTGACCGTCCTGCTCCTCAGCGTCGCCGTGACCCTCGCCGTCGGCTGGGGCGTCGACCGGGTGCTCCAGCGCGTCGCGGCGAGCAATCCCGGCGTGCCGGTCTGGCCGCTGCTGCGGCGCTGCCGGATCCCGCTCCAGCTCGTCGTCATCGCCGCACTGATGCTGGCCGCCAAGCCGCTGGAGCGGATCTTCGACCTGAGCGGGGACGTGCTCCACGAGGTCAACCTGCTGGTGCTGCTCGCCTCCCTCGGCTGGCTGACCGTCCGGGTGGTGGCGGCCGGGCTGGAGGCCGTGCTCAGCCGGTACGAGACGGTGACGGAGGACCCGGCGCGGGTGCAGCGGGTGCACACCCAGATCAGCATGCTGCGGCGGGTGGTCAGCGCGGTGATCGCCGTCGTCACGGTCGCGGTGATGCTGCTGACCTTCTCCGCGATGCGCACCATCGGCGCCAGCCTGCTCGCCTCGGCCGGCATCCTCGGCATCGTGGCGGGCATCGCCGCGCAGTCCGCGCTGGGCAACTTCTTCGCCGGCCTCCAGATCGCCTTCGGCGACACGGTCCGGATCGGCGACACCGTGGTGGTGGACGGCCAGCAGGGCACGGTGGAGGAGATCACCCTCTCGTACCTGGTGGTCCGGCTCTGGGACTACCGCCGGCTCGTCGTGCCCGTCTCGTACTTCGTCAACAAGCCGTTCGAGAACTGGACCCGCAAGGACCCGGGCCTGCTCGCCTCCGTCGTCCTGTACCTCGACCACGCCACCCCCGTGGACGCGCTGCGCGCCGCCCTGCACGAGCGCCTGCGCGACAACCCGCTCTGGGACGGCGCCGCGTGGGCCCTCCAGGTCACCGACACCACCCCGAGCACCCTGGTCGTCCGCGCCACCATGACCGCCCGCAGCCCGGACGACGCCGCCCTGCTCCGCTTCGCCGTCCGCGAGCAGCTCATCGCCTACCTGCGCGACGAGCACCCGGACGCGCTGCCCCGCCTGCGGACGGGCGAGGCGTAGCCGGCCCGGGTCAGCCCTGTCCCTCGGCCACGGCGCTCACGCTCAGCCTGAACGGCTCCCCCTCGGACCGGCGCCCGATCGAGAGCGAAGCGGTGCTGCCCGCGACCTCCTTCGTGAAGCGGAGCATCCCGCCGTCCTCCACCGGCCGCCAGCCCCCGGCGCCGGCGGCCTCGCGGTAGAACGCGAGCGCCTCGGCGTCCGGTATCGAGAGCCGGTAGTCCTGCCAGGCCTCCACATGCCGGTCGTCCTCGTCGCACGACGCGCTGCCCGCGGCGGCCGGCTCGATCCCGGCCGGATGCGCGGCCAGCACGGGCTCCGCCACGAGGGCGGACCGAAGCCGGTTCTCGGCCGACGAACAGAACGGAGGTCCACCGGTCAGCGCCTGGAACGCGACGAATCCCAGCGGTATGACGGCGATCAGGCCGAGCGGGCCCCACTTGGCCAGCTTCACGCGGGTGGCTGTGTTCACGCCGGGCAGCGTAGCGCCCAGAACCGGTCGGTCTAGAGCACCCGGGTCATCGTGCGATGCGGGATTCCCGCGTCCAGGTACTCCGGGCCCTCGGCGGTGTAGCCGAGGCGCTCGTAGAAGCCGAGTGCCTGGGTCTGGGCGTGCAGCTCGACCTCGGTCGCGCCGCGCTCGCGCCCGGCCTGCTCGATGGCCCGGACGAGGGCGATGCCCAGGCCGGTGCCGCGGGCGGCCTTCGAGACGGCGAGCCGGCCGAGCAGGACCCGGCCCGGCCTGCCGCCGGTGAGCTCCAGTGCCTGCGCGCCGTGGATCAGCCGGGCGGTGCCGAGCGCGGCGCCGCCGGGGCCGACCGCGAGCAGGTGCTCGGAGGTGGCGTCGAGCTCGTCGTACTCCAGTTCCTCGGGCACGTTCTGCTCGACGACGAAGACCTCGCGCCGGACGTCCGCGACCAGCGCCAGGTCGGTCCCGCCGACGGCCACCCGGATGTCGGCCGCCACGTCAGCTCTCCGAGGAGATGATGTCGAGGGCCTTCTGCAGGTCGGCCGGGTACTCGCTGCTGAACTGCACCCACTCGCCGTTCGACGGGTGCTCGAAGCCGAGCGAGACGGCGTGCAGCCACTGCCGGGTGAGGCCGAGCCGCTTGGAGAGCGTCGGATCGGCGCCGTAGGTGAGGTCGCCGACGCAGGGGTGGCGCAGCGCCGACATGTGCACCCGGATCTGGTGGGTGCGGCCGGTCTCCAGCTTGATGTCGAGCAGCGATGCGGCCCGGTAGGCCTCGATCAGGTCGTAGTGCGTCACGGACGGCTTGCCGGCCTGGGTGACGGCCCACTTCCAGTCGGAGCTGGGGTGGCGGCCGATCGGGGCGTCCACGGTGCCGCTCATCGGGTCCGGGTGGCCCTGGATGAGGGCGTTGTACTTCTTCTCGACCACGCGGTCGTGGAACTGCCGCTTGAGGTCGGTGTACGCGCGCTCGGACTTGGCGACGACCATCAGGCCGGAGGTGCCCACGTCGAGGCGGTGCACGACGCCCTGGCGCTCGGCGGCGCCGGAGGTGGAGATCCGGTAGCCGGCCGCGGCGAGACCGCCGATGACGGTGGTGCCCGTCCAGCCGGGGCTGGGGTGGGCGGCGACGCCGACGGGCTTGTCGACGAGGACGATGTCGTCGTCGTCGTGGACGATCCGCATGCCCTCGACGTGCTCGGCGACGATCTGCACGGCGGCGGCGGGGGCGGGGATCTCGACCTCCAGCCAGGATCCGGCCATCACCCGGTCGGACTTGCCGGCCGTCGCCCCGTCGATGGTCACCTTGCCGTCGGCGGCCAGCTCGGCGGCCTTCGTCCGGGAGAAGCCGAACATCCGGGCGAGGGCGGCGTCGAGACGCTCGCCCTCAAGGCCGTCGGGAACGGGGAGGCTACGGGTCTGCGCTGCGGTACTCACCCGTACGAGTATGCCGGACGGGAGCGCCCGCCCTTACTCACCCGGGGTCTCGGCCTTGGCCGGCTCGTCCTTGGGGGTGCCGTGGTGCACGGTCCCGTCCGGGTTGCTGCCGCGGAAGGAGAGCAGGACGACCAGGATGCCGCCGCAGACGATCGCGGAGTCGGCGAGGTTGAAGACGGCGAAGTGCTGGACGGAGATGAAGTCCACCACGTGGCCGCGGAACACCTGCGGCGAGCGGAACAGCCGGTCGGTGAGGTTCCCGAGGGCGCCGCCGAGCAGCATGCCGAGCGCGATGGCCCACGGCAGGCTGTAGAGGCGGCGGGCGATCCGCCAGATCACCACGATCACGGCGGTGGCGATCATGGTGAAGACGATGGTCATCGCCTGTCCCATGCCGAAGGCCGCGCCGCCGTTGCGGATCACCTGGAGGGTGACGATGTCGCCGGCCACCTGGATCGGGGAGTGCCCCTCCAGCCGGGCCACGACCAGCAGCTTGCTGCCGAGGTCGATCAGGTAGGCGAGCAGCGCCACGACCAGCAGTACGCCGATCCGCCGGCGGCGGGCGCCGGCGGTGGCCCCGGTCGCGCCCGCAGGCTCGGCCGCGGGCCCGGCCGCTTCCGGCACGGCGTCCTCGTGCACGGCGTTCTCCGCTCCGGTGGGGGACGTCTGCGCCGGGGCAGCAGTGGTCAGGACGGACTCGTCCTGTGTCTGGGGAGAACCTGGCGTACTGATGATCCGCTCCGCTGCCGCTGGGGTCCCCCGGCCGGAGGCTGAGGGGGAAATGGGGCCGACGTTACGGGGTCGAGCGTACGGCAAGCCCGGCCCCGTCCGGCGCCCCGGCTACCGCCGTTCCTGCTTCGCCTTGCACTGGACGCAGAGCGTGGCGCGCGGGAAGGCCTGCATCCTGGCCTTGCCGATCGCCTGGCCGCAGGACTCGCAGACGCCGAAGCCGACGCCCTCCAGGCGGCCCAGGGCGCGCTCGGTCTGGGCGAGGCTGTCGCGGGCGTTGTTGCCGAGGGCGAGCTCGCTCTCGCGCGAGATGTTCTTGGTCCCGGCATCGACCTGGTCGTCGCCGGCACCGTCGTTGGAGTCGCGCATCAGGCCGGTGATCGCCGCCTCGGAGGCGTCGATCTCGGCCTGCAGCCGTTCCAGCTCGCTGATGAGCTCGGCGTGCAGTTCGGCCACCTCCACCGAGGTCCAGGCGTCCTCGCCGGGGCGTACGGGCAGCTCGGCCGGGTCGACCGACTCGGCGCCGCCGACGGCTCGGGCGCCGGTGGCGGCGGGTGTGCGGGTACGGCCGGGCGCTGCTACGCGGGCGGTGCCGGTGCTGTTCTTGTGCCGTGCGGTGGTGGTCACGGTCCCCTCCCCTGGGTCGCCTGCCACAGCCTTGCGGGCCCGCTTGGTGGCGGTGCCCGCGCCGGTTGCCTTCTCAGCCATGGCTTCGACCCCATCTACGAATGAATCGAGCCGCCGGTTCCCGGCGGCTTCCAGTGCCGGAACGATAATCCCCATCAAATCCGGCCACAACATGACATACCGATGCGCACCGATACGCCCTGCCGATGCCACCCGGGTAGCTCCCCGACCGCTCCTACCCTTGCGCTGTCCAAGTTGTGCCCAGATCGTCATCTGCTAACCGCACCGACGGGAGTGCGCACCGGCGCGTGACGGCACAAACCGGGTTGCCGGGCCCGATACACTGGGGCTGCAAGGCGCAGATGGGACGAGTACCGACGTACGCAGCCACCAGCGACCCGGGGACGGTGCGAGCCCGGGGGTGTGCACGGCGGGAAGATCACCCCGGAGCCGCCGGAAGAACGGCCTCACGGCCTGGTAGACCCGGCAGCAAGCCCCCAAACAAGAGGGCCGCAGCACCATCGCGGCCAAGGAGGGTGGTACCGCGGGACGGCATGCCGTCTCGTCCCTCCGTCGGAAGCCAGTCCACGCATCCGCCGGAGGTAGACACCCGCGATGAGCACCCAGCCCGTGCACGGCCAGCCCGCCTACAACGCCGTACCCGCCCAGGTGGACCTGCCCGCCCTCGAACACCGGATCCTGAGCTTCTGGCAGGACAACAAGGTCTTCCAGCGCAGCCTGGAGCAGTCCGAGGGCCGCCCCGAGTGGGTCTTCTACGAGGGCCCGCCGACCGCCAACGGCATGCCCGGCGCCCACCACATCGAGGCCCGCGTCTTCAAGGACGTCTTCCCCCGGTACCGGACGATGAAGGGCTACCACGTCGCCCGCAAGGCCGGCTGGGACTGTCACGGCCTCCCCGTCGAGCTGGCCGTCGAGAAGGAACTCGGCTTCTCCGGCAAGCAGGACATCGAGAAGTACGGCATCGCCGAGTTCAACGAGAAGTGCCGCGAGTCCGTCACCCGGCACACCGACGCGTTCGCCGAGCTGACCACGCGCATGGGCTACTGGGTGGACCTCGACGAGGCCTACCGCACGATGGACCCGTCCTACGTGCAGTCCGTCTGGTGGTCGCTGAAGCAGATCTTCGACAAGGGCCTGCTCGTCCAGGACCACCGGGTCGCCCCGTGGTGCCCGCGCTGCGGCACCGGCCTGTCCGACCACGAGCTGGCACAGGGCTACGAGACGGTCGTCGACCCCTCGGTGTTCGTCCGCTTCCCGCTGACCTCCGGCCCGCTCGCGGGCGAGGCCGCGCTGCTGGTCTGGACGACCACCCCGTGGACGCTGGTCTCCAACACCGCCGCCGCCGTCCACCCGGACGTCACGTACGTGGTGGCCACCGACGGCAACGAGAAGCTGGTCGTCGCGGAGCCGCTGCTCGGCAAGGCGCTCGGCGAGGGCTGGGAGCCCACCGGTGACCGCTTCACCGGCGCCGAGATGGAGCGCTGGGCGTACACCCGGCCGTTCGACCTGGTCGAGATCCCGGACGCGCACTACGTGCTGAACGCCGACTACGTCACGACCGAGGACGGCACCGGCATCGTCCACCAGTCCCCCGCCTTCGGCGCGGACGACCTCGCGACCTGCCGGAAGTACGGCCTGCCGGTGGTCAACCCCGTCCTCGCGGACGGCACCTTCGCGCCCGAGGTCCCGCTGGTCGGCGGAGTCTTCTTCAAGAAGGCCGACGAGGCGCTGGTCAAGGACCTCCAGGAGCGCGGCCTGCTCTTCCGCCACCTCCCGTACGAGCACAGCTACCCGCACTGCTGGCGCTGCCACACCGCGCTGCTGTACTACGCGCAGCCGTCCTGGTACATCCGGACCACCGCCGTCAAGGACGCGCTGATCCGCGAGAACGAGGCGACCAACTGGTTCCCCGAGAACGTCAAGCACGGCCGCTTCGGCGACTGGCTGAACAACAACGTCGACTGGGCGCTGTCGCGCAACCGCTACTGGGGCACCCCGCTGCCGATCTGGCGCTGCGCGGAGAACCACCTCACCTGCGTCGGCTCGCTGGCCGAGCTCTCCGAGCTGACCGGCAGCGACCAGAGCGGGCTGGACCCGCACCGCCCGTACATCGACGACGTCACCTTCGACTGCCGCGAGTGCGGCGGCACCTCCACCCGGGTGCCCGAGGTGATCGACGCCTGGTACGACTCGGGGTCGATGCCGTTCGCGCAGTACGGCTACCCGTACCAGAACAAGGAGCTGTTCGAGAAGCGCTACCCGGCGCAGTTCATCTCGGAGGCGATCGACCAGACCCGCGGCTGGTTCTACACGCTGATGGCCGTCGGCACGCTGGTGTTCGACAAGAACTCGTACGAGAACGTCGTCTGCCTCGGCCACATCCTGGCCGAGGACGGCCGCAAGATGTCCAAGCACCTGGGCAACATCCTGCAGCCGATCCCGCTGATGGACCAGCACGGCGCGGACGCCGTGCGCTGGTTCATGGCGGCCGGCGGCTCGCCCTGGTCGGCCCGCCGGGTCGGCCACGGGACGATCCAGGAGGTCGTCCGCAAGACGCTCCTCACGTACTGGAACACCGTCGCCTTCCAGGCCCTGTACGCCCGCACCACCGGCTGGGCGCCGTCCGCCGCCGACCCGGCCCCGGCCGACCGGCCGCAGCTCGACCGCTGGGTGCTCTCCGAACTGCACACCCTCGTCCGCGAGGTGGACGCCGCGCTGGAGGCGTACGACACCCAGCGGGCCGGCAAGCTGCTCTCCGGCTTCGTCGACGACCTCTCCAACTGGTACGTCCGCCGCGGGCGCCGCCGCTTCTGGCAGGGCGACGCCGCCGCGCTCGCCACCCTGCACGAGGCGCTGGAGACCGTCACCCGGCTGATGGCGCCGCTCACCCCGTTCATCACCGAGCAGGTGTGGCAGGACCTGGTCGTCCCGGTCGACGCCGAGGCCCCGGCCTCCGTCCACCTGGCCGGCTGGCCGGTCGCCGACGAGGCGCTGATCGACACCGAGCTGTCCCGGCACATGGCACTGGTACGCCGCCTGGTCGAGCTGGGCCGCGCCACCCGCGCGGAGTCCGGCGTGAAGACCCGCCAGCCGCTCTCCCGCGCGCTGATCGCGGCCCAGGGCTGGGAGGAGCTGCCGGCCGACCTGCGCGCGCAGATCGCCGAGGAGCTGAACGTCTCCACGCTGGAGTCGCTGGCGGCCGTCGGCGGCTCGCTCGTCGACACCACCGCGAAGGCCAACTTCCGGGCGCTCGGCAAGCGCTTCGGCAAGGGCGTGCAGGACGTCGCCAAGGCCGTCGCCGCCGCCGACGCGGCCGCGCTCGCGGCCGGCCTGCGGGCCACCGGCGCCGCGAGCGTCGAGCTGAACGGCGAGCAGATCGCCCTCTCCCCCGACGAGGTGATCATCACCGAGACGCCGCGCGAGGGCTGGGCCGTCGCCAACGAGGCCGGCGCGACCGTGGCACTCGACCTGCACATCACGCCGGAGCTCAAGCGTCTGGGCGTCGCCCGCGACGCCATCCGCCAGATCCAGGAGGCCCGCAAGAACTCCGGCCTGGACGTCGCGGACCGGATCGTGCTGCGCTGGCTCGCCGAGGACGAGGAGACCGCCGCGGCGATCACCGAGCACGGCGCGCTGGTCGCCGAGGAGGTGCTCGCCGTCGACTTCGCCGCCGGCGCCGCCGACTGGGAGTCCGAGTCCTTCAGCGACGACGGTCTCGGCCTGGCCTTCCAGCTGCGCAAGGCCTGAGCCACGGCCGGACGTACGGCCTGACCCGTACAGCGCTGCGGCCGCCACCCCGGGCGAGGGGTGGCGGCCGCAGTGGCGTGCACGCGCGCAGTCGCCCGGGCGGTGGCAACGTGGAGTCCGACAGCGTCCGGACCGGCCGGCGCGTCCGGCGAGCAACGGGAGCCCGCGATGACCGGTGAGATCTCCTTCTTCGAACTGGGGGTGGCCGACGCCGAACAGGCCCACGCCTTCTACGGCGGCCTGTTCGGCTGGAGCTTCGATCCCGGCCCCGGCGGCGGCCACGTGATCACGACCCCGGGTGTCCCGGGCGGGCTGCACAGCGGCGACCCCGGCGCGAGTCCGTACCTGTTCTTCGCGGTGGACGACATGGAGAGCGCGCTCGCCCGGGTGCTCCAGCTCGGCGGCACCGTCGAGGGCGGCGACCTCGGGGGCGAGAGCGAGTCGGCGTCCCGGTTCGGCCGGTTCCGGCTCTGCCGGGACGACCAGGGCTCGGCCTTCGGGCTGCATCAGCCGCCCGCGACAGGTTGACCTGAAAACGAGGGCGCCCCCGCCGTGACCGTGGTCACAGTGGGGGCGCCCTCGTCGTTCGTACTGCTTAGTTGTCGCCGTCCTCGTCGATCAGGAAGCCGCGCATCGGAGCGGGCGCCTGCTGCATCGGCTGCGGAGGCTGCGGCCGCACGGCGGCCATCGGCTGGGTCATCCCGGCCGGGGCCATCTGCTGCGCACCCGATCCGCCGGACGCCTGGCCGGCGCCGCCGAAGGAGGGCTGGCCGCTGCCGCCACCGAACGAGCTCTGCCCGCCGAAGGACGGGCCTCCGCCGAACGACTGCCCGCCGCCGCCGAAGCTGGGCTGACCGCCGCTCATCGCCGAGGCACCGGCCGGAGCCATCGACGACGCGGCCGGCGGCAGCGAAGCGGTGGCCGGGATGCGCGGCGGGGCGAGCGAGTCGTCCGCCTGCGACTCCAGCTGGCGCAGCTGGGTCTCCAGGTAGGACTTCAGGCGCGTCCGGTACTCACGCTCGAACGCCCGCAGGTCCTCGACCTTGCGCTCCAGCGTGGCCCGCGCGGACTCCAGGGAGCCCATCGCGACGCGGTGCTTCTCCTGCGCGTCCCGCTCCAGGGCGTCGGCCTTGGCACGGGCGTCGCGCTCCAGACCCTCGGCGCGGCTGCGAGCCTCGCCGACGATCTTGTTGGCCTCGGAACGTGCCTCGGAGATCGCCTGGTCGGCGGTCTGCTGGGCGAGTGCGAGCACGCGGGCCGCGCTGTCGCCGCCGCTGCTCTGCTGCTGCTGCATCGGGCCGCCGAGCGGGCCGCCCATCTGCTGCGGCTGGCCCATCGGGCCGCCCATCGGCTGGAGCTGCTGGCCGCCCATCTGCTGCTGGCCCATCTGCTGCTGCCCGGGGAGCTGCTGGCCGTGCTGCTGGCCCATGGGGTTGCCCATCGGCTGGAGCATCTGACCGCCCATCGGCTGCACCAGCTGCTGCTGGCCGCCCATGGTCTGGCCCATCTGCTGCTGCTGCTG
>FTKL01582665.1_pt1 | contig 10422 bp, 9 predicted proteins | sample 2434061 | NCBI WGS metagenome assembly FTKL01 (sample SAMEA3914816, study PRJEB12502) | metagenome | biome: forest; material: soil | place: USA | collected 2011-09-16 | depth 0.3 m
CCGTACACCCGCCCGCCCGGCGTCACCCAGAGCACCTCGCGCCCGGCCCGCTCCGCCGAGACCTCGCCCCGGCCGCCGGCCCGCGCGTCCAGCTCCGCCAGATCGGCGAACTGGTACGCCACCGCGTCCCAGCCGCCCGAGGCCAGCGTCTGGCGCAGGTAGCGCTCCGCCACCCGCACGCACGTCGTGCAGAACGCGCAGTCACCGTCGAAGACCAGCACCGGATCCTTCATCACCGCTCGGTTCATGCCCCGATCGTCCCCCATCCGGCCGCAGAACTGGCACCCGACGCCACCCGACGGGCCGTCCGAGGATCGAAGCAGCCGAATCCGGGGAACGAATGGGGGACGATGCCGAAAAGGCCGGTACCGGACGCTGCGTGACAGCTCTTCAGACGATCACCCACACGCCGGCCCCGCAGCACGGTAACCTGCCGCTGACAAGGGGAGGAGGGCACACCACCCGTGACCAAACTCGACATGACCCCGGGCGCGCAGATACCCCGTACGGATGCCGGCCCGCAGACTGCGGTCACCCAGGCGCTCTCCTCGGCCGCGTACCGCGACTCGGAGCTCACGGCCTTCGAGGACGTCCAGCCGGGCAAGATCAAGGCCGGGCGCTTCAAACTGCTGCGGCCCAACCTCGGCGAGGCCTTCAGCAAGGCCGTGATCGCCCGGACACTCGGCGCCAAGCGTAATCCGCTGGTGCCGTCCTTCGGAGTCGACGCGCGCATGGTCGTCCAGCACTGCCTGGCCGCCCAGGAGCTGCGCGACGCCCGCGACCGGCAGCTGACCGTCGTCACCCTGGTGAGCGGTCTGCTCTTCCTGCCCGGCACCCTGCTCTGGCTCGGCGCCTTCCAGCTCCGGGCCTGGCTCAAGAAGGACGACTCCAGCCGCGACCAGTTCTTCGGCACCCTGGTGCTGGCCGGCGTCGGCCTGATCGCCGTCCTGCTCGCCGTCCGGCCGCCGGTGGGCGGCATCTGGTCGCTCTACTTCCGGGTGATGACGCTCGCGCCGGTGGTCGGCTGGTACCTCGCCAAGCGGATCGTGCTGCGCAGCACCCTGGACCTCCGGGGCCGCTGGCTCGCCCTGGTCGAGGGCAACGGGCCCGCCGCGACGGTGCCCAAGGCCGTGCCGCGCGACGACATGGACAAGAAGGCCGCCACCCTCAAGGCCCAACTCGGCCGCCTGGAGGCCGAGCAGGAGACCAACATCCAGCACTACGCGGGCCCGAAGGGCCTGCTCGGTGCTGGCCGCCGCTGGGGCTCGTGGAACGTCAGCGCCGAGCTCAGGCCCGCCGAGGGCCACCCCGACTTCCGGACGTTCCACACCTGGGACCTCGCCCGGAAGATCGCCGAGCGCCTCGGCGGCCTGCGCCGCAGCGAGGTCGCCAACGGCGGCATGCCGCCGTACTCGGTGAACCACTGGGTGATCCAGCACATCCCCGAGGGCGCCGACGAGATCGGCCGCCCCGGCGGCGCGGACATGGACGGCGACGGCTTCGTGATGCGCGACTTCGCCGTCCAGGCGGTCGCCAACCGGCAGAGCTTCGGCCAGAGCGCCCCCCGGCACTGCGTGGCCGTCCAGTTCGTGATGCACCAGGGGCAGGTGGTCTCCACGGTGACGGTGGAGATCAGCGTCCTCGCCAACATCCTGGAGATCACCGTCTCCGGGCACGCCCTCGGGCCGATACACGGCCTGTTCACGGGCAAGCCCAAGCCCAAGGAGCTGACCCGCCAGAAGAGCGGCAAGTTCTGGGAGGAGGAGACCATCCAGCTCCCCCTCATCGACAACGACGAGGTGGTGCGCCAGGCGCTTCGCGCGCCCTTCATGCGCGCCCCCGTGCTGCTCGGCTGGCTCGGCGGCGGGATGGGCCTGCCCGAGCCCTTCGGCCTCCGCTCCACCTGGGTGAGCAAGACCTGGGCCAGCCGGGACAAGACCGACGACGTGCTGCGCAGCGCGACCCCGGTCGTCGCCGCCGTCACCGCCGCGCTGGTCGACTTCCTGGACGAGCACGACGTCGACACCAGCCGCTTCACCAACCGGGTCGGCATCCTGAAGTCCGAGATGCAGGGCACCCGGCCGTTCCTCTTCGACGAGTACAACGCGGGCTGAGGCCGGCCCCACAACGACCGTGGCCCGTACCGTCCGTCGACGGTACGGGCCACGCTCCTGTGCGCGGGCGGTCTCAGCCGCGCGGCCAGGCCTCGGCCAGCATCTTGCGGGTGTCCGCGAGGAGCTGCGGCAGCACCTTGGTGTGGCCGACCACCGGCATGAAGTTGGTGTCCCCGCCCCAGCGCGGCACCACGTGCTGGTGCAGGTGCGCGGCGATACCCGCGCCGGCCGCCGCGCCCTGGTTCATCCCGATGTTGAAGCCGTGCGCCCCGGAGGCGGCGCGCAGCGCGGTCATCGCGTTCTTGGTGAAGACCGCCAGCTCGTCCGTCTCGGTGTCGTCCAGGTCCGTGTAGTCGGCGACGTGCCGGTACGGGACGACCATCAAGTGCCCACCGTTGTACGGGTACAGGTTGAGCACCGCGAAGACGGCGTCGCCACGGGCGATGACCAGCCCTTCCTCGTCGCTCAGCGCCGGGATCGAGCAGAACGGACAACCGTCGTCCGGAGCCGGTCCGGTGGGCTTGTTCTCGCCCTGGATGTAGGCCATCCGATGGGGTGTCCACAGGCGGCGGAAGCCGTCCGGCTCCCCGACGCCCCGTTGCAGTTCCGGCTCACTCGTCATGCTGATCAGCATATTCGCCGCACGCGCCTTGCAAAGCAGCGCGGGGCAGACTCGTGATGAGCCTGCCCCGCGTCACGCGCGTTTCACCGTCACACCTGGATGCGGCGCTCCACGGCGTCGACGATCTCGGCGACGGCCTCGGCCAGCGGCACGCCGTTCTTCTGCTCGCCGTTGCGGTAGCGGAACGACACCGCGCCGGCCGCGATGTCCTCGGCGCCGGCGATCAGCATGAACGGCACCTTGGACTTCTGGGCGTTGCGGATCTTCTTCTGCATCCGGTCGTCCGAGGCGTCCACGTCGACCCGGATCCCCTTCTTCCTGAGCTCGGCCGCGACCTCCTGGAGGTACGGCACGTGCTCGTCGGTGATCGGGATGCCGGTCACGGTGACGGGGGCGAGCCACGGCGGCATGGCACCGGCGTAGTGCTCCAGCAGCACCGCGAAGAAGCGCTCGATCGAGCCGAACAGCGCCCGGTGGATCATGACCGGCTGCTGGCGCGAGCCGTCCGCCGCCGTGTACTCCAGGTCGAAGCGCTCGGGCAGGTTGAAGTCGAGCTGGATGGTCGACATCTGCCAGGTGCGGCCGATCGCGTCCGTCGCCTGGACGGAGATCTTCGGGCCGTAGAAGGCCGCGCCGCCCGGGTCCGGGACGAGCGGCAGGCCCTGCTTCTCGGCCACCTTGCGCAGGACCTCGGTGGCCTCCTCCCAGGTCTCGTCCGACCCGACGAACTTCTCCGGGTCCTTGGTGGAGAGCTCCAGGTAGAAGTCGGTCAGGCCGTAGTCGCGCAGCAGGCCGAGCACGAAGGTGAGGGTCGAGTCGAGCTCGTCCGCCATCTGCTCGCGGGTGCAGTAGATGTGCGCGTCGTCCTGGGTGAAGCCGCGGGCGCGGGTCAGGCCGTGCACGACGCCCGACTTCTCGTACCGGTACACCGTCCCGAACTCGAAGAGGCGCAGCGGCAGTTCGCGGTACGACCGGCCTCGGGCGTCGAAGATCAGGTTGTGCATCGGGCAGTTCATGGGCTTGAGGTAGTAGTCGGTGCCCTCGTCGAGCTGCATGGGGGGGTACATGCCGTCGGCGTACCAGTCGAGGTGGCCGCTCTTCTCGAAGAGCTTCCCCTTGGTGGCGTGCGGGGTGTAGACGAACTCGTACCCCTCCTGCTCGTGCCGCTTGCGCGAGTAGTCCTCCATCGTGCGGCGGATGATGCCGCCCTTCGGGTGGAAGACCGCGAGGCCGGAGCCGATCTCCTCCGGGATGGAGAAGAGGTCGAGCTCGCTGCCGAGCTTGCGGTGGTCGCGCTTCTCGGCCTCGACCAGGAAGTCGAGGTGCGCCTTCAGCTCGTCCTTGGTGGGCCAGGCGGTGCCGTAGATGCGCTGGAGCATCGGGTTCTTCTCGCTGCCGCGCCAGTAGGCGGCCGCGTTGCGCATCAGCTTGAAGGCCGGGATCTGCCGGGTGCTCGGCAGGTGCGGGCCGCGGCAGAGGTCGCCCCAGCAGTGCTCGCCGGTCTTGGCGTCCAGGTTGTCGTAGATGGTCAGCTCGGCGCCGCCCACCTCGACGCTGGAGCCGTCCTCGGAGGAGGCGGAGCCCTTGAGGCCGATCAGCTCGATCTTGTACGGCTCGGCTGCCAGCTCCTCGCGGGCGGCCTCGTCGGTGATCACGCGGCGGGAGAACTTCTGCCCGCGCTTGATGATCTCCTGCATCTTCTTCTCGATGGCCTTGAGGTCATCGGGGTGGAACGGCTTCTCGACGTCGAAGTCGTAGTAGAAGCCGTCCTTGACCGGCGGGCCGATGCCGAGCTTGGCCTCGGGGAAGAGCTGCTGCACGGCCTGCGCCATCACGTGCGCGGTGGAGTGCCGCAGGATGTCGAGGCCGTCCTTGCTGCCGATCGCGACGGGCTCGACCTCGTCGCCGTCCTGGACGGCGTACGCGAGGTCCTTGAGCGCGCCGGCGACCCGGGCGGCGATGATCGAGCGGTCGTCGGCGAAGAGCTCGGCGGCCGTCGTGCCCGTGGTCACCACGCGCTCTTCCCGATCGGGTTCGCGGTTGATGATTACCCGGACGTCCGTCACCGGTCTCTCCTGACGTGCTGGATGCGTGTGACGCAGCACTTCACTGCGCGATCACGATGGTACCGAGAGCGGAGACCCGCTCGCGCACCTATATGACCGTCCCGCCTCCCCCGCTACCCCGCGTCCCCCTCGCCGAGCGTCTTGAGCAGCCGGTCGCGCTCCGCCTCCTCCAGCCGGACGGGCCGGAGGTCGCGCGGGTGGCCGAGCTTGCGGAAGCCGCCGCGCCGCTCCAGCCGGCCGCTCACCTGCACCGGGGCGCCCGCCAGGTGCGCCTCGGCGGCCAGCCGGTACGCCCGGTCGTCCAGCCGGACGCGCACCTCGGAGACCTCGGCGCCGCTCAGCACCCGCAGCCGGACGGACCCGGGCCCGGCCGGGCCGCCCCGCTTGAGCCGGACGACGGCGCCGACGACGGTGACCTGGACGGCGGGCTCGATCCGCTCCAGCAGTTCGGCGGCCTCCTCCAGGGCGGGCAGGTCGCCGGGCGAGAAGTCCAGGGTGATCCGCCGGTCGCCGAACCCGCCCGGCGTGCCGACCGCCGCCGACCAGGCCACCGCCACCTGGGCCGCCGTGGCGCCGCGCACCAACTGCTGGACGGCGTCCACCAGCTCACGGCTGACGCCGGTCTGCACGGCGTTCTCGAACGCCTCCAGCCCCCCGCTGACCCGCCGGTAGTCGACCGCGTCCCGCAGCGCCTCCAGGGCCCGGACGAGCGTGGTGACGGCGGCGCGGCCCTCGGGCGCGGGCGTGTACGCGGTGAGGCCGCCCGCGCCGGCGGCCGACGCGACCACCAGCGCACGCTCCACGAAGGCCCCGGCGAAGCCGTCGAGCCTGGCCCCGAAGTACGCGGCCCTGGTCCGCCCGGCCTTGGCCGCGGCGGCGAGCATCGCGCGCGCCGCCCGGCGCAGCTCCTCGTCGCCCTCCCAGGGCACCGCCCCGGACGCCCCGGGCACGTCCCGCCGCCACTGGATCTCGTCCCCCGGCACGGTGAGCGCGACCAGGATCGACCGGGCGGACGGGCTGCGCGAGCGCGAGAGCGCGGTGACCGCGTCCGCGAGCAGCTCGACCGCGTCGTCGAAGCCGCCGCCGGCCGGTACCAGCACGCTGGTGTCGGGATCGGTGTCGCCGGGCGGCGTCCAGCGTCCGTATCTGGCCGTCGGCCCGCCCCGCCGGACCCAGCCGTGCCGGGCCAGCAGCGTGGCCAGCACCACCGGGTCGACCGCCGCCGGGTCCGGCAGGGCCGGCGCTCCGTCCTCGGACATCCGGATACCCGTCATGCGTCAGCTCCTCCCAGCAGGGGGCGCAGGGCGCTCACGGGCTGCCGCCCGCGCCGACCCTGGCCATGATCTCGCACAGTGCGCGGTCGTCGAAGACCTTGGCGACCGGCACCCGGACGTTGGTGCGCCGCCGGCCGGTCACCGGGTGGCCGGCCAGGTTGAGCCAGTAGCAGCAGTGCCGGACCTCCAACGCGTCCGGCCGGGCTTCCAGCCAGCGGTCGACCTGACGCGGCAACAGCATCACCACCAGGATCTTCGGCACGGCGACCTGCGCGCGGGCCAGCTTGCGCAGGTGGTCGTTGTCCAGCGTGAAGCTGAAGAAGGGGCCGGCCGGGGCTGCCGCGATCTGCTGGGTGGCCTTCAGCTGGATCTTTATGGTGACCTCGTCGTCGACCAGGTGGGCCGCCGACCCGTGGCTGACCTGCCAGTCGATCCCGTTGTCCGGGAACGGCTGCGAGAGCGAGCAGCCGGCCGCCGCCGCGACCGCGTGCAGGTAGGCCACCTGAAGCGTCTCCATGCAGGCCGTGGTCGCCAGGTTGCCGCGCAGCACGGCCGCCGTCTCCTCGGGCTGCGGTTGTGTCAGCGCCATGGCTGCCGCCTCCCCCCGCCTGGGCGCATGGCCGGTCCGGATTCGAACAGACCTCCACCGGGATCATCCCCGAGGCGGCCGCCGCCAAACGGTTGAGTGACCGTCAGAACGGGGTATCACCCCTGTGGGACGAGACCGGGCGGGTGTGCACCGCCGGTCCTCGGCGGTGCACCCCACCCGCCCGGTCTTTCCCCGGCTCCGGCAGTAGAGAGCGCCGCAGTACCTGAGGGGCAGTCATGCAGCAGCAGTGGTTCACGGGCCCGCTCGCCTCCTTCGACACCGAGACCACCGGCGTGGACGTCGAGACCGATCGCATCGTCTCCGCCGCCCTGGTCGTCCAACTCATGCCCGGGGCAGCCCCGCAGGCCGCCACCTGGCTCGCCGATCCGGGGGTGCCGATCCCCGACGGCGCCCGCGCGGTGCACGGCATCACCGACGAGCGCGTCCGCGCGGAGGGCCGGCCGCCGCGCACCGTGGTGGCCGAGATCGCCCGCGCCCTCGGCGAGCAGGCACGGGCCGGCACGCCGGTGGTGGTGATGAACGCGCCGTACGATCTGACGCTGCTGGACCGGGAGTTGCGCCGCCACCGGGACACCTCGCTGGCGGACTGCCTGGGCGGCGCCGAGCTGCTGATACTGGATCCGCGGGTGCTCGACAAGCACATCGACCGCTACCGCAAGGGCCGCCGTACGCTCACCGACCTGTGCGCCCACTACGGCGTCGAACTGGCCGGCGCGCACGACGCCTCGGCGGACGCGACGGCGGCGATGGGCCTGGTCCGGACGATCGCCGCCCGCTACCCCGGCGCCCTGGGTGCGCTCAGCCCGGCCGAACTGCACCTGCGGCAGCGGGTCTGGCACGCGGCGCAGGCCCGCGGACTGCAGAACTGGTTCGACCGGTCCGGCACTCCGGAGCGGGTGGACCTCTCCTGGCCGCTGCGCCCGGTGCGGTGCGTGTGCGGCCGGCGGCTGTCCGAGCAGCACCGCTGCGAGGCGGCGGCGTGACATGCGACAGGCCCCGACCGGCGATTCGGTCGGGGCCTGCTGCTGCACGGTGGGCGATACTGGGATCGAACCAGTGACCCCTTCGGTGTGAACGAAGTGCTCTCCCGCTGAGCTAATCGCCCGGGCAACGAGAAGAAGACTAGCACCATTCGGGGGCCGCCCCGCAACCCGCATCGGCGCGGATCCGCCTGTCGCAACCGCAGAACTCGCGCACCGCAGGGAAGATGACTGCGGCTCAGTCCGATTCACCTCGGCGGCCACGGGATTGCCGATAAAGACGTCGGGCCCCGGCCATTTAATGGCCGGGGCCCGACGTCTCACTAATGCATTCCGGTGGGCGATACTGGGATCGAACCAGTGACCCCTTCGGTGTGAACGAAGTGCTCTCCCGCTGAGCTAATCGCCCGGGTGCAGGGAAAACATTACCGCATCCCGAAGGCTGCTCCGAACACCCCCGCCCGTGCCCGGCCGGGGCCCGCCGCCCCGGCCGGCGCCACCGCCCCGGTCAGGACAGCGCCCGGGTCAGGACAGCGCCCACGGCATGGTCAGCCCGTACTTCCACAGGTACCAGCCGCCGAGCCCGGCGATCACGGCCAGCCCGACGGCCGTGAGGGTGATGTTCCGGCGCCGGACCCTCGGGTCCATCGCCTTCTGCGCGGCCTCGGCCACCTTGCGCCTGGTCCAGCGCAGGGCCAGCTGGGCCCAGACGAACTCGGTCGCCCAGATGCCCATGCCCAGGAAGATGACCACCCAGCCCGGTCCGGGCAGCGGCAGCATGACCACGCCGAGCGCCACCACGGCGAGCCCGGCCAGGAAGATCGCCACCTGCCAGCTCAGGTGCAGCGGCCGCGAGCGCCTGATGAAGTGCGGCGCCCTCGATCCCAGCGGCCGGCCCCCGTCCGGCGTGTCCGGTGCCTCGTGCGGGGCCCCCGTCCCGTCCGCCACGGCCTCACCCGATCTCGTGTTGTCGCTTCGTACAGCCATGCCCAGAAAGCTAGCCGAGAACGGCCCCCGGTAATCGACTGCCCCGCGTGCCGTAGCGATTCCGCAATGCGCCGGAAGGGGTACGACTCGCGCTCGAATCGGGACAGAGGGGTTTACATCGGTCGTGGAGGTGGGATGGTCCGTTCGCCGACGTGCGAATCCCCGAGCGCACACTGAGCGAAAGGCCATGGCGCTTATGAACACCACGGTCAGCTGCGAGCTGCACCTGCGCCTCATCGTGTCCAGCGAGTCCTCGCTGCCCGTCCCCGCGGGCCTGCGCTACGACACCGCCGACCCCTATGCCGTGCACGCCACCTTCCACACCGGCGCCGACGAGACCGTCGAGTGGGTGTTCGCCCGAGATCTCCTTGCGGAGGGGCTGCACCGACCCACCGGTACCGGCGACGTCCGGGTGTGGCCCTCGCGCAGTCACGGCCAGGGAGTGGTCTGCATCGCGCTGAGCTCTCCGGAAGGAGAAGCCCTGCTGGAGGCCCCGGCCCGCGCGCTTGAGTCCTTTCTCAAGCGGACGGACGCCGCGGTGCCGCCCGGCACCGAACACCGTCACTTCGACCTCGACCGGGAGCTGTCGCACATCCTCGCCGAAAGCTGACCCCGCCGGAGGGCCCCCCACCCCGCCGTACGGCGAGGTGGTCGTCCCTGCCGTAGCGCGGCCGTCCTACTCGGGGGCACGGCCGCACGTCCTGCCGCGCACCATGCGGCCTCGGGACCGGCTCCCGGTCCGCTCCCACCGGAGCGGGCCGGGGTGCCGGAATCACCCCGGGCAGAGAGGCCGGTCACCCGATTCAGGGTGGCCGGCCTCTCTGCCCGGCGGCCCCGGGCTCCGGGCACCGGCCCGGCAGGAGCCCGCGCACCCGTCCCCGCAGCGTCCCGCTCACGGGACCTCGCCCGATCGGCGCCCCGGCCCGGTAAGGTCTGCGGTGACTGCTGACGCGGGGAGGCCGACGGCCCCCCGCCGCGCGAGGAGCCCCCACGTGCTGATCACCCATGACACCGAGTGCGCACTGAGCATTCTGGTCGAGCTCCTCAACACCTCGCCCGACGCCTGCGGCAGCGAACTGCTGCCGGACGTGGGCGCGCTCGACGCCTTCGTGGTGCGCCAGGAGATCAGCGAGATCGACTCGCTCACCCCGGCCGACCTACGGATCGTCCACAGCCTGCGCAGCCGCCTGCGCGCGGTGTTCTCGGCCGGCTCCACCGAGGAGGCCGCCGAACTGGTCAACGCCGTGGTCGCGGCCGCCGGCACCACCCCACGGCTGACCAACCACGACCACCACGGCTGGCACATCCACTACTTCGCCCCGCACGCCGCCCTGGGCGACCACCTGGCGGCCGAGCTGGGCATGGCGCTGGCGTTCATCGTGATGGCCGGTGAGCGGGAGCGGTTGCGCAACTGCGAGGCGCCGGACTGCGCGCGCGTCTTCGTCGACCTGTCCCGCAACCGCTCGCGCCGCTACTGCGACAGCCGTACCTGCGGCAACCGGCTGCACGTCGCCGCGTACCGGGCCCGCCAGCGCTCCGCCGAGGCGGTGCCGACCGCCTGACCCCTGCGCCGCCCGGGGCGCGGCCGCCCGGCCGGTCAGATGCCGCGCTTGCGCAGGATCTCCTCGATGTCGGAGAAGTCGCCGAGCCCGTCGTCCGGCTGCTTGGCGTTCGACCGCTTGGCGTCCGGCTGCTCGGCGGGCCTGCTCCTCGGGGCCGCCGCAGCGCCGGTGACCGCCGGGCGGGCCGGGGCGGCGGCGGTCGCGGCC
>FTKL01001113.1_pt1 | contig 10418 bp, 10 predicted proteins | sample 2434061 | NCBI WGS metagenome assembly FTKL01 (sample SAMEA3914816, study PRJEB12502) | metagenome | biome: forest; material: soil | place: USA | collected 2011-09-16 | depth 0.3 m
GCCGGACGGCGCGACCTGCGAGGGCGTTGCGCCCATCCGGCCGTTGCCGGCCGGCCGCCGCGCCGAGATGGCGAAGACTCGCTACACCGCCACCGCCGCACTTCGGGGCGTCCTGCGCACCTACCGCCAGGAGCTGGACTACCAGTACGGGCGCGTCCGCAGCGAACAGCACGGCTTTCCACCGGAGTTCGCTGCGCTGCCCGGTCAGGAGAGGATGGCCGAGGACGTCCTGCGTGCCCTGCCCGACCTCACCCGGCGCACCCGCCGCAAGCTCCGCGAGGACCTGGTGGCCCTTGCCGGTACCGCCACGGTCGATTTCGCGGAGAGCCGGATGTACGTCCCCGCCCCGACCCGCAACGAGCAGGGCGAGCAGGCCCGACTGGAGTTGGCACTGCACCGGGTCAATGTAGAACCCGACCGCTACGCCGAGGGCATTCTGGCCCGGCTGCTGTCCGACCAGAACAGTCCTACTGAGCACGAGCAGCACTACAAGGACGCCCAGGTCATACTCGATCGGATGGCGACTCTGGCGAAGCCGTAGCGGCAGACCTGCCCGGGCGGCTGCTCGGAGCTTGCCCGGTCCGGCAGCCAGCACCTGGCGCTGTCCGGCTCACCACTTTCGGCCGTGTTTGTCCCGGAACTCCCCGAGTGCGGTCAGCGCCGCCTGCGCCCGCTCCGGCTGGCCGTCGAAGGCACCGCGGCGTAGCAGCGGCCAAGTCGCCGAGATCTCGTCGGCGATCCGCTTGGCGAGCCCGACGTCTGCGCGACCCCACCGTGCTTCGAAGAAGAACTCGCCGCTCCAGGGCTGGGCGATGAACGACCGATCGATGTCCATGGCGACCATGGAGGCCAGGAGCTCGAAGCGGTCGCAGGCGGACCGGTAGAGGTCGTCGTCGGGCTCGATGGCGCGCAGGGCCTCGCGGCACTCCTGGCGCAGGAGGCTGCTCTGGGAGTAGCCGCCCCCGGTGCCGGCGGGCCGGTCCCAGGCGCTGAGGGCGCGGGCAACAGCATCGGTGTCGAGCCGGCTGCGGGGATTGAGGTGGGTAGCCGCCGGGATGACGTCGGCGTGGTCCGAGGCGGGAGCGTCCAGCCGCGCGGTCAGCAGGGGGGCCAGCAGTTCCTCGCGGCGGGCGAGAACGGCGGCCACGCCCATGGTCCACACGGCGAGGATCGCCGGATACAGCCGCAGCAGGTCCATGTCCTGGGAGAACCTGCCGGTGAACACCGCGCGGGCGCGGGCCAGGCGATTGAGGGTCTCCACCCACCGCGCCTCGTACGCGCCGTCGTCGTGGAAGGCGCCGGCGGCCAGCAGGTGCAGCAGGGTGTCGCAGTCGCTCCGGTAGTTGCGCAGGCCTTCCGCGAATGCCTCGTCGCCGCCGTACAGGGGATAGCGCTCAGGCGTGAACCGCCCGATGGTCCGCACCACCTCCTCGTTGACCAGGTCGAATACCTCGATTCGACGCACCGGATCCGGCAGCGCTCGCTTGAGACGAGCGACCGCCACCTCCCGGCTCACCGGCACGTCCGCCGCCCTGTCCAGCGCCTCCAGGCGCCGCACCAGGCCGGTGAACAGCTCGTCCGCGCTCACCCCGGCGATCGTCGCCGCACCGTGCTGCGCCACCAGCCGTCGGCCGCTCTCCTCGAGCTGGCCGTAGTGTGCCCAGAACATCGGGTACCGGCGCACCCGGGAGCCCTCGATCGCCCGGACCAGCGCCTTGTCCCAGTCCGCCGACCACCCGGACACGATCAGCCCGTACTCGTCCATCACCCGCTTCAGCAGCGCCTCCTGCGCCGGTGGGTAGACGTCGAGCTCGTCGACGGTGTTGCGCAGCAGCAGGTCCTGGTAGTCACCGTGGAGCTTGATGACAGTGACCTCGCTGTGGACGAGCGGGGTGGCAGCCTCGAACTGCGCCGGGTGGTGGATGACCTGGGGGTGGATACCGATCTCCTCGAGCGCGAGTTCGGTCAGCGGGTCGAAGTTGGTCGTCAGGATCACCCGGACACTGCCGCGGCGCACGAGCTGCGCTATCGCGCGGTGAGCGGCACTGGGGACCTTGATCCCGCTGTCGCGCTCCTCCTCCCCGGTCGCCTCGAAATACTGGCGGAGCAGGTGCTGGCGAGCGGCGGAGGTTCGCCCCAGCGCGGCCAGCACCGAGGAGTAGCCCAGCTCGCCCTGCCCGTGCTCGGCCCACCAGGCCTGGGCGTCGAGCGGGACTCCGTCGCCGGGGCCGGACCCGTCGGCGGCAGCGGCCCGGCGAACCAGATCCTCCACGATGGCCCACCCGGTCTTCACCCCGGAGCCGGTGGAGACCCCGGAGCCCAGCAGCAGGGCGTAGGTACCGGGGCCGGCGTGGACGCAGGTGGCCAGTGCGATCTGCGGATCCAACGCACTCCCGGCCGGCGTCACCAACGCCGTGGGAACCGAAGGCGTCGAGGGGCCGGGGGTGATGTCGATGGCCATGCCGCTACTCCTCAGAACGGGAATGATGCGTCACCTCGCCCGTGTCTACGGCGGTGGCGGCGTGGTGTCACCCTATCACCCATTATCGTCAGATGGACGATAATGGGGCTGATCTACCATCACCGAACCACCCGGCCCCCGCGATACACTGCCCATCGGCAGCGCGCCTGCCAGCGTCCGATCCGATGCGCCCACGCAGCATCGCGAACCTGACGACCAAGGGTCTACGACTCGCGCGACGCAGAACCGTGTCCACGGCGAACACCCGGCCGGATGCGTGGGACCCGGCTCGGAAGAGACCGTGATGACCGCTGACCGCGCACGCAAGCAGGCCGCCCGAAAGCTCAAGGCCGTCACGGGCGAGCCCTACAACAGCGCCCGGCGCCGAACCCAGCACCCCAAGCTGACCGCCATCTGCGATACCTGCAGCGCGCCCGTCGCCGACGGCGACGGCATCCTCTGGATCCCCAAGGCCGACCTTGCCCGGGCGGAACCCGCCCTCCAGGCGTTCAAGCAGCAGCAGACCCAGCGGTTCGTCGCCCTCAGCGACTACCCGGAGCTCGCCCGCTGGCGCGTGGACCACCACGCCTGCGCCGATCTCGACGGCGCGGCCTACGCCATCGAGCTCCACCGCTGCCGCAACTGGCCCAACCTCATCAACTGGACAGCCCACCTCATGGGCAAGGCCTGGCTGTCCAGCACCGACTGGCACCGGCTCCTCAAGGACGCCGTCAACGCCGCCGGCCATCGCCTCAACCCCACCCACCACCTTGCGATCCCCGAACTGACCATCACCTGCGGCACCTGCCACCAGCCCGTCCGCGACCGCGAGGGCGCCCTCTGGGTCGAATCCTCCACCCTCTACAACGCCCGGACGGGCCAGCAGGAATTCGAGCGCAAAAGGATGGCAAACGAGAGCGTCTCGATCTGGGACTACCCCGACAGTGCCGAATGGCGCGTCGACCACTACGCCTGCACGGACTTCGAGCACTCCTACTACACCGTCGACGTCCACCGCTGCCGCACCTGGCGCAGCCTCGCCGACTGGACCGCCCACCTGATGATCAAGGGGTGGCCAGACCACACCGACTGGGACACCCTGCTCAGCGCCACCACGGAGAACACAGGCGAGTGCATCACCCCCGTCACCAAGCCGCGCCTTATCCCCTGACCTCCGCAGCACCGCCAGCCGTCCCGTGCCTTACCGCGTCGGTGCCCGCCCTGCCAGCGCGAACGCCGAAGGCCGCCCTCCGGCAGGAGGGCGGCCTTCCGTGCTGCTCAGAACCGAGAGTCCCGGGGGCCGTCGGGGGCGATGAAGCGGGCGCCGACGTTGTCGTTCGGGTTGAGGTAGACCAGCGCGGTGAACCACGCCGCTGCCGCCTCGGGGTCGCGGCGGCGCAGCAGGTCGGCGTAGGCGAAGAGGATGCGGTGGGCGGGGCGGTTGTCGAGCTCGCTGTAGAGCAGGACGTCGGTGAACGGGAAGGGCAGCGACTGCTGGAGCACGCACACCCCGGCCCTGGCCCACTCCAGCGCGACGTCCAGGCCCTCCGGGTCGACGTCGACCAGGTCGTCCTCGTCGTCGGCGAAGTCGTCCTCGCCGTCACGCACACCCGCCAGCTCGTAGGCGATTCGGGCGTAGGCGTCCAGGTCCCTGGGGTGCAGTCGCTCGCCGTCGATCTCCACCGCGGCCTTCCCGTACGCCGCCTCGTAGCCCTCGCTGCTCTCCTCGTCCGGGGTCCAGACCCGTTCCATCCGCCAAGACTGGCGCACTGGCAGCTTGGCGATCCGCTTCTCCAGCGGGGACAGCTTGTCGCCGCGCGCGCGGTGGTCGGCGTAGAAGTCGGCGGAGTCGAACTCGTTGTACTCCGGGTCCTGGATCCAGGCCAGCAGCGGCCGGTCCAACGCCGTCAGCGCCTCCATCGCCAGGCCGGACGGCGCCAGCCACGGCATCGTGCCCTCCAGGCTCTTCTTCACGGTCTTCGGGTCCTGGCCCACGGTCATCTCCATACGGGCCAGTCTCCCGCCCCCCAGCGCGCCAACTGCTGGAAACCAGCGAATACGCCCGCCTGCCCCGCTGAGGGGCAACCTGATCAGACCCGTAGCCGGACAGTAGCTGGATGTTGGACGGAGAGCTCACCGGGCAGGTGGCGCCGGATCGGTTGCTGCGACACCAGTTGCAGTGCGCCGGCCGGGGCTGCGCCGAGGAGCTGGGACAGCGGCGCCGGAACCTGCGCTGCGGTGCATCTCCTTGCCGCTCTCCAGGACGTCGCCGATGATGCGTTCCACCACGGCGGCGCGGCGGTCATCCGGCAGTTGCTGCGAGATCCGCTCGGCGGTCAGGAAGTAGCCGTTCAGAACAGGCTGGTTGAAGAACTGGTTCAACTGCTGGAGAGCACGCTCGTAGGTCTGCATATAGGTACGGCTCAGGTACCCCGTGAACGTGGTGCCGATCGCGGCGGCTGAGCCCACGAAGACCCTGTCGGCGGAACCCTGGAAGTTCCAGCCCACCAGCACAGCGGCCACCAGGATGGCCAAGCCCACACCCATGGCGACCTGACTGCTGCGGTACGCCTTGGTCGCTTGCCCGGTGGCGATCCCGTGGTACCGGTCGAGCAGCACGCGGTTGAAGTCGACCAGGCTCGCCAGCTCCATTTTCTCCCGCAACCGCTCGGCAGCCGACTCCAGGATCTCCCGTTCCCTGGCCGCCTTCTCCCGCTCACCGCGCTCAGCCCAGGCGATGGCGCCGACGATCGAGAGGGCCACCAAGGTGAGCATCCCGGCGAGAACAACCCAGGCCCAGGTTGGCCACGATCCCGCCCCACCACCGTCCCGACCTGATGCGTACAGACTGGACGCCCCACCGAGGAGAGCAGTCGCCACACCGACGACTAGAAGGCCGCTGCGGGGTGGCGATGGATACCTAACCCGCTCATGCCTGCGGACGCTGGGCGCCGTGCCGCTCCCGGAGGCCCCACCCTTCGAACGGCCAGAGGCATGTGTGCCCTGCGGATCGTCGCCCACGCTCATTTCCATACGGGACAGTCTCCCGACCCCCAGTACGCCAGGTACCCGGAACGGGCGGATACGCCCGAACCCCCGCGCCCGAGCGCCCTGCTGCGCTCCAACCCGCCCAGGGACGGCGTGCCCGGCCTCCCCGCGGGTCGTTGTATCCCGTGACCCAGACGACCGGCACGCCGCCGTACTCGGCCCTCTACGCCCTCTTCCGCGAGTCCCAGGTGGTGGACCGGGAGAGCTTCACCATCGCCATCGTCGACCCGCAGGGAGGATGGACCAACGGCGCGATCCACGCCGAGGACTTCGTCCACCAGATCCTGCGCACCCTCGGCCTGTGCGGCAAGCAGGAAGGCACCTGCCACCGGGAGCCCTGCCAGGACCAACCCGGCCCCGACGGCGACCGGTAGAGCACCCGGCGCATACCAGCCGGCCCCGTTCCTTCGGGCGAACTCCGCCCGACCACGCCCAGCGCCGCAGCCGGGCTGAGACCATGGCGCCCATGACGGACCTGCGACTCGACGCGCCCGAGCCCCCTGCCCTGATCGCCATCCAGCAGCGCACCGGCCTCGCCGACGAGATGTGGCGCGAGATCGCCCCGCTGCTCGCCGAAGAAGGCATCACCGAAGACTCCGACCCCACCGACCTGCCGACCCTCCAGGCCGCCCTTGACCGCGCGGTCGCCCGCTACAACGCCGCGCTGTTCACCCCCACCGGCAAGACCCGCGGCCACGCCGCCCACCTGCTGCGCCAGTTCGTCACCGCCGTGGCGACGGGGGAGACCGCGCACGCCGCCCGCCTCCTCGACTCGCTCGGCCCCGACCCGACCCCGCAGCGCCAGTTCACCGGCGCGCACGCGGCGGGCCTGGCCATGCTGCTGCTGGACACCTGGTCCACCCAACCCGCCGGGGTCCCGGCCGGGCTGCTCACGGGCACCGCGCTCCCGGCCGGCCACTGGCGGGGCGAGCGCGCCGCCACCGACATCCTGGCCCTGGCCCGCAAGGGCCGCGCCCACCGCTCCGTCCAGAAGCTCATCGTCAAGCACGGCGGCCTCCACGTCACCGACGGCGCCGCCCTCGCCCTGGCCGCCACCGTCCTGGCCTGGGCCGAGCGCACTGGCACTCCGGCCGCCGACGTCGCCGAGAACGCCATCGGCTGACCGCTCCCGGACCCAGTACACGAAGAGGGAACTCCGCGACGGCAATCCCGCCCGGGAGGGCGGACTGTGCCCCGTCCGGCGTCTGCCGGGCCGGCCACAGTCCGCTCCGCCGGCGGACCTCTCGGGTGCGGTTTGCCTGTCGGCCTGTCGGCCTGTCGGCCTGTCGCCGGCTGCCGGGGTGGCCGCGGCCGGGTGGGGCCTGTTGACGGTCGGTGGTCAGGAGCCGATGCAGGCTCCGGAGCCGGTGAAGCTTTCCGCGATGGCGGGGGGCAGGGCGTCCAGGAGGGGGGTGTTGTGGGTGAGGTCGCATACGGAGACGGGCGGCTGGTAGGTCGTGGCGCGCGGGGCGTAGGCGTGGGCGCCGGTGGCGGCGGTGAGCGCGGCGGCGGTCATGAGGGTGACGGTGAGAACGGAACGGATACGCACGGGGGCTCCTGGCGCATCGGACATGAATTCGTCTACGTATCAAATCTCCGGCGCCGCCGGGGCCGTGCCGATTAGCCGGATCGGCGGCGTGCCGCCGTGTACGGCCCCGGCGGATCCCCCACGGGCGGAGCCGGGCGATCCGCGGTTGCGGCCGAGGCACGGCGCGGCTCCGCCGGGCGGCCTCCCCCCCGGAGGTTGCGGCCGGGCGGTGAGGAACTGCACCGATGGCGGCGCACTGACGACTGGGTTCGGCAGTTCTGTCCGTTGCGGGGTCGGTCTTCGGAGGTACGACGCGGCTTGGCGGCGGCCGGTGCCCGAAGGCGGCCGCGGGTGGCCCGGGCCTGTGGAATCGTTGATTCCTACGGGTGGTTTGTGTGCGATTTCCTTCGTTGGGGGCACCGGGGGTTGTTTGACTGGGGACTCGGCTGTCGTCAGTTGGACGGAGTGTCAGGTGTTGAGGAGTCTGGTCCGGGCCGCGCTGGTCGCGCCCCTGGTGATGGGAACGATGACCGTCGGGGCGCTGAGCGCGCGGGCGGCTGACGGGGTGTGCGCGAAGGCCGTCTGTCGTGCGGTGTTCACCACAGCGGGGGAGTGGACGCAGTTCACCGTGCCCCCGGGAGTCCTCACGATCACGGCGTATGTCTGGGGCGCGGGTGGTGGCGGCGGTGGCGGTGCCACCGGCGGCGGTGGCGGCGGGGGAGGCGGCACTCTCCTCGCCGGTGACTTCGCCACGACCGTCCGGCACGGCGGCGGTGGTGGCGGCGGTGGCGGCGGGGGAGGTGCCGGCGGCAGCGGTGGCGCCTCCGGCGGATACGCGTACGGCACGATCAAGGTGAATCCGGGACAGAAGCTGAAGGTGTTCGTCGGCGGGGGCGGAAAGCTCGGCGGCGGGGCAGCGGCCGGCACCGAGGGCGGCCCGGGCTCGGAGGCGGGTACGGGCGGCTGGGGCAAGAACGCCTTCAACGCCGGTGCGGGCAGCGCCGGCGGCGGCTCCAACATCACCGACATCGGTGGCGGCAGGTGGCTGCTGGACGTCAGCGGCGGCGAGGGAGGGGCGGAGGGCCAGGGCGGCAAGGGCGGCCAGGGCGGCTGCGGCTCGTCCACCGGCCCCAAGTGCGCCAGGTACGCCCCCACACCGATTCCGATCTTCAACCAGCCGCCGTCCTACCCGCTGCGCGGCGGTGACCCAGGCGCGCCGGGCCAGGGCGGCAAGGCCAACGCGAAGACCGACGGACGGGGCAACGGCACCGTCGACCCGTCGGTCAAGGGCCAGTGGCTGCACCCCCGCCCGGGGCTCCCGGGCGCCGCCGGCGACACCGCCAAAGCTGGCACCCGCGGCGGCGACGGCAGCTTCGCCGAAAGGGGACTGCCCGGCGGCGAGCCGGGCCTGTCCGGCAAGGGCGGCAAGGGCGGCAAGGGCGGTGCGGGCGGAGCCGTCCGCACCAGCGACGTCACACCACCCGCCGGAGTCGGCCGGGGCGGGACCGGCGGCACCGGGGGCGCAGGCGGCAACGGCGGGAAGGGGGCCCGCGGCGCCACCAACGAACGGCTGGAGGAGAACCGGGGCAAGCGCGGAGACACCAGCAAGGCCGCCGCCGACGGTCTGCGCGGCGGCGACGGCTACGTCCTGCTCCGCTGGGACGTTCCCGCCAGCTGACGTGCGGCACGGACGGCGTTGGTCCTGCGGGCCGGCCGACAGGCCCGCAGGACCGGCCGCCGTGCGACGCCGGCCACTTCGGCGCCGGGGCCGTCCACCGCTCAGGACAGGGTGTAGGCGCTGTCCTCGGCGGCGAAGCCGACGAAGGCGTCCTGCTCGAAGTCGTAGTGCGTCAAGGAGACGGTCACCTGCGCCTCGCCCGGGGCGTAGTCGGCGTCGCGGCCGCCCGGGGTGGTCGCGTTGACGCGGACAGTCGTGGTGTGCGGCCTGCCGTCGCAGAGTGCGGTGAAGGTCTGGTGGCCGAGGACGCCGCGGGCGTCCTGCTCGACCTGGACGACGCCACCGGGAGGAGTGTCGGTGAGGTCGGTGCCCTGGGTGCAGGTGTAGGTGAGGCGTACGACGGCCTGTCCCGCGCTGTTGAGGGTGGCGCTGTCGGCGCGGATGGTGCCGGTGTTGGCCGCCGAGGCGGGAGCGGTACTCGCCAGGGCCAGCGCGGGCAGAGTCAGGAGCAGCGTAGCGGTCCGGTGGGCGAGGCAGCGGCGGACGGAGCTGGGCATGGGTTTCCTCACTGGTCGGTGACGTGCACTGGCGCGGCGGGTGATCCCGGCCGGCAGACGATCCTCGGATCTCCGCGCAGTGATGGCGGACAGGGACAGCATCCACTCCCGCGATCGGGCGATTCGGGAGCGTGACCCGAACGAGGGACGGCGGCGAGCCGCTCCGACAACGGCGCCGGCCATGTGGGCATGTCCTGCGCACCAACGGCGGGCGGAGTGCAGCTGGGGCGGGTGCCGGACCCCGCCGGACCCCGCCGTCGTGCCGCACATCCGCGCCGGCCGACCTGGTGGTCTGTGTGGGTTGGCGGTCGTTGATCGTCATCGCGATGTCAGTCGCCGTGCTGTTGTTCATTCTTGACCTACGGAATGGCGGGTGGTGGTGTGGGCCGATGACGACTGCCGCCACGCGTATGACTCGCACGACAGTCGAGGTGCTGACTCTGCTGCTGGCGGCGCCGGCCGGTGATCCGCCGTGGGCCGCGAGGATCGGCGAGTTGGCCGGCCTCGGGAGGAGCACGGTCTCGCAGATCCTCGCCAGGCTCACCGCGCTGGGACGGGTCACGCCGAGGATGGAGGAGGGCCCGCATCCGGGCCGCCCGGCCCGCGTCTTCTACGAACTCACCCCCGAGGGCCGCAACCAGACGGAGGCGCCGGTCGCCGATGGGAGAAGCTTCGACGGATGGGTGAGGCACTGGTACTCGGGGAACGGCTGCCCGGCCTGCCCGCGACGTTGAGGGCCGCCGACGGTCGTGCGCAGTTGGTCAGGCGATCGGTCGACTCCCGAAGTGCTGAACATTTGTCGTCCGTTCTCGGTGAACAGAGCCACCCCCCGAGATTCGCGAGAAGACCCGCGCGTTCATGCAGCAGGCCCTGGAGCGGGACTGGCCCGGCTACATCACCGGCCTGATCGCTGAGGGCAAGCTCTGCACCGCCTGACCGGGCAGTCGGCCCGAGGTGGCCGCTTCCCCGGGGCCACAGTTCGTGCGGCGCGTGCCGCCCGGCTGCGCCCGCGCGCCCTTGACGGCCTGTCAGCCGCGCGGGACGGTGACTCGCAAGTGACCGCAACCGGCTTGGTGCAGGAGGGTGTCGTGGGGCTAGATTTCGTAGGGATCGACCCGGAGACGGGTAAGGAGGGTTCGCCGACGG
>FTKL01000291.1_pt4 | contig 10386 bp, 6 predicted proteins | sample 2434061 | NCBI WGS metagenome assembly FTKL01 (sample SAMEA3914816, study PRJEB12502) | metagenome | biome: forest; material: soil | place: USA | collected 2011-09-16 | depth 0.3 m
ACCAGGCCGAGGGCCTGCTGGACGATGTTCGGGTGCGGCACGGGCTGGCCCTTCAGCCAGTCGCCGGGGTCGCGGAAGACGACGACGTCACCGCGCGACGGGGTGGCGCCGAACCAGGGCGTCAACTTGTCGACAAGCACCCGGTCGCCCTTCTGCAGGGTGTTCTGCATCGAGCCGGACGGGATCGAGAACGCCTGCAACGCGAAGGTCTTGATGCCGAAGGCCAGCACCAGCGCGATGGCGACCAGGACGGGTATCTCCTGCCACAGCGGCCGCCGCACCCGCGTCCGGGCGGGCTTCCCCTCCCCGCCCTCCGCTACCCGCCCGGTGACCTGCCACCACCTGCGCTGCCCCATGACCTCTCCTTCGCACCGTGCGGCGCGCGCCGGGGGCGCGCAGGGGCCGCCCCCACGCTGTATCCAACGCAGGGGAGTTCCCGGGTCCCCCACACCGGGCGGCCGTACCCGGATGTCAGCCGATCCGGCCGAACCACCGTCCGAGGCGGGGCGGGGCGGTCAGACCAGGAGGAGGGTCTTGCCCAGGGCGCTCCGGCTCTCGATCGCGGCGTGCGCGTCCGCAGCGCGCTCCAGCGGGAAGGTCTGGCCGATGATCGGCCGGACCCGGCCCGCGACCGCCTCTGCCATCACCTGCTCGGCCCACCGGTGCATCCGCGGCCGAAACCCGTACAGCTGCTCGACTCCGATCACCTCGACTCCGCGCTCCTGCGCTGCCACAGGCTCGATCACGGTCAGCTGACCGCTGGAGGCGCCGTGCACGGAGAACCGGCCATGGCGGGCCGTCACCTCGAACGCGGCCCGGCCGATCTCCCCGCCCACACCGTCGAACACGACGTCGACTCCCGCGCCACCGGTCGCCTGGAGGACCTGCTCGGTCCAGTCCGGCGCGGAGTAGTCGATCGCGGCCTCGGCCCCCAGGCTACGGATCAGGTCGAGCTTCCGCGCCCCGCGGGCAATCCCGATGACCCTGGCGCCGGCTGCCCGCGCCAACTGGACCAGCAGGCTGCCGACACCGCCGGCCGCCGCCTCGACCAACACCCACTCCCCGGAAACGATCCGGGCCCCCTCGACCAGGCCCGTCGCGGTGCTGCCGTCCGTGTGCAGGGCTGCGGCCTCGCGCAGGCCCAGTCCTTCAGGTACCGGGACCAGGCCCTCCGCATCGGCCGCCACCCGCTCGGCGAAGGCTCCCGTCGCCCCGGTGTCGGCCAGAACCAGCCGACCGGTCCAACCCGGATCCGCGCCTTCCCCGACCGCGCTCACCCGGCCCGCGACCATGCCGCCCGGCACGTACGGCAGGTCGGGTTTGGCATGCCACCGGTCGACGCCACGGCGAATCTGCGTCTCGACGAACGTGATGCCCGCAACGGACACCTCGACCATCACCTGTCCCGGTCCGACGACCGGCTCCGGCGCCTCGCCCGGAACCAGGACCTCCGGACCCCCGAAACGCACCGCCTGCACCATCCGCATGCTGATCACTCCCCTTTGTCAGTCGACCTACGACTCCGACACCACGGATTCCTCGACCTCGGTCAAGGCCGAGGCCGGCTTCCTGCGGCGCCCACATCACGCGATTCCGGCCTTGGAGCCTCCGGCAGGCTCTCAGCGCCGAATCATGCGGATCGCCGCGTCATACCGGCGGCGTCGGGTTCGATGCCCCAACTGAAGAGCGTGCGGGGACGGATGCGGATCAGTTCGGCGCTGACGTGTTCGCTGCGGCGCTCCTGGCCGGTCAGGGCCTCGGCCCGGCCGCGGATCTCGACGCCGCGCACCTTCCAGGGGTCGGCCGAGGTGATGTCGTCGATGACGAAGGCGACCTCGCCGGTCCTGGCGACGTTCCGGAACTTGCGGCTGGCACCCAGGTTCCAGCCGTCGATGTCGATCGTTCCGATGTCGGTGTTCGCGTAGTAGCGAACCGCGTTGTTCTGCAGGGTTCCGTCGTCTGCGAGGGTCGCGAGGCGGCCCAGACTCTGCGTCTGGAAATAGGCCAGTTCGGCGTCGGTGAAGATCATGACCCCACGGTAGAACTTCAAGTCGACTTGAGGTCAAGCGTCGAGGTCAAGCGTCGGAGCGCAGCACGGTTCCGCGCCTGGTCGTGCCCGTCGCGGAACGGGCTGTACGTGGGCCTGGCGGGCGACCGTCACCTCCGGTGAGGCTCCAGGCCCGATCCCCAGCGGCCCTGCCAGGGCAGTGGCCCCCGCCCAGACAGTGACCCCCGCCCAGACAGTGACCCCGTCAGGCGGTGGCGGCCGCCGCCGCCCGTCCGGCGGCGCGGCCGGAGAAGATGCAGCCGCCGAGGAAGGTGCCCTCCAGCGAGCGGTAGCCGTGCACGCCGCCGCCGCCGAAGCCGGCCGCCTCGCCCGCCGCGTACAGCCCGTCCAGCACGCTGCCGTCCGGTCGCAGGACCCGCGAGGAGAGGTCGGTCTCCAGGCCGCCGAGCGACTTGCGGGTGAGGATGTTGAGCTTGACGGCGATCAGCGGTGCGGCCCTGGGGTCGAGGATGCGGTGCGGGGTGGCGGTGCGGATCAGCTTGTCGCCGAGGTAGCGGCGGGCGCCGTGGATCGCGGTGACCTGGAGGTCCTTGCTGAACGGGTTGGCCATCTCGCGGTCGCGGGCCTCGATCTCGCGGAGCAGCGCGGCGCCGTCGATCAGCGGCTGCGGGGTCTTGGCGTTCATGCCCCGGACGAGGTCGGGGACGTTCCCGGCGACCACGAAGTCGGCGCCGTGCCGCTTGAAGGCCTCGACCGGGCCGGTGGCGCCGGGCAGGGCGCGGCCGAGGACGTCGCGGATGCTGCGGCCGGTGAGGTCGGGGTTCTGCTCGGAGCCGGAGAGGGCGAACTCCTTCTCGATGATCTTCTGGGTGAGGACGAACCAGGTGTGGTCGTACCCGGTGGTCATGATGTGTTCGAGCGTGCCGAGGGTGTCGAAGCCGGGGAAGAGCGGGACGGGCAGCCGGTTGCCGCGCGCGTCCAGCCAGAGCGAGGACGGGCCGGGCAGGATGCGGATGCCGTGCCGGGCCCAGATCGGGTCCCAGTTCTCGATGCCCTCGGTGTAGTGCCACATCCGGTCGCCGTTGATCAGGTTGCCGCCGGCCTCGCCCGCGATGCCGAGCATCAGGCCGTCGACGTGGGCCGGAACGCCGGAGAGCATCCGGGTGGGCGGGGTGCCGAGGCGGGCGGGCCAGGCCTTGCGGACCAGGTCGTGGTTCCCGCCGATGCCGCCCGAGGTCACGATGACCGCCTGGGCCCGCAGTTCGAAGGATCCGGCCGGCTCGCGCGAGCTGGCGACGCCCCGTTCGACGTCGCTGGGCACCAGGATCTCGCCGGTGACGGTGTCGGTGACGCCGTCGTTCGCGGCCAGGCCGGTGACGCGGTGGCGGAAGCGGATGTCGACCAGGCCCCGGGCCACGGCCGCCTGCACCCGGCGGGCGAAGGGCTCGACGATGCCGGGGCCGGTGCCCCAGGTGATGTGGAAGCGCGGCACCGAGTTGCCGGGGCCGGTGGCGAGCAGTCCGCCGCGCTCGGCCCACCCGACGACGGGGAAGAAGCGGACGCCCTGGGCGTGCAGCCAGGCGCGCTTCTCGCCGGCGGCGAAGTCGACGTAGGCCTCGGCCCAGCGGCGCGGCCAGGCGTCCTCGTCCCGGTCGAAACCGGCCGTGCCCTGCCAGTCCTGCCAGGCCAGTTCGTGGGAGTCGCGCACCCGCATCCGGCGCTGCTCGGGCGAGTCGACCAGGAAGAGGCCGCCGAAGGACCAGTGCGCCTGGCCGCCGAGGGAGGCCGCCGGCTCCTGGTCGAGCAGGATGACCTTCCGTCCGGCGTCCGCCAGTTCCGCGGTGGCGACCAGGCCGGCCAGGCCGGCTCCGATGACGATGACGTCGGCGTCGAGTGCCATGCGGGGGTCCTCCAGGGACGGCGGTGCCGGTGGGTGGGTCCGGGGTGGGTCCGATACTGCGGCCTGTCGATCACCCAGTCAACCGGCCGGTAACAACGGGCCGGGGGAATTTCGCTCCACGGTGGCGCGGAATTCCGGGCGCTACGCCGTGGAGCGTAATTCGGAATGCCTTTCTGACCCTTTTTCAGGAATTCCCGCCGATTCTGTGGACGGACACGAAACCTGGCAGTAACTTACCGAGCAGTAGCAGCTGTGGCCCGGCTCATGCGCACCCCCACCCACCCTCGTAGTTTCTCTCCCCCAGGAGGAACCGTGCTCAGCCCTGCCCGGAAACTCGCGTCCCTGCTGGTCACCAGCCTCGCGCTGCTGGTCACCGTCGCGCTGACCACCTCCGACGCGAGCGCCGCCACCGGCTCCCGCCACTACGTCGCCCTCGGCGACTCCTACGCCGCCGGCGCCGGCGTGCCCGGCCAGTCGGCCGGCCTGTGCCTGCGCTCGGACCGCAACTACGGCCACCTGGTCGCCGCCGCCCTCGGCTCCGCCGTGTACACCGACGTCACCTGCTCGGCCGCGAAGGTCAAGGCGATGACCTCGGCCCAGTACGACGCGTTCATCCGCGTCAACGACCCGCAGCTGAACGCGCTCACCGCCGACACCGACCTGGTGACCATCGGCATCGGCGGCAACGACCTGGGCGTCGGCGACCTCGGCGTCGGCGAGGTGATCGCCACCTGCGTCGCGGGCGCGGTGGTCAACCCGTTCGGCACCCCGTGCAAGGACGTCTACAGCCACGGCCACTGGGACTGGAGCAGCTGGTCCTGGCAGTACGGCAACGACGACCTCGCCGACCGCGTCGCGGGCGCGGCGCCGCAGCTCGCCGACGTGCTCGCCCGGATCCACGCCAAGGCGCCCGCCGCCAAGGTGCTGGTGGTCGGCTACCCGTCCGTGCTGCCGCAGGACTCGGACGACTGCGTCGGCCGCCAGCCCGTCACCCCCGGCGACGTCACGTACCTGCGCGGGGTGCTCGGCCGGCTGAACTCGATGCTCGCGAGCACGGCCGCCGCGGGCGGCGCCACCTACGTGGACACGGCCGGCCCGACCCGCGGCCACGACGCCTGCTCCACCGACCGCTGGATCGAGGGCGCGCTGCCGGGCTCCCCCGCCGTCCCGTTCCACCCGAACGCGACGGGCGAGCAGGCGATGGCCCAGGCCGTCCTGGCCGCCCTGCGCTGAGCCGCCGGCACGACGGACGGGGCGCGACCGGACCCACCGGTCGCGCCCCGTCCGCTCGTTCAACACGTTCAGGGCTTGATGCGCACGATCTGCGGCTCGTGGTCGCTCGCCTGCTGGGCGAACTCGCTGTTGATGTGCACCACGTCGTACTTGGCGTACCCGACCTCGGGGCTGACCAGGATGTGGTCGAGCACCTGCGAGTTGCCCTGGTAGACGTACGAGTACTGCTCCTTCTCCGGCAGTTCGTTCACCAGGTCGCGCAGCACGCCGTCCTTGGTGAGCGCGGCCAGCGCCGGGGAGAACTGGTAGTCGTTGAAGTCACCGACGGAGACGACCTTCGCGTACGGGTCGGCCGCGAGCAGCTTCGCCACGAAGGCCTGCTCGACGACGGCCTGCTTGCCGCGCTGCACCTCGGAGCTGCGGGACGGGGCCTGGAAGCGGCTGTCGATGCCCAGGTCACCACCCTTGCTGTTGAAGTGGTTGGCGATCACGAAGAGCTTCTTGCCGCGGAAGCTGAACTGGCCGACCAGCGGCTTGCGGCTGTTCGTCCAGGCCTCGTTCGCCGGGTCGATCCGGCCGGGCGAGGCCGTCAGCGCGGCGGCGTCGCCGGTACCGGCCACGTCCACGGCGGTGCTGGTGGCGTCGGCGACCGGGATGTCCGTGAAGGAGATCCGCAGCGGGTTGAAGAGGAACACCTGGCGGATGTTGCCGCCGGGCTCGCCGCCGTCCTTGCCGTCCACCGGGTTGACGGAGCGCCAGTCGTACGCCGGGCCGCCGGCCGCCTCGATCGCGGCGATGAACTTGGCGACGGTGACGCTCGCGTCGACCGTGCCGTCGCTGGTGGCGCCGTTGTTGTCCTGGATCTCCTCCAGGGCGATGACGTCGGGCGAGCGCAGGTTGGTGACGACCGCCCGGGCCAGCTCGGCGAACTTGCTGTCCGGGTTGCCGGGGGCGAGGTTCTCCACGTTGTACGTGGCGACGGTCGCCTCGCGGTCGGCCGCCGGGGCGGTCACCTCGCGCTCCAGGTGGTTGTCCTGGACGGCACCGATCGTGTTGGCCACCAGCGTGTAGCCGCCGAAGGAGTTGTAGTCCAGCGGGCCGCTGGTGGCACCGGTCAGCACGTCGCCGACGTTGGCGACCGGGAACGGCTGCTGGGCGACCGGGGCGAGCTGCTGCACCATCAGGCGGCCGACGTTCGGCTCGGCGTACGACTCGTACAGCACGCCGCCGCGCTTGCTCTTCTGGTCCTGCTTGTCGGCGGCGACCCAGAGCTCGTTGTACTTGTCGGTGGCCTGGATCACCCGGGTGTCCTCGACCTGGACGTTCATGCCCTCCAGGGACTCGTAGAAGTCCAGGGTGTACTTCTCCGGCTGGAGCGTCAGGCCCTCGATGGAGCCGCCGGCCGCGTCCTGGGTGTAGGTGCCGGGGATGTTGCGGGTGCTGACCACGACCGGCGCCGGGACGGCGTTGCCGGAGGAGAGCACCGTGGTCAGCGGGTTGCTCAGTTGGGTCAGCGACTGCGAGCCGCCGGTGTAGTTCGGGTAGTACTCCGCCACCTTGCCGGTGACCAGCACCGAGTCTCCGACCTTCACGGTCGGGACCTTGCTGCCGGTGTAGACGAACAGGCCCTCGCTGGTCGCCGGGTCGGCGTCGGCGTTCGGGTCCTGGATCCAGAAGCCCTTGGAGCCGTAGCCGCGCACGCCGGTGACGATGCCGGGCACACCGGGGACGGTGTTGCCGAGCTGCGGCGACACGCGGGTGGTGCCCTGGATGTCGTGGATGCGCAGCGGGCCGGGCTCGGTCGGGCCGGTCGGGCCGGTGGGCGTGGAACCCTCGGCGACCTCGCCGTAGCTGTTGGTCGGCGTCGGGTCGCCGGCGGCCAGGTCGGCCGCGTTGTCGTCGGTGTCGGCGAGGTTCGCGCGGCGGGCGACCGAAGCGGTGTTGCCCGCGCCGGTCACCGGGGCGCCCTCGCGGACGACGGCGGTGCCGAAGCCGACCAGGTCGCGCACGCGCGGGTCGGCGGCGCAGTCGGCGGCGGTCTTGCAGGTGAGCGGGGCGGTGCCCTGGACGAGGGCGACCGTGCCGGCGGTGCCGGAGAGCGTCAGGCTGCCGGTCGCGTCCGGTATCGGCAGGGTGACGGTGCCGCCCGCCCCGGCCGCCTCGGCCACCAGGTAGCGCTGGCCGGCGGCTATCGAGCCGGTCAGCGGGGTGACGGACCACTGCGAGGTGGCGCCCGGCGCGGCCGAGATGTACTGGACGCTCCAGCCGGTGAGACCGAAGGCCGCACCGCCCTTGTTCGCCAGCTCGATGAAGTCGTTCTTCAGCGTGGCGCCGGAGTTGCCGCCGCCGCCGTAGACCTCGGAGATCACCGCGTCCGCGGAGGGCGCGGCGAAGGCGGACGGCAGCGGGACGAGCACCAGCGAGGCCGCCAGGCCGGCCGGCAGCAGGGTCGCGCGCAGCAGCGCCCGTCGGGAGCGGGGGCGGGGAGCAGTGGGCGTGGTCACCGGGGCAGGACTCCTTAAGCTGCCGTGCCATTGCCATGACACGGCGTCCGGGTGCAGCACGATCACCCGGCCGCCGTGGGGGCGCCGGGACATGAGGGTGGATCAGGCGGCGCGCACCGGCGCACTACCCGCGTAGAACGAGGCCGGGGAGCGACCTCGCAGCGCTCAAGATACGCGCGTAGAAAATGACGCGACAAGACCCCTGCGGTTAACTCTTGGGACGGCCCCGCCAGGGCGCGGCGGTCAACTCTCCCGACGACCCCGCCAGGGCGCCTGATCCGCTGTCACCCGGGCGGGCCCGGTACACCGAGCGGCCCGCCCACCCGGACGGATCCGGACAGACGGGCCCACGCGCCCCCGGGCGGCAGGGCTCGAACCTGCGGCCACCCGCTTTGCTGACAGGCGCTCCACCGCTGAGCTACACCCGGAGACGCCCCGGCAGCCTCCCGCCGGGCGGGTCCGCCGGTCAAGTCCGCTCGCGCAGGACGCCCGCCAGCACCGGGTCCGCATGGGCCACCCCGTCCACGAACGCCGCCCTCAGCCGGCTCCCGGCAGTACCCCGCCGCACCGGCCGGACCGTCCACCCCGCCTTCACCGGGTCCACCCCGTGCCGCCGGCACACCCGCGCCCCCAGCTCGGCCGGGCATGCCTCCGCGCCCGACACCACCCGCCAGGGCAGCGGGAGCGCGGCCCACACCTCGATCTCGCGGTACCCCTCCTCCCCCACCCACCGCCGCCACGACGCCGGCTCGACGACGTCCAGCACCGGCACCTGCCCGGGGCAGACCGGATCGAGGACCTCCTGCGCGTCCATCGCCTCCAGCATCTCCAGGTACTGCGTCCGGGCCGCGTTCCAGGCCTTCGCCGCCAGGTTCCAGGCGTACGCGTCGTCACCCGGGCGCGCGTACATGGCGGTCGGGTCGAGGGCGCAGCGCCCGGACGCGCGCTCCAGCAGGACGGCGGTCTCCCGGAGCGCGGCGGACCAGCGGCCGGCCAGCTGCCCCCGCTGGTGCTCCGTCAGCCGCGCCAGCACCTCCCGGACGGGGTGCACGTGCGCGAGGGCCCACCAGTCCGTGCGAGGTGCGGCGGCCAGGCGGGCGAGGAGCAGCTCGGTGACCCTGCGGCCCGCCCACCAGCTCAGCCGGCCGGTGAGCGCGCCCCGGGAGTGCCGGCGGGCGGCCTGGAAGGCGATGAGGCAGGCCGTTTCGAGGTCCGCGGTGGGCCGGGCGGCGTCCAGCAGGGAGAGCAGTCCGGTCTCGGCGAGGGCGGCCGCCCGGCGCTCGCGCTCCGCCACGTCCAGTACGGCCTGCTTGACCTCCAGCCGCTGGAGCAGCCGGAACCGCTTGTTGTACTGGCGCCTGGACAGCCCCCCGAGGCCCGCCGCCGCACGGGCCTCCCGGTTCAGCCGGCCGTCCCGGAAGCCGGCCGCACCGGGCTCCCGCCCGATCTCCCGCCCGCCGAGCCGCACGGCCCGCGCGACCTGCTCCGGCCCGCCCGCGTCCGCACCGTCCGCCGCCCTGACGGTGTCGAACAACGCACCCGCCACCGCGAGCTGCCGCCCGGCGCCCACCGGCCCGGCCGGCGGCCCGGCGATGCGGGCGAACGTCCGCCGCCCCGCCCGGTCCAGCCAGGCCGCCTCGTCCGGGGACAGCGCGGGCAGCGGCAGTTCCCGGATCAGCCGGGCCACGGCCGCCGGGTCCCGGCGCAGCCGGATCGAGGCGCAGATCCGGTCGAGGGCGGCGGCTTCGTCGTCGGGCACGGGACCAGCATGCCGCAGGCCGCTGCGGCCCCGGCCCCGGGCCCCCGTCTCCCCGAGGGGTGACGGGGGCCGCTGCGGCGGGTGTCGGGGGTCAGTCGGCGGTGGTCGCGGCGGCGGTGGGAGCGGCGGCGGGGCGGATGCCGGCCGACCACTTCTCCTCGACCTTGCCGAACTTCCAGAAGGCCAGTGCGCCGGCCCAGGTGAGGACGAAGAGGCCGACGATCGCGTAGCCGACCAGGTTGAGGTCGAGCTCGCCGACCCAGGCGATCGGGCCGCTGGTGATGCCGAGCTTCTCGCCGAGCAGGCCGACCAGCTCGATCACGCCGATGACGAGCGCGACGATGACGGACAGGCCGGTGACGGTGAGGTTGTAGTAGATCTTGCGGACGGGCTTGGAGAAGGCCCACTCGTACGCGAAGTTCATGAACGAGCCGTCGATGGTGTCCAGCAGGCTCATGCCGGCCGCGAACAGGACGGGCAGCACCAGCAGGGCGTACCAGGGCAGCGAGAAGGCGGCGGCGCCGCCGGCCAGGACGAGCAGCGAGACCTCGGTGGCGGTGTCGAAGCCGAGGCCGAAGAGCAGGCCGACGGGGTACATGTGCCAGGGCTTGGTGACGGCCCTGGTGACCTTGCCGAGGATGCGGTTCATGAAGCCGCGCTTGTCGAGCTGGCGCTCCAGCTCCTCCTCGTCGAACTCGCCGTGCCGCATCTTGCGGAAGACCTTGAGGATGCCGTTGAAGGCGCCCAGGTTGATCAGGCCGATCAGCACCAGGAAGACGCCGGAGACGGTGACGCCGACCAGGCCGGTGGCGGTGTGCAGGGCGGAGTCGTCGGACTCGACCTGGCCGGCCAGCGACTGGATGCCGAAGGCGAGCAGTGCGCAGAGGCCGAAGACGATCGAGGAGTGGCCGAGCGAGAACCAGAAGCCGACCGAGAGCGGGCGCTTGCCCTGGCCCATCAGCTTGCGGGTGGTGTTGTCGAT
>FTKL01582660.1_pt1 | contig 10376 bp, 14 predicted proteins | sample 2434061 | NCBI WGS metagenome assembly FTKL01 (sample SAMEA3914816, study PRJEB12502) | metagenome | biome: forest; material: soil | place: USA | collected 2011-09-16 | depth 0.3 m
TCCTGGCTGGTGGACCTGTCCGGCATCGACACGAACCCGCTGCTCCCCAGCCCGTTCACCGCGGACGGCTCCCGGCCGACGGGACCGGCCTGGTACTCCACGGCGAAGGTCGCCTACGCGGTGGAGCTCGGTGCCAAGGTCCAGCCCACCGAGGGCTGGCTGCGGCACGAGTACGGCCCGTACCTGGACCCGTGGCACAAGCGGCTCCGCCAGGCCTACGTCGACACCATGGCCGCGCTCGGTGTGCCGCTCACCGTCACCGACCCGGTCGCGTTCCTCGACGCCATGGCCGCCGTCAAGGCCGGCGACCCGGCCGAGATCGCGGTGCTCACCGCGGTCAAGCAGACCGCCAAGGGCACCATCGGCAAGATGCGCGAACGCCCTCGCGGCCACGGCTACAAGCCGGGCGAGCGCTGGGCAGCGCTGGACCGGCCGACGTGGGACCCGCTGATGCGGGCCCTCGTCATCGACACCGCCACCGTCAACTTCCACCGCAAGCTCCGCAAGATGGCCGCCGACACCGGCCTGCACGCCTTCGCCGTCCTCTCCGACTGCGCCGTCTTCGCCGCCCCCGGCCCCGGCGCCCTCGACGTCCTCACCCGACCGGACGGCACCCTCACCGGCTCGCTGCGCCTGGGGGTGTCGCCGGGGATGTTGAAGTTCGAGGGTTCCCGGCCGATGGCCGAGGTGGCCGCCGTGATCGCGGACGGGGCGAACCCGGCGCGGCACATCAAGACCGGCGGCGCCGTCTCCGCCGACGAGTAGCCGTACCCGACCGGGCCCGCACCGTGCGGGCCCGGCCCCGCCACCACCCACGACCATCAGCACAACCAGCACCAGCAGCGGCCCGCCGACCGGCGGCCGCAACCGGGGAGGAACCGCATGGAGCAGGATCCGCGCGTCGAGCAACTCGCCGTCGCCTACTGGAACCACATCAGGTCGGCCCCGGCCGCCTGGGCGCGCCTGAAGCCGGAGATCCGGGCCCAGATGATCGAGCAGGCCGGCACCTGGCTGCGCGCGGCCGAGCAGGCCGGCCTGCTTCCCCCGGCCGCTGCGCCGAGCGAGAACCACGCCGCGGTGCTGCTGGACGACCAGGGAACGGTGTGGGCCGAGGTGCCCACTAGCGACGGCCGCGAGGACCTGGTGCTGCCGCTGGTGTACGCCCGGGAGGAGGCCGTCTCCCGCCGCGACCTCGCCGACCAGGGCGCGCGGCTCACCCACATCGGCTGGACCCGCTGACCGCAACGTCCCAACCGGCCAACCGGCCACCACGAACGTCGTCATCACGAGGAAGGACAGTCCGATGGGGGAGATCGACGAGGGCCTGGAGCGCGCCGAGCGCACCAAGCCCATCCCGCAGTCCGTGCCGGCGCGGATGCGGTTCCTGCTGAAGGGCGCCAAGGGCTCCACCAAGGCGCTGGCCGCCGAACTGGGTGTCTCGCAGCGCACCGTGCAGCGCTGGCTCAAGGGCCAGGGCGCCCCGAAGCCTGCGGCCGCGAAGAAGGTCGAGCAGCAGGTCCGCGCGAAGTGGCAGCCGCGGGTTAAGGACCGCACCCGCAAGGCCGCCGAAACGAACGGCTTCATGCTCCACATCAGCGGCACCTTCGGCTACAGCGCGGCCGGCGGCTCCACCGACGACCCCCGGGCCCGCACGATCACCCAGAAGATGCCCGGCAACGTCGCCAAGAAGCTGTACGCCGCCCGGGACGCCGGAGCCGGCCAGGCCGAGCAGGAGCGGATCCTCGCCGAAGGCCTGCGCGAGCACTACTTCAAGGACAACGGCCACCGCGCCGGCGGCCTCGACGTCGAGCTCAACGACATCTCCTGGATGGACGTCGAAGGCCTCTAGACCCCGCCGCCGTGACCCGGACGCCGTCCCGGCCCGAGACCGGCGCCACCCCCGACACCCGCCCCGACACCGAAGGAGACCGGCGTGAGCACCCGCTACCTGCCGATCGGCGACCCCGACCCCGACGTCTTCGACACCCCCGACTACAGCCGCGCCGGCTGGCGCTTCGCGGCCATGTCCGACCTGCGGCCCGGCCCCGTCGCCGACGTCCTGGTCGCCGTCACCGGCGAGGACGGCCGCGAGCAGTGCGACGTCCAGCTGCTCCTGCAGCCGACCGTCGGGTGCAGCATGCGCGTGCGCGCCCGCCACCACGTCGCCGACTTCGACTCAGAGTGGGACGAGGAGCCGGCGGTGGAGACCCTGGACGCGGACCTCGAGGGCGTCAACAGCCTGCGGATCAGCCTCTACGGCAGCTGGGGCCGACTCGGCCTGGCGGCAGCCCTGCGCGAGGCCGCCGAGATGCTCGAGGCCGCCGACCGGCACACCGACGGCACCTGAAACCACCTGCCGGCACCCGCGCGCGGCCCCGATGTCGCCCCCATGTCGCCGGAAAAGGGAATGCGAGGCGCTCGGAAAGGCGGACCCGGGCCATCCGATAAACCCGCTACCGGAATTCACCGGATAACAGCCGACAGACGAGAGGAATGCCATGGAGGAGAGACTCGAACTGCCGCTGACCGCAGTCGAGGGCGAGATGTTCATGCCCGCCGCCGTGGTCTCCGCCCTCCTGCGGGGCTTCGGCGCCCAGTGGCAGCTGTGGACGGCGACGGGCGAGGCGGACCTCGACCCCGACACCGTCGCCGCGCTCGCCGAGGCCCTGGACGACTTCGCCGACCAGCTCGACGTCGAATGCATCGCCCTGACCCAGCCCACCGAGGAGAACGACCAGTGAACCCTGCCCCGGCCGCCACCGCCCGCTTCACCGGCACGCCCTCGTCCGAGCGCGCCGCCGACGGTCTGCCCGGACACTGCGACACCTGCGTCCTGACCGGCCACCGGCTTGCCCACCCCGACCTCGACTGCGCCGCCGTCGGCTGCGACGGCGCCCACGGCCTCACCGCGACGGGACTGCACATCTGCGCAGACTGCCACCAGCCCATCACCGGCCACTGGCTCTCCGACATGCCGCTGCCCGGCGAACGCGCCGACACCGAGCTCCGCTACTGGCACACCGGCCCCTCCGCCTGCGCCCGAGCCACCCAGGAAGCAGCACGCGATGAGTAGCGCGCTGCTGCGGCGCCACCTGTTCGGGCTCGCGAAGGTCTACGACTGCCACACCCTGGACGTCCGGCCGGAGGGCCGGGGGAAGTGGCGGGTGATCTGGACGGACGGCCCGTCGCTGACCCTGATCCGCACCAGCCTCGAGCGGGAGTTCCCCGACCTCGCCGCCGGGATCCGCTACGACCGCGAGACCGGGGTGCGCCCTGGGCTGGTCGCCGCGCTGCGGGCCGTCGCGGCCGCGTCCGACCACGACCTGGAGCTCCTGGACGAGCACCGGCTGGAGAGCTGGGCCGACGAGCACCTGGACGACGTCTCGGATCCGTGGGGCTGCGCCACCGTCCGGGAGCGGGCGATGGTGGAGCGCCTGCTGGCGCTGACCGTGGTGCGCGACGAGTGGGGCGACGTCCTCTACGAGAGCTGGGACAACGCGATCGCCGAGCTGGTGCGCCGGCGCGCCCTCGCGTGGCTACTGGACCCCGCCGACGACGCGGCCACCCCGGGGCGTCAGGCAGAGACTGACGTCCCGGGAGAAGGGCTGGAGCTCACGCCGCTGGAACTGCTGACCGTGCGCTTCGCGACCGGTGCCGATCGCACGGCGTGGGTCCGGCAGGCCCGGCCGATGTCTGCGGATCGGGTCTTCGCGGCGGCGGTCGTGGCAACCGCCGCCGGCACCCTGACGCGGAAGGAAGCACTTGCCGTGCTCGGCCTGGTGGCCGGCCGGCGAGCCGAGCTGGACGCGGTCGAGGCCCGCACGATCGACACGGCCCGCGCCACCGGCGCCACCTGGAGCGAGGTCGGCACCGTCCTCGGCATGACCAAGCAGTCCGCCGCCGAGCGCCGCAAGCGTCTCGACACCACCGCGTCAGGCAGCACCTGACGCCCTGACCGGCCACCACCTCGCCAACCCCGACCTGAACTGCACCGACGTCGACTGTCCCAACGTCCACGGCACCACTCCGGCCGGCAGCCGCTGTGCACCAACTGCGGGCTGCCGATTACCGGGCCATGGTTGTGCGACCCGGCGCTGCCCGGGGAGAAGGTACCGACCAGCTTCGGTACTGGCACACCGCTTCCTCGGCCCGCACCCAGGCCGCACGCCGTGGCGCCCTCGCGCTCGAATCGCGAGGGCTCCACGACGTGAGCGTACGAATCAGACGGGAACCGGAGCTGGCTCCTCGGCGAGGATCGCGGCAATCCGCCGCGCCCGCTTGGCCACTGCCGGCGGAAGGCGGTCGAACGCTGCGGGATCCTCAGACCGTGCGTACTGCAGGGCGTACAGCACGGCCTCGGTGTCCCCGCAGTCGTCCGGCGCGGTCGGGTCGTTCCGCTCCTTGCGGAGGGCGATTAGGTTCGCGACCATCCGCATGGGGGAGTCCTCCGATGACCGGCCGAGCAGGGCGTCCAGGTACTCCCGGCCCTGCTTGGTGTGCACACCACGCGGGACCTGCTGGTCCAACTGCAGGTAGCTCTCGATCGTCTCGCTGCTGGTCCCGGTCTCCGCCAGGTAGGCGGCCTGCGCCGCGGCCAGCAGGGCGAGCGTGTCGATGGCGTCGGTGACCCGGTACAACGGCATGCGCCGCCAGTCCCAGGAGTCGGGCTGGGTATGGGCCATGACCTCCTGAAGGCTGTGGAGCGCCTCCATGGTCATGTGCCGGACGGCGCGGCGCAGGGGCTCGGGCATTGTGTCGCGTTCTGTCATGCCCCCGAACCCTGGCGGACCGGACGGGTCCGCGGCAGCCGCTTCACGTGCGGACGCTGGCGTGTCGGGGAAGGATCACCCAGCTGGCTGCTGGAAGGTACGAATCCTGCGTTCAGGTGGGTCTGACCGTATGACCACGGGCGCCATCGTCCGTGACCTGTGGTGCCTCCGAAGCCCACTCCTGCGACAGTGCATGGGGCGGCCCCTCCCGCCGGTGCTGACGCAGCGGCACTGAGGCCTACGGCAGTGGGTACCTGTCCTGCGCCAACGAGGTGGGGTGGCCCTCGGGGGCAGTGGCTGATGGATCATGCCGCCCGGTGCTGCCGGGCCTGCTGCCTGCTGGGGGTGACCCCGATATGGCGGAGCTCGGATGCCGGGGACGGAGTGGATCGTGCAGAAGCAGATGGCTGATCAGGTGACAGGGTGAGGTGGTGTCATCAGGTGCGGGACACGCGGGTGGTGGCCGTTGACACCCGTGGTTGGGAACTGGTATCCGCGCGGGCGCACGTTTAAAGACAGAAGGGGACACTGGTCCTGACCTGCGGTGATGTACCCGCTAACGTCCGGAAAACCAGACGTTGCGCACGGGACGGCCGACGCGCGGCATCCGCGACACGACGAGGAGTGCCGTTGTTTTTCGCTTCCCTTCCTGTAGGTTCAGGGCGCTAAGGTCTGGTTTCTCGGAGCTAGCGTCTGGAAAACCAGACGTTAGGGAGGGCAAGGAGCAGGGATGGCTGTTCGGAGGGGCCGCGTGGCCCTGGTCGACCTCGACACCGGGGAGGCGCTTCCCGCGCCGAGGGCGCGGACCCCGCACTCCCTGGACGGCAGTTACACGCTGGCCGCCTACACCGACGACGCGCCGCTGTACTCGCTGGCGCTGTCCGGCGCGGAGTGGGCAGCGATCGACTGGGTGCGCTCGCACGGCGGGGCCGGCGCGGCGGTGAAGGTCGTCCCGGCCGTCGTCGCCGCCGACATCCTCGCCACCGAGACCACCGCGAAGACGGCGCTGGCCCGCCTGGTGAAGCTGAACATCCTGCTGAAGACGTCCCCGCGCAGCTCGACCTACCAGCTCAACCCGCGCCGGTTCTGGGAGGGCAGCGGCGACGCGCAGGTCCAGGCGTGCCGCAGACTGGACCCACCCGCCATTACGCCGGACTCCAAGGCGCTGACGGCGGCGAAGAAGACCGCGGAGAAGGCCGCCGCGAAGACCCCCGGCCCGCGACGCGTCCCGAACGGAGAAGGCTGATGAGCGCCGTACACAGCTTCGACCCCGACACCCTCGGTATGCCGCCGGTCTACACGCTCAACCTCAGCGCCGCCCAGCGCAGCACCCTGGAGTGGCTTACCAGCCGCGGTGCGCTGTTCGCGGAGATCAGCGTCGACGTGGAGGAGATCGCGCTCGACTGCGGGGCGTCGGTGTCCACCATCCACGACGCCCTGGCCCGGCTCACCGCGCTGAAGCTGACCGAGCACCCGGACCCGACCCGGTACAGGGTCAACCCCCGCTACTTCTTCGCGAGCAACCCCGAGATCCGCCGCCTAGTCGCCGAAGCCATCGACGCCCCCGAGATCACCCCTGACGCCCGGGCCGAGAGCCCCCGCAAGGTGGGCAACGTCGAGAGCAAGCGACGCCGCACCATCAAGGCAGTCCCCGACAGCGAGTAGGCCCCCGAGGAGCCCGGCCACCTGCTCATGCGCGGCCGAGAGCGACGCGCATGCAGCTGGCATGTCCGCGCCGGGAAAATGCCTGGTCAGGGCTCTATCCGCGCCGCGAGGACAGGTCTAGCATTCCGGGCACGGCAGCCCCACCGCCCCCGTCTGCGGGCTGCCGAGCAGGTCGGCCGTGTCTGGGGCGCGGCCGGCGCCTCCCACGGCCGGAGCCCCGGGCGCCCCCCTGCCTGCGGGCTCCGGCCGCGCTGTCGAGCGGGCTCTACTGCCGGGGCCGGTATCTCGGTAGGCACGGAACGGCAGTGCCACTACGGTCTCGGCCATGCACAGTTTTGGTAGTGGCCCCCGGCCGGTGTGGGATGTCCTGAGGGCTACGCGGTGGGACCCGCCCGCTCCCGCCGCCGATGACCCGGATCGCCGCCAGGCGTACGTGACGGCGCTGGAGCAGGCCGAGCAGTTGTTCCGTGCGGCCACCGCTGTTGGTCCCTCGGCGCAGCCTCTGCTGGTCTTCTACGGCTTGAGCCAGGCCGGGCGGGCCATTGCTGCGGCCGCGGCTGGCTTCGACAGCACCGAGTGGCAGCTCAACGGCCACGGCATTCGCAGCCGCGAGCTGGACGGGCCGCTGGCGGAGGTCCAAGTGGCCACCGAGCGGGCCGGTGACTCCGGAAGTTTCGTGCGGCTCTCCGAGCTTCTCGGCTCGCCTCTGTGGGGGAGGGCGAAGGTGTCCCTGCCCGAGCTCTGGGACTGCCTGCCGGGTAACGGTGACTCACCGCTCGGTCCGGACGGCTCCTCGCGCCGCTTGCCGCTTCTCGTGGAGCACCGGGACATAGACGAGGAGCGTTCCACTGTCAGCGTCCCCGTGGTGGGCTTCCCGGCCTGGGTGATCCAGTCTTCCCAAGGACGGAAGGCCCTCAACAAGTACCTGTCGGGTTTCCCAGGAGCGCAGGGCTACACCGACTTCCGACGCGTGAGTAACGAACCCGATGCCGACCCGTACTTCGACAGGCACCTGGACGGCTCAGGCGAGCTGCTGATGCACTGGGATCTCCCCGACGGGAAGCCGGTCGACCCCGCAGAGCAGCTCCGCTTCTTGACGGCCCGCACGCGCCCCTACGCCGGCGCGCAGTACCTGTTCCCGGCGGTCACCGGCACCATGTGCGGCATGCATCCCCTGATGGCCTGGTGGGCGGTCCTGCACACCCTGTCCATGCTCGCCCGCTACCAGCCGGCCGACTGGGCACGCCACATCGACGTTGACGGCAGCCGCCACGCGGTCCCGCTCGAACAACTGCTGAACGAAGCCATCGACAGGGTGCCGCTCCTGGTCGCCGAGACGATCGACCTGGTCGCCCAGCAGCCGTAACGATGTGCCCTGCGTACGGGGGCTGGCCAAACGGGGCGGGGACGTTGCGCATCACTGGGCTGTCATCGGCGGCCGGGCCCAGGCTCGGGACGACTGCGTGCCAGGCTCGCGACGCGGCGGCTGGGTCACGAATGCGGGGACGAATCTGCGAGACCATCGCTCTGACCTGCGGCTCTGCGGGGCAACGGCGATTCGCAGGACGCGATCCCTATGGTGGTTGCTCCTCGTCGCGGTGAAGCAGCCGCAGAAGACGACGGTCCGGCCCGGGACGGAGCAGGCTGGACGTAGGGGCCGTTTGACGGAGGGAGCTGGTGATGGCCGGCCAGGCGGCAGAGCACGTCGAGCAGCTGCGTGCCGCGCTCGCGGTGCTGGGCGTCGACTGGCGGCCGGATGCGGTCGCCGACGACGACACCCGCGCCGTGATGCTGGCCACCGCGTTGCTCGGCGCCGCCGAGGCGCACCTCGTGGGTGCGGAGCTGGAGGCGGAGCAGGCCGGCTCCGACATCGAGGCGCTGCGCGCGGCGTACGGGCCGGTCCGCGACGAGGTGGTCGCGGCTGCGGTGCCGGACCCGGAGAACCTGGACCGGCTGGTGCTCGTCCTGCGCACCGGCCTGCTGCTCGGCGACCTCGGGCGGGCGGCCGGCCCGGACGAGCAGCACCCGGACATCGAGGCCCTGGGTGCGGCGCGGGACGCGGTGGCCGCAGCGTCCGGACTGCTCGCCTACCACTTCGCCCCGACGCTCGACCCCGGATCGGGGCGCCCGGATCCCCAGGAGTCGCTGATGCTGGCGTTCGGGCTGTTCGCCCATGCCGCCGGCCGCTTCGCCCGGATCGTCGAGGAAGGCCCGCAGGGCGGGGAATGATCCGGCGCGGACCGGCCGGGCCGCAGGGTCCGGCCGTGCCCCAACAGGTTGTCGCCCTGTGTCATCGCCCCCGTTTTGCCTGGTGGGAGGGTTTCGGGGCGCTGGCCTGCAGCACCTGTGTCATCGGCGGCCCCTGACGAGTGGTTTCGCGGCGAACCCCGTCGCGTGTTCCAGGCGTTGGCCTATCCTGCGGTGCCATGGACACCGAGCTGACTGGCGAGGAGCACTTGCGGGCACTGGCCGCGCTGGAGGCCGTCGTTGGAGACAACGACGATGCCCTGACGGTTCTGGCGGGCGGTGCTGGCGAGCGCCCGCTGCCGACACTGCTGGCTGCCTACGGGCAGCACACACTCCACCGCATCCTGATCGCCGCATTCGGGATCGACGCCACTACGGACTACGACGAAACGGGCCGGCTGGTCGCGGAGATCAACAGTGATCCGATGGCCCGCATCGTCTTCGTCCTGACCGACGCCCTGCACAACCAGGCCGCTCTCGCGGGCGACGACCCCGCCACGGCGAAGCTGGTCGCCCGATCCATCCTCCTGGCGATCCATGCGTTCACCGACGCCGACAACCAGGACGCCCTGGCCCTGCTGCGCGCGCTGCGCAACGAGGTCCTCCGAGTCGGCTGAACGAAGCCGGTCAATTTCAGTGGCACCGGACACCGGCGGACCGCCGGTCCTGGGCCGGGAGCAGGGCCGGTCCTGCCAGACTGACAGATCATGAACGCCGAACACCCCCGCCGCCCGCTGTACCGCTCGTTCTCCGAGCCCGCCACCGATCCCCCCGTCCAGGTGGATGGCCGGGCTCGGCTGCTCGCCGTCGAGCGGGCCCCGTTCCTGGAGCCGGCTGCCGGCGACATTGCTGCGGCCCCGGTCGTGTCGGGCGGGCGCCGCCGGCTCGGCCAGGGTGGCGCGCTCGCCCGCCCGGCCCATAACCCTGACGCCGACGCCGACGCCGACGCCGACGCCGTCGAGGGCTGAGTGCGCGTCGCGGGGGCCGGGAGCCTCGCCCAGAAGCTGGACCACCTGTTCCGCACGGTCCACCCCGCCGGCCGCGGCCCGTACACCTACCAGGAGGTCTCACAGGCCCTCGACTCCTGGGCGCCCGACGGTCAGCCGGGACTCTCCGGGAGCGCGATCCAGCAGCTGCGGACCGGCACCAAGACGAACCCGACGATGCGCACGATCGAGAGCCTCGCGCGGTTCTTCGGCGTTGGCCCGGAGTACTTCTTCGCCGACGGGCCGCCACCGCTGGCCGACCCCGTCCTCCAGGCGGCCGTGAACGTGCCGCAGGTGCGGGACCTGGCCGTCGCCGCGGCCGCGCTGTCCACGGAGAGCCGTGACGTCGTGCTGGCCATGGCGGTGCGGCTGTGCGAGCTCGAAGGGCTCCCGATTACGCTCCGGCCTACGCCTCGGCGAGGATCAGGGCGCTCTCGATGACCGAGCACAGTGCGGGCAGGTCCCGCTCGGGGCCGGTGACGACGGTGCCCGGCGCGGCGGTGGCGATGGCGCCGACGGCGACCAGGGCGAGCTGCTCGGCCGTGGACAGGTCCGGAGCACACCCCGTGCCGGCGGCGCCCAGCACCACGAAGGCGTCCAGGCGGTAACGCAGCTCGGTGCCGATCTCGCCGTCCCCGGCCGGGATGATCTCGCGGCCCATCACCTGCCGCACCGCCCCGGCGAACAGCTCCAGCACCCGCCGGTGCCC
>FTKL01000546.1_pt4 | contig 10364 bp, 9 predicted proteins | sample 2434061 | NCBI WGS metagenome assembly FTKL01 (sample SAMEA3914816, study PRJEB12502) | metagenome | biome: forest; material: soil | place: USA | collected 2011-09-16 | depth 0.3 m
CGCTGCGCCTCCTCCTGGCGGGAGCCGAACGTCCCGGAGACCTGGATCGCGACGGTCGCCTCCGGCAGGTCGATCGAGAAGTTCGCGACCTTGGAGACCACCAGGACGCTGATCTCCTTCGTCCGGAACGCCTCGAACAGCTTCTCGCGCTGCGCGTTGCTGGTCTCGCCCTTGATGACCGGCGCGTTCAGCACCTCGCCCAGCTCGTCCAGCTGGTCGATGTACTGGCCGATGATCAGCGTCTGGTCCTTCTCGTGCTTCTTGACCAGCGCCTCCACCACCCGCCGCTTGGTGGCCGTGGTCGCGCAGAAGCGGTAGCGCTCCTCCGGCTCGGCGGTCGCGTACGACAGGCGCTCCGAGTCGGTGAGCGTCACCCGGACCTCGCAGCAGTCGGCGGGCGCGATGTAGCCCTGCGCCTCGATCTCCTTCCACGGGGCGTCGAAGCGCTTAGGCCCGATCAGCGAGAACACGTCGCCCTCGCGGCCGTCCTCGCGGACCAGCGTCGCGGTCAGGCCGAGCCGGCGGCGGGCCTGCAGGTCGGCGGTGAACTTGAAGACCGGCGCGGGCAGCAGGTGCACCTCGTCGTAGACCACCAGGCCCCAGTTGCGGGCGTCGAACAGCTCCAGGTGCGCGTACGCGCCCTTCCGCTTGGTCGTCATCACCTGGTAGGTGGCGATGGTGACCGGGCGGATCTCCTTGCGCGTCCCGCTGTACTCGCCGATCTCGTCCTCGGTCAGCGTGGTCCGCTTGACCAGCTCGTGCTTCCACTGGCGGGCCGAGACGGTGTTGGTGACCAGGATCAGCGTGGTCGACTTCGCCTCGGCCATCGCCGCCGCGCCGACCAGCGTCTTGCCCGCGCCGCAGGGCAGCACGACCACGCCGGAGCCGCCGTGCCAGAAGCCCTCGACGGCCTGCTGCTGGTACGGGCGCAGCGTCCAGCCGTCCTGGTCCAGCTCGATCGGGTGCGCCTCGCCGTCCACGTACCCGGCGAAGTCCTCGGCGGGCCAGCCGAGCTTCAGCAGCACCTGCTTGATCTGCCCGCGCTCGGACGGGTGGACCACCACGCTGTCCGGGTCGATCCGGGCGCCGACCAGCGGCATGATCTTCTTCGAGCGCAGCACCTCCTCCAGGACCGGACGGTCGGTGGTGGTGAGCACCAGCCCGTGGGTCGGGTGCTTGCTGAGCCTGAGCCGCCCGTAGCGGGCCATCGTGTCGGCGATGTCCACCAGCAGCGCGTGCGGGACGGGGTAGCGCGAGTACTTCACCAGCGCGTCGACGACCTGCTCGGCGTCGTGCCCGGCGGCGCGCGCGTTCCACAGCCCCAGCGGGGTGACCCGGTAGGTGTGCACGTGCTCGGGCGCCCGCTCCAGCTCGGCGAACGGCGCGATCACGCGGCGGCAGTCGGCGGCCTTGGGGTGGTCGATCTCCAGGAGAAGCGTCTTGTCACTTTGTACGATCAGCGGGCCGTCGTTCACCTTGAGCAGTCCTCCATCGGTCAGGCGCAGACCCTCCAGTGTCGCGCATTTCCCGGTGGAGTCGTACGGCTACTTCCACTCGGAGACCTTCGAGACGCCCTTGCCGCTCCCGTCGGTGTCGTACTCGAACAGTCCGACCACGTCGTTCAGCCTGGCGAAGACGTCCGAGGGGCTGTCCAGGTAGATCACCCCGCGCCAGTGCATGGCTCCGCCGGCTCCGGTGAAGTTGCCGATGCCGCTGCCGTGCCAGCTGTACGTCTCGCCCTTCTCGCTCATCCCGACGCCCTGGCCCTCGCCGAACAGCGAGCCGTCGGAGCGCATCTGCGACTCGTAGGTGGCGAACTCCGTGACCGGGACGCCCAGCACCTGGCCGGTGCCTTCGAACGACACCTCGACCACCGGGTGCAGCCCGTCCGTCGTGGCCAGCACCCGCCGGCCGGTGTCCTGGCTCGCTATCTCGGCTATGAGGTCACCGAGCATGACGCCTCCTTCCGGATCCCCCCTTCTGGGTCCTCCTTCCGGACTACGCTCCCCCGCCCGGGGCGTCAAGGCGGGCGGCGCCGGTGACCGGCCGGGGCGGGAGTCGTTGAGCAGGCCATGAACAAGCCCAAGCGCATCCTCACCGCTCTCGCCCTCGCCGGCACCGCCCTCGCGGCCACCGGCCTCTCCGCCACCTCCGCCCAGGCCCTGGCCGGCCTCGGCGAGCCGGGCGGCCCCTTCGCCGCGGGCGGCTTCCTGCTCGCCGACGTGGTCAGCGGCGGCAGCCTGCCGGTCTCCCAGGCCGGCATCGGCGGCCTGGCCGACCAGGCGATGAAGGCCAAGGGGCACTGACGGCCCCCGCCGTCAGCCGGCCGCTCAGGCCGAGTCGTCCAGCTCCGCGACGCCCGTGATCCGGTGCAGGGCGAAGGTCTTCAGGGCGTCGCTGTGGTGGTCGAAGGCGGTGACGAAGCCGCCCTCGACCTTGACCGGGTCGATCACCCGCTGGGAGGCGAGGCCCTCGGCGTTGACGTAGCCGATCCACATCCGCTCGCCGAGCAGGACGGCGGTCTGCAGGGCCGCCAGGGTGTCGGCGGCGGCGGTGCGCGGGAGCTGCCGGGTGTCGACGCGCGCCGGGCCGATCTGGTGCGGGGTGGCGGCGGGGCCGGTGACGGTCTCGCGGCGGACGGCGGTGGCGGCCCGGTCGCCCGCCCGGATGGCCTTGACGGCGGCGCCGAGCAGGGCGTCGTCCGGGGCGGGCGGGCCGTCGGGGACGGGGGCGGGCGCCGCCCTCGGCGGGGTGCGGTGGCTGTCGGGGCGGGTGATCAGCATGTCGCCGTCCGCCGACTCGGCGGCCGGCGCGTACCCCATCGTGCGCAGGGTGGCGAGCAGCGTCTCGGGGGCGGTCTGGGAGGCGAGGACGGTCGGGGCGAGCAGCCGCAGCCGCAGGTCGACCGACCGGCGGTCGGCCAGCACCTCGGCGAGCAGCGCCGGGTCGTCGCAGCGCAGGTACGAGGAGGCGGCGCCGACCCGCAGCACGCCGTGCCGGCGGGCCACGTCGTCGACCAGGTAGCTGAGCGGCTGCGGGACGGGCGTGCGGGAGTGCTGCTCCAGGAAGGCGTGCAGGTCGGCGGCGCTGCGGCCGGCGTCGAGCGCCCGCCGGACGGATCCGGTGCTGAAGCGGTAGACCGTCGCGCCGCCCTTGGACTCGATGTCGGCGCAGAGCGCGAGGGCCTGGGCGAGCGGGGTGAGCAGCGGGCCGGGCGCGATCGCGGTGAGGTCCGGCTGGAGGATCACGTGGTCCAGCGGCTGGGGCAGCAGCGGCGCCAGCACGGCGGCCGGGTCGCGGCCGTCGAGGAGCGCGCGGGCCTGCGAGGAGAGGGCGCCCCGGCCGGTGACGCCGAGCAGCTCGGCCTCGTGCAGCGTCCAGTCGGTGAGGTCGTCGCGCAGGTCGCGGCCCTCGGCGGTGGCCGGCCCGCCGCGCAGCGGGCGGTGCCAGCGCATGGTGGGCAGCAGGCCCTCGGCGGTGGCGGTGGAGCCTGCCGGGAGTCCGGCCAGGGCGGTCAGGGCGGCCCGGCGGACGGTCGGGGCGAGGGTGCGGTCGAGCTCGGGGCCGAGGGCCGCGCGGGTCTTGCCCTTCCCGTCCGGCGTGCCGGTGAGGGCGGCGACCCGGGTGGCGGCGAGCCAGCTCGCGGCGAGCGTCGTCCAGCGGCCGGGCGTGGACTGCTGGAGCCAGCCGTCGTACGCCGGGGTCGGGGCCCAGCGCTCGTCGGCCTCGCCGTCGGGGGCGAGCAGGCCCGCGTTGTAGGCGAGTTCGAGCCAGAAGGCGGTGGTCTGCTCGGTGCTGTCGGTGGCCTGGGCGGTGCGCTTGAGGTCGCGCACGCCGACGCCGCCGGCCCGCAGGGTGGCGGGCGACTGGAGGCCCCAGAGGTCGAGGATCTCCTCGATGGTGCGGACGGCCGTGTGGGCCTGGCCGGCGGCCGCGCTGTCCACAGCCTGTGGATCGCGGACGGCGGGCTGCGCGGTGACGGCCGGCGGGGCGGGCTCGACGACGCGGTGGGTGCGGCCGCCGCGCAGGTGCAGGGCCAGCTCGCGGGGCAGCACGACGCTGCCCGGCGAGGAGGGGAGCAGCAGGCCCCGGGCGATCAGCCACTCGACGGGGCTGCGGGCGTCCTCGGCGGTGACCGCGCGGGTGGCGTCCGGGACGGTGCCGGTGGGCGGGCCCCAGACCAGGCGGTCCAGCAGTCGCAGGGAGGGCTCGGGGGCGTCGGCGAGCAGCGCCGCGCAGCGCTTTCGGTCGGTCAGCAACGCGCTGAGGGCCGCGATCGCGGTGACCGGGTCCGGGGTGGGCGGCAGGCCGGCCGAGGCCAGCAACTGCTGGAGCCTGGCCGGGGACATCCCGACGGTGGCCTCGGCCAGCGTCGGCCCGAGCCCCGTACGGCCGGGGTTGGCGGCGGTGGGCGCGAGCGCCTCGCGGGCGGCGATCACCAGCCGGAGGCCGTTGTCGGGGCCCCAGAGCAGGGCGCGCTCGCGCAGCGTCGCCAGCGCCTGCGGGACGGCCTCGGTGACGGCGGTGCGTTCGGCGGCGGTGAGCGGGGTGGCACCGGGGTGCGGCTTCACCCGGGCCGGGCCGGTGAGCAGGCCCCGGACGACGCTCAGCGGGCCGCCGTCCGGCGCTGCGGCCAGCGCCTCGGCGACCTGCAGCGTGAAGCGGTCCAGCTGCTCCAGGGCGCGCAGGGCGGAGGCACGGGAGGAGAGCCGGGCGGCGAGCTGGGTGAGGTCGCCGGGGACCGGGTTGAGCAGGTCGGGGCGGGACCGGAGCAGGGCGGTGAGCGCCTCGTCGGGGCGGCTGCGGAGCTCCTCGGCGAGGGTGCGGGGGCCTGCGGCGGAGCCGCCGGGGCGTTGCTCGCTCTGCTGTGCGGTCATCCGGCCTAGGTTAGTCGGCTTCTGGCCGGGGTGGTGGTGGGTGGTGTGCGGGGGTGCCGGGTCGGTACCGTCGCGAGCGGCGGGTCGGGTGGGTCGTGGGCCGGAAGGCCGATCGGGGTGGTGGCTGATGGTGGACGGCGAGTGGTGGCGGGTGAACGCGCCCCGGCGGGCCGGCGGTGGTGGCGCGGACGGCGCGGGGGCGGGTGCGGCGGACGGGCCGGGCGAGAGCGTGTACCTGCCGCCGGCCGCACCGCCTGCACCGGCTGCGCCACCTTCGCCACCTGCGCAGCGGGTGCCGCCGGTGCCCTTGGCGAAGCCGTCCGTACCGAGGCCGGCGGCGCCGCCGTCGGGGGCGGGGGCGTTCCCGGACTGGGACAGCCACTACATCGACCTGTCGGCGTTCGACGATCCACCGGAGGCGCCGGCCGCCGAGCCCGCAGCCGAGCCGGAGCCCGAGGCCGTGCCGGAGCCCGAGGCCGTGCCGGTGGCGGCCCCGAAGCGCTCGGCCAGGAAGCGCGCCGAGCGGGCCGCCGCGCAGACCCCGGCCCGGCGCGGGGTGCTGACGGGCCGTCGGCCGTCGCCGCTGCTGCTGCTCGCGGCAGGGGTGCTGGTGGGTGGTGCGGTGACGGGGATGGCGCTGGTGATGCTGGTGGGGTGGGCGTTGGCGTATCTGTCGCGCCGGCTCGGCGATCTGACCAAGAAGTTCGCGGTGCTGGGCATACCGCTGGTGACGATGACCGGGGTGACGCTCTGGTTCTGGGGGCGCTCGCAGGGCAGGTGGGGCGTCGCGTTGCAGCCGGGCCAGCAGGTCGGGCAGCAGATCTGGGGGTCGGCGCCGGGGGTGCTGCGGCTGGCGGCGGTGCTGTCCGCACTGTTCCTGCTGGTGGTGACGATGCGGCGCCCCAAGGGGCAGTGACCGGCGCCGGTCAGAAGCCGAGCAGGCGCTGCAGCTCGTCCAGGACGGCGTTGGCGCCGGTGTAGCCGATGCCCTGGAACCAGAGCTGGTCGGAGACCGGGAACGCGCGGTGGGCCCGGACGGCGCCCAGTGCCTGCCAGCCGGGGCTCGCCAGGGTGCTGGTGGCGCCGGCCCGGTCGGGGTTGCCGTAGACGGCGTAGAACAGGTGGTCGCCGTCGGCCCGGGAGATCTGGTCGGGGGTGATCTCGACGTCGAACAGGTCGGCGTTCTGGGCGTCGGGGCGGGCGAGCTGAACCTCGTCCAGCAGGGTGCCGATGAAGTTCTGCCGGGCGTACAGCCGGATCGGGGCGTTCTCGACGAAGCGGACGATGCTGATCCGCCGGCCGGCCAGGCCGGCCCCGGCGAGGCCCTGGGTGACCTGGGCGGCGTGCCGCTGGTAGGCGGTGGTGAACGCGTCGGCCGCCGCCTGGCGGTCGAGGGCGTGCGCGTGCTGCTGGAAGTTCTCCTTCCAGGGCCGGCCGGTGGTGGGGGTGAGCAGGGTCGGCGCGATCCGGCTGAGGGTCTCGTAGTGGGCGCCGTCCCGGGTCTGGTTGCCGAGGATGAGGTCGGGCCGCAGGCGTTGGAGGGCGGCGGTGTCGGGGGCGCCGATGTCCCCGACGATCGTGATCCGGGCGAGCCGGGAGGCGGGCCAGTAGTCGGGCAGGCCCGCGTCCGCCGGGGCCTTGGCGGCGCCGACCGGGGTGATGCCCAGGGTCATGGCGGAGTCGAGCTCGGCGGTGTCGAGGGTGACGACGCGGGGGCCGCCGGCCGGGGTGGCGGCGGTGGCGTCGGCGTCCGCGGTGGAGGCGTCGGCGCTGGTGGTGCAGGCGGCGAGGGTGCTGAGGGCTGCTCCGCCGAGCCCGGCGAGCAGGGCCCGGCGGGTGATCGGGGGGAGGGGCTGAGGGCGCATCGGGACCTCTCGGGCACGGTCGGCGGTGCGTCGATTATGTCCGGATTGCGGCTATGCGTCGGCCTTTACGGCCCAGGGCGCGCCCGGTACCACCAGTGGAGTACCGGTCACCGGGTCCGGCACGATCACCGAGTCGAGGCCGAAGACCTCGCGGACCAGCTCGGCGGTGACGATCTCGGCCGGGGGCCCCTGCGCGACGATCTGCCCGCCGCGCATCGCGACCAGGTGGTCGGCGTACCGGGCCGCCTGGTTGAGGTCGTGCAGGACGGCCACCACCGTCCGCCCCTTCTCGACGTTCAGCCGGCGCACCAGGTCGAGCACCTCGACCTGGTGGGCGATGTCCAGGAAGGTGGTGGGCTCGTCCAGCAGCAGGATGTCGGTGCCCTGGGCGAGGGCCATCGCGATCCAGGCGCGCTGGCGCTGCCCGCCGGAGAGCTCGTCCACGCTGCGCTCGGCCAGGTCGGCGGTGGAGGTGCGCAGCAGGGCCTCGGTGACGGCCTCCTCGTCCTCGGCCGACCACTGCTGCCACCAGCTCTGGTGGGGCTGGCGGCCGCGCGAGACCAGGTCGGAGACCGAGATGCCCTCGGGCGCCACCGGGGACTGCGGCAGCAGGCCGATCCGCTGGGCGATCCGCCTGGTGGGGATCCGGGCCAGCTCGGCGCCGTCCAGCAGGACGGCGCCCCGGGCGGGCTTCAGCAGCCGGCCCAGCGCCCGCAGCAGGGTCGACTTGCCGCACGCGTTGGGCCCGACGATGACGGTCACCCGCCCGTCGGGGACGGTGAGGTCGAGGCCCTCGACGACGGTGCGCGCCTCGTACGCGAGGGTGAGGCCCTGGGCTTCGAGGCGGTGAGCGGTCATCAGGAGCCTCCACGGCGGGATCGGACGAGCAGCCACATCAGGTACGGCGCGCCCACCAGGCCGGTGACCACGCCGACCGGCAGTTCGACGGGGGCGAGCAGCCGGCGGGCCAGCAGGTCGGCGAGGACGACGACCAGCGCGCCGGTGAGCGCCGAGCAGAGCAGCGGGATCTGTGCCGAGCGGGCCAGCCGGACGGCGATCTGCGGCGCCATCAGCGCGACGAAGTCCACCGGGCCCGCCGCGCCGGCCGCGCAGGAGGCCAGCACGATGCCGAGCAGCGCCATGCCGAGCCGGGTGCGGTCCAGCCGCAGGCCCAGGCCGACGGCGGTGGCGTCGTCGAAGGAGATGCTGCGCTGCGCCCGCGCCGCCCAGAGCGTCACGGGCAGGGCGGCCAGCAGCACCCAGGCCAGCCAGCCGGCCTGGGCGTGGCCGGCGCCGTTGAGGCTGCCGGTCATCCAGACCTTCGCCTGCTGGGCCTGGAAGCCGTCGCCCTTGGTCAGGAAGACGGTGGTGAGCGAGGACAGCGCGACGCTGATGCCGATGCCGATCAGCACGAACCGCTGCGCGTGCATGCCGCCGCGCCAGGCGAGCGCGTAGACGAGCAGGCCGGCCACCAGCCCGCCGCCGACCGCCGCGTACGGCACCTGCCCGGTGGAGTCGACCACCCCGTACGCGAGCAGGCCGACCACCAGGGCGGCGGCGCCGTGCGAGACGCCGACCACGTCGGGGCTGGCCAGCGGGTTGCGGGCGACGGTCTGGATCAGTGCGCCGGCCAGCCCGAGGGCGAGCCCGACCAGCAGGCCGACCTCGACCCGGGGGAGCCGGAACTCGCCGACCACCAGCTCGTGCGCGCTCGGCCGGCCGAGGAGGACCTTGAGCACCTCGGCCGGGGAGACGGCCGACTCGCCGAGGCAGAGCGAGGCGACCACGGCGGCCGCGAGTGCCAGCAGCAGGACGGTCGCGGCCAGCGCCGAGCGGCGGTGCAGCAGGAAGGACGCGCGCCCGGCGCGTACGACGCGGTAGCCCCGGGGGGTGAGGGCGGCGCTGCTCACGCGGCCACCACCCTGCGGCGGCGGACCAGGACGACCAGGACGGGCACGCCGACCAGCGCGGTCATCACCCCGGCGGGCACCTCGGACGGCGGGAAGAGCACCCGGCCGAGCGCGTCCGCGAGCAGCAGCAGCGCGGGCCCGAGCACGGCGGAGAGGGTCAGCACCCAGCGGTGGTCGGCGCCGACCAGGGCGCGGGCGGCGTGCGGGACGGCGAGGCCGACGAAGGCGATCGGCCCGGCGGCGGCGACGGCCGAGCCGGTCAGGACGGTCGCGCCGACCGCGCCGGTGGCCCGGACCAGGCCGGTCCTCGCGCCGAGACCCTTGGCGGTGTCGTCGCCGAGCGCGAGCGCGTCCAGGCCGCCGGCGACCGCGAACACCAGGACGGTGCCGGCCAGCAGGAACGGCATCAGCTGCCAGGCCACGTCGGCGGACCGGCCGGAGAGCGAGCCGACCTGCCAGAACCGGAACCGGTCCAGGGTGGCGGCGTCGGTGGTGAGCACGAGCGTGTTCAGCGAGGCGATGAACGCCGACATCGCGGAGCCCGCCAGCGCGAGCTTCACCGGGGTGGCGCCGCCCCGGCCGCGCCCGGCCAGGACGTAGACCAGGACGGTGGCGAGGGCGGCCCCGGCGAAGCCGAACCAGACGTACCCGGTGAGCGTGCCGATCCCGAAGGCGGAGATCGCGAGCACCACGCCGGCCGCCGCGCCCTGGCTGACGCCGAGGATGCCGGGGTCGGCGATCGGGTTGCGGGTGATGCCCTGCATCACGGTGCCCGCCATGCCGAGCGCGGCGCCGACCGCGAGGCCGACGACCGTCCGGGGCACCCGCAGCTCGCGGACGACCACCGCGTCGGTGGTGTCGCCGCCGTGCAGCAGGGCGTCCACCGTCTCGCCGAACGGGATGGTGCGGCTGCCGACCGCCAGGCTCAGCAGCACCGCGGCGACCAGGACGGTCAGCGCGGCGGCGAGCCACAGGACCCGGCGGCGCAGCAGCCGCCGCCGGCCGGGTGCGGACGGGGGCGCGGGGGCGGGTGCGAGGGCGGGTACGGGGGTGTCGGTTCTGGGTTCCATCTCGGAGACAGCTTAGGCAACGCTAACCTCACCCGGGGATGTGGGGCCCGGACCGGGGCGCGGCACCTGGTTCGCATAGCCTGACGCCATGTCTGCGACCCCTGCCGCCGCCCCGCTGACCGTCGGTTTCGACCTCGACATGACCCTGCTGGACACCCGGCCCGGCATCCGGGCCACCTACCTGGCGCTCTCCGCCGAGACCGGCACCCACATCGACAGCGACCTGGTGATCACCCGGCTCGGGCCGCCGCTGCTGGACGAGCTCCGCAACTGGTTCGCCGCCGAGCGGCTGCCGGAGGTCGCCGACCGCTACCGGCAGCTGTACCGCGAGCTGGCCCTCGCGCCGACGGTGGCCCTGCCCGGCGCGCACGCGGCGGTCGAGGCCGTCCGCTCGGCGGGCGGGCGGGTGGCGGTGATCACCGGCAAGTACGAGCCGAACGCCCGGCTGCACCTTGAGCACTCGGGCCTGCACGCCGACGTCCTGGTCGGCGACCTCTGGGCGGAGACCAAGGGCGACGCCCTGCGCGAGCACGGCGCCACCGTGTACGTCGGCGACCACCTGGGCGACATCCGGGGCGCGCGGCGGGCCGATGCGGTGGCGGTCGGGGTGGCCACCGGCCCGTACGGCGCCGAGGAGCTGCT
>FTKL01000067.1_pt1 | contig 10347 bp, 10 predicted proteins | sample 2434061 | NCBI WGS metagenome assembly FTKL01 (sample SAMEA3914816, study PRJEB12502) | metagenome | biome: forest; material: soil | place: USA | collected 2011-09-16 | depth 0.3 m
GGTGACGCCGACGCTTACGAAACCGACAAGCCACTCGCATTTACCTTAAACGATTACCCAAAAACCGAACTGCCAGCCATTATAAAGCCGATGCTCTGCACACTTGTAGATGAACCGTTTAACCGCGAAAACTGGTTGTTCGAAATGAAGTGGGATGGCTACAGGGCTATCGGGGCAAAGCGCGACGGTATTGTGCAGTTATACTCGCGCAACAACCTCGACTTTCGGGAAAAGTTCTCTAAAATTACCAAAGCACTCGCAGACCTACCCGACAACACCATAATTGACGGCGAAATTGTCGCGGTCGATAAAGACGGCCGACCGCATTTTGAAAGCCTGCAAAACTGGAAAAACAACAAAGAGGGCGAACTACGCTTTTACGCATTCGATCTATTATGGTTTAAGGGCCACGACGTTCGCGAAGCCACGCTCCTTGAGCGAAAACAGCTTTTGAGGGACTGCCTGAAAAAGAACGGTCCTATAAAATACAGCGACCATGTTGTGGAAAAGGGAACCAAGCTCTTTACTGCCATCCAAAAACAACACCTAGAGGGCATCGTCGCAAAGCGCGCTGACAGTCCCTACCAAACAGGAAAGCGTGGCAATGACTGGTTAAAGATAAAGACACATCTCCGACAAGAAGTAGTCATCGCAGGCTTCACCGAACCGCGAGGAACACGAGAATACCTGGGGTCACTTTTGCTTGGCATCTACAAAAATGGCGAGCTCACCTATGTTGGCCATTCTGGCGGAGGAATACCGGACACGACCCGAAAAGAGCTGCGCGCCCAGCTCGAAAAAATAGAAATACAATCGTCACCGTTCCTGGCGACACCAAAACCAAACGCACCAACGCATTTTGTAAAACCGCTGCTCGTCTGCGAAGTCAGCTTTAGTGAATGGACGAAGGAGGGATATATGCGCCACCCAGTATTTGAAGGTATGCGGCCCGACAAAAAGCCGGCCGATGTACACAAAGAAACCGCCAAAACAAACGGCAGTTCCAAAGCACATAGCAAGACCATGGGCGATCTAACATTAACTCACCTAGACAAGCTTTTTTGGCCCGAAAAGCGTTATACAAAAGGCGACCTAATTGCATATTACGAGACTATTAGTCCGGTTATGTTGCCATACCTTAAGGACCGGCCACAATCACTGCTGCGCCACCCCGACGGGTACAAGGGTGGTCATTTTTATCAAAAAGATGTCACGTTTCATCTGCCCGAAGGCGAAAAGACAATAGCTATCGACTCCGACGCCGGCCATGTCGATTATCTTGTTGCCACCTCAAAGCAGTCACTGCTACTCATGGCGCAACTGGGGTGCATCGAAATGAATCCGTGGAGTTCGCGCGTAGGCCAACTCGACAAGCCCGATTGGGGCGTTATCGATCTCGACCCAGAGGGCGTACAGTTTTCGACTGTCGTTAAAGTCGCCAAAACAGTTCACGAGGTATGCGAAGAGTTCGGTATATCCGCATACCCAAAAACGTCTGGCAAAACCGGCATTCATATTTTTATTCCAATGGGCGGTAAATACACCTTCGAACAGGTAAAAAACTTCATCCATTTGGTGGTTATTAAGGTAAATAAGCGCCAACCAAAACTCACCAGCTTAGAGCGCATGCCCGCCAAACGCAAGCACCGTGTTTACCTCGACTATCTACAAAACAACGAAGGCCAAACGCTTGCGGCCGCGTATTCGGTCCGGCCCACAAAAGACGCTTCGGTTTCAACACCGCTGCACTGGGACGAAATAACCGACACGTTAAAGCCCTCTGACTTTACCATCAAAAACATGGCAGAGCGTATTAAAGAGGTAGGAGATATATGGAAGCCCGTCCTTAGAAAGGGTGTGGATATTAAAAAGATACTCGCACAAATGGAAAAGCCGGGCGGCGACCGCGAGGAGTAGATACCCACACGCGGTCACCAGCCCGGCTCGTCCGAGGGTGTTGCTAGCTGGAAGGCGCCATCATGATCAGGGTGATGATGATCAGAACGAAGGCACCCCACCCGCAGAAACAGTAGATGCGACGAATGGCACGCCTCCAGGACCGAACGCCCAGCGTCGTGACCTTCTCACACCCTTCTTCGATGAATGCCTTGGTGATGAACGTCAGGGCCACCAGTACGAACAGCGCGATAGCAGCCATTGCCACCCACGCCATAACCGTCGCCGTGATCATCGGACCATGCACACAGTCCAGGTACTGCTGGGACGGCTTGTACGGCTGCTCGCCGAGCCATGCCAAGTTGGCATGCTCGTCGACACAGCCGTTCAGAAAGTCGTATATGGCCCTATAGACCACTTTCCACAGCAGATTGCCACCCAGAACACCGTACAGCGGCAGGAAGACCAGCACTCCCCAGAGGCCAAGTCGCTCTCTGAGCAGTGCGGTCGTCTGGAGACCGTACCGTCTCAAAACCCAATTCACAAGTACTCCCTCGGGTCGTCGGAGTGGGTGCGCCACAGTTGCGGCAGCTACTTCCACATCCAATAAACAATATAATATCATAATTTTAATATTTATTCAAGTAATTTAGCTCCTGCTTGTTAGATTTGATAAGATAAAAGTAATGCCTAGTAAAAGTCATCACCGGCTTAAGCGGACCAAACAAAAAAGTAAAACGCTCGAACAGGCGATGCTTATTGTTGCCATCTTTGAACCGCTAATGACGATTCCGCAAATCATAGATATTTACAGCCACCCTGGCGAAGGTCACATATCCGTCCTTACCTGGGTGCTCTATGCCGTGGCTTCGCTTATGTGGCTCGTGTACGGTCTATATAACCACAACAAGCCACTCATACTCACCGGGGTATTATGGCTCATTATGGAAATCTTGGTTATAGCCGGCATACTTTGGCCTTAAACGACTTTTTGACTCGCCACCTCTAGGTAAGAGTTGTAATTTTTGCCTAAATATGGTAATATATCCGTCATGACTCTTCCGCCCTAAAGACGGGAGGTTTGTCACTGGCATATGTCATCTACCCGAAGGAGTGGAGATGCCGGAGTTGAAATCACTGCCCATGCCTGCATGGCACGGAACACCCGCTAACCTCGTACAGGGGTTCATCGATTTCGTTCGAAACGGCTCGCAGATTCGGCTGGAAAGCCGGCTGCGGCAGCTTCGCGACGATGTCGAAGAGCTCGAGTACCAGAAGCGGCGGAGCGCCCAAAACGCCCGTTCGTACCGAGCGACCATCACGGCCGCCCGCAAGCGACTCACCGAGCTCAACGGGACCATCGTGTCGCTCGACGATCTGTCGCGCTTCGATGAAGGACTCATTGGGCTCATGGAGCACCCGTCCGTTATCGGCATTCGTGCCGACAGCGGTGGCCGCCTGGTCGTTCACCTCCGTCTGTTCAAGCCGGAAGTGGAGGGCGAGGAGGAGCCGGCTTATGTCGGTGACTTCGAGGTCTACCTACTGGTCGGCCTGCCCTACGAGGACCACGAGACGCTGCCGGTCACACAGACCGACGACCCCTCCAGCACTAGGTGGAGCCGCGGCTTCGCCGACGTGGAGTTCCGCGACGGCGTCACCTACGGGACAATCTCTTTCTACGGCCAGGCCCGCATCCGCGGCCTGCTCGCAGAAGGCCGACTGCCCGAACTCATCGACACCGTCGCCGAGCAGATCGTCACCACCGGGGTCGCCAAGAGGATGTTCGATGCCGACGCCCAGCCCACCGACCCGACGTGGTCCGGCATCACCTCCGACCTGGAGAAGATGCTGGCTCGCACCATCGAGATCTCGGTCAACCGGCACGTCCTTGCGGCGATCCGGTCCCAAGAGTCGTGCATCAACGAGTACAGCCGGTACGCCAAGGAGCAGGCGGATTCCATCCGTTCCTACAGCCTCAGGCTGACCCGGCTGCGCTCCGAGCTCACCGAGATGGAGCGGATCGTCGACCAAAAGGAGTTCGACGAGGAAGCTGCTCGCGAGCAGCTTCGCTACATCACGTCGCTCAAGGGGGTCATGGGCATCCAGTTCACGGCCATTCGCGGCAAGCAGGTTCCGACCATCCACGTGCGTACGTCCACCGTCTACGACGGCGAGCGCTACGACCTGGGTGACTACGAGCTCATGTTCGTGGAGTACGACAGCTACGACTCATCTGCAGCGGTCATCCGCGTCAACCGGACGCGGGCACCGATGCGGGGTCAAAGCTACTACTACCACCCGGGCAACACCTACGGGAGCGCCCGGTACAACTGGTTCTGCTTCGGCAACCGAGCCGAGGCACTGCGCCAGCTCTTCCGCAAGGGAGAGTTCGGTGAGTTCGTGCACATGGCCATCAACTCGCTCAACAGCATCAACAGCGGGGACCAGTACAACATCTCGTACGACTACGAGAGGATCCCGATGAACGCGACGTGGACGCCTCCTGTCGAGGCGGTTCGCCCGCGTCGTCGGCGTCGACTGGCGGGGCTTCTGAGCTCCAACCTGGTATGACTGACACAGTGACGACCCACGGTCCGCAGCATCGCGCTGCGGACCGTGGGTCACACTGCAACGAATTTATTTTTAAAAAAGTCAATAAAGTGTCTTGACATATACTCACACGGGGAGTATATTGGAGCAAGCACACGAGGGGAGTGTGTTGTTTTAATTGGGTATCGGCAACAAGGCCGGACCAAACATCCCCTGGAGGACAGAGTCATGGCAAAGGTCACGATCGCCGGCAACGCCGGCTCGCTCGACGTCACCATCCAGGACGGCTACACCGTCAAGGACGTGCTCGTCGAGGCCGCCAAGCACCTCGGCCTGGAGAACCCGGTGGCGACGGTCGAGTACCTCGCCCCCGTCGTTGACTCCCAGCCGGCGAAGCTGAGCGACCCGGTCACGCCGGACACCCGCCGGGTGACCGCCGGGCCCGCCGTCCGCAACGGCTGACGCTCGCGCGGTAACTCCTCTGTGGCCCCTGTGGCGCCGCTGCACTGACAAACGTCAATGGTACGTCCGTTGAGCAGGTGAGGACATTAATATGTCCAACCCCGTCTCCGGCACCATTGGCCGATGTCAAGAAGCTGTTATTAGGCTTCGCAGCGGCGCCCGGGGCGCCACATCACAAAGTCCCTACGGGGCAGGCCGGATTTACTCCGGCCTATTTAAATTGCTTTATTTTTTATTTTATGATATAATAACCGACGGTTTCCCCCTGTTTTTCAAGGGGTGCAGAACCTTCCCATCACTCATGCACGAGGAGGAGCCATGCAGCTTCTGCATACGCTCGCAAGTCCCCCGGAAGTTCCCGGTCTGATCAGGCCGAAGCTCCTGCTGTCGCAGGGCGCGCTCGACATGATCGCCACGTACGTCAACACGCCCGTGGCCACCGAGATCAACGGGTTCGGCTTCATCGGAAGGGTCGGCTCGGACGTGTTCTTCGTCGCTTCGGCGCAGGACGTGTTCATCACCCAGCAGACCGTTACGGCCGGCTCGGCGCACGTCAACGGCTCGGCTTACGCCCTCGCGCTCGACCATGCCGTCGAGTGCGGGCGCGACGCGGAGCTCAGGCTCCAGTGGCACAGCCACCCCAGCGACGCGTACTTCAGCCCGACCGACATGACCAACATCGACAACTTCGGCAACGCCGGCGGCGAGTGGTTCATCAGCCTGGTTACCAACCGGGACGGTGACATCCACGCGCGGTTCGACAGGTTCCGTCCCGAGCGCTTCGGCGTCGAGATGCAGGTCCAGCTCTACCGCGAGGTGGACGCCGGCCTGGAAGCACGCGCCCGCGAGGACGTCGAAAAGCTGGTCAAGACCTTCGGGGGCGGCAAGCGCCCACGCGGCGGAGTCGTCCTCAGCGGTACTACCACCAAGTAGCACGCCACCTTCGCACAGAAAGGCACAGCCATGCCCACATCGACCCTCCCCGAGGGATTCGAGTTCGAAGCGGACTTCTCCGACCAGATCGACATCTTCGATCCGACCAAGGTCAGCGAGACCGTCACCATCATCGGCTGTGGAGGCATTGGTGCCTCCGCGTTGCCGACGCTGGTCACGATGGGCTTCACCAAGTTCATCCTGTTCGACAAGGACCTCATCGAGCCGCGCAACATCACCACCAACCCCATCTTCCGCCCCCAGGACCTCCTGCGGCCGAAGGTGGAGCGGGTGCGTGAGTACCTGCTGGAGCATGGCGCCAAGAGCGTCGAGATCCACCAGGAGTTCTTCACCGGACAGGCCCCCCTCAAGGGACTCGTCGTCAGCGGTGTCGACAGCATGAAGGCCCGCCAGGAGATCTGGGAACACCTCGTGATGAACGAGGACGTCCCGCTCTACCTGGACGGCCGCATCGGCGGCCAGTTCATGACCCTCCTGTCGTTCGAGCCGTACAACCCGACGCACATCGACTGGTACGAGGAGCACCAGCTCCGCGACGACAAGGACGCGGCCCCGTTGCCGTGCACGGCCCGAACGGTCGCGTACCCGGCAGTCGCACTCGGTGCCCACATGGCGGCCTACCTGGCCGCCTGGAGCCGCGGCGAGAAGGTCCCGGTTCAGACGGATCAGATGTTCGGGGCTGTCCCGTTCTTCCAGACCATCGTCCTCGAAGACAAGAACTGAGTACAGGGAAGGGCAGAGACCAGCCCGGCGTTCCGCGCTTCAAGCGGAACGCCGGGCATACCCCTCTATGACATTATTTTTAAGACCCTAGCGTTTTGCTAGGGTCTTATTTTTATAAAAAAGACAGTCGTCGGCGATTACCTAAGAGGCTGCTGCAACTAACTGTTCAAATCTTTCAAACGACGGGGGAACTACTTTAGTTTGCCGGGCAATGCCTTGCAGTAATACATAGTCATTTCGGGCGTTCATACCGTGGCCCGTATAAGCGTTCCAGCCAAATTGTTTCGCCTCCTCGACAATGGCAATATCCAAATGAGGCCGAATATCAACAAACACGCCGCCAGCTGCACCTTTTTTAATTAGCCTGCTTAGTTCAGACTCGTCCTTAGCACCTTCTTTGCCGGCCGCGTTAATAACCACGGCATTTGCCGGCAAGCCTTGTTCGATGATCTTTTTAAGCAACGGCTCAAAACGAACATCAACTGTATTTTCCCTCGCAAGTTGTGCCGCGAATTCGGTTTTATCGGCCAGGTCTACTAGTGTCATACTTCGGGGTTTCTCGAGGGCAATCTTTTTTGCAATCGGCTCGCCAACGCCGCCGACTCCAAGTAAAATGACAGACGCATCGTCGAACACACCAACATCCTCTTTATACCACTCAACAAAGGCTGTCGAGTTAAGGTCGTACGGCTCCAGATCACCATTATCTCCTCTAATAAGAGTATCGACATTCGCCTCGGTATTAGGATCACCCAAGTATAGTCCTCTAAGCACCGGGCTGCTCTTATGTGGCTGGGTTATGTTTACCGCAGGTATATCATCACGGTTTTGCACAAAGTCAAAAAAAGCGTGCAGCTCGCTTAGGTCACCCCTTATCGATATTTACCGGCACGTACAAAAAACGGGGAAGTACCTGGTTCATATAAACCCGACTAGTAGACACACCCCAGCCTTCGACATCTTTTTCGGCAACATATGGGCAAAATGTAAAATCCGGATATTGCTCAATAAATGCACGAAACCCCTCGACACCTTTAGTAACAGGAATTTTATCGTGTAAAAAAGGATATTCAGGGCTTGGTCGGGGTGATTGTTCTGGGCTCCCCATACTATTGCTCCTTAGCGCTGCCACTAATGGCAGGAACGACATCGCGCTCAAAAAACGGCGACTCGAGCAAGTGTTCGAGCGAAAGGAACATTGGACGAGGAAGTTCGTTAAATGTCACCCAAATAAAATCAGTCATTTCGTTACTTGGGACGGGCTCGCCGCTTTGCCAGTCGACTACCATCCAAAGAGTGAGATAATGCTTGCCAGGTTCATCTGGAAAGAGATCGTTCGTAAATGCGACAAAACGTGCGCCAGTAACTACTAAGCCGGTTTCCTCGAGCGTTTCGCGGACCGCCGTTTCTTCAGGTGTCTCGCCATTATCCAAATGTCCGCCGGGAGGCGACCACGTACCTTGGCCATTTTTGCCCATTCGCCGACCCATTAAAATTTTACCGTCCCGGCGAATAAGCGCCGCCACGCCTACCCGAACATGTTTTTCTTCTGGCTTGCTCATACTTATTCCACTTTACCACAAGCCCCGGCTGCAAAATCGGCCGAATAGGCGATTGTTGCGATACGTCGTTTTTTAGTATATAGTATGCACACGTCTTCCGGGTAGGAACAAGAGGAAGGATCATTTCGATGACCTCAGTCAAGTCTGCTCCCGTGACGTCGCCCTCTAACAATCTATCGAGACACCCGCTAAAGATGGTGGGGCGGTTCGCTAGGACTGTCCTAAGCGCTGTCACGGGCGCCAAACGATGGCGCTGGATCGCAGCAACGCTGGCCCTATTTATAGGTATCAGTGTGTCGTCGGTCCTGTTTGCCGTCGTCGTTACGCCCAGCCAGAGCGTCGACGCGCTCGGGCAGCACTTTACCGTCAACGCCGCCTCGCCAAGCTGGTCACTGACCGGCCCCGGCGAGATAACGGTCAACACAGGCACGCCGCAAACGTTTTACCTGGTTCCGACCAAGTATTACGGCCCTGTGCGCGTTCACCTTACCGTGGATGCGCCTTTCCAGGGAAGCGACTTGCTCAACAAGGCGGCGATCGACCACAAGCTACCGCCCGAAGTGAGCGCGCAGTTCACGGCCGGTTTCCGGTCGTGGCTGGTGAGCTTTGCGCTCATCGTGCTCGTCACCGGCCTCTTGCTGAGCGCCGGCGTTGCCTTTCTTATCCTCCTGTTCAATAACGGGAAGAGGAGGCAGGCAGCCCTACTGGTCGTCCGCTCGTTTATCGCGATAGCGGTGAGCTTGGCGACCGTCGTCGTGCTGTTTGTGGCTGGCTCAAGCTCCATCGCAAAGGCAACTTCGCTCGATGGGCTGGTTGGTCACAGCACTCTACACCTGTCACCCGTGCCGATGGGTCCAAAGCTCACCGGCTACGATGCCGTCTCTATTGGCGACTCGCGGGCAGCAACGCAGGGCGGCAAGGACATGAAGAACCCCTCCAAGGAGGATTCTGACTGTCGGCGCAGCAGCGACTCGCTTGCAGCGCAAATTGGCCGTATCGAGAACTGGCGAGTCCTCAACCTCGCTTGTTCTGCGGCCACCATCACCGAAGGGCTGATGGGCGAGCAGTCCCGCGGCGGCCGTTCCTTGATTCCGCAGATCAGCGCAGTCAAGCAGATGACCGACGTAAAAGTCGTGTTCGTCACCATAGGCCCCAATGACCTGTGGTGGTCGCGTGCGATCGGGCTCTGCTATCTGTCAGATGTCTGCAACGACAACCTGACGACGCCTGACTACCAGGCACTCCTCGAGAAGTTCAAGTGGAACTACCACGACCTTCTCGTCGAGCTCCAGGGGCTGCACAACGGTCCCGATGGCAGCCACCCCGTGGTCGTCATCAACGGGTCATACGACGTCGTCAAGCCGAGTGCAAGCTGCTCGGCAACTAAGGGTCTGAGTCCCGAGAAAATCGCCATGCTGAACCAGCGCAACGAAGACCTCAACCAGACCCTGCAAGAGGGGGCTGGGCTGTTTGGCTTTAGGTTCGTCAAGCCGAGGCTCAAGACCCTCTGCGAGGACCTGTCCGACAGCCCTGGTCCCGACATCTGACTGCCCACCGACCACGACGCCTTTCACCCCACAGACAATGGGGTACTGGTTATCGCCGCCGCCGACGCGGTGACTCTGGCCGGTGCCGACCGATAGATCGAGGAGGTGCAACAAAGCCCCCGGGACCATAGCGTTCCGGGGGCTGCTTCATTTTTATGACCACATCTTAATGGTGGTATTCGTGGGTGATGGCATGGCCCTTGCCACGCTTTAAAAGATAGATATTAACCGGGTACGCAACAATAAACGCGGCCGTAAGCGAAAGAATACGACTAAGCCAGTAAACCGGATGCGACAAGTCTTTATCCATCGCTCCAGGAATAAGCAACATGAGTAAATTATCCATAATTGTCATCGTTAAAATCGATAGCGTATCGGCCGCCAAAACAAGCTGTAACGCCTTTAAAAAAGCTACTTTGGCCCTTACGAGCGGCCATGTCGATACCGTGTAGCCAGACACAAAAGAAAGAACTGCCGCAAGTGTAACAGTAGTGTGTGGCTCAAAACCCAAATGCGTTCCAATGGTAACACCAATCATCTCACCGACGGCACACCCAATTAAACAGTGGAGCGTAGCGCTGAATGCCATTTTTTTAAGCGGCATTCGATGAGACACTGCGTGGCTATGGTCCTCTGTGTTACTAGACATTACT
>FTKL01000631.1_pt2 | contig 10332 bp, 7 predicted proteins | sample 2434061 | NCBI WGS metagenome assembly FTKL01 (sample SAMEA3914816, study PRJEB12502) | metagenome | biome: forest; material: soil | place: USA | collected 2011-09-16 | depth 0.3 m
CTTCCGCACCATCTGGCGCGTCCTGCGCGCCCTGGCCGCGCACGACGCCCGGGTGGTCGGCCGGATCACCGAGCTGCGCGGCAAGCGCTCCCAGGGAACCGCACACACCACCACAACCACGGCGGCCCCCGAGGGCGAGGCTGCCGGGGCCGGGGAGGGCGAGCAGCCGGCGGCGCCGGTGGAGTCGCCGATCGAGTGGCTGCGGATCAACGCCCGGCACCACGCGGCGCAGATTCTGCAGACGGTGAAGCTGCGCGCGTTCACCCCGCGCGCGGTCGAGTGGCAGCGCATGCACGCCGTCGCGGCCAGGTTCCACATCGAGCACGGCCACCTCGACCCCACCGACAAGGCGAAGCACGCGGAGCTGATCTCCTGGCTCGCCCGCCAGCGCCACCTTCACGGCCAGGGCCTGCTCGATGCCGCCCGGGTGTCCGAGCTGGACGCGCTCGGCATGATCTGGTCGAAGCTCGCCAACGCCTGGGAGCGCGGGGCCGCCTACGCCGCCGCGTTCCACCGCCGGCACGGCCACCTGGCGATCCCCGCCACCGTGAAGCTGGACGACTACGCGGTGGGCGCGTGGATGCGCCGCCAGCGCAAGGCCGAGAACCTCGCCAAGGACCAGGTGGCCAAGCTCGACGGCCTGGACGAGCTGTGGCGCCTGGAGCCGGACTGGAACCGCTCCTACCGCCGTCTGCTCGCCTACCTCGCCGCCGGCGGCACCCTGGACGGTCCGGCGAACCGCACCGGCGGCGAGACGGACCCGACGTTCCGGCCCGGCACGTGGCTGCGCAAGCAGGACAAGGCCCGGGCCGAAGGGAAGCTGATCGAGCAGCAGACCGCCCTCCTGGACGCCCTCCGCGGACACGTCCCCGAGACCGTCGTTGGCTGATTCATAAGTTGATGGCGTCCAAGGTCAAATAGGTCCGCCACCTTCGACTTACAAGATCACTTGATGTCCCCAGGCGACCGAACTACTGACCCGCGCCCGAACGAGACGCCCGTCCCGGCCCGGCCGACCTTCTCCTTGGCGGCCAGCGGGAACGCCCTCCAACGCCGCTTCCGCGTCCGCCCCGGGCAGCGGCGGACGGGTGAGGGGACGGCGCAGCACTTGGCCTCCACCATTGCGGTGGAGGCCAAGTGTGCTGGGTGGGCAGCGATGCCACCTGCTGCCCACCCAGGTGGTCGGTCAGGTGATGCCCGCCAGACCGCTGTGGGCCATGTCCCAGATCTCCCCGGCGATCTTGATCCCGTAGAACACGGTCGTCACGATCACTGCTGCTACGGGACCATGGACACGAAGGCGGCTATATGCACGACTGAGTCGCCCGCCCTTGTCGTCCACGTGGTTGCACTCGTTGTGACTCCGCTTGCGGCGGGTACTGCCTGCTTGCTGTGCGTTCATGTCGTGCTTCATCGGTGGTCTCCTTCTCGTGAGGATTGGGAGACCCACACTGACCTGGGGAATGTTCCCCCACCAGTAATTGGAGATGGGCTTGGGGGAACGCCGGGGAACCGTCGGGGAACGGTGCGATGGCAGGATTCATCTTGTTCCCCGGGGTGTGCCGCGCGGAGGTCTGGCCAGCAGCGCTCGTGGCTTGGAACCCACGTGCGCGCATACCCGCGCCTCTATGCCTGCTGGAAGCTTGGATCCTTCACGTCGCCGAGGAAGAAGCGGATGTGTTCTGGCTTCTTCACCTCTCTGGCAATGGTCCAGGCTGTTCCGGCCGAGGCCTGCTGCCCCAGGAGCAGGGGCTTGATCGCTTTCCTGTCGTAGGACGGGCATGTCGCGGTGAACGCTGCAGTGACGGTTTGGATGGTCAGACCCTCGGTCTTGGCTCGATTGCTTAGTTCAGGGTGACTGGCGAGCGTATCCAGTACGGTGCGCATCCCGGCGACGAGATTCTCGGTGTCCGCGGAGGTGACCTGGGGGAGGGACTGACACGCGGCTGCGGCGAGTTCGTTCAGCCAAGATTGGGGGCCCTTGGCCACCACGCGAGTCGGGGCGGCGGAGGGATCGCTGGCCGCCGTACGGTCGGCTCCGGCCAGGACGACAGAGGTGCCTGCGCGGTCGACCGCATACCCGGATCCGTCCATGGCGCGCACGAGGTCTCGGCCTTTGCGGAATCCGTACTGCTCAGGCCGGAAGCCGTTTTGGTGCCGCGAAACGGCGGAAAGCAGCACCTCAGGAGAGGTGTACTGCATACCGTCCGCGGCGAGGCTGGCGGCAGCCGCACGCAGAAGCTGGCGCAGGCCGGCAGGGTCGAGCGGAAGCTGCACAACCGCGTCGATTGCTCCCGTGGGGACCGTTGTGTCGGCCGTGAGAGCAATGATCGCTCGGCCCCTTCGGTGCAGTGGATCGGCCAAAGCCGAGTAGGCGGCGACGCCACCTACAACAACCACGACGAGGAGCTCCTGGCTGGCTTCTGCGACCTCGGAGACCTCGGCGTGCAAGACCTGGGGGCAGTCCGTCTGGCCAGAGGCTGGGACGTGCCGGATACGAAAACCTTCCGTGATGGCGAAGTCCTCGGCCAAGCCGCGGGCCGCGGTGTCCGCGCAGTCGGCAACGACGATTCGATGGGAGATCGCGCCCGACAGGCAGTACAGCTTCGTTGCTGCGTCAATCCGCCGCATGACGCTGTTGGGCCTTCTAGCAGTCGGCTCCACCGTAAGGAGGTGGCCGACGTCGACGAACACTCCGACATCGAAACGCATCGTGATCGCAGCCTCTCGTGCCAGGCGCGCACCCTTATGAGGAGTCGAGCAGAGGTAGCGGAGGAGGAGCGGCCACGGTCAGCCCTGCGATCAGGCGGTTGACATCCGTCCTGGTCAAGATGGGAGGAGCCACCAGCAGCTTCTCCAACAGGCAGTGGCCCACGCGCTCCATGCCATCGCCCAACGAACCACCCGTCTCCAGCCACTCGTCCTCCTCCTCGTCCTCCTCCTCGTTGGTCCGGTCGTCCATGGAAGGTTTCTCGACCTGGATGATGCGCACCATCAGTTCGATCAAGATCGCTGGTTCAACTGCCACCAAGTCGCCGCAGCTGCGCCCAGCGCGAGCCGCCGCGCCGGCCGTGATGCCCTTCTGCGTGAGGACCACGTCGGCCGACCCACTGGCGGCGGCGAGTCGCTGGGCGGTCACCGGTTCGGTCTCCACTGCCATGCGTACCGTTAGTGCAGGATCCTGTCGGCTTGCGAGACGCAGCAGTAAGCCGGACGGACTGTGATCCACCACGCTCACACCGCAGGCCCGTAGTACTCCGGACACCTGCTGGGCCAATACCTTTGGGGCAGGATTCGTCAGATCCTGCGCCACCGTGCCGAACGTCATCTTTGGGCGTGCTCCGGGTATCGGCACTTCCCGGTAGGCGGTGCGTAGCTGCAAACCGCGCTCCTGGTGCCTGTTCTCCTTCGCCCGTAGCCGGGAGCAGATCTCTCGACGCTCCCCGGATGACACCGCGAGGCGGGCATTGGCTTTCGCCTCTGGGTTCCCCAGGATGGCTGGAAGACCGGCCATCCGGCGGTCGACGAGTTCGGCGAGGTCTTCGAACGGCTCGGCCAGGAACGGTATGAGGTTGACGATGCGCTCACGGTGGGTAGCCGCCATGCCGAGCCGCGCGAGCGGCACCAAAGGCAACGGCACACCCACCTCCAGACTTTGGGAGATGGCCTCCAGTCTTCGGAAGCCCGTGCCATCCGGGCGTACGGCCGTGAGCTCTGCTGCGGCGTCGAAGAGGTAGCTAGTGTTCTCACCGAGTGTTCGCACGTCCGCGGCGTGGATCTCAACCGAGTGGGTTTGGTTGTGCCCAGGCGCCCCTACCTGTGTAGACACGTTCTTCCCAGCAGCCCTCTCCAACCTGCTCATCGGGCAGCCGCTCGTCCACAACAGAAGGACGCAGGCCCGCAGCAGCGCGTTAACGGTTTCCAGGTTGATGGCCTCGTCGAGACCAGTGATGAGCTGGCGCAGTCGGTCTGCAGCCGGGCCCGTGCCCACGAGGTCGCCTGGCGGCAGATGCTCGACGAAGAGGTGGCTGGCCAGAGCCTTAGCGCGTGTTTTCCGTCCCGACGCGTCTGTCGTTGCGAAGACGCCCGCGAGGTCGAGGACCGCGCGCATCATCCGGTCCTCGATGTTGTCGTCGACTTCCTGGGGAACGATCGAGACCCAGCCGGAGCTCTCCCGAACGTGCTGCGACTGCGCAGCTATCCACAGCAGAGTGAGGTCGCCGGCCCCCTGTCGGCACTCATCCGCCATCTCCTGAACTCGCAGTGTGTCCGCGAACGGGAGCCCAGAGGTACTCACTGCCCTGCCCAACCCGGTAATGGTGAGCATCCCATCCCGATGGAGGGAAGGACCGATCAGCTCATGGGACTGCAGGAGTTGGATGACCTCTTGAACGTTCGGAGGCTCCGCGCCAGAGACCGCTCGCAGTGATGCCCCATGCAGGCTTCTGGCCTGTTCCGCTAGCTCCTCCTCGCTGAAGGCAGGGGCATCCCGGGTAATGCGCTGTAGAAGCAAGGTGGCGAACCACTCATCGCTCAGCTTGGAGGAGACCTCCGCGCCTCTTGCCTCGTGCTGCAGGTAGTGAGTGAACATCCCATCCACATCGCGCAGGGTCCGCAGCGCCCGGTCCAGCGGCGTCTCGGCAGTGCCTGGCGGAACGGCTAGCTTAGCCAGGCCATCCAGCTCGGTGCTGCCGAACTCGACCCGAGCCCGCGACGGCGGACTCTCCGGCAGCATCAGGTAGCCCTCCCCGCGGTCGCTGTGGTGCAGGCGCCCAGCCCGGCCGAGCCGCTGCGCCACGGCCTCTGGGTCAAGGACACGCTGCCGTCGCTCCCCGGCAGGCGTGGTTACCGAGCCGATGATGACGGCGTCCGCAGGGAGATTGAGACCGAGTTTCAGCGTGTCGGTGGCGAACAGCAGCCGGATGTTTCCTCGCCGAAATCCCTCCTCGACCACAGTTCTCAGTAGGGGCTCAAGTCGGGCTGAGTGGTATCCCACACCACTACGCAGAGCCTCATGTACGGAGTCGCGCAGCCGGGTCGGAGGAAAGAGATCGAACTCGGACCCTAACCGTTCCGTATCTGAGTCTTGCGGAGCGAAGCGACCCTCGTAAGGGCCAGAGTCGATCGGGACCGCATCAAACTCAGGGTCGATCCGTAGTGCTGCCTGGGCGGCTGCGGCCAGCTTTTCGGCATCTCCGCGGGCACTGACGAAGCACAGGACCTTCTTCTTCTCCTTGAGGAGACTGATCGCGAGCGCAAGGGCCCACTTGTAGGACTCAACGCCGGACATCTCAGACCTGATCGTCCTCTCCCAGGTCTGCAGCAATGGTTGAAGATCCCGCTTTTCCTCCCGTATGCGTCCGTCGGCGCACAGACGCTTGGCTCGGTGGTCGTCGCAGACCAGCATGTCGAGCGGCACAGGACGGTGCTGAGCGGAGACGACAGCACCGGGGGTGACACGCAGCCACCGGCCGACCGTCTCGGCCGTCTCTGGGCTCATAGTTGCCGAGAGGCCGATCACCGGAATATCGGGATGACTGGCCCGCACCGCAGTGAGCAGCATCTCCAGCTTTGGTCCCCGCTGCGGATCGGCCAAGTGCTGGAGTTCATCCACGATCAGCAGCCGGCATGCGTTCAGGTTCATGCCGGTGGCCATCAGGCCCGCGAGCTTCTCGGGAATGAGGATCGCCACTTCATACCTGCCGCGTGCCAGTGACTCGTCATGCTCTGGGTAGTCGCGGGAGCCAGGAAGGATTCTCCAGCCCTCGCCCTCCGTTCCCTGCAGGAATTGCTTCCACTCGTTGGCCGCCTGCGTCACCAACGCCTTGGTGGGCAGCAAGACCACTACTCTGCCACCCGTACGGACCGCATAGCAGGCCGCAATCCGGCCGACGTGGCTCTTGCCGCTGGACGTCGGGCCAAGAAGCAGCATCGACTCGTGATTGTCGATTCGACGTGCGAACTGTTCCAGCGCCGCGGTCAGCAGCTCGGTGCGGCCGTGCTCGTCGATGCCCAACCCGTGCTCAACACCCTGTGCCTCCAACAGATGGCGGTACTCCAACATCCGCGCCACCGCTTCCCGCACCTTGCGTGCCATCGTTATTGGCAACAGCAGGTCAAGCGCGGCCAGAGGATCGCTGGGGGCGGGCGGATCGATGTGCGGCCGCCGCAAGGACGCGAACAGATGGTCCAACTCACCTGTGATCAGTTCCAGGCCAGGTGCGGCATGCACAGGAAACTTGCGGGGAGCGTCGAGGCCCCTCTCCCAGATCCGGTCCTCCATGCTACGTCGCGGGGGTGCACCCCTCGGCGACTGCCATCCCGTCGTGACTTGCCATTCCCTGGCTGCCGCGTCCGTACTCCGGTGGGTCAGGAGGTGGTGCCACGCGTGCAGTGCCTGCCGGGCTTCCGGTTCAAGGTCAGCATGATCGCCAACCTTGTCGCGGTTAAAGAGATCATTCAGAACCGGCTTGAAGAACTCATTCAGCAGGCGGCGGCCGAGGGCTGAACCTGAATGGCCTAAGTGTTGGACATCGAGCTCTGCCCACAGGCGGCGCTGAGGGGAGCCAATCTCTTCTAGGGCATCCTCGTCGGCACCCCCACGGGCGAAATTCATCGATTCCGCATAAAAGGTCCAGCGCCGCAGCCACCCTACGCGTTCGCCGTAGCGGTCCCGGGCACTCTGAGTGTTCCTCGGGGGGCGGCCCAGGGGCCGGTCCTTCCAGGCCTCATCCTCATATCGGGACGCTTCCCCATTAGGCATGATCCCTCCTGGTCACAGACCAGGGCACAGCAGACGCGAAGACGGTCCTCGGGACGTCCGAATGCTCCTTCTTCTAGGTTGTCACGGTGGTACACCATGTGCTTCCCCTACCACGCCAGACACAAGGCCGCCGAGGCCCACCGCGACGATCCGGAACGCCTCCAGGCCGCGCGGGGTGCGGGGGCCTCCGGTGCGCCGCACGCGATGGCGGTGAATGAGACGGTGCTGGCGTTCGTGCGCGGCGGCACCGGGCCCGGCGCGGCGGGCGGTATATCGGCACGGTGACGTGCTGGGCGACGGAGGTGGAGTTCACGCTGCCGGGCGGCAGGCGCAGGGTGCGCCCGGACGGGGTGCTCCAGGCCCCGGAGATCGGGGTGCCCGTCCTGATGGTCGAGGTGGACCGCTCGACCATGGCTCCGGCCCGGGTGGCGGCGAAGTTCGCGAGCTATCGCGAGCTGTTCCGCACCAGGACGAGGGACAACGATCCGGCGCTGGCTGAGGCGGAGGCGTCCGAGCGGATGGTGCACTGGTGGCGTCGGGCCTACCCGGGGCACACCCGTGAGGGCTACCCGCCCGTGGCGTTGGTCCTTTCCGGCGCCGGTGCGACGACGCTGAACAACCGGGCCGCCCAGGTCGGCGACCTGGCCGCCGAGTTCTGGCGCGGCCGGCACCACCGCACCCGGTACCCGGACGACTGGTGGCGGGACTACGCCGACGCGGTCCCCGTCCTGGTCGCCTCGCTCGACAAGCTCGCCGAGCTCGGCCCGATGGGCCCGGTCTGGTGGCGCTACGGCCGCGACGGCCTCCACTGCCTCACCGACGCCCTCGACAACCCCCAGGACCGCGCCGCGTACGACCAGCGACAGGACGACCGCCGGGCCGAGGAAGACCGCCTGCACCGCGCCTTCCTTCAGACGCTGGCCTGCACCGACTGCGGCGCGGTCCCCGAACGGGAGAAGGTCTGGGTCCAGGAGACCCGTCGCGACTGGACCCACCGCGAGGGCGGTACCTGCCACCCCTGCCACGCCAAGCGCAAGGCCGCCAAGGCCCACCGTGAGGACAGGCTCACCGACCCGTGGTGGGAGGCCCGTCTCCTCCACGAGAGGCTCTGCCCGGCATCGAGGCGCCAGGTGTGACCTGTTGTGCTGTGTGGGCGTGAAATGGCCTCTCCTGCCATGTTGTCTGGACCTTTGGTTGGGCCTGTGGGGTGGTGGATTGGGCGGTGGTGAGTGGCACGGTTGATCACTCTCTGTTGTGTTCAGGCGGTGGTTGGGTGGTGTCGGCGGCCAGTTCGGTTGACGGGCTTTTTGCGGCTGGTATTCGGGTTCGAATTTCTTGGGCGTGGTTTTCATGAATTGAGTTACGGCGGCACGGTGAATTTCGGGCTTGATTGGTGGTTGGTGGGGTCGGTGTTCGGGTTTGGAGGCCCGGTGCTGCGCCCCGGGGCCTGTTCTGTTGTTCACAGGTCCGGTCCCGGAGGTTGGCGGGCATGACGACTAGGACCTGCCCGGTGGTCTGTCGGGACCACGCCGAGCTGACCGCCCGCCATCCGGGTTGTTGTCCGGTCGGCGCCCGCGGCACTATCCAGGCCTAGCTGCTGGCCCTCCTCGCCCGGCACGTCGACGGCCGGCCGCTGCGCCTGGGCGGCTGGCTGCGCCGGGACAGGGCGACGGCCCGGGTGGTCGGGAGGCTGGCTGTCTGGCTCGGCGTCAGGCTCGGCCCGGTGTGGCGGCACGCCCGCGGCGCCTGCTGGCCGGCCGGTGCCCGGCTGCGTGGTGCGGTGGCGTACCAGCTCCGCCGGGAGTTCTGCGTGGAGCTCGCGGAGCAAGACGTGCAGAGGGCCAAGGAAGCGGCCCGAGACGCCCGTCGACGGGTGCCTGTGGTGCCTGTCGCGTGGGTTGTCGCGTTGCCTGTCGTGTGGGGTGGTGTCGTGTGGGGTGGTGTCGTGTGGTGTGACGTGGGCGGATATCCCGGTTTCCCTGTGTGGGGTCGGGGTGCGACAGGTGGGCGTGACCGCGGGCTGGGTGAGGTCGTCGGGGGCCGCCGCCTCCGCGTCGACCAAGTTGGTGTTTCCTGCGTCTGGCCGTGGACCGCAATTCGCGCGAGGACACCTCGGTCTGTCAGCTGGCGGCCAGGTTGACGAGGTATCCGGGTTGGATGCCGTTGATGGTGCGGATGGCGGTGCCGGAGGACACCCAGACGCTGGTCGGGGTGTCACTGGTGGGAATCTGGAAGACGCCGTGGACGGGGCCGGTGCTGTTGGGGTTGATGCCGAATATGGGGCCGGTCTGGCCTTTGCTGTGCCAGTACTGCTCGTAGTCCAGGGCGTGTGCGGCGTCGTCCTGGGTCTGCTGGTAATGGACACCGCCGACGTTGAGGGCGACGGTGTCGTTCGCGCTCCAGGTTGCCTTCTCGGTGCCGACGTTGGTGGCGGTCATGGCGAGGACGCAGTACTTCTTGCCGGCCTCGGGCGCCGGTGTGGGGGTGGTGGAGGCACCGGTGGAGTTGGCGGCGTAGGCCAGGACCTGTGGGTCGAGACCGTTGCACGTGACGCTGTCGACAGTCACCCGTAGCAGGGTGGGCGGGGCGCCGTTGCTGTAGGTGATGGTCAGCGTGAACGGCTCGCCGACGCGAGGCTGCCCCAGCACCCGCGCCCCCGCTGGGGCGCCGGCCGTGCCGCCAGCAGCAGAACTGCTGGGCGCCCGACTCACCGGCGCAGATGACGTGCCGATGCTGGGGCTCGGCGTCGAGGTCGAGGTCGAGCCGGAGCAGGCCGCCGCAGATACCGCCAGCAGTGCTCCCATGACAGCCGCCATGCGTTTCATGGCCGCACGCACCTCCTGGTGAAGGTTCTCTCTCGATAGTGCGGTACGGCTGTCTCCACTGCATGGCAGCCACCGGCAGGACCTGCAGCCACTGCTTGGCGGCCTCCAGGGCTGGGTTGGTGAAGGACATTCGCGAAGGTGTCTGGCCTCATCTTGGTCGGGCGCCAGGCTGTCCCTGCACTGGCCCCGGTCGGGCGGCTGGCCTTGGCTGCGCCCCGCCGCCGCGCTGGCGCGCCGCTGGGCCCGGCACGTTGTCCTGGTCGGCCGCCAGGCTGTCCTGCTGCGCCGTCTCGGTGCCTGCTGCGGGCCTGCTGTGCCGGGCCGTCGTCCTGGTGGGCCTGGCTGCGCGCGGTCCGGCTCGGCGGTCCTGCTGCGCCGGACCGTTGCCCGTCCGGGCCGTCTCCCCGCGGCCTCTGGCCTGGTCGGTGTGTTCGGTTTGGTGTTGTGGCTGGTCGGCCGTGATGGAATACGGCGCGGGGCTTTCTGAGAGGCTCTCGGCGGCATTGTGTGCTGCGCCTGTCCGGGGCCGTAGGCCCTTTTCCGTGGCGCGTGAATGGCTTTTTATCGGCGTCGCACTGTCCGGGTCTTTCTGTTTCATCCGGGAAAGCGGCAAGGATGCAATTCGGCAATTCCCTCCGGAACGTCCTGGGAGGGACTATTGATTGAGTCGCGGACTGCCGCCGCGCGGAGGGTTGTGCCTCTGCCTGTGTTTCTGTCTCGCGCCCGCTTGGAATGGGTAGGATG